>ENA-UOOR01000387-UOOR01000387.1-fermentation-metagenome-genome-assembly--contig:-NODE-387-length-63998-cov-7.080853_pt1 | contig 63998 bp, 57 predicted proteins | sample MGYA00245780_ERZ724029 | MGnify/ENA primary metagenome ERZ724029 (study PRJEB28704, sample SAMN03018315) | fermentation metagenome | biome: anthropogenic terrestrial biome; feature: soil; material...
CTCCGCGGCCGCAACAGGCTGACCTGCAGCCTTCCGGTAGCCCCTCCGCGGCCGCAACAGGCTGACCTGCAGCCTTCCGGTAGCCCCTCCGCGGCCGCTGAGGGTTGACCTGCAGCCTTCCGGTCACGCCTCCGCAGGCGCAGCGGACTCAAAGCCCTCCGGCAGCTCTTCGGCGATCCGGACAAGCGAAGCCGGTCGCCCCGCCGATTTGCCGTGCAGCGAACCGGACCCGCGTCTGAGCCGAGCCCCTCTCCCCTGCCAGCTCGAAGCCATGGTCGCCCACGACGCCCCGAAACGAGCGCGCTGGCGAGGCCTGGATAGACGAAGGGCCGGGCAGACAGCGCCCGGCCCTTCTCAATTCCGCTCGAAGGTGAAGAAGGCTAGTCCTCCTCCTCCTCTTCCTTCAGCTTGCCCTTGGCCCCCGCGACGACCTTCTCGGCCAGGTTCGCGGGCACCTCGTCGTAGTGCGAGTACTCCATCGTGAAGCTGCCGCGGCCGCTGGTGATGGAGCGCAGGTCGGGGGCGTAGGTGAGCAGCTCGCTCATCGGCGCCTGGGCCTTGATCATCTGGTTCTTGCCCTTGGTGTCGACGCCCAGCACGCGCCCGCGCCGCTGGTTGATGTCCCCGATGACGTCGCCGGTGGACTCCTCGGGGATGGTCACCTCGATGTTCATCACCGGCTCGAGCAGCGTCGGCTTGGCGGCCATGAAGGCCTGCTTGAAGCCCTTCGAGCCGGCCATCTGGAAGCTGAAGTCGCTCGAGTCGACGTCGTGGTACTTGCCGTCGATGAGCTCGACCTTGACGTCGACGATCGGGAAGCCGGCATAGACGCCCTTGGAGAGCTGGGCGCGGATGCCCTTGTCGACCGAGGGGATGAAGTTTCGCGGGATGGCACCGCCGACGATCTTGTCGACGAACTCGTAGCCGTTGCCGCGGTTGGGCTCGAGGTTGATGAAGCAGACGCCGAACTGGCCACGACCGCCCGACTGCTTCTTGTGCTTGCCTTCGACGTTCTTGGCGCTGCCCTTGACCGTCTCGCGATAGGGGATCTTCGGGGGCAGCAGGTCGACGTCCACCGAGTACTTGCGCTTGAGGCGCTCGACGGTCACCTCGATGTGCGTCTGGCCGACGCCGCTGAGCAGGGTCTCGCCCGCCTCGACGTCCCGGCCGATCTCGAGGGTCGGGTCCTCGTCGCACAGCCGGTGCAGCGCGGCGGCGATGCGGTCCTCGTCCTGCTTGGTCTTCGGCTTGAGGGCGTAGGTGATGACCGGCTTGATCTTCGGCAGGTCCGGCAGGACCACCGGGTTCTTCGGGTCGCACAGGGTGTCGCCGGTGCCGGTCTCCTTGAACTTGGCGATCACCGCGATGTCCCCGGCAACCGCCTGCTGGGCGGGCTCGTGCTTGCGACCCTGCAGCGACAGGAGCTGGCTGTAGCGCTCGGTGGTGTTCTTGGTGGTGTTCTGCACCTGCCCGTCGCCGCCCATCGTGCCCGACCAGACCCGGAAGATGGTGAGCTTGCCGACGAACTGGTCGACGATGGTGCGGAAGACCTGCGCGGACATCGGCGCGGCCGGATCGCAGGGGCGCTCGACGTCCTCCTGCGAGCGCGGGTCCTTGCCGACGATCGCGGGCCGGTCGGCAGGCGACGGGCAGCTCGCGACCACGAAGTCGAGCATCGACGAGGCGCCGATATTCTTGGTGCTCGAGCCGCAGAGCACCGGGATGACCGCGCCGGAGAGGATGCCCGTGGTCAGGCCCGTCTTGAGCTCCTCGGGGCTCAGGTCGCCGACCTCGAGGTACTTCTCGGTGAGCGCGTCGTCGGTCGCCGCCACCGCGTCGACCAGCGCCTCGCGCGCCTTCTTCGCCTCGTCCTGCAGCTCGGCCGGAACCTCCTCCTCGACGAAGGCACCCGACGCGTCGGCCTTGAAGCGCAGCGCCTTCATCGCCAGCAGATCGATCACTCCGGCGAAGGACTCCTCCTTGCCCATCGGGATCTGCACGGGGATCGCCTGCGCCGACAGCGACTCCTTGATGTCGGCGAGGGTCGCGTCGAAGTCGGCGCGCTCGCGGTCCATCTTGTTGACGAAGACCAGCCGCGGCAGCTTGGCCTCGGTCGCGAAGCTGAAGGTGCGGTCGGTCTGGATCTGGACGCCGTCGACGGCGCTGACCACCACCGCGGCCAGGTCGACCGCGGTCAGCGCGGCGCGCATGTCCATCGAGAAGTTCGGGTCGCCCGGGGTGTCGATGACGTTGACCTTGTGCTCCTTCCACCCGCACCAGCCGACGTGCAGCGCTATCGAACCCTTCCGCTTGATCTCTTCGGGCTCGGTGTCGAGGTTGCTCGTCTCGTCGATGACACTGCCGAACTTCGGGGTCGCCTTGGCCGACCAGAGCAGCGCCTCTGCCAGAGAGGTCTTGCCCGAACCCTGGTGGCCGAAGAGCCCGACGTTGCGAATCCTGCGCGGGTCCTGAACGTTCATGAATGCCTCGTGCGCCCTTGGTGGCGGGCGGACCGTCGGAATGTGTTTTTAGGTTCGTCTCCCGGCTGCAGGGCTCCCTCAGCCACGTGCATGCCCGAAGATCGCGGCAAGCATGCCTCAACTTTGACTCGAAGATGCGACATTCCTGCGAATGGGGTCGTCACCTAGCAGAAAGGCCCTGCCCCAGTCAAACCGCAGATTCCGGTGTTCTTCCGGCCGGATCCGCGGCCGAGCCGAGCCCCTTTGCACCGGCCCGTTGGCGCTCGGCGCGCCGCGAGCTATCGCCCGCCGACCGCCAGCCGTTGGCCGATGCGCAGCGGGCTGCGGCGCGGGAGCCGATTCCAGCGCTCGAGGTCCGCGACCGACACGCCGTAGGCGCGGGCTATCGACCAGAGCGTGTCGCCCGCGGCGACCACGTGTGCCTTGCGACCGGCCACCCCTTCGTTGCCCGAAGGCGCGGGGAGGTCGCGGCGCTTGGGCTCGACTCGCAGCTTTTGGCCCACCCGCAGCGTCGCGCGTCGCGCCGACAAGCCGTTCCCGCGCGCCAGCTCCTCGACCTCGACGCCGTAGCGGCGCGCCAGCGTCGAGAGGGTCTCGCCGCTGACCACGGTGTGGACGAGCGCACCGCCGCGCGCGCCGCGGGGCGCGCGACTTGTCGAGCCCGAGCGGTGGGCCGGGGACGGCGGGGGCTGCGGGTTCGGTCCGCGCGCCTGTCGCGGGGCTTCGCCCGACGGCTTGGGCACGGGGATGACCAGCGTGTCGCCGAGCCGCAGCCGGCGCGGGTCCTTGATCCGGTTGAGCCGCACGATCGCCTCGGTCGGAGTGCCGTAGCGAAGCGAGAGGTGCGAGAGGGTCTCGCCCCGCGCGATCTTGTGGACCCGGTAGGTGAGCCGGTCCTTGGGGGCGACGGTCGCGTAGGTCTCGACGAAGCGCTGCCGCGTGCCGGCTGGCAGCTTGATCTTGAAGACCTCGTCCGAACCGCTCGAGGGCGGGGTGCACCAGCGCCTCAGCTCGGGGTTGAGCTCCTTGATGTCGTTGACCGACACGCCCGCGGCGCGCGCGATGACCTCGAGGTCGGTCGCCTCGGGCACCTCCGCCTCGTCGAAGGCGAGCGGCGGGTGCGGGTCGAATTCTTCGGGCGAGAAGCCGAACGCGGCCAGGTTCTTGGTGATGAGCGCGGCGGCCATCAGCTTGGGGACGTAGTGCTTGGTCTCGGGCTTGAGGACCCGCCCGTTGACCATGTCCCAGAAGCTCGTCGAGCCCTCTTCGCGGATCGCGCGGCGGATCTTGCCCTCGCCGGCGTTGTAGCCCGCCCAAGCGAGCCGCCAGTCACCGAACTCGGCGTACAGGGCCTTCAAGTACCCGGCGGCCGCCACCGTGGCCTTCACCGGGTCGCGGCGCTCGTCGATCCAGAAATCGACCCGCAGGCCGAAGCGCTTGCCGGTCGGCTCCATGAATTGCCAGAGCCCGGAGGCCTTCGCCGGCGAGAGGGCGACGGGCGAGAAGCCGCTCTCGATCATCGCGAGGAAGAGCGTGTCCTGGGGCAGGCCGGCCTCGCGCAGCGTCTTGCGGATCAGCGGCTGGTAGCGCGAGGCGCGCCCGAGCCAGCGCACGAAGTGCTTGCGCCCCGGACCCTGGAAGAAGCGGATGTACTCGGCGACCAGCGGATGCATCTCCATCGGGATGTCGTAGAGCCGGCGCGCGCGCTCGAAGTCGAAGCCGCCGAGGTCGGCGAGCGCCGCGGCGCCCAGCTCGGTCGCCGAAGGCACGAGCGGCACGGGTCGGGAGAGATCGAGCGCGTCGCGCAGGCCCGCGCCGCTCGTGCCCGACCACCCGCCGACCTCGAGGGCTCGAAGCAGCTCGAGCGCCTGGCGGGACTCCTCGTCGATCGTCGCCGCCTCGACCGCCTTCAGCTCGAGAAGCTCGCGGGCGGCCTCTGCTTCGTCGACGAGCGCGTCCTCGTCATGGCCTGCGACCTCGTCGCCGGTGCCCTCGGCCGAGAGGATGCCGCTCGGGGCCCCGCCGCGGCCCGCCACGGGCGCGCCAGCTTGAGCCGGCGCAGGGTCGTCCGCTTGCGCGCTCGCCGGGAGAGTCGCTCCGACGATCGCGAGGATCAGCAAGCCGGCCAGGGGTCGAACCATCGTTAGATCTCTTCGCTCGCGCGGCTCGGCCGCCGCAAAGTGGCCCTATCCCCGGAACACGGCGGGGGCTCGGTCATTCCGTCCCAGCGCGCAGGGGCATGCCCTCGAAAGCCTGCCATCGAGAGCGGGCTGTTGCAGGAGAAACGAAGCTGGCGACACTACCCGCCGCGCCGAGCCCGGGCCAAGCCGGCCGGACACGACAGGCAGGCCGAGCTCGGCTTTCAGCCGCCTGGTCCTCGCCTCGACCCCAGGAGGCTGCGCGCCGACGGGCACACGCCTCGGGGACGGGCAGACTTCTCGCCCACTCCCGCCCACATACCCCGCGGACGACAACCAGCTCCCGCGCAAGCCGGGCAAGCGCCCGTCCGAAGCGCCGCGGCACTACCAGACGATGCTCTCGACCAGCTCGTCGATCTTGGAGGCGAGCGCCTCCAGGCCGTTCGCCTTGGAGAGAAAGCCGTCGGCGCCCACCGCGTCTGCGAGCTTCTCGAGCTCCGCGTCGGAGAGCGAGCTGAAGAGGACGATGGGGATGTCCTGGGTGTCGTATTCGTGCTTGAGGACCCGGCAGATGTCGGTGCCCTTGGCCTCCGGCATATGGATGTCCGTGAGGATGAGGTCGGGGCGCCAGCCCTTGAGCGTCTGCTCAAACTCGGTGAGCGTCGAGGTCGCGCGCACCTCGTACCCGCGTTGCTCGAGCGTCGCCTTTTCCATGAGGAGGGCGATCTCGCTGTCGTCGATGAGCAGGATGCGCTTCTTCTCCACCTCGGCCTCCGCCGACACGAATCGGGGCGCCACTATAGCCCGATTCCCGGAGGCGGCAAGTGCCGCCGAGGAACGCTGGCAAGCTGCTTTTCTCAGGGTATGGCTCGGGTGTTTGACACCCGGCAATCGCCCGCGCTAAGAGGCGCGTTGTTTCCCCGAGGCCCCGCGAGCCCATGCCCAACGCACACAAGGCGCCTCCACGGCGAGTAGTGGTGACGGCCGCTCCCCTTCCGGACGAGGTCTCGCAGGCGATGACCGCCGCCGGGCTCGAGGTGCGCCAGGGCAGCGACGCCACCAGCGCCGAGGTTCTGCTGGTCGACCCCAGCGTGCTCTCCTGCAGCCAGACGGGCATCGAGGAGCTCATCGCGTCGCGCACCGCGGAGCTGCTCGGCAAGCTGGGCGACACCGTGCCCGCGCTGCACGAGGCCGTGCTCGGCAAGGCCGAGCGGGGCCTTCTCCGCGCCGTGCTCGCGCACACCGAGAACCACCTCGGGCGCGCCTCGAAGATCCTCGGGCTGGACCGCAACACCTGCGCCCGGAAGGCGCGCGCGTTCGGCCTGCTGAGCGAGCCGTCGCGCGGGCGCAAGCCCGGAGCGAGCCGCGCGGGCAAGACCAAGAAGGCGAGCGCGGCGCGCGGCCCCGCCGCAAGGAAGCCGACCCGGTGAGCGAGCTTACGTCCCTCCTCTTGTATTCGGCGGCGATCGTGGCCGGGGCCCTCGGAGGCGGGGCGATTCCCCTCGTCGTCGGCGACCGGGCTCGAAGGACCGATCTGCTGCTCGCCTTCTCGGCCGGCGTGATGCTCGGCGCGGCGTTCTTCCAGATGCTGCCGGCCGCGCTACACGAGGGCGGGCTCGGCACGCTGTCGCTGGTGCTCGTCGGGGCTCTCACCCTCTTCATCCTCGAGCGGTTCGTGCTCGTCCACGCCTGCGAGGAGCCCGAGGGGTGCGAGGTTCACGGGGCGCTGGGGCTGACGGCCTTCGTCGGCCTGTCGGCCCACACGTTGTTCGACGGGGTCGCGCTCGGCTCCTCGCTGTCGGCCGGGGTCGGCGCGATGGTCTTCGTCGCGGTGGTGGCCCACAAGATCCCCGCGTCGATCGCCCTCTCGGCGATCCTCGTCCACGAGCGCTACAAGCGCTCGACGACGATGCTCATGCTGCTCGGCTTCGCGCTCACCGTGCCCCTGGGCGCCGGGGCCTACTTCCTCGTCCGCCGATACTTGGACATCGAGCACTTCACCGCCTACGCGCTCGCCTTCTCCTCGGGGACTTTCCTCTACCTGGCGCTCGCGGACCTGCTGCCCCAGGTCCACCGCAAGGCCGGGATGCGCGCAGCGACCCTCGCCGCGCTGCTGGCCGGCATCGCGCTGATGGCCGCGATGGGCCACGCCGGCGGGCACGAGCACTGAAGATCCGTCGAGAGATCCCTCTTCGACTCCGTCCGCTCCCGCTCGCTCGCCGACCCGCGGGCCGTGGCTGGTTTTTGGGGCAATCGGCTCTTCGTTGACGGGGCACAGCCGGCCAAGGGGGCGGTAACGCGCTCGGGCCGACCCGGCCGACGGCCTGCCCGCCCTCGCCTCGGCCCGCCGAGGGTCCGAAACCAGGGAATCAAGCGCTGCCGACGTTGTTCTCCTGGCGCCGGCGCGAAGGGTCTTTCTTGTTGTGCCCCTCGCATCGGGGTCCTAATATGCCGCGATTCAAAGGGATTTGCCGACCACCGCGGGGATGGCGCCCCGGGGCGGGCGGTGCCGGCACGACTGCTTCGGAAAGGTGTCAGCGAAATGCACCAGGACATCCGCGCGCTCAACGAGCTCGTCCAGCGCGAGAGCGCCTTCGTCGACAACCTGCTGGCCGAGACCCAGAAGGTGGTGGTCGGGCAGAAGTACATGCTCGAGCGCGCGCTCATCGGCCTGATCTGCGGCGGGCACGTCCTGCTCGAGGGGGTCCCCGGGCTCGCCAAGACCCTGACGGTCAAGACCCTCGCCGACACGCTGACGGCGAACTTCATGCGCCTGCAGTTCACCCCCGACCTGCTGCCGGCCGACGTGGTGGGGACCACGGTCTACAACCAGAAGACCGCCGAGTTCACCGTGCGGCGCGGGCCCATCTTCGCCAACCTCGTGCTCGCCGACGAGATCAACCGCGCGCCGGCCAAGGTCCAGAGCGCGCTGCTCGAGGCGATGCAGGAGCGCCAGGTCACCATCGGCGACCAGACCTTCCGGCTGCCCGAGCCGTTCATCGTCATGGCGACCGAGAACCCCATCGAGCAGGAGGGCACCTATCCGCTGCCCGAGGCGCAGGTCGACCGCTTCATGCTCAAGGTCAACGTCGACTACCCGACCCGCGAGGAGGAGCGGATCATCATGGACCGCATGAGCACGCAGAACGTGCCGCGGGCCTCCAAGGTGCTCGCCCCCGAGGACATCGCCCGGGTGCGCGGGGTGGTCGAGCAGGTCTACGTCGACGAGAAGATCAAGGACTACATCGTCAACCTCGTCTTCGCGACGCGCGAGCCGGCCAAGGCGGGGCTCAAGGATCTGACCGACTACATCGAGTACGGCGCCTCGCCCCGCGCGACCATCTTCCTGACGATGGCCTCGCGCGCCCACGCCTTCCTGCGCCATCGCGGCTTCGTCACTCCGGAGGACGTCAAGGCGATCGGCATGGACGTGCTGCGCCACCGGGTCTCCATCACCTACGAGGCCGAGGCCGAGGAGCTGACGCCCGAGAAGATCCTCCAGAAGATCTTCGACCGGGTCGAGGTGCCCTAGGCGCAAGGCGGCCAGCGGCTTCGCGCTCGCCTTGCGAGGCCCGCGGCGCTGCCGTCCCTTCACCCCCAATGAGAGGACCCGCGGGAGTGCCCTGATGCTTCCCAAGGAGCTGATCAAGAAGCTGCGCAAGATCGAGATCACCACCTGCCGGGTGGTCAACGAGACGCTTGCGGGCCAATACCACTCGGTCTTCAAGGGTCGGGGCATGACCTTCGAGGAGGTGCGCCTCTACCAGCCCGGCGACGACATCCGCTCGATCGACTGGAACGTCACCGCGCGCATGAACGACGCCTACGTCAAGGTCTTCGCCGAGGAGCGCGAGCTGACGGTGATGCTGCTCGTCGATCTCTCGGCCTCGCAGGACTTCGGCTCGCGCGCGAAGACCAAGGGCGAGGTCGCCGCGGAGATCGCCGCGCTGCTCGCCTTCAGCGCCATCAGCAACAACGACCGCGTGGGGCTCATCCTCTTTACCGACCGCGTCGAGCGCTTCGTGCCGCCCAAGAAGGGCCGCAAGCACGTGATGCGGCTGATCACCGAGATCCTCAGCTTCCGGCCCGAGGGCCGGCGCACCGACCTGAATATCGGCCTGCAGCACCTGATGCGGGTCAACAAGCGCCGCTCGGTGGCCTTCCTCTTGAGCGACTTCATCGCCGACCGCTACGAGGAGTCGCTGCGGATCGCGGCCCGGCGCCACGACCTCATCCCCATCGCCCTGCGCGACCCGCTCGAGGAGGCGCTGCCGCCGGCGGGCATCGTGCTCGTCGAGGACTCGGAGACCGGCGAGCGGATGCGCGTCGACTTCTCGAGCCCGCGGGTGCGCTCGCACTTCTTCGGGTTGGTCACCGCGCGCCGCCAGGAGCGCGCCCGGCTCTTTCGCAAGCTGTCGATGGACTTCGTCGAGCTGAAAGCCGACGAGGAGTACCTCAAGCCGCTCGTCACCTTCTTCCGCGCGCGCTCCAAGCGCCTGGCCGCCTGAGAGGATTCTCGCCACTCATGCGTACGCGCCTGCACCTACTCGCCGCCCTCCTTCTCGCCCTCGGCCTCTCGACGCGCGCCGCGGCCGGGGCGCCCCAGCCACAGGCCGAAGCCCAGGCCGCGCCGAGGCAGGCCGGGGCCGAGGCGGGCGAGGCGCTGCCCGAGGCTGCGCCGCGCTCCTTCAGCGCGGTCGCCGCGCCCGACAAGGTCAAGCTCGGCGAGACCTTCGTCCTCACCGTCGAGGTGCGCGACGCGAAGACCGAGCGCTACGAGCTGCCGAAGGACTTCTCGCTCGGCAAGGAATACGACCTGGTCGACGTCGCGGTCAGCCGCGAGTCGCGAGGCGACGAGACCACTACGCGCTTCTCCATCAAGGCGGCGCTCTTCGATCTGGGCGAGATGCGCATCCCCGACCTCGCGCTCGACGCCATCGGCCCCTCGGGGCCCAAGCGGCTGACCGTTCCCGGGCCACCCATCGTCGGGGTCGGCCTGCTCGGCGAGGACGAGCAGGCCGAGCTGCTCGACATCCTGCCTCCGGTCGAGGTGAACGTCTCCGACTACACCGCGCTCTACGTGCTCGCCGCGGCGCTCGCCGCGACCACCCTGCTGCTGCTGCTGCTGCGCTGGCTGAAGAGCCGTCCGAAGAAGGCCGCCCGCGCCGTGCCGCCGCCCCCGCCGCCTCCCGCGCACCTGCGCGCGCTTCGCGCCCTCGAGCAGCTCCAGCGCGAGGAGCTCCCCGCGCAGGGCCGGGGAAAGGAGTTCCACTTCCGGCTCTCCGAGATCCTGCGCGGCTATCTGGGCGAGCGCTTCGGCTTCGACGCCCTCGACAGGACGACCGAGGAGCTGCTCGCCGCGCTGACTCGCCTGCCCACCCCGGGCCTTGACTTCGCGCGCTTCGAGGCGCTCTGCCGCGAAGGAGACCTCGTCAAGTACGCCAAGGCCCCCGCGACCCCCTCGGACTGCAAGGTGGCCATCGAGTCGGCGTTCAGCTTCGTGCACGCGACCACGCCGCAGCCCCCCGGCAAGCCGGGCGCGGGCCCATCGCAAGGAGCGGCGGCGTGATGGGCACCGAGATCCTCTGGCACAACCCCTGGGCCTTCGGGCTGCTCGCCGTGGCGCTGCCCTTCTTGCTCTGGCTCGCGGCCCGCGAGCGCCGGCGGGCGGCGACGCTGCGCTTCCCGCTGCTCGGCCTGCTGCGACAGGGCCCGCGCGGCCTCGCCGGTCTCTGGTGGTTTCCCCACTTCTTGCGCCTAGTCGCCGTCACCCTGGCCGTGGTCGCCCTCGCCCGCCCGCAAATCGCCGGCACGCGCATGCGCGACCTGACCGTCGAGGGCATCGACATCGTCATCGCCCTGGACATCTCCACCTCGATGAACGCGGCCGACTTCCGCCCGCGCGACCGGATCACCGTCGCCAAGGAGGTGCTGCGCAGCTTCATCGAGGGGCGCAGCAACGACCGTCTCGGCCTGGTCGTCTTCGCCGGCGAGGCCTATACCCAGGCGCCGCTGACGCTCGACTACCACGTGCTCGTCGAGATCCTCGGCTCGGTGCGCACCGGGCTGGTCGAGGACGGCACCGCCATCGGCAACGCCCTGGCCACCGCCATCAACCGGCTGCGCGACTCGGACGCGAAGAGCAAGGTCGTCATCCTCATCACCGACGGCGACAACAACGCCGGCAACATCTCGCCGATGGAGGCCGCGGCCATCGCCCAGCAGTTCGGCATCCGCATCTACACCATCATGGTCGGCAAGGGCGGCCGGGTGCCCTTCCCCTCGGGCCCGGACTTCTTCGGCAAGCCGACCTACCGCGAGGTCGAGATCCCGGTCAACCCCGACCTGCTCAAGTCGATAGCCCGCGAGGCGCGCGGCAGCTTCTACAACGCGGTCGACCGCCAGACACTCGAGAGCGGCCTGAACGACATCCTCGATCAGTTGGAGAAGACCAAGCTGTACCAGGCCGGCGGCTACCAGAACATGACCGAGGTCTACCAGCCGTTCTTGGTGCTCGCCTGCCTGGCGCTGCTGCTCGAGGTGATCCTCTCCTCGACGCGCCTGAGGAGCTTCCCGTGAACGCGCTCCAGTTCTCGTTCCTCGGCTGGGCGATGCGGCTGGCGCGCCCCGAGTTTCTGCTGGGGCTGCTCGCCGCCGCGCTGGTGCTCGGCCTCGCGGTCACCTCGGCGCTGCGGCGCCACCGCCTGCTCGTGGGCCTGTTCCTCGGGCCGACGCTTCGGCGCGCGGCCCCGGGCGCCTCGCCGGTGCGCCACGGCCTGCGCTTCGGCTCAGTCGGGCTCGCCCTGCTCTTCTTCTCGCTCGCGCTCGCGCAGCCGCAGTGCGGCACGCACACCGAGCTGGCCAAGCGCTACGGCATCGACGTGGTCATCGCCCTCGACGCCTCGCGCTCGATGCTCGCCAAGGACATCCAGCCCAACCGCCTCGAGCGCGCCAAGCTCGAGCTGTCGGGCCTGCTCGACCGGCTCAAGGGCGACCGGGTGGGCCTGGTCGTCTTCGCCGGCGATGCCTTCACCCAGTGCCCGCTGACGAGCGACTACGCGGCCGCCAAGATGTTCCTCAAGGCCATCGACGCCGCCAACATGCCGGTCCAGGGCACCGACCTGAGCCGCGCGCTCGAGGAGTCGCAGGCGCTGCTCGTCCAGGCCGAGCGAGGGGCCAAGGCCCGCGCCATCGTGCTGCTCACCGACGGCGAGGACACCTCGGGGAGCGAATTGCACGAGCAGATCGAGCAGCTCGCCGACCTCGGCATCCGGGTGGTGAGCGTCGGCATCGGCTCGACGACCGGCGAGCCCATCCCCGAGCTCGACAAGAAGGGCGGGTTCGTCGGCTACAAGAAGGACCGCGAGGGCAACACCGTGATGACCCGCCTCGACGAGGCGGCGCTGCAGACTATCGCCGAGCGCACCGGCGGCAGGTACGTGCGCTCGGTGGCCGGAGGCATCGGCGTGCAGGAGGTCCACGAGGAGCTCGACCGGCTCGACAAGGCCGAGTTCGAGAGCCGGCTGACCGTCAAGTACGACGAGCGCTTCCAGTTCCTCGCCTTCCCCGGCGTGCTGCTGCTGCTCATCGGCGCGGCTATCCGGCCGGGCCGCGACGGGGAGGTGCTGCGATGAGGCTCGCGCTCTGCGGCCTGTTCACCGCCGCGGCCCTCGCGCTGCCGGGGGCGGCGCGGGCCGGCCTGTTCGAGGGCAACCACCCGAAGGTCAAGGCGGGCACCGAGGCCTATCACCAGGGCGACTTCGACGGCGCGCTCAGGCTCTACGAGGAGGCGGACAAGGAGCTGCCCAAGCGCCCCGAGCTGCTCTACAACCTCGGCGACACCTACATGAAGCTCGGGCGCACCGACGACGCCAAGCGCGCCTTCGAAGCCGCGCTCGGCGGTGCCGACGACTCGCTCAAGGCGCGCGACTACTTCAACCTGGGCAACGCCTTCGCGACCCTGAACCAGACCGACGACGCCATCGCCGCCTATCGCCAGGCGCTCAAGGCAGATCCGAACCTCGAGCCCGCGCGGCGCAACCTCGAGCTGCTGCTGCGCAAGCTCAAGCAGCAGCCTCCGCCCGAGAAGAAGCCGACCCCCGGCGACGGCGGGACTCCGGACGCCGGCGTTCCCGACGCGGGGCAGGATGGCGGCCAGGGCGACGCGAGCCAGCAAGACCAGCCAGACGCCGGGCAGGATGGCGGCCAGGGCGACGCGGGCCAGTCGGACGGTGGAGAGCCCGACGGAGGCCTCGACGCAGGGGCCGATGCGGGAGCCGACGGCGGCCAGGGCGACGGGGGCAGCGGCGATGGCGGCGGCGAGGCGGACGCAGGCTCTCCGGACGCCGGCCAGAGGCAGGACGGCGGCGGCGGCCAGGGCGAGAGCGCTCAGGCCGACGGCGGAAGCCCGGACGCAGGGGCGCCAGACGGCGGCCAGGCCGCCGAACCCGAGGAGACCCCGGTCGAGCCCGAGAACGTCGACAAGCAGGAGGCCGAGCAGTTGCTCGACGCGGTGCGCCGCAACGAGAAGCAGTTCCTGATGCACCAGCACAAGCGCAAGGGGAACAAGAGTGCCCGTCCCGACAAAGACTGGTAGGCGAGCCGCCCGCGCCCTGGGCGTCCTCGCCCTCGCGACCGTGCTCTTCGGGGCGCCGGGCGTGCGCGCCGGCGAGGTCGAGTTCTACGCGGTGACCGACAAACAGCAGGTGGCGATTGACGACACGCTGACGCTGACGGTCACGCTCGCCATCGACGCCCAGGATGGCAGCGAAGATGTACGCCTGCCCGAAGCTCCGGATTTTCAGGTGCTGTCGCGGTCGCAGTCCCAGCAGATGTCCTTCAACATGGCGAGCGGCGGCCCGCCGACCTTCCGCCGGGTGCGGGTCTACACGCTCATCCTCTCGCCGCGAAAGACCGGGACGCTGACGATCAAGCCCGGCAGGCTCGTCGCCAAGGGCAAGAAGTACGAGACCGGGCCGATCAAGGTGAAGGTCCTCTCGGCGAGCCAGGCCCCGAGCCGACCGGCGCCGCGACCTCAGCCCCAACAACCCCCGCGGCCGACCAACCCCTTCGGCCTGCCCGATGCCTTCCCCGACGACCCCGACCAGCTCCTCGAGCAGTTCTTCGGCGGCGGGCTCGGCCACGAGCGGCCGGCCAGCGACAGCGACATCTACCTGCGCAGCCACGTCAACAAGCGTCAGGCCTGGCTCGGCGAGCAGATCACGCTGTCGACCTACCTCTTCTCGCGCGTCGACATCAGCGGCGTCGACGGTATGCAGATGCCCAAGCTCGACGGCTTCTGGGCCGAGGACATCGAGACCCCTTCGCAGATAAGCGGCGAGCTGAAGATGATCGACGGCGAGCCGTACCGGGTCTTCCTGCTGCGCAAACGCGCTCTGTTCCCCATCAAGTCGGGCAAGCTGACCATCGACCCGGTCGAGGTGGACGTCTCCACCGGGTTCAGCCTGGTCTTCTCGGGGCGCAAGGTGCACCGCGTCTCCCAGCCGGTGACCATCGAGGTGCTGCCGCTGCCGCCGGGGGCGCCCGACGGCTTCGAGGCGGCCAACGTCGGCCAGTGGCGCCTGAAGGCCGAGGCGTCGCCGACCCGCGTCCCGCTCGGCCAGCCGATAACCTTGCGGGTCACGCTCGAGGGCACCGGCAATCTGCGAAACGTCGCGCTCCCCAAGCTGCCGCCGATCAGCGGCTTCAAGAGCTTCGACCCGACCACGAGCGAGAAGCTCTCCACCGCGAAGGGCCGCTACGGGGGGCGGCGCACCCTCGAGTACCTGCTGATGCCGACCCAGACCGGCGCGTTCGAGATCCCGCCGCTCGTCTTCAGCTACTTCGACCCCGCCGCCCGCGACTATCGCCAGACCGGCAGCGAACCGATCCGCGTCGAGGTCGAGGCCGGCCAACTGATCGCCGGCGGCCAGCCCGGCGCTCCGGCCGCGGCAGGAGCGGCCGAGGGCGATCACGCCGTCAATCTGCTCGCCGGCACTGGGCTGCGGCCGCTGCGCTACAAGGGCGAGCTGTCGCGCCCGACGGTTCCGCTCTACCGCAAGCCCTTCTTCCTGCCGATCGCCGCCTCGCCGCTCGTCCTCTGGATCGGCCTGACCGCGTTCGGCCTATTGCGCAGCGCGGTGCGTCAGCAGGACGAGGGAACGCGCAAGCGCAAGGCGGGCAGCCGGACGCGCCGGCGGCTGCGGACGGCAAAGGACCTGATGAAGGCGGGCAAGCCCGATGCCTTCTACGCTGAGGTGAGCCGCGCGCTCAACGACTACCTCGCCGCCAAGCTCGGCACCCCGGTGGCCGGCCTCACACGGCCGGAGCTCGCCTCCCGGCTACAGGCAGCCGGCGCGCCGGGCGAGCTCGCCGGCCGCCTCGGCGCGGCTCTCGACACCTGCGACGCGGGGCGCTTTGCCCCCGGGGCCACCGAGGGCTCGACGATGAAGAGGGTGCATGCCGAGGCGCTCGGGGTGATGGATGCGCTCGAGGCTGTCCGCCTGCGGCCGGCCGACGGCCAGGAGGAGGGGCGGTGAAGACGAGTCGAAGAATCCTGTGCGCGCAAGCCGGGCGGCCCGAGCCCCTCGGCCCCTCCTGCCTGGTTCCTCGGGAGGCTGCGCTCCTCACCAACCGCCACCGAGGCTCCTCGAGGTTGAGCACGATGGTCGAGCCGGCAGGAGGGCTCTGCTCGACCGCTTGCGGCCAGCCTTCCCTCTCCCCTCTTCCCACGCAAGCCCGGGAGAGGGGACTGCCACTTGCGTGCGCGTGCTCTGCGTCCAGTCCGCTGTTCGTTTATCAGACCGCAGCCGGGCGAGGGCCCGGTGCAGAGCTCGGGCCTCTCGACTGCGCTCGAGGTGATCGGAGGCGGAGGGCCGAGGTCAGGGAGGTTTCCCGACACCTCTTGAGAAGCCTCGTCGTGGCGGCAGCAGTGCTCGGGCTCGCCTCGCCCGCGGCCGCCGCGGTTGCCCAGCACTACACGCCTGCCGAGGCCGAGGTCGTCTTCCGTGCCGCCAACGAGGCGTGCATGCGCGAGGACTACAAGACCTGCATCGAGGGCTATGAGCGCCTCACCGAGGCTGGCTTTTCGGGCGCGGACCTCTCCTTCAATCTCGGCACCGCCTACCTGCGCCAGAACAAGATCGGGTGGGCCGTCCTGCACCTCGAGCGGGCGTTGCGGCTCGATCCCGGAGACGGCGATGCGCGGGCAAACCTCGAGAAGGCGCGCCGCCTGCGCGTCGACAAGCTCGTCGGCTCGCCCGAGGAGGCCGCCGGCTCCGAGCCCCTCGCCTCGCGGATAGTCTTCCACACGCGCGGCGAGCGCTGGAGCCTCGCCCTCCTGTTGCTCTGGACGGGGGGCTGGATGCTCGTGCTGCTGCGGCGCTTTGCCTCGTCGAGCGGGCGGCGCGGGGCGATGGTGGCCTTCGGGAGCCTCGCCATCTTGCTGTCGCTGCCGTGCGCCGTGGTGACCGCCGCCCACGCCTACGTTGCCGAGAGCGCACGGGACGCGATCGTCGTCGCCTCGGCCCTGCCGGTGCGCGAGGGCCCGGATGCGAGCATCAAGCCTGCCTTCGAGGTCCACGAGGGCCTCAAAGTGCGGGTGCTCGATCAGCAAGGTGCTTTCACCCGCATCCGCCTGTCGAACGGCCTCCAAGGCTGGATTTCGGCCGAGGGCGCGGTCCAAATCTCTCCTGGTTGATCTCCCAGCGGGCGGGACGACCCGCCTGCAGCCTGCTCATCGCCCTCCGTTGCACAAGAGGCAAAGGGCCTGTCCCTTGGAAGAGGACAAGCCCTTTCAGCCGGAGCGGCCGGATGTCGCGGTGGCTTAGGCCCTGCTCTCGGCAGGCCGCTGTACCGGGACGGGCTCGCGTCGCTCACGCCGTTCGCGCCTGCCGAAGCCGACGAGGCCGCCGAGCACCGCGGTCAGCAGCGAGAGCACCATCGAAGCGAAGATGCCCCACAGCGCGCCGATGCCAGCGCCGATGAGGGTGGCGCCCAGTTGCGAGCCGATTTGCGGCTGCCCAGCCATGCCGGCGATGCCGCCGAGGATGCCCGTCAACATGGCCCCCGCGAAGAAGAGCGTCACCACTTGATAAAGCGCCCAGACCACCGCGCCGTGCAGCCCAGCCGAGGTACGCGTCAGCAGCCGGGAGCCCCGGGCTGCTGTCCAACCACCGAAGAACAGCGAGAAAAGGGGCACGATGAACAGCCAGATGCCCAGCCCGATGGCCGCGCCCCCTGCGATGGTCGGGTTCTCGGGGTTGAGCGACGAGACGACCCCGGCAAAGCCGAGCACCGTCAGGATGAGGGTGATGCCAAGTGCGACGAAGCTACCCGCGAAGATTGCGCTCCACCTGAAGGGCGGAGCCCAGGCTGCGTTCGACATCGGGGGATTCGTGGCCTCCCCCGGGGCCGTATGGGTCGTAGTCCTGTCCACGGTGAGACCTCCGCTATGGCTAGAGGCTGTGCACCTGCCGGACGAAATGCCCGATAGGGCGCCGGCTGGACGGGCGAACAGGCAGCGTAACAACGCAAGCGGGCCGCCGGATAATGGGTCGTTCCAAGGAGCAGCAGCCCAGCTCCAGGGCCCGCGGCAGCCGGCCCCCCCCGAGGATGCGACATCGCGACGATTGTCGGCCGGCTCAGGTTCCCTGTAGAATCTTTCGCACTTTTCGCGACAAAACTCGATGCCTCCGACCGACCCCACCTTCCGTGTGCTCCTCGTTGACGACGAGCCCGTCATCCGCGAGCTCGTGCGCACGATGCTGACCACCAGCTCGGTCGAGGTGGAGGTTGCCGCCGACGGCGTCGAGTGCCTCAAGGCGGCCAAGAGCCGTCCCTTCCACCTGATTCTGCTCGACATCGTGCTACCCGGGATGGACGGCATCACCGTCTGCCGCCTGCTCAAGAGCGACCCGGGCACAGCCCAGGTGCCTATCTACATGCTCACCGCCAAGGCGAAGGCCCGCGACGTCGAGACGGCCAAGCGCGCGGGCGCCGATGGCTACATCAACAAGCCGTTCAGAGGCGCTGAGCTGATGGACCTGGTCGAGTCGCTGCAGCGCCAAGCTGCCGAGCGGTAGTCGCCAGCCCGGGCTTCGCCCGAAACCTGCGATCGGTTGCAGGACGGTAGGGGCGCATAGCAATGCGCCCGCCCAAGAATCGAGCAGATGCGCGGGCGACACTGAGGGGGCCCGGCAGCCGCACCAAGGCCGGCGCTCCGGTCGCCCCCCCCCGCCGGTCGATCCAGCTTAAAGATCGCCCCCTTGCAGGGCCGGCCGTCCTTTGGCGAAATGGCCGGGGAAGGGCCCCCGGACCACGGCCGAGTCGGCCGCCGGCGCCTAGCCCCCGAGAACGCGAAGAGTCGCCAGTTCGCCGATCTCGCGCCTCGCGGCCAGCCTTTCCTTATTTATTTCCGCCGGTTGGCACGCGAAGGCGCCCTCGCTCCTCGCCCGATGGCGGCCGACGGGTCCCCTCCCCCCCGCGGGGTGTGCGCCTTTCTTGCCTGCCCCGGGCCAAATCTGGTAATCAACCGACCTATTATGGTTTTTCGGCCACCGAGTTCGGTGGTCGCCGGGATTTCGCCTCCTTTGGAGTCGGAGCCTCTTTGCTCTGCTACCGCTGCGGAAGCCACGTTCCTGATGGCAGCGAAGCCTGCGGCGCCTGCGGACAGAAGTTCTCGTCCGGCAACCTCCGCCAGGCTACCGGTACGTTCTCACGCCGCAAGCTGGCCGGTGCGCCCGTCGATGGCGCCCCGTTCAAGCCTGACGACCTGCTCGAGAACCGCTACCTGATCAAGGACGTCGTCGGCGCCGGCCCGCTTGGCTACGTCTTCAAGGCCCAGGACAAGGAGATTGACGTCGAGGTGGCCCTCAAAGCCATCTCGCCCAAGCTGCTCCAGTCGCACGACGAGCGCAAAACCTTCGCCCGCGAGGTGCGCCTCGCCCGCAAGCTCTCCCACAACAACCTGGTGCGCGTATACGAAGACGGCGAAGCCGACGATCGCCCCTTCTACACGATGCAGTACCTCGACGGCCTGACGCTGCGGCGGATCATCGACCTGCGGCGCGAGAAGAACCAGTTCTTCGCGCTCAAGGAGGTCGAGCCCATCTTCGGCCAGGTGGCCGCGGGCCTCGACAACGCCCACAAGCTCGGCCCGCACAGCAACCTCAAGCCCGAAAACGTCATCGTCCTGCCGGACCTGCTCAAGCTGACCGACTTCGGCCTGGGCATGGCCATCCCTCGCCTGCCGTTCGCCGCCGCGCAGCGGGCCAAGGGCGGGCACCGGTATCTGGCGCCCGAGTACCTTGCCGGTCACGAGGTCGATGGGCGCGCGGACGTCTATTCGCTTGGCGTGATTCTCGGGGAGATGGTGGCGGGCGTCTTCCCCGAGGCCGGCGCGATCCCCGAGCTGCGCAAGAAGAACCCGGAGCTGCCGGTCGAGGCCGAGTCGCTCTACGGCCGCGCGGTCAACGAGAACCCGGCTGCGCGCTTTGCCTCGCCCGGCGAGCTCTTCGCCGCGCTCTGCGAGCTGTCGGCCACGCTCGCGAAGGCCTCGCCGCCCGCGTCGCCAAAGCCAGCAAGCCAGCGCTCCGAGCGGCCACCCGCGACCGCCCGCCGCCCGTCGCCACCGCCCCCTCCGGTCGAGCCGGTCAAGCCGGCCCCGCCCCGACGCCCCCCTCCGGCTCCGCCGGTGCCTGAGGCGCGGCACGAACCGGCCTTTGCCTCCGCTGCTGCTGGAATCCCGACGAGCACCGAAGTCACTCCCATCGCCCCTTCGCGCGACCGACCCCGGCGCGAGCCGAGGCCCATGCGGGAGCGACGAGGCGGCACCGGGCGCCTGCTCAGCCTTGCGCTGATCGGAATCGTCGCGGGCGGGGGCGGCGGGTACGCGCTGTTGAGCTACCTCAATCACCCCGCGGTCATTGAGGGGACGACTCCGGGGCCGCAATCTGTCGGGACGCAGGAAGTGCCGGCGGACGCGGGCTCCTTCGCCCTCTCCGATGCCGGAACCGCCGCGGCGGCGCTCACCGACGCCGGACAGCAGGCCGTGCAGCCACCTTCCGGCACGGCCGACAAGCTCAGGGAGCAGGAAGAGGCGCGGCGCAAGGCGGAAGAGCTGAGGAAGGCCGAAGAGGCGCGCAAGCTCGCCGAGGCGAAGGCCGCCGAGGAGCGCAAGCGCAAAGAGGCTCTCGAAAAGGCCGAGGCGACCGAGGTCTCGCGCAAACCGACCTGCCCAGGAGGGATGCGCCAAATCCCCGCGGGTTCCTTCAAGATGGGCGCGGCGCGCAACGACCCGATGATGGGCTTTGACGAGATGCCTCTCACCACCGTCGAGGTCGGCGCCTACTGCATCGACTACTTCGAGTATCCGAACCGGCGCGGGGCGATGCCGCAGACCAACGTCACCTTCCAAGCGGCTGAGAAGGCTTGCAAGTCGCGCGGCAAGCGCCTGTGCACCGAGGAGGAGTGGGAGCGCGCCTGTAAGGGCTCGGCGGGCCTGCGCTTCCCCTACGGCGCCAATTTCGACGCCGACGCCTGCAACACCGAGGACGCCAACGGAGAGGATCGCCCGGTCGCTTCCTCTGGCACCTTCGCGCGCTGCCGGTCCGGTCACGGAATTGCCGACCTGTCGGGCAACGTCGCCGAATGGACCTCCTCGAAGTACAACGCCGACCTCGAGGATCGCACGCTCAAGGGTGGGGCTTCGGATCGGCCGGACTACGCGACCCGGTGTGCCTCCCGCAAGAACGGGGCGCCGGGCACTCGCAGTGACCGGATCGGCTTCCGCTGCTGCGCCGACCCGAAGTAAGCGGCCTGTCCGGCAGGGAGGTGGTCTCGATGCGCCCGCTTCTGCTCAGCATCGCGGTGCTGCTCGCCCTGCCGCCCAATGCCTCAGCGGCCGAAGCGGTCGTTGTCAAGAGCGCCGACCTGGGCCCCTACGCCGCCGCGGTGGCCGGCTTCTCGGCCGAGTTCAAGGGCCGCGTCTCCGAGTACAGCCTGGAGAACGATGCGGAGGGGGCGGAGAAGCTCCTCGCCAAGGTCAAGCAGGCTCGTCCAGCCGTCGTTCTCGCCATCGGCCCGCTCGCGGCCAACTCGGCCAAGCGCGCGCTGGGCGAGATCCCCGTCGTCTTCGTCATGGTGCCCAACCACGAGAAGTACGGGCTCGAGGGAGGGATGGTCACCGGCATCGCGCTGTCGCGACCGATCAAGTCTCAGCTCGAGACGCTCAAGGCGCTCGCTCCGGCTACCCGACGCGTCGGCGTGGTCTACAACCCGAAGTACTCCAAGTCCGTCGTCGAAAGCGGCGTCGGCGCAGCGCGCGGCATCGGGCTCGAGCTGGTCTCCGCCCGCGTCGACAGCCCGGAAGAGGTGCTCACCTCGCTTCAGGCGCTCTCGGGCAAGGTCGACGCGCTCTGGATGATCGCCGACCGCTCGGTCGCCACCGACAAAGGCGTGCAGGCCATCGTCGACTTCTCGCTGCGCAACAAGGTCCCGCTCTTCGCGCTCTCCGAATCGCAGGTGCGAGACGGCGCCCTCGTCTCGCTCTCGCCAAACTTCACGAACATCGGCCAGCAGGCTGGCCGGCTCGCCAACCGCATCGTCCTCGAAAAGCTTCCGGCCGGGTCGCTGCCGGTGGCGGTCCCCGAGGGGCTCGACCTCGCGATCAACCTCTCGACCGCCAAGCGGATTGGCGTCGAGTGCAACCTCGCGCTCGAGATCTTCAAGTACGCCGCCAAGGCCGGCTACCCCATCCGCGTCTTTGAATGATTCTCGAGGCGCGGCCCTCTCGTCGCGCCGGGCGAGCTCGAGAGGTCCTTCGAGCTCTCGCGGCACTTGGCGCACGCGGGGCGGTTCTTCGCGCGAGTCTTGCGGCTGCTCGAGGCTGCCGCCCGAGCAAGGAGGCAAAGCCGAGCAAGGGCGCAGGCGGTTCTCGGAATGAGTTCGGCGTCCGAATGCGCCTCGAGTCGCCGCCGGTGGGCACGCCCCACGGGCCTTTGCCTCGGGGCCACGAAAGGCTTGACCGGGCGGCATAACCTCGCCTCTTCTTTTCGTTCCTTCGACAACAAGGAGCCCCGCATTGGATTTGAGCCGCGTCAGCTTCGTCCTCGACAAGGTGCGTCACCCCGACAACCTCGGGAGCGCCCTGCGCGCGATGAAAAACAGCGGCCTGTCGCGCATCATCGTCGCCGATCCGCACACCCACGACTTCGAGCGCGCGCGCAAGATGGCCACCGACGCCGACGATCTGCTCGACCACCTGCGCGTGGCCAAGGACCTGGCCAGCGCGGTCGAGCACGGGACGATGGTCGCGGGCACGACCTCACGGGCTCCCGAGGGGCGCCCGACCCTCTTGCTGCGCGAGTTTGTCGCCCGCGCCTCGGCCGAGACCGATTCGGGCGGCGAGGTGGTCGTCGTCTTCGGCAACGAGCAGCGTGGGCTCTCTGACGCGGAGCTCGACCATTGCCACCTGGTCGTCAACATCCCCACGGCGCCCGCCAAGACGTCGATCAACCTCGCGCAGTCGGTGATGCTCGCGGCGCACGAGTGCTTCCTCGCCTCGCTTGAGCCGCGCGAGCCTCTCGAGCGTCCCCCGCCGGCCAACGCGCGCCTGCTCGAGACGCTCTACGCGAAGATGCGCTCGGTGCTCGTGGAGGCCGACTTCCTCAACCCCCAGAACCCGGACGCCATCCTCTCGGAGCTCAAGCGCCTGCTCGAACGCGCCTCGCCCTCGCAGCGCGAGGCGGAGCTGCTGCTGACCGCCTTTCGGCACCTCGAGCGCGCCCTCCGCGTTCGCCCCTAAAAGCGCGCGCCCCGCCGGTGGCCTGGCTCGCGCAATAGACCCGCCGCGGCCGTCGAGCGGCCGCTCGCACCCTGGACACACGACGAGCGCGAGCCTCGCCCTCCGGCAGGCTCGCGCACGCGGGAAGTCGGCGCGAGCTTCGATGGATACGACAGGAGCCGAGCAGGTGCCCGGCTCCTCACGACTTCAAAGACAGGTGCTCGCCGGCCTTACGCTGCCGCGGCGGCGGGCGGCTCGTCCTTGATGCCCATCTTCTCCTTCCAATGGGTCTCGCAGAGGCCGGCCTTGTGCTGCGGCTTGGTGCACTTCTCGTGGTTGCAACTGTCGTAGCGCGCGTGGCCCAGCTCGCCCTTGCGCCAGTGCTGGTAGTGGAAGAAGCAGTAGCCCTTCGCGCGGTAGGGGCGCTTGCAACCCTCGACGGTGCAGGCCTTCTTGCCGTTGCCCTTGGCGACGCGCTTCCACTTCTTCGCCTGGGTGCCCTTGTGCTTCTTGGTCGTCTCTGCCACGGCTGCTCTCCTTGAAAACCCGCCCCTCTGCGCGCGCCCTTCGCACGACCCGGGGGAAGCGGTTAAGTAACCGACGGAGGGGGTCGGTTTCAACCAGAAACAATGCCCCCTCGCCCCCGGTGCAAGCCGCGGGGTCGGGCCTCTCGCGAGAGCAAAGGGGGCGGGCCGACAGGGCGGCAGCCGCGGGGCCTTTGTTTAGGGCCGGCGCATCGCGATGAACAGCGTCTCGGCCCCGCGGCGTACCACGAGGCGGACGGTCTCGCCGCGGCGCACCTTGGCGAGCGCCTGCGAGAGCGCGTCAGGGGCGTAGATGGTGTGCTCGTCGACCTTGAGCAGCACGTCGCCCTTCTTCAGCCCCGCCCCCTCGGCAGCCGAGCCTTGCTTGACGCTGGAGACCTGGGCGCCGATGGGCAGGGCGAGCCCCGCGGTGCGCGCTGCGGGCACGTCGACCCGGCGCACCACCAGGCCGACGTCGTCGGGCTGCGCCCAGCTTACTTGTGGCTCGTCGTTGGGCATCGGAGCGAGCGAGACGGTCAGGTGCACGGCGTGCCCCTGCCGGTTCAGGCTGACCTGGGCCTCCCGCCCCGCCCCTCCGACCGCCGCCAGCCAGCGCAGCCGCTGCGCGTCGTTGACCCGCACCCCGTCGAAGCTGGTGATCACGTCGCCGACCTTCAGCCCGGCCTGCTCGCCCGGCGCTCCGCGGACGATCTCGGAGACCATCACCCCGGCCAGCGTCGGCGGCAGGCCCAGGCCCCGCAGCATTTGCGGGCTGAGGTCCTCGACGCTTATCCCGAGCCAGCTTCGGGCGACCTTGCCCTCGGTTAGCAGGGGCATCAGCACCTGCTTGGCCATGTTGATGGGGATGGCAAAGCCGATGCCCTGGCCGACCGCGTTGACCGCGTTGGCGATGCCCACCACCTCGCCCCGGGTGTTGAGGATGGGGCCGCCGCTGTTGCCGGGGTTGATGGAGGCGTCGATCTGCAGGTAGTCGTAATAGCCGTCGCGCCCGGCGGGCATCACGTCGGTGCGGCCCTTGTAGCTGACCACGCCGACGGTGACCGAGTGGCTCAGGCCGTACGGGTTGCCGATGGCGACGACCCAGTCGGCGACCCCGAGCGCGTCCGAGTCGCCGAGCGGCAGAATCGGGAAGTCGTCGCGGTCGGCCTCGACCTTGAGCAGCGCGACGTCGGTCGGCGGGTCGGCGCCGACCACGCGGGCGGGGTACTCGCGGGTCACCCCGTCGATCCTCAGGCTGACCCTGACGCCGGTGACATCCTCGATGACGTGGGCGTTGGTCACCAGGTAGCCGGCCGGATGGACGAAGAAGCCCGAGCCGAGCCCTTTTTGCGACTCGTCCTCGGGGTCGAGGAAGCTCTGGGCCGTCTCTTGCGAGCTCTCGGCGGCCTGCACCGTGGAGATGGAGACGACCGCGCTCATCGCCTTGGTCGCGATGGGGCTCAGCTCCGGCAGCGAGGAGGCCTTCTCGACCGGGGCGCCGGCGCTCGCCTCCTGCCAGAGCGGGATTGCGTGGGATGCAGCCGGTACGACCAGGAATGCCCCGATGGTGAGATAGGTCGCCAGCGCCATCCGCCCGCCTCCACCCGGAACTTACGGACGGCAAGGGGGCGTAACAACGCGTGGTTGCCTACATCACGAAGAAGGTCACCGCGAGGATCGCCAGGGCGAAGATCCCGACGCCGACGACGATCAGCAGGGGAATCAGGCTCTTCCAGCCCCCGTTGGCCATCCGCTGCTTGAAGCTGGCGAGCTCCTGAGCCGGCTCGGCAGCCAGCGCAGGCACGGCCACCTCGCCCCCCTCGTCGTCGTCGGCCAGCTCGTCGCCCTGCTGTTCCTGCTCGTCCGCTTCAGCGCCTTCCGGTTGCTCGTGCTGCTCCTCGGCCGCGTGCTCGGGTTCGGGCTCCGGCTCCGGTTCGGGCACGGGCTTCGGGCTCTCCTTGGGCTCGCTGGGCACGCGCACCGGGGGCGGCTCGTCGGGGATGACCGGCGCCTCGCGGACCTCGGAGGGATCGAGGTAGAGGATGCGGGTCGAGCCGATCTCGATCTCGTCGCGATCGTGCAGCGGCTGGGACTGGACGCGCTTGCGGTTGACCCGCACGCCGTTGCGGCTGCCGAGGTCGTCGAGGTAGGTGCCGGTCCAGTCGCGGCGAATGGTCGCGTGGCGACGCGAGACGAGGTCGTCGTCGAGCACCAGCTCGACACCTGCCTCCCGACCGACGACGAGCTCCTGGCCGTGGTGGAGCTCGAAACGCTTGCCCTCGAGCGGGCCATTCATCACCCGCAGCGTCGGCCCGTCGCCCGACGAGAGGTTGCGCAGCGCGTCCTTGACGACCCGCTTGGCGACGAAGGAGGTCTTCTCGTCCGAGCCCGGAGCGCCGATGTCGGCGATGCGATCGAAGCTGACGTCGAAAGGCCCGATGGCGATGACGTCGCCGTTGCGAAGCAGGCGCTTCTCGCCGGCCGGCAAGGCCACGCTGTTGATGCGCGTGCCGAAGGAGCTGCCCAGGTCCTCGACGAAGTAGAGCGCCCCCTCGCGCACGATGCTCACGTGGCGGCGCGAGACGACCGGCTCGTTGAGCACCACGTTGCAGCTCTTGTCGCGCCCGAGGGTGACCTGCTCCTCGTTGAGCACGACCTCCTCGGAGGCGCGGTTGCCCGTCTGAGCCTTGGATTTTACGAGAAGCCTGATGGGCATGGGGTCCGCGCGCTGCCTGACAGGCGGCCACCCCCGAGGGCCGCCGGGGAGCTACTCCTCCGCTTCCTCTTCGAGCAGCCGCGCGCACATCTCCCGCTCGGCGCTCATCTGCTCCTCGGTGGTGTAGCTGAGGCACTTGCGGCAGTGGGCGTCGGCCTCCGAGTTGTTGGCGAGCCGCCGGTTGAGCTCGGCGAGCTGGCAGTGACAAAGCCCGAAGCGCCCGTCGATGCGCAGGCACTTCTTGAAGTGCCGCTCGGCCTCGGGCAGCAGGCCCTTTTCCTTCTCGGCCAAGCCCAGCTTGTACATCGAGTAGGGCGAGGCCTCGTTGTCGGCCTGGTCCTTGATCTCGTCGAGGTGCGGCGAGGCGAGCGCGCAGTGGCGGGCGGCGCTGCTCAGGTTGTTGCGGCACTCGGCGTGGCTCTCGTCGAGGGCGATGCACTGCTTGTAGGCCTCCTGGGCCTCGCAGTGCTTGCCGGCGCCCTGGTAGGCGCGCCCGAGATGGAAAAAGGCGCCGACGTAGCGCGGGTCGAGCTCGACTGCGCGGGTGCAGAAGCGCACCGCGTCGGCGAAGCCCCCCTCGAGAATGTCGAGCATGCACAGGTCGTGGTAGGGGTCGGCGACGTTCGGGTTGACCTCGATCACCTTGTCGTAGCAGACCCGCGCGTCGGCGCCCTTCTCGAGCCGCAACAGCGTCAGACACAGGTTGTAGCGGGCCTCGATGTAGCCGGGGTTGACCTTGAGCGCGTTGACGAAGGCGTCGTGCGCCTTTCCGTACGATTTCTCCTGCAGATAGATGTAGCCGAGGTTGTTGTAGGCCTCGGCAAAGTCGTTGTTGAGCCTCAGGGCCTTGATGCACAGGTCCTTGGCCTTGCCGTAGTTCTCGCGCTTGATCCAGACCAGGCACAGGTTGTTGTACGGCTCCGGATAGTCCGGGTTGTACTCGAGGGCGAGCTCGAAGCGGTGCTGCGCCTTGTCGAGCAGACCCTGCTCCAGGTACTGCGTGCCATAGGTGTTGTGCTCGATGGCAAGCGGGTGGACGGGAGCGGCGGTCTTGCAGGCGGCAAGCCCCAGGGCGGCGGTGGCGAGCACGATGGCGAGGCGTCTCATAAGGCGGGGGATCTTACGGGGCGCACCCGGTGCGGTCAACGCCGCGCTCGGTCGCTCGGCCGCCACCAAGTGCTTTCAACGACTAGGGATTCTTGATCTAGACTGGCGGCCATGGACTCGACCCGAAGACACGTCGCGAGGCGCGGTTCCCTGGCTCCCACCCTCTCCCGGACGGCGCTCATCGCCCTGGTGACGCTCTGGGCCGGCAACGCCCTGGCGCAGTTCACCAACAAGACCATCGGGTTCCAGGCCGGCTACGTCGGGGTGAACAAGTCGCTGATGGTGGCCGGCGGCCCGGTCCTCGGGATCGAGTCGACGCTCTACCTGGGCGACGGCTTCGACCTCGCCTTCCGCGTGGTGGCCGGAATCCACCAGGACCAGATCACCGACAAGAATGCCGTGGGCGTCTTCCCGGCCATCGGCTTTCGCTACCTCTTCAGCGAAGAGGACGCGCGGCCCTACCTCGGCCTAAACATCGCCTACCTGCGCTTCTTCGGCGCCGACTCGATGGCCAACCCCAACCTCGTCGCGCTCGCGCCGGTGGCCGGGTTCGAGTACTACTTCCAGTCGAACACCGCCTTGGGCCTCCAGGGCGAGTACCAGGGCATCCTCGACATCCCTAACCGCGGCTTCAAGCCGACCAACGCCTTCGCCGGGGTCGCGCGCATCCTCTGGGGCTTCTGAGGCCAGCTCGGCCCACCTGCTTCCGACCCGACGACCGGCTCTCGCTCGCAACCGGCTCGACGCACGCATCGACTCGCGCCGCGCGCCGTTGGGCTCGACCCCGCGCGGCCTCTCGACACGCCCGGCGCTCGCAGTCCGCTGCGGTGAGCTTCCTCCTTGTCGCACCGGCAACCCCCGCGACCTTCGTCAACGATCCGCGCCGTCTTCGACCTGGCCAACGGTCTGGCCGAGCCTTCCCCGCCACGGCGCGATCGCGCCCGGGCCGCCGGCATCAGAACGGCCGTCGTCCTCTCTGCACGATCACATGTCGAGTAATCGACTGAGCGCCCCATCACGCTCAAACATTTGATTCCCACTTCCTTCCCGGGGTGCACCATCGGGGGCATCATCACCCGCCGGGGGCGCTGCCGGACACACCGGTCGCCCTCAGCGGGGTCAGGGGCTGCTGCAACTGGGGGAAGACCGCGTGCACCTCCCCCGAGAATCCGCACGCGCTGGGGGGTCCGAGATGGCCGAAGTGATCTGCTCAGTCGCCGGAGTGCTTTCCGTTCGGGGCAGGTTGGCGGGGCGGCGGGGCAAGCCGACGTCCGGAGAGGTCGGAACCGTCGCGACGAATCGTCAGAAGGTCGACCAAACAGCTCCCGCAGGTGCTCCAGAGGCCGTGCGCTGGCCCTCCAACGGCGGCCGCGTGTGCTCCAGACGCCGTCCACGAGCGGTGGGACCGCATCGGCGAGGGGCTCGGATAGGGAACCCGAGCTGATGGCAGGCAACGCGAAGGCAGGCACCGAGGACAAGAACACCAGCGCGGGTGACTCGCTTTTCGAGCCGCGCTCCGGAGGGGACCATGGGACACGACATCCACTTCCTGACCCGGCTCGAGCGGCTCTCGGACGAAGAGCACCTCGAATTGGCCAAGTCGCTCTACCGCGACAGCAGTCTGCTCAAGCACGTGCTCGGGCGCGCCCGGTTGCCCGAGGGCGCCGAGCGCGCCGCGCTCTCCCTGGGCGCCGACGACGGCCCGTACCTGGTCGTCGCGCGGGACGGGCACTTCGTCACCTGCCTGGGCGAAGGCATGTCCACCGGCGGCCTGCCGGTCATCGCGCGCTCGCACCTCGACGCGCTGGCGGTCGAGAACGCGGTGCTGCGCGAGCGGCTGGAGCTGGTTCGAAAGATGGCCGGCGGACGCGAGGAGTCGCGGCTCATCAAGATGCTCTTCCGCGGCCGCCTCCTGAGCCGCGAGCAGTTCCTGGCGCTCTCGGCGCTGCAGCCGACCTTCGCGGGCAGCCTGTCGTGGCTGCTCGCCGGCATCGAGGAGAGCGTCCGCCGCAGCAAGGCGCTGATCCTCGAATTGACGAAGAGGGAGCCCCAGCACCTCACCCACTCTCAGCGCAAGGCGCTCACCAAGACCTCGGACGCGATGTGGGCGGCGGGCCACATCGCCCTGCTCGCCGCCAGCGGTAGACGCGACGCGCTCGAGGAGGCGATGGCCGCGGGCGATCCGAGCCCGCGGCTGGCCGACTCGCGACGGCTGTTCTCGCCGGCGATGGAGTTCGGCGAGTTGGGCATCCGGATGCGCGCCGCCCTGGCCATCGCCAAGGTCGGCAAGCCGTGTCTCGCCGCGGCCAAGCGGCGTTTCAACAATCCAGAGCGCGCGAGCGATGTCCTCGAAGGCCACCTCGCGCTCATCGCGCTCAGCGCCCGCCACCGGGCGCTGCGGGCCGAAATAGGCAAATTGGTCTTCGATCAGGCCCTGGCGCCCGCCAACAAGGGCCCGGCGACCCGCGACCAGACGCTCGACGCTCTCGCCACCATGGGCGAGGAGTTGCTCGTCTTGGCCGGCCGCGACAGCTACCTGCAGCAGACGCACCGGCTCGCCTCCAACTCGCCCTACCGCTTTGAGCGCAAGGAGGAGGTTCCGGCAGACCTCGCCGTGGCGATGGTCGCCACTACCCTGGTCCCGCTGCGCGGCGACGAGGGTCTACGAAACCTGTACTTGCTGATAACCGGCGCAGCGAGGCGCAAACCCGAAGAGCTCTACCTTCCCGAAGTGGTCATCGACGCACTGCACAACCCGCAGGAGCTGGAGCCGGAGGTCGTCGACGCCTGGTTCAGCCTGCGCAACATGTACGAGCGAACGGGCAAGCGAGAACCGGTCCACCTCGCGCCCAGGCTGGCGGGGAACGCGCGCTGCAGTTGTGGCAGCGGCAAGAAGTACAAGCGCTGCTGCGGCCTGGCAGCCTGAAACTCCCCGGGCGCGGATTCGCGTGACGCAGTCGCGGCTCGGCGCAATAGGCAAGCAGACGGGCGATCGTCGCGTCGAAGCCCGCATGTGCGGCCGGAGCTCCGCCGTCGGCGGCCGATGCTGGCGAGGCCCGGGCGCCGGCCGTGGGCGCTCGAGCGGCGAGCCCATACTTTCGAAAGAGCTGATGCCACCGATGAAGCCGAGCGCTGCGCCGTCCGGTCTGGCGAGAGGCGACCGGCGGTCTTCGCGCCGGCGGCTGATCGCCCTGCTCGCCATCACCCTGGGCGCCATCTTCGTCACCGAGCTGGCGATCATGCTGGTCCTCAGCGTCGCGCCCGGGCGGCTATCGCGCCTCGCCGTGAGCGCCATCGACAGCCTGGTCCTGGTGACGATCGCGTATGTCGCGATCTACCTGCTGCTCTACCGGCCCTATCTGGCCCAGGTCCGCAGGCGCCAACAAACCGAGGAGGCGCTCAGGCGCTCGGAGGCCAACTATCACTCCATCTTCGAAGCGCTGAGCGACGCGGTCTTCGTCCACGACCCCGAGTCGGGCCGCGTCCTCGAAATCAACGCGAAGATGTCCGAGCTGTACGGCTACACGCATGACGAGGCGCTCGCGCTGAGCATCGAGGACCTGAGCGCGGGCGAGTTCACGCAGGCCAAGGCGCTCGAGCGCATCCGTGCCGCGAGTCTGGGCGAGCCGCAGGTGTTCGAGTGGCTGGCGGCAGGCAAGAGCGGCGGGCCGTTCTGGGTCGAGGTCAGTCTCAAGCGCACCGAGATCGGCGGCAAAGACCGCCTGCTCGCCGTGGTGCGCGACATCTCCGAGCGCAAGCGGGTCGAAGAGGAGCGCCTCGCCTTGCTCGAGCGCGAAAGAGTCGCGCGCGAGGAGGCCAGCGCCCGCGCCCGCGAGGCCGCGACCATCCTCGCCGCCGCTCCCGACGGGCTGATGGTGCTCGACCGCCGCGGCGCGGTGATCGAGGCCAACGAGGCGCTCGCCGAGCAGCTCGGTTTCGCAAGCCCGGCTGAAGCCCTCGGTCCGATAGCCGCCTACGCGGACCGCCTCGACTTCCGCCACCCCGACGGCCGGCTTCTCGCGCTTCAGGACTGGCCGCCGCTGCGGGCGCTGCGCGGCGAGAGAGTCTCGCTCGTCGACGTCCGCCTGCGCAGGCAGGACGGCAGCCTCGTGCTGTTGCAGGCGAGCGCGCAGCCGGTCATCGACGAGAGGGGCGAGATCCGACAGGCGGTCTGCGCCTTTCGCGACGTGACCAAGCAGCGGCAGCGAGCGCGCCAACGCGCGGCCCTCGCGGCGGTCGCCCAGGCGCTCAGCCAACGGCTCGAGCTCGACACCATCATCGAGACGGTGCTCGAGCAAACCCTCGAGGTCCTGGGGGCCAACTCGGTGAGCCTGTCGCTCGCCGACGAGGCGCGTGGCGGACTGGCGCTCGCCGCCCACCGCAACCTGAGCGCCGAGAGAGTCGCACAGCTTCGCTTCGTCCCCTTCGGCGCGCCCCTCCTGACCGCCCAGGCCTTCGCCCGTAACGAGCTCGTGGTGATCCAAGACCACGGCGAGAAGACGCCGCTGCTGGCGAGGGGCGCGCCACGCGAGCCGTCCCGGCTCGCGGTCCCGCTGGTGGCGGCCGGCAGGCCTGTCGGCGTGATGGTCTTCGGGCTCCTCGACGTCCGGGAGTTCTCACCCGAGGACCTGGACACCGCGGCCCGCGTCGCCGATCTGTGCGGCAGCGCCATCGAGAATGCCCGGCTCTACGAGGAGACGCTGCGGCGCACCGAGCAGCTCGAGGAGGAGCGGCGCCGCCGCGAGCAGTTCATCGCCGTGGTCGCCCACGAGCTGCGCGGGCCGATGGGCGTCATCCAGGGCTATCTCAAGCTCCTCGGCCAGCGCGAGCCGCCAACGCCCGAGAGGCGCGAGCGCATCCTCTCCACCCTCGCCGAGCAGGTGCGCAAGCTCGACCGGCTCGTCGCCGACCTGCTCGACTTCTCGCGCATCGAAGGCGGCAGGTTCTCGATAGAGAAGGGCCCGGCCGAGCTCGTCGAGCTGGCCCGCGGAGTCGTCGACGAGCAGCGGGCGACCTCGACGCGCCATCGGCTGGTCTTCGAAGCGCCCGAGGCGCTGCTCAACGGCAAGTGGGACGCCGACCGCATCGAGCAGGCGCTCACCAACCTCGTCAACAACGCCATCAAGTACTCGCCCGGCGGCGGCGAGGTACGCGTGGAGGTGTCGCGCAGAGGCGGCGAAGCGCTCGTGAAGGTGAGCGACCAGGGGATAGGCATCGCCTCGGACGCCATTCCGCTGCTGTTCCAGCCCTACTCGCGCCTCTTCCGCGAGCGGCCCGGGGTTCGCGGGGTCGGCCTCGGGCTCTTCATCACCAAGGGAATCGTCGAGGCGCACGGCGGCCACATCGACGTCGAGTCGGAGCCCGACAAGGGAAGCACGTTCTCGTTCACGCTTCCCCTGGAGTGACCGGTCGCCCATCTCTCGTGGAGACCGCACAATCCCTCAGCTCGCATCGAGCCGGTAGACCAGGTGCCTCAGCCCGGCGTGCACCGCCTCGCTTACGGCCCGCCTTCCCAGCCACTCGGCGACGCGCCTCGAGGGCTCGTTCTCCGGCCGGATCAGCGAGACGAGGTGATCGAGCCCTCGCTCCTCGAAGGCGTGGCGCACAGCCTCGCGGGCCGCCTCGGTCGCATAGCCGTGGTGCCAGTGGCGCGGCAGCAGATGCCAGCCGAGATCCACGTGCTCCACGCCCCTCGACCGCGCCCGGCATCAGCCCGCAGTCGCCGATGAACTCGCCGGTCGCCTTCAGCCGCAGCGCCCACAGCCCGAAGCCGCGTTCGCGGTAGCCGCGGCGCTGTCTGCCGAAGGGCTCGCGCGCCTCGTCGCGCGCGTACGGATGCGGGAAGTAGCGCATCGCCTCGGGGTCGGCGAACAGCTCGGCGAGAGCAGCCAAGTCCTCCTCCCGCAGCTCGTCGATGACCAGGCGTGGCGTCGTCAGCTCGAAGCGGCCCATCGACACCTCGGGAAAGGACGAGCCTGGCCGGGAGCGAGAAGAACGCCCAGTCCCGCCGGGACGTCCGCGCCAGCAAGGTCTCGGGGCGAGGCAACCCCGTCGCCGACAGAGAAAGGGTCGATGCGGCGCTTATCGCCGAAGCAGGTTCTCTTCAGGCGCCATCTTCGTCTCGGGTATCCCGAGGACGACGCGGCAGGTGGCGACCGCCCCGCCCTTGCGACACTGCTCCTCGACGACGATCCGTCCGTTGCTGATTTCGACGACCTTGCCGCCTCGCTTGCCCACCGGCGTGCCGCGATCGACGACGTAGACCTTGCCGTTGGGAGCTTCGAGACCGGCGATAGGCGTCGACATCCCGGTGACCAGCGCCGCGACGCGCAGATGGTCGAGGTCGAACTCGCACAGCTTCCCGCAGGACGGAGGGGGCGGCGGGAGAACGACCTCGATCTCCTCCTTGAAGGGGTCTCGCGTCGCGGGGCGCGCGGCAACAGGCTGCGCGACGGAGTCCTTGGGCGACGTCGCCTTGTTCTGGATGGCCGGTTCGGCCCTCGACGAAGGGGAAGCGAGAAACAGAAGCGAAGCAGCACAAGCGGTGGCGACGCGCAGCATGATGATCCCTCCGTCCAGTTCGAGTCTGTGCAGCCGATGGTACACCCGGCCGTCCCCCTGGCCCCAGTTACGTCAGGCGGACAAGCATTCCGCCTCGTCCCGTGCCCTGGAGATCTGTCGAAGAACCCTTCGAGCGATAGCCGGTCAGCCCGAGCATAGGCCGAGCTTGCGAGGCCGAAGTCGAGAGGCTCTTCGACTTCCCCCCCCCTCGTTCCTCGGGAGGCTACGCTCGGGGTGAGCGGGATGCGAGCCGAGGCTAGGGTAATTTCGCGACAATCCTTGAGCCCTGTTCGCAGCGCCGCAGTCGAACGATGCGAGCGGAGACGACGCTACCCGCCTCGATGCGCATGCAGGTGGTGCGTGTCTTCGCCGTGGTCGTGCTCGTGCTCGAGCGCTTGGTGCTCGTGCGGATGCGAGTGCGGCCCGACGACCGGGAACGGATGCGAGTGGTCGTGATGCCCGTCTTCGTGGACATGGGCGTGCTCGTGCGCGAGCGCCGCGTGCCGGTGCAGGTGTCGATGCGACTCGGTGGCATGCAGCGCGACCCCCAGCCCGACGAGCAGCAGCGCAGCGGCGAACGCGGCGCCCGGCGGCGGGGAGCCGAGGGCGAACGCGGCGAGCACGCCGACGAACGGCGCGGCGGCGAAGACCGAGGCGGTGCGCGCGGCGCCCACCGTCCTCTGGGCACGCAGGTAGAGCTGCAGGCTGACGCCGAAGCCGGCCGCCCCCACCGCGAGCAGCGTGAGGGTCGAAGTGAGCGCGGGCCAGGACTCGCCGAGCGCGACGGCAACCGACGCCGAGGCCAGCGCGCCCATCAGCCCCTTCGCCGCCACGACCGACACCGGATCGAGCTCGGCGAGCGCGCGCGAGACTGTGTTGTCGAGCGCCCAGAGCAGCGTCGCCAGGGCGACCAGCGCCCCCCCGCTCGAGGCGCGCCACCCGGCTACGCCGCCGAGGACCAGGCTCCCCGCGAAGATGAGCAGCATCGCCGCCAGCGCCCGGCGCCCGACGTGCTCTCGATAGAGAAGCCGCGCGAGCAGCAGGGTCAACGGCGCCTCGAGCGCGAGCAGCAGCGCGCCGCTCGCCGCGTCGGTCTGCCGCAATCCGAGCACGAGCGCCGCCGGCGCCAGTACCGCACCGAGCAGGGCCACCGCGGCCAGCCGCGGCATCGAACCGCGCCGCAGCGGAGCCTCGACTCCGCCGCGGCCAACCGTGAGCGAGACCAGAGAGGCCAGGCCGGCCCCGAGGTAGAGCAGCGCCCCGGCGGCGAAGGTGCCCGCCTGCGCAGAGGCCTGCTTCACGACCGGAGCGATGGCGCCAAAGAGCACCGCGGCCAGCCCAGCGAGCAGCACGCCGCGGGCTATCGGTTTCGCGCGCCTCCTTCGGCTTTCGGCACCTGTGCTGTGTGCATTCATCGAGCGAAGTGTAGGCGGGCGGGCCCGGTGCCGGCAGCCCTCGACCACTGCGCGAGAGGAGAAGGACGCGCTGCCGTTCGAGAGGCTTGCGACCTTCAACTCGGCCTGCCCCTTCCAGTGGAGCCGCACCGGAGGTCAGAAGTAGGCCTTCAGGCCCAGGTAGCCGCCGCGCGGCAACAGCCCGAACTCGCTGCGTGGCTCACCGAACATCAGCGTCCCGTCCGGCCCCGGCAGCTTCTCGGGCCGCTCGCCCATTGGAAGGAACAGGCCGGCAACGAGCTCGGCCTCGTCGGCGATGGACCACTCGAGCGATGGGGTCACGAGCACGCTGGGATCGACGAGGTTGGCGACGGCCGCCAGCGACAGGCCGAGGATCGGGAGCAGCTCATAGCGCACGCTCAACGCGCCGTAATAGCGACCCAGGGCCCAGATCTCCCCCCGCTGGAAGCGCTCGCCCATGGCGATGGTGAGGTAGTCGCTCGGCCGGGTCGCGCCGAGCGTCTGCAGGTAGAGCTCGCCCATCACCGTGAACCCGGCGCCGAGCTGCCGGTCGACGCCCAGCGCGACGCGCGCGAACGCGCTGCCCTCGCGCGGGAAGGTCACAGTGCCCTCCCCTCTCAACCCGAAGCCACCCAGGCTGCCCGCGGTATCCAGGCCGACGACAGGCTCGCGTCGCACCAGCCCAGCCAACAGGCCGACATCGAAGAGACCGAAGGTCGCCTGGCCGTGCGCCGCGAGCATCGCTCCCTCGAGATCCCAGCCGCCGCCATAGGCGGCGACGAGCGTCACCTTCCCCGACGGACCGAAGTAGGCCTCGGCTCGGAGGGCATCGACACCGGGCTTGTGCTCGCGGTCGAGGGCGATGGGGGTGAAGGGCGCGATCAGGTCCATGGGCGAGAAGAAGAACGTCGAGCCGAAGGAGACCGGCTGGCGCCCCAGCGTAAGCTCGAGGCTCGAGAGCCTCAGGCGCACCGCGGCGCGATCGACGCGCGCCTGCAGGCCCATTGCATCCGCGAGCGTCCGCGAGAGATCGACGGCCTGCGGCTGTTCGGTCGCGCCCAGGCCGGCCGCGGCGAGGCCGAAGGCGTCCGCTCCCGCCACCGCCGCGAGCGTCGGCTGCAGCTCCCAAGAGACCGACTCGCCCAAGCCCCCGCGAAGCTGCAGGCGCAGGTCGAGCATCCCTTGAGCCTGGTCGGGCCAGCCGCCGACGAACCAGGACTTCACCGAGCCGCCGAGCTCGGCGGAGCTGAAGCCGGGCTCATAGAGCTCGATGGCCTTCGCGTCTGCGCCGAAGACGGCCGCGAGCACGGCTGGCGCCACGGCGAGAAGGCGCTTCATTTCCTCAGGTCCTCCGCGATCCGCCCGTCGACGAGCCTCACCACCCGTCTGGCGCGCTCCATGACCTTGGGGTCGTGCGTCGCGAAGACGAAGGTCACGCCCCGCTCCTCGTTCAACCGGCGCATCGTCTCGAGCAGCTCGACCCCGGTCTTCGAGTCGAGATTCGCGGTCGGCTCGTCGGCGAGCACGAGCGCCGGGGAGGCGGCGATGGCCCGCGCCACCGCGACCCGTTGCTGCTGGCCGCCGCTCAGCTCGTTCGGCCGGCGGTTCTCCATCCCCTTGAGGCCGACCGCCTCGAGCATCGCCATCGCCTTCTCGCGCCGCTCGGCCTCGGGCACGCCCTGGAGCAGCAGCACCAGCTCGGTGTTCTCGTAGGCGCTCAACACCGGGATCAGGTTGTAGGCCTGGAAGACGAAGCCGAGCCTGCGCAGCCGCAGCTTCGAGACCTCGGCCGGGCTCGCCCGGGCGAGGTCGACGCCCTCGACGATCACCTCGCCGGAGGTCGGCGCGTCGAGCCCGCCGATGATGTTGAGCAGCGTGGTCTTGCCCGACCCCGAGGGGCCCATCAGCGCGGTGAGCTCTCCCGGCTCGATTTGCAGGCTCACGCCCTGCAGCGCAGGGACGGTGAGGCTGCCCTGCCGGTACTGCTTGGTCAGCTCTCGCACCACGACGGTGGACATCGGCACTCCTTGGCTATCGTTGATGCAGGCAGCGGATGGGCCGCAGCCGTGCTGCCTTGACCGCGGGATAGACCGCGGCAAGCACGGTCATCGCCAGGGTGAGGGCGGCGAAGAGCGCAACCTTGGCCAGCGACAGGTCGGAGTATTGCTGCATCTCGAAGACGACGCCCGCGGCCTCCATCGAGCCGCCGCCGGTGAAGGCGCCGTAGTCGAGCCCCCAGACCTCGAGCGGCCAGTTGAGAAGCAGTCCGACGGCGACGCCTCCGGCGACCGCGAAGCCTCCCAGGAGCAGCGCCTCGGCGAGCACCATCAGCGCCAAACGCAGCGGGTGCATCCCCACCGCGAGCAGTACGCCGAGCTCGTGTATCCGCTCGAAGACCGACATCGAGACGGTGTTGGTGATGCCGATGACGACGATGAGCGCGATGGCCAGGATGAAGGCGTAGAGCGCCGCGTCATCGAGCGCAATCCACTGGCTCAGGTCGGGCAACGCCTCTTGCCAGGCGAGCACCTCGATGCGCCTGTCGGCGAGCGCGGCGCGCACCGTCTCGAGAACCAGCCCGGCGTCGCGGTCGCTGCCAAGGTGGACCGAGAGCTGTGTTACCTCCCCGCCCAGGCCGAGCAGGTCTTGGGCCGTCTGCACGGGGATCTGCCCGTAGAAGCCGTCGATCTCGTCGATACCGGCCTTGAAGATCCCCTGGACCCGCAGCAGCCGGCTCTCGAGGTCGCCCTTGCTCTGGGCCATGAGCACGACCTTGTCGCCGACCCCGACCGCGAGCGTCTCGGCGAGCGTCTGGCCCAGCACCAGGCCCTGCGGGTTCCCGTCGAGATAGGCGCCCTCGACTACCTTCTCGTGCAGGTCCTCGACCCGGGCCTCCAGCTCGGGGACGACCGCGCTGAGCGAGACGCCCGCCGAGCCCTGCGGCGAGGTGAGGAGCCCTTGCAGGAAGACCCGCGGGACCACCGTCGCCTCGGGCACGAGCCGCTCGAGCTGCGCGCGCACCTGGGGGCTCTGCGGAACGACGATGCTCGGCTCGCGCTGCTCTTGCCAGCCGCGGCCCTGGACGACGAGGTGACCGGCCATCGCGCTCACCCCCGAGCGGATCATCTGCGCATGCACCCCGTCAGCGATGCCGCTCGAGACGACGAGCAGCGCGAGCCCGAACCCGATGGCGAGGCCGGTGATCAGGGTGCGGCGCAGGTTTCGGCGCAGATTGCGCAGCGCCATTCGCAGGATCAGCATGTCTTCTACTCTTGCCTCATGGCTTCGACCGGCCGCAGCCGCCCCGCGCGAAGGGCCGGCCAGACCGAGGCGATGAGCGTGACCGCGAAGAGGCCGACGACCGTGGCGACAATCCGGTCGAGCCGCACCTCGCCGCGCAGCACCGGGCCGAAGGCGATGCCGCCAAAGCTGAAGTCGCCGATGAACCGCGTCAGATCCAAGCCGTAGGTGACGAGGTAGCCGTCGGCGAGCAACCCGAGCCCCGTTCCGACGACGGCAGCGACGCAGGCGAGGAGCGCCGATTCGCACAGCACGAGCGCGACGACCTGGCGTGGCCGCAGGCCGAGAGCGCGCAGCACGCCGAGCTCCTTGGTCCGCTCGAGGACCGACATGAGCATCGTGTTGAGGACCCCGAGCGAGGCAACCGAGAAGACGATGAAGAGGATGATCCAACTGCCCACCGACTGCAGCTCGAGCATCTTGGCGAGCTCGGGGTTGACCTGCGCCCAGGTGCGGACCAGCAGGCCGCGCCCCTCGAGCGTCCGCTCCGCATCGGAGGCGAGCGAGGGGGCTCCGTCGCGGGTCTTGGCAAGCAGGGCGACCTCGTGGACCCGGCCCTCGAGGACGAGCAGCTCCTGCAGGTCGCGAAGGTGGACGAGCGCGCCCGAGCGGTCGGTGGCGACCGAGCCGGTCTTGAGGACTCCGCCCACGCGAAACAGCGCGTTGCCCATCGAGCCGTCGGCCGCCTGGGTGACCACGACGAGCTCGTCGCCGACGCCGGCCTCCAGCGACCGCGCGAGCCCGGCTCCGAGGAGGATCTTCTTCTCCGGCCTCTCGCCCAGGTACTCACCTTCGACGAGCTTCTCGTGCAGCAGCGTCACCCGCGGCTCGCGCGCCGGATCGACGCCGAGGAGCTGGCCGCCGGCCGACTTGTCGCCGGCGCCGAGCAACGCGAAGCCATGGGCCCGTCCGCTCACCCCTGCCGCGTCCGCAAGCCTGTCGAGCTCGGCGACGACCGCTCGTCCATCGACTCGTGCAGCGAGCGCTGCTTCGGGTACTTCGGCGCGTGGACCTGCACGTGGCCGAGGCTCTGGCGCACCAGGATCTTGAACCCGTCGGCGAACATCCCGTCGCCCAGGGCGATGGCCGCCATGCAGAAGGCGCATCCGACGGCAATCGCCGTCACCGTGAGCAGGGTGCGGCGCGGCTGCCGCCAGATGTTGCGCCAGGCGAGGCGCAGAAGGAGCCTCATCGGCATTCACCTCTTGAGCGACTGGAGCGAGAAGGTGCTCGCGGGCAGCTCGAGGTCGAGCTCGAACTCCTCGTAGACCAGCTCGGTCAGCTCGCCCGGCTTGCCGGCGGGCACGAGCTTCATCCGCCGCGGAATCGTGCGGCCGCCGAGCTTGCCGAAATCGCCGTAGGTCAGCGTGCGCGCCACCTTGCCCTTCTCGTCGAAGTAGATGACCTCCTCGGGCAACAGGTCGGCGCGCACCCGGAGCCGTACGCGCCCCCAGACCACCGGCGCGTCGGGCTTCGGCACGCAGCCGATGAGGTACTTGCCCTCCGGACCGGAGGGACGCGACTCGATGGTGCAGTCGAAGTCATCGGTGAAGCGCGCCTCCCTCACCAGGTCGTCGTTGGTGAAGTGGCTACCCATCCACGCGCCGGACATCATCGAGGCGGGCAGCTTGATGGTGCGATCGACGTTGGGCAGGTAGTTCCAGATGTTCTCGCCAACCTTCAAGGTCGAGACGCCCTTCTCCTTGGCCGGCGACAGGATGCGCACCAACGTCTTGTCCTTGCCCTCCGACCAGATCTTCATCGCCAAGGTGCGCTCCCAGCGCTCGGTCTTGACGTGCATTCGCACCTGGCCGGCCGACGACTTGCCGCGCAGCAGGTCGTCGGTCTTCTCGAGCAGCTCCTCGAGCGTGGGCTCGGCTTCCGCCGCCAGCGCTGGTGCGGCGGCGAGCGCGAGCAGCGCGGTGAGCAGGCCGCATCGGGCAGCAGTCTTCATTTCCGTCTCCTGTGCGGCGGGTCTGCCGCGAGCCTTGAAGGGTCGAAAGCCAGAGAGAAGCGCGGCGATCGCGTCCCTGCCGGCCCTAGCCGCGGTCGCGATAGCGAAGCTCTTCGACCAGGCGGTAGTAGAGCTCGTCAATCTTGACCGAATTGCGCCAGACCACCAGGAGCAGCGGCGTGTAGACGAGCAGGAACCCGAAGAACAGGAACCAGCTCTGCCGGTCGCCGAAGTCCATGAAGTAGAGCATCAGCAAGAAGAAGCTCGCCTCCGCGAGACCCGCGAGCCAGAACAAGGCCCGTGTCGAGCGCTGCTTCTTGAGCAGATAGCCCTGGACCTCTCTTCGGGCCGCCTCGAGCCTGTCGGCCCTGGGCTCGACTTCCACGCTCATCGTTGCTCTCCTCGCGCGACCCGGCTCTGCTCCAGGCCCGCGGCCAGACGCGACTTGACCGGTTCCCAGCGAGACTTCGATCGCCGCCGCGACATCCTTGAGCGCGGCAAGCCCTCGAAGAAGTGCAACAACATCACCGGCCGAAGCTTCGGCGACAACATCCTGACCTCCCGCCGGGCCGCCTCGGGCTGCTCGCGGGCTGAGACAAGCGAGTCGGGCAGCGGCTCGAGGTTCGCCGTCTCCGCATCCTGCTCGACCAGCTCCTCGGGTGGCCGGCCCCGGCGCGAGAGCGACTCGAGGCTGACGCGCGTCGCCACGCCGCAGGCCCAGGGCCGGAAGCTGTCGCGCGCGCACAAGCGCCGGAGGCTGCGCACCAGGACGAGGAAGGTCTGCTGATGGGCCTCGCAGGCCCGGTCCTCGTCACCGACGAGCCGAAAGGTGTGGCGAAACAGCGGGCGCTCGTAGTGCCGCAACAACTCGTCGAAAGCGCGCGGGGCTCCTGCCTGTGCCCGCAACACCAATCGGTCCTGGTCCCCGCCGGTCATCCTCGTCGTCTCGCCTCTTGCCATCCTCAGTGCCGCCAAGCTCGACGCGGGTTTTCGGCCGAAGGCGAAGAAAGCGGCTCTTTCGGGCGAGCGCGGGAATGCCCGTCCGGCTGCCAAGCGCCGAGGCAGGCTGCGAAGCGACTTGCGCGGACCATGACACGCGCTTCGCACCTTCAGCGCGCCAGCGCACGCGCAACCGCCCAGAACTCCTACATCGGAGCACACTGGCGCGCCGCTTGCTGTCCGGCGGCGCATGAGCAGCAAGTCGAAGAGGGTCGTCGTCGTAGAGAAGGAGCTTCTGGTCACCGGGTTCGGAGGCACGTTCCGCTACCGCATCGAGCATTCCGAGCGCAGTCGCCTGCGCTCGCTCCTGCATCGTCTGCAGAGGCTCATCGCCCAGGTCGCGGGCAGCATGCGCAGATAGCAGCCAGAAGGCGGGCGGGGAGACGACGGGCCAAGATTGTCCGGAGGGCCGGCCTTCGTGCCGGGCGCCAGGATCACCCGCGCATCTGCCCGATTCCTCGACGGGCGCATTGCTGTGCGCCTATACCAGCCTGCCGCCGGTCGCCTTGGGTTCCGGGACAAGCCCGACCTGTCGACTCTCGGCTCTCGATCATCGGCTCGGTTAGCTTCCCGTCGAGCCAAACCCGCCGGCGCCGCGCTCGCTCGCACTGAGGGAGACGACCTCGAACAGATCCGCCTGCTGCACGGGGGCGATGACGAGCTGCGCGATGCGCGCGCCGCGGTCGGCCTTGAACGTCGTCTGCCCGAGGTTGACGAGGCAGACCTGGACCTCGCCGCGGTAGTCGCTGTCGATGGTGCCCGGGGCGTTGAGCACGGTGACGCCCTCGCGCACCGCGAGCCCGCTGCGCGGCCGGACTTGGCCCTCGAAGCCCTTCGGAAGCTCGAGCGCGAGCCCGGTGGGCACCAGCTTGCGTTCACCCGGCGCGAGCTCGAAGCCCACGTCCGCGCAGAGATCGAGGCCCGCGGCCCCCGACGTCATATAGCGCGGCAGCGCCAGCGGCTCGCCTCTGCCCTCCCCGACCCTCGCGACCAGGACCTCTATCTTCTTCATCCGCTCTTCTTCTCCTCTCCGCCCCAAAGTCAGCGGGCGGCAGAGGATACAAGAAAGGGCGCGGCAAGCACGCCGCGCCCCTTCAGACTCTCAGCCTCGAGGCGAAGTCGGTGCTTCGCCGGGCCGGTTACTCCTCCGAGCCGCCCTCGGGCTTGGCCGGCTTCTCGGAGCCACCACCCTCGGAGCGCTCGCCGCCTTCCGAGCGCTCGCCGCGCTCACGCCGCTCGCCGCGATCGCCGCGGTCACGGCCTCGGCGGTCACGCCCACCGCGGTCGCCGCGGTCGCCGCGATCGCGCCGGGGGCGCTCCTCGCGCTCGGGCCTGGGCGCCGGGGCGCTCACCTCGCCCTCCTTCTGGCCGATGGCCTCCTTGCGCGACAGGCGGATCTTGCCGGTGCGGTCGACGGAGATGACCTTGACGAGGACCTCGTCGCCCTCCTTGACCACGTCGGTGACGTTCTCGACCCGCTTCTCGGCCAGCTCGCTGATGTGCACGAGGCCGTCGGTGCCCGGGAACAGCTCGACGAAGGCGCCGAACTCGGCGATGCGGCGCACCGTGCCCAGGTAGTTGCGGCCGATCTCGGCCTCCTGGGTGAGGTTCTTGACCATCTTGATGGCCGCCTCGACCTGCTCGGCGTTCGCCGAGGCGATGGAGACCGCGCCGCTGTCGTCGACGTCCACGCTGCAGCCGGTGCGGGCGATGATGTCGCGGATGACCTTGCCGCCCGGCCCGATGACGTCCTTGATGCGCTCGGGGCGGATCTTGATGACGGTGATGCGCGGGGCGTGGCGGCTGATCTCCGGGCGCGGCCCGGGAAGGACGGCCAGCATCTTCTCGAGGATGTGCAGCCGGCCGACGCGCGCCTGCTCGAGCGCGCGGGCGAGGATCTCGCGGGAGACCCCGGCGATCTTGATGTCCATCTGGATCGCGGTGATGCCCTTGGCGGTGCCGCAGACCTTGAAGTCCATGTCGCCGAGGTGGTCCTCGTCGCCCAGGATGTCCGAGAGGATGGCGATGCGCTCGCCCTCCTTGATGAGGCCCATGGCGATGCCGGCGACCGGCGCCGAGATCGGCACGCCCGCGTCCATCAGCGACAGGCAGCCGCCGCAGACCGAGGCCATCGAGCTCGAGCCGTTCGACTCGAGGATGTCGCTGACCACGCGCACCACGTAGGGGAACTTCTCGCTCTCGGGCGGCATCACCTGCCGCAGGGCCCGCTCGGCGAGCGCGCCGTGGCCGATCTCGCGACGGCCGGCCGAGCGCATGAACTTCACCTCGCCGACGCTAAACGGCGGGAAGTTGTAGTGCAGCATGAAGCGCCGGAACGTCTGGCCGGAGAGCGTCTCGATGCGCTGCTCGTCCTCGCCGGTGCCCAGGGTCGCGGTGACCAGCGCCTGGGTCTCGCCGCGGGTAAAGATGGCCGAGCCGTGCGCGCGGGGCAGCACCTCGGTCTCCACGGTGATCTGGCGGATCTCGTCGCCCTTGCGGCCGCCGATGCGCAGGCCGGTGTCGAGCACCATGCCGCGCACGTAGTCGTACTTGAGGTCCTCGATGAAGCCCTTGATGGCCCTCTCGGCGGCGAAGTACTGCTCGCCCATCTCCTCGGCAAGCTTGGCGGCGACCGAACGCTTGGCGTCGCCGAGCGCCTCGTAGCGCTTCTGCTTCTCGGAGATGGCGTAGGCGGCCTTGATGGGCTCGAGGGCGAGCTCGCGCACGCGCTGCTTGAGGTTCTCGTCCGGGGTCGCGAGCACGAAGGTGCGCTTGGCCTTGCCGTGCGCTGCGCGCATCTCTTCCTGCGCCTGGATTTCGGGCTGGACCGACTGGTGGGCAAAGAAGAGCGCCTCGACCATGTCGGTCTCGGCGATCTCCTTGGCGCCGCCCTCGACCATCACGATCGCGTCCTTGGAGGCGGCGACGATGAGGTCGAGATCGGAGGCCGCGCGCTGCTCGGCGGTCGGGTTGGCGACGAGCTTGCCGTCGACGCGCCCAACGCGCACGCCGGCGATAGGTCCGTTGAAGGGGATGTCCGACAGGTGCAGCGCCGCGGAGGCCGCGGTGATCGCGTGGACGTCGGGCTCGTTGACGTTATCTGCGGAGATCACCGTGGCGATAATCTGCGTCTCGTAGAAGAAGCCCTCGGGGAACAGCGGCCGCAGTGAGCGGTCGATGAGCCGGCTGGTGAGCGTCTCCTTCTCGGTCGGGCGGCCCTCGCGCTTGAAGTAGCTGCCGGGGATGCGGCCGGCCGCGTACATCTTCTCCTGGTAGTCGACGGTCAGCGGGAAGAAGTCGAGCCCCTCGCGCTTCTCGTGAGCCGCGCAAGCGGTGACGAGCAACTGCGTGTCGCCGTACTTCAGGACGGTCGCGCCGTGGGCCTGCTTGGCGATCTTGCCGGTCTCGATCACGAGCTCGCGATCGCCGACGGTCATGGACTTGGTAATTGCCTGCATGAAACGGGTTCCTCTCTCCACGCCGACCTCGGCGCGGGGTTGGGGAAGGGGCGGTTTTCGGAGGGCTGGTCAAGCCGCCGGGCCCGCGGCTGCTGGCCGCGGGTTGGCGACTGTGAGGGCCGCGCGGATACGGCCGCGCCCCGAGGTGCCTCGTCCCACTCTGTTGGCTCGACGAGCGAGCCCGGAGGCGCTTTCGGGAAAGCTTTTGATCCCATCGCTGCCGCCGAGCCGGTGCTCGGCCGCACTGAAAGAAACCAAAAGGCTTTCCCTGACCTGCTCCTCCAGGGCCCGCGCCGCTTCGGCGAGTCTCTCTTTCTCCTGCGTGTCGCCCCCCGGCCAGCACGTATCGGCCGAGGGCTTTTCTCAAAAAGCGGAGGGCCCGGTCTCCCGGGCCCTCCGAGAAGTCTTACTTGCGGATGCCCAGGCTCTCGACGAGCGCCCGATAGCGCTTCTCGTCCTTGGACTTCAGGTAGTCGAGAAGCCGGCGGCGCTGGCCGACCAGCTTGAGCAGGCCGCGGCGGCTGTGGAAGTCCTTGGCGTGGCCAAGGCCACCGTCGGCGACCGGCTTGAAGTGCATCGTCAGAGTGCTGATGCGCTCGGTGAGCAGCGCGACCTGGACCTCGGGCGAGCCCGTGTCGGAGTCGTGCTGCTTGTACTTCTGGACAATCTCAGCCTTGCGCTCGACTGAAAGCGACATCTGCTTCTTCCTTTCCGCCTCCGAACCACCCTCTGCGTCGCCGATCCGATACCGGCGCAGCAAGCGCTCGAGCCCGCGGAGGGGAGCAGGCAGGCGAGCCACGAAAGCGGGGAACTATACGTTCGAAAAACGAACAGCGTCAATGGATAGTTCCGTGACGTTCGGAGTCGGGAGTCGTGAGCCGGCGCCACGGGCTTGATCCGAAGACCAAGAACCGAGGCGAAGGACAACGCACATCCAAGCCAGTCCAGTCCCGGAGCGAGTTGCAAGACGCCGCTCGCGCTGCGACACGTCGTCTACGGGCCAAGCCCGCCGCTCTCGACTCTCGACCGTCGCGATCAGCCTTCCAGCCTCCGCCCCAGCCTCGCCACCCCCTCGGCAAACTCCTCCGGCGGCACGATGAGACTCACCACCAGATAGGCCTCGCCCGGGAAGTCGAAGAAGAAGCCGGGGTGGACGAGCACGCCGTCCTCCTCGAGCAGCGCGAGCGCCCACTCCTGCTCCGAGCGGGTCCTCGGCACGCGCAGCACCGCGCTCCAGCCTCCCTCGACCTTCAAGGGCTGCCAGCTCGCGCCGGGCCCGCGGGCTGCGCGCAGGGTCTCGAGGTTCCGACGCAGCCGTTCGCGCAGCGGCTCCTGCACCTCCGCCCGGCGCGCGAGCAGCGCCACGAGCGCAAGCTGAGAGGGCGTGCTCGCCGACAGGTAGGTGTCGGCGATGACCTCGAGCCGCCGCATCGCCGGCTCGACCAGCGCCTCGGGGCCGCTCGCCACCATCCACCCGACCTTGAGCTGTGGCAGGGCGCCGATCTTGGAGATCCCGCTCAGCGCGAAGGCGAGGACGCCCGGCGTGCCGCAGACCGTCTCCACCCGTCCTGGCGCGGGGTCGAGCGCAAAGTCGGAGAAGACCTCGTCGGCGATGAGGACGAGCCCGCGCTCGCCGCACACCTGCGAGAGGAGCGCCAGCTCGTCCGCCTTGAGGAACGATCCGCTCGGGTTGTTGGGGCTCACCGTGACGATGGCCCGGGTGCGGGCGCTGAGCGCCGACTCGAGCCCGTGCCGGTCGAGGTGCCACTCGCCGTCGTAGCGCAGCGGATAGCCGACCGTGCGCACCGACTCGAGCCCGGCCAGGTAGGCGAACAGCGGGTAGCTCGGCTCGGGGACGAGCGCCTCGTCGCCCGGGTCGGCGAGCAGCTTGAAGAGAAACGCATAGGCCTCGCTGGTCGAGGCGGTGACCACGACGCGCTCGGGCACGACCGCGTGGCCGCGTTCGGCGTAGTACCGGGCGATGGCTTCGCGCGCCGCGGCAAGGCCCAGGGGGTTGGGCTCGTAGCGAGCGGCCCTCGGGTCGGCCAGCGCCTCGCGCAACGCGGCGGGCGAAAAGCCCAGCCCGACCCGGGTCGGGTTCGCCTCGGTCAGGTCGAGCAGGGGCCTGCCCTCGGCCGTCCGGCGGGCGACGGCCTCGGCGAGCGGCGTGGCGCTGATGTCCCAGCTCGTTCGACGGGAAAACATGGCGCGGCCTGCTTTGCCTGACCGGGACGGCTTGTCAATCTATTCGTCGACAAACCGAGACCGCTTGTCATTCTCGTCGTCATAGACGAAAAGGAAGCGAATTGTGTTTCGACAGCCCGCGCCGGTCATCCGCACCGTCGCTGGCTTGCTGTGCACCCGGTCGAGCTCAATCTCCAGGCGAAAGACACGCGCAGGCCGCCTCGGCGCGCGCCTGCCGGACGAAAATTCGGTGCCGCTTGTTGGTGGCTGTTAGGAATCGCAACATGGTCAAAACAACCCGAACACAGGCTCAAGAAACCCGCTCCGGACGTTGGTCGCTGGTGCGCAAGGGAACCAAGAACCTCCTGCGCTACCAACCGCCCAAGAGCGACGAAGAGGTCAGCTTCGAGGTGACCGACGAGCAGCTCGCGCAGGTCAAGTCGCTCGCCAAGAAGGGCAATGCGGGCGGCGTGCGCGACGTCATCCTCACGCCGGAGGTGCGGGTGTCCACCCTCACCACCAGCGGCGTGTCGAGCGTCATCGCCGCCAACACGTGGCGCTGGTCCCTGCCACTGTTCGGCGGACCGGCGCCCGCCGAGCACGCCAGGCCCGGCAGGCGCAAGCCGAAGTTCATGCGGTAGGCGGCCGCGCCGTTGCTCTAAGGCCCACCGGTACCGCCCGCCAGGCCCTGCCGAACAGGGCCTGGCGGGCCTTCAGGTGCTCGTGTGCGCCAAGCCCGGACCGTCCGTGCCGGGGCTTGGCCGGCTGCGTTCCGCGAACGAACAGCCGGTTGCCGTGAAGCACCAGGGGCCAGCAAGGCCGAATCCCCCTCTTCTTTCCGCGCCTGCGCGCGGGAATTTCGGCGGAGGGCCGGCTGCAACTTGCCCGACCCTCGCTCTCACACGACCCGTAAGGCTCGCGCGCGACAGTGCGCTCGCAGCTCCTGCTGCAACTGCGCACGCGCCCGCGGCATCGGGCGCTGTTCTCAGGAGCGACCCGGTGGGCCTGCGCCTCGGCTTTGTGGCCGCAACCTCGAGGCCCGCGCGGCGCCGTGAGCGCAAGCCTATTCGGAAGAGGCCGCGCCCTGCGCCTGCCCCGGGGCCCGCGGCGGCCGTCGGGTCCGCCCGCGCTACACCTCGACCTCGCCGCCGATCATGTTGATCGAGTCGAAGGTCGGGATCAGGTCGGCGAGCAGCCGGCCTTCGATCATCGAGGGCACCGCCGAGAGGATGGGGAAGCCCGGCGCGCGCACGTGCAGCTTGTAGGGCCGCCCGCTGCCGTCGGAGACCGCGTAGAAGCCGAGCTCGCCGTTGGCCGCCTCGGTGTACGCATACGCCTCGCCCGCCGGCACCTGGATGCCCTCCATGATCAGCTTGAAGTGGGCGATGGTGCCTTCGATGGTGCCGTAGACCTGCTCCTTCGGCGGCAGCGCGACTCGCCAGTCGCCGACCATCACCGGGCCCTCGGGGATCTTGGCGAGCGCCTGGCGCACGATGCGGTCGGACTGCTTCATCTCCTCCATGCGCACGAGGTAGCGGTCGTAGTTGTCGCCGTGCTCGCCGAGCGGCACGTCGAAGTCGAGCTGGTCGTAGACGAAGTACGGGTGGGCCTTGCGCACGTCGTAGCCCACCCCGCAGGCGCGCAGGCAAGGGCCGGTAAATCCGAACTCCAGCGCGTCGTCGCGCGAGATGACCCCGGCGCCGCGGGTGCGGTCGGCGAAGATGCGGTTGCGCGTCAGCAGCACGTCGAGCTCGTCGCGCAGCTCGGCGACGCGGTCGAGCGTCTCGAGCACCTTCTCGCCCCAGCCCTGAGGCAGGTCGCGCTGCACGCCGCCGGGCCGCCCGAAGCTGGTCGTCACCCGCGCGCCGGTCAGCTCGGCGATGCGGTCCCAGATGAGCTCGCGGGCTTCGAGCGCGTAGAGAAAAGCGGTGAAGCCGCCCAGCTCCATGCCGAGCGCGCCGACCAGCGTCAGGTGGTCGCAGATGCGGTGCAGCTCGCCGGCAATGACGCGGATGAACTTCGCCCGCTCCGGGATCTCAAGGCGCAGCAGCTTTTCGACCACCACCAGGTAGCCGAAGTCGTTGAGCAGCGACGAGACGTAATTGAGCCGGTCGACGTACGGCAGGCACTGCGTCCAGGTCGAGGCCTCGCAGCTCTTCTCGAACCCGCGGTGCAGGAAGCCTATCTCCGGGACCGCCTTGGCGATCGTCTCGCCCTCCAACTCGACGAGCATGCGCACGGTGCCGTGCATGGCCGGGTGGGACGGGCCCAGGTTGATGACCATGCGCTCGGAGCTGTCGGGCAGGCTGAGGAGGTCCTGCCTGCCGACCTCGAGAGTGTCTCGGGCCTTGCCGTCCGCGGGGGTGCTCATCGGAGGGTCCTCTCGAGTCGGGCTACTTCTTCGGCGGCGCGGCGCCCGGTCCGCGGATCAGCTCCTCAGACCCGCGCCCCTCGACGAGCGGCTGCCGGCCCCGGAGCGGATAGTCCTTGCGCAGCGGGTGCCCCTCGAATTCCTCGTACATCAGGATGCGCCGCAGGTCCGGGTGGCCCGTGAAGCGGATGCCGTAGAAGTCCCAGGCGTAGCGCTCCCACCAGTCGGCGCCTTTCCAGATCGGCTGTACCGAGTCGACCTGCGGCCTCTCCTCGGTCAGCCGCACCTTCAGGTGCAGCTTCTTCCACGGCTCGCGGCCCTGGCGAAGCTGGTAGACGAGCTCGAAGCGAGGCCCGCCCTCCGGCAGCAGGAGCCGGTCGACCACGCACATCGAGACGAACATGCGCAGGTCGAGCTCGGGCTCCTCCTTGCAGAACCGCGCGACCTCGCGCAGCGCCGCGGGGTCGACGACGGCGAAGTCGTCACCCTGCTCGGTCGAGTAGGCCAAGAGGACCTTCTCGGCAAACCTGTCCCTGAGACGATCGAGCGATGCCCTCATCGGTTTTCCTCGTGGACGCGGCCGGACGGCCCAGAGGCCGGCGAAGATAGGGGGAGCCTAAAGGGGCGTCAATGTACGCGGGAGCGAGCGCATCTTCCGTCACCGCGCTGCAGAGCCGGGCTCCGCTCGCCCGCGCGCCGCCGACCCCTCCCCCGCCCCCGGCGGCGAAAATCGTCCGTTTCATCGTGCGGAGAGGCGGCAGTCGGACTGCCCGCGGGCGCCATGCGGCGCGCAGGGAACGAAAGCCCTCCCGCCAGAGGTTGAGAAAGGTTTCGCTCCTGCTGTAAGAAAGACAACTTTACCCTCTCGCTCGAGAGGCAGGCTCCCAGGGGGTCACCCGCCGCATGTTCGTCGCCGTCGCAAGGATCACGCTCTCGATTCCCGACTCGGGCTCGCTCAAGAGCAAGCGCCACGTCGTCCACAAGGTGCTCGACAAGGTCAAGTCGCGCTTCAACGTCTCGATAGCCGAGGTTGAGGACAACGACCTGTGGCAGAAGGCGACCATCGGCGTGGCGGCAGTCGCCAACGATCACGCCTTTGCCCAGGAGAGCGTCGACAAGGTGCTGCGGTTCGTCGAGGAGCTCTACGTCGCGCCCGTGCTCTGCACTTCGACCGAGGTGATCCCGATGGGCGGCGAGCTCTACGGCGACGACGGCTCGAGCTTCGGCGCGATGGCCCGCGGCGCCCACCGCAGCCTGGCCGAAGCCGAGGCGGAGGCTGAGCGCAGCGAGACTTGGCGCAGCATGCGAACCCTCGCCGAGGCGGAGGGCGAGGTTTCCCGAAGCCGCCCGCAGCCGCGCGTGCAGCCGGCCGGCAAGGCCCGCAAGCCGCTCGGTGAAAGCGAGCGCGAGCGCGCCCTCGATGAGCTTCGCCAGCGGATGCGCGCTTTGCGCCCCGGCGAGAACGAGGGCGACGAGGACTGAATCGAAACTCTCGGAGCAGGAAAGGCAGACCGTCGATGACGACGCAGAGGACCGAGCGCGTCGCAGCGCTCATACAGCAAGAGATCAGCACCATGCTCGTGCGGGGTCTGAAGGACCCGCGCATCGGCTTCGTGACCATCACCGGCGCGAAAGTCTCGCCCGACTTGCGCGAGGCCTGGGTCTACTACGCGGTTCACGGCGACGAGAAGGTGCGCGCCGACACGGCCAAGGGGCTCGACGCGGCCCGCGGCTTCATCCGCCGCGAGCTCGGCAAGGCGCTCAAGACCAAGGTCACACCCGAGCTGCACTTCGTCTACGACGAGGCCATCGAGCACGGCGACAGGATCGAGCGGCTCATCAAGCAGGTGCACGAAGAGGAGCAGCGCCGCGAGCAGGTCGAGGGCGAGCAGCGCGATCCGAACGAGACGGGCTAGCGACAGTCGAGAGTCGGCAGTCGACAGCAGGGAGCATTGACCATCAAGACGACTGCTCCAACCGGGGAAAACCTGGCGCGACCGCGACGGCGCTCGTGCTTCCAGACCTCCGGCGAGGTCTCGCCCCGGTCACTGAGAGCAGAGTCGAGAGGCCCGAGTCTCCACGGGCGCCTTGCCTCGCTTGGTCCTGCAGGAGACGAGCGGCCTGCGCTCGGAGAGGGCGAGACAAGACCGGACGGTGCCCCGAAGATGCATCGAAGAACCCTTCGAGCGAAAACCGGTCAGCCCGAGCCCCTCGGCAGGCTTGAGCCTCTCGGCTTTGCTCGAGGTCGGAGGGGGCGAGCCGAGGTGAGGGTGATTTCGCGACAGACCTCGAGTCGAGCGCCTTTCGACTCGCGCGGGTCGGCCGGCAAGAAGTCCACACAACGAACAGGGCGCAAGGCCAGGTGACGGGAGCAACGGTGCCGGTGTCAGTCCCCCATGGCGACCACCCCGCTCGCGACAGGGAAATCACCCGGTGCGCCGAGCTCCTCGAGCGCGGCGCGAGGTTCCTGCTCACCATGCACGAGTTCCCCGACGGCGACGCGCTCGGCTCGGCGCTCGCGCTGGCGTTGGCACTTGAGCAGCGCGGCAAAGCCACGGTCGTCTACAGCCCCCAGGGCGCGCCCCAGAACCTGCGCTTTCTGCCGGGCGCCAACCGCATCGTCAACAGCCTGTCGCGCGAGGAGCGCTTCGACGCCTGCATCGCCTGCGACGCGGGCGACAGCTCGCGGCTGGGGCCCGACCTGCCGCAGGCCGAGCGGCGCGGGCTGATGCTCAACCTCGACCACCATCCGCGCACCCGGCCCTTCGGCGATGTGAACATCGTCGACCCGCGGGCGGCCGCGGTCGGCGTGCTCGTCCACCGCGTGCTCGCCAGGCTGGGCCATCCGCTCACGCTCGACATCGCCACCTGCCTCTGGGTCTCGCTCGTCTGCGACACCGGCAGCTTCCGGCACTCGAACACCAACCCCGAGTGCATGGCGATAGCCAAGGAGCTCGTCGACCTGGGCGTGCGCCCCGGTGAGGTCACCTCGCGCATGTACGAGAGCCAGCCCCTGCAGCGCGTGCGCCTGCTCTCCGAGGTGCTCAAGACGCTGTCGGTCGGCATGAACGGCCAGGTCGCCTGGGTCACCGCGAGCCGGGAGATCTTCGACCTCGTCGGCACGCAGGAGGAGACCGCCGACGGCTTCATCAGCTACCCGCGCTCCATCGCCGGGGTCGAGGTGGCGCTGCTCTTCCGCGAGGAGACGGCGACGCACCACCGGGTCAGCTTCCGCTCACGCGGCAAGGTCGACGTCGGGGCCATCGCCACGCGCTTTGGCGGCGGCGGCCATCACAACGCGGCCGGCTGCGCGGTCGAGGGCTCGCTCGACGAGGTGCGCGCCATCGTCCTGCGCGAGGTCGAGAAGGCGCTCGAGAGGTTCAGGCGGTGACCGAAGCGATGAATGGCGTCCTGGTCATCGACAAACCCGAGGGCAAGACCTCCTTCGACGTCGTCGCCGAGGCGCGCCGCGCCCTGCGGGTGAAGAAGGCCGGCCACACCGGCACGCTCGATCCGATGGCGACCGGCGTGCTGCCGGTCTGTCTGGGAACGGCGACCCGGCTCGTCCCCTTCCTGACCGAGGGCGACAAAGAGTACGTCGCCGAGGTTCGCCTCGGCGCTGCGACCGACACGCAGGATCGGACGGGCAAGGTCATCGCCGAGGCGCCGGTCGGTGAGCTGCCGCGCGAGCGGTTGCTCGAGACCCTCGAACGGTTCCACGGCGAGCTTGAGCAGGTGCCGCCGATGTACTCGGCGGTCCGCGTCGACGGCAAGCGGCTCTACGAGCTCGCGCGCAAGGGGGTCGAGGTCGAGCGCGCCGCGCGCAGGGTCGTTGTCCACGAGATCGAGCTGCTCGCCCTCGAGGCGCCGCTGCTGAGCATCCGGGTGCGCTGCTCGAAAGGGACCTACGTGCGGACCCTCGCGCACGAGCTCGGCGAGAGGCTCGGCTGCCATGCCCACCTTACGGCGCTGCGGCGCACCGCGAGCGGGCCGTTCACCCTGGCACGGGCGATTTCTTTCTTTGAGCTGCGAGCCCTGCCCCGCGAAGAGCTCCAGGGGCGGATGGTCGGGGACCGGGAGGCGCTGGCGACCATGCCAGAGGTCATGGTCGGCCCCGCGCCCGAGGCTCGAATCCGCCAAGGCCAGCGCTTGACCGCGAGGGATCTGCCTGCGCTCGGCGAGCTCGCCGAAGGCGCCAGGCTGCGCATGACGGCCGAGGACGGGCGCGTGCTGGCGGTCGCCGAATGGCGAGAGGGCGTTGCTCAGTACCTGCGCGTGCTCGCAGGCACCGGCTAAGCGCAAGGCCCCGGGCCGCTTGGCCGCGGCCAAGCGGCGCTGCGGCTTGCTGACCTGTCTCAATGCCCGGCTTAAGATGGCGTCAGCATTCATCTGCCCACCTGTGCAGGGCCAGCCCCTGTGCGGCCGCGGGCCCAAGGGGAGGCTGCCATGAGCACATGCGGAATGTGTGGCGATCCATCGACGGCCGGAGGCGCGCGCCTGTGCGAGCTCGACCTTTGCCAGAACTGCTACCACGGCGACCCGCACCAGCGGCTGGTCAGTCGCGGGTTCTCGATCAGCGCCGAGCGCTTCACCACGCGGCCGAATGACGACAACGGCACGCTGCAGCACCACCTGGTCATGACCGGGCTGCTCGGGAGGAATTTCGGAGTCAAGGCGACCTTCCGGCGTGAAGGGCTCGGCACGCGCATCACCAAGCTGTTCCGCAAGGAGATCCAGGTCGGCGACCCGTTCTTCGACCAGCTCGTCTACATCGACGGCAAGTCCGAGCCGCAGCTCGCCCGGTTGGTCGAAAGCCCGGAGATTCAGAGCGTCATCCTCGAGTTCTTTTCGGTGCCCGCGACCGTCACGCTCGACGGTCCGTTCCTGCGCGCCGAGCAGATCGAGGAGAGCGCGCCGCCGGAGCTGCCGCTGTGGCGGGCGATGGCCATCGGGCTCCACTACTTCGAGCGCCAAGTGTGAGCGATCGCTGAAGCGGCCTGATGGGTCGCCGTGCGGACCTGGCGGAGCTGGCGCTCGGCCGTCCACTACTCGTCCGCCGTGCCGGCCGCCGAGGCAAAGCTGCAGCTCCGCCGTCCATCGTCGGTATCGGATCTCTCGTCCAATCCGCGAATCACCTCGTGCGGTCGCAGAGGCAAAGCTGGCGCTCTGCCGTCCATCTCGTCGTCCGCCCTCCATCACGTTGGTCCATCGGCCGCCGTCCGGGGCTTTGCGCCTTGCCTCAGGCCTTCACCACCTTCTGCTCTGCGCCCGGCAGGCCGCGGGTGGCGTTGCGCGTGTCGACGACCAGCTTCGCCTCGCGCACAACCCAGGCGTAGTCGATGGCCGAGTGGTCGGTGAGCACCATGACGACGTCGGCCGAGCCGAGCAACTCGCTTGTCAGCGGCTGGGACTCGAGCCGCAGGTCGTGGGCGCGCATCTTCGGGATCCGCTCGATGTACGGGTCGTGGTAGCTCACCTGCGCGCCGTGCTCCTGCAGCAGCTCGATGACCCGGACCGCCGGCGACTCGCGCACGTCGTCGATGTCCTTCTTGTAGGCCACGCCGAGCACGAGCACCTTGGCGCCCTGGAGCGCCTTCTGGTGCCGGTTGAGCGCCTGGAAGGTGCGCTGGAGGACGTAGTAGGGCATGTTCGTGTTGATCTCGCCGGCCAGCTCGATGAAGCGCGTCTGCATCTCGAACTCGCGCGCCTTCCACGTCAGGTAGAAGGGGTCGATGGGGATGCAGTGCCCGCCCAGCCCCGGCCCCGGATAGAAGGGCATGAAACCGAAGCCCTTGGTCGAGGCCGCGTCGATCACCTCCCAGACGTCCAGGCCCATGCGGTCGCAGAGCATCTTCATCTCGTTGACGAGCGCGATGTTGACGCCGCGGAAGATGTTCTCGAGCAGCTTGGTCAGCTCGGCGGCGCGGGTCGAGGAGACCGGCACGACCTTGGGCACCGCCGCGCCGTAGAGCTCGCAGGCGACCTCCAGGCAGGCCGGCGAATAGCCGCCGACGACCTTGGGCGTGGTGCTCGCCGAGTGGCCGCCCGGGTCTTCTCGCTCGGGCGAGAAGGCGAGGAAAAAGTCGATGCCCGCCCTCAGGCCGCCGCGCTCGAGGATGGGCTTGAGCACCTCGTCGGTCGTTCCCGGCCACGTCGTCGACTCGAGCGAGAAGAGCTGCCCCGGGCGCACGTGCGGAGCGAGCGCTTCGGCCGTGTTGACGATGAAGCTCATGTCCGGCTCGCGGGCCGGGGTCAGCGGCGTCGGGACGCAGATGATCAGCGCGTCGAGCTCGCGGGCCTGGGCGAAGTCGCCCGTCGCCCTCAAGCGACCCTCGCCGACTGCCTTGGCCAGAGGCTCGCTCGGGATGTGGCGGAAGTAGCTCGTCCCCTTGCCGATCGCCTCGATCTTGCGGGGATCGACGTCGAGCCCGACCACCGGGAATCCGGCGACGCTGAAGGCCAGCGACAGGGGCAGCCCCACGTATCCCATGCCGACCACGCCGACCTTTGCCTGCCTTGCGCGAACCCGCTCCAGGAGTGATGTGCGCTCCAGCCTCATGTGCCCTCCCCCTCTCCTTCCCTCGCCAACAGCACAAGCACCGCCACCAACTCGAGCGGCAACCCTGCCCTCAGCCCCACCTCGACGCAGCGCGCCTCCCGCAGCTCGCCGTAGCCGGGCGAGTAGTCGAAGCGCCGCAGCTCGGGCGACGCGCGGCTGGTCACCGCGAGGAGCGCCAGCGGCGCGCCCTCGGGCCCGAGCTCGACGGCGTTTGCCAAGTCGAGCTCGCCTTCGCGCACCAGATGCAGCAGTCGCTCGCGCTCCCCAGGACTTGCCGGACGCACCCGCGCCTGCGTGTCTGGCAGATGGAAGCGGGCGACCACCTCGCGCTCGCCTCCGCCGGTGAGCCGGTCGACGATCAGGAAGGCGCGGGCGCCGCGATGAAACGTGACCTCGCGCCGGTGGCGGACCGCGGGCGAGAGGCGCTCGTAGCCTCGGTGCTCGCCGGCGAAGCGCTCGCACAGCGGGGTCGACTCGAAGCGCAGCATCCGGGCCCGGGCCGCGTCGGGCAGCGCGAACAGGCGCCCCGCGGGCAGCCGGCTCTGGTCCTCGCCGTCGACCTGGAGAGTCGAATGCGCGGTGGTCGAGCGGTAGAGGTTCCGCCGCTTTGGGTCGGAGGTGTAGCAGGGGCTGCCCGGGTCGACGATGACCGGGCGCCCGGCGAGGTGGATCTCCACCCCGAGCTTGTCGTTGTGGCCGTGGCCGCCGATGCCAGCCTGGCCATTGGGGCCGCAGGCGATGGCGCAGTAGGCGTCGCGGCTGCGCAAAAAGTAGAGCCCGGCGCGAGGCAACGAGACGCTGCGCGACAGGCTCGACTCCGGCAGCCGCTCGAAGCGCTCGAGGCCCGCCGGGCCCATCAAGAAGAGCGCTTCGTCGCAGTAGGGCACCCCGCCGCGCTTGAGCTCAGGGTCCTGGAAGAGCGCGGCGCCCAGCGGCAACAGGTAGCCGTGCTCGAGCGAGGCCCGGTCGCACAGCGGGATGGCGCGGCCCGAGTCGTTGTCTCCGACCTGGGGGGCGAGCCCCGCCTCGGTCAGGTAGCGGCCGACCGCCCGGTACATCGCGTGAAGCCGCAGGCGATAGCTCTCGCCGAGATCGATGCGGCCGGCGTTCGCGGCAAACAGCGCCAGCGTGAACAGCTCGGTCCCAAGGCGGTGATAGCCGGTCGAGCCCTCGAACGAGAAGCCGTCGTCGAGCACCTGGCGCTCGATCTCTGTGCGCAGCCCCTGCCCGGCGACCGAGCGCCAGGCGCGCGCTCCGGGCAGCTCCGGGAAGATGACGCCGAGGTGCAGCAGCCCGACGAGGTTGGCGACGAGGTGGTTATTGGGCACCGCGCCGGTGAATTCGAGGTGGTCCTCGACGAAGCGGCCGTGCGCGAGCAGCAGGCGCGCAAAGCAGAGGGCGAAGTGCGCGTCCTGCAACTCCGGGCGATGGCGGAGCATCAGGAAGGCGAGCGAGAGGTTGGTGGCCCGGAGCGCGACCTCCATCGGCGAGGCCCAGTGGACCCCCGCGCCGCCCGGGTTCTCGCGGGCGAAGTGGCGCACCTGGGCGCTCAGCTCGCAGGCAAAGCGGGCGTGGTCCTCCTCGGAGGGCGACAGCCAGGCGCCCTGGGCGAGCGCGAGCGCCTGCTCGAAGCGGCCAAGGGCCCAGGGGCCTTTGGGATCGAGCCCGCTGCGCTCGGGAGCGCCGCTCGCGTCGAAACGCGCGCCGTGAAGCGGATCGAGCCGCCAGTCGACCACGCCCGACGAGCGGCCGAACGAGACGCGCCGGCCAAAGACGGTGAAGTCGCGGGCCCAGGCCCTGTCGGCGCGCTCGATGGCCCGGCCGATGAGCCCGGGCACGCGGCCCGCGACCTCGGCGAGGGCCTGTCGACGCGAGGCGTCGGCCCACAGGCTGCTCGCGCGTGGCGCGGAGAGCTTGAAGGCGAGGTCGCGGCCGTCGTGGGCGCAGAAGGCGTCGAGCAGGTCGCGGTCTTGGGGCTCGGGCCGGCTGCAGAGCGCCCGCGAGGCGCGACGAACGAGCTTGCGCGCGGCGGCCTTGGCGAGCCCGCCCGGTGGCAGGGTGGTCGCCAGGTACGCGTAGTACTCGAGCTGGTCCAAGCCCCCTCCCGATGCGTCGGTCCGCCCGGCCGCACCTCGAGCAAGCGTTGTGCCGCGCCTTCGGGAAGAAGCCGCGAAGCGGGGCGCCCACAGCGCCTTTCGAGGTGCGCCCGGAGGCTTCTCGGGAGACCGAGCGGCCGCTCGGCTTCCCACCGGGCAGCGCGAAGAGGCATCGCCTTTCGCCTCCTGTGAAAGGCCGTTCCCCTTCCGACTGAGCCTGCGGGCGCCCTAGGTTTGTCGCAGCGAGATCGAGCGACTCGGCTCGAACCTTGGCCCGAGGGGTTGGGGGGGGGCGCGTCCCTCCAGCGGTGGGAAGGTGACCGATGGTCGGCGTTGGCCTCTACATCGAGGAGAACACCCAGGAGATCTTGAGCCGGTTCCAGGCGGCGGTCACCCGCGAGCTCGGCTTCGACGAGCCGTCGCTGCGGCTGGCGGCGCCCATCCTTCTGCAGGAGATAGGCAGGGCCCTGCGCCGCGGTGTCACCGCTGGGGCCGAACCGTGGAAGCGCTCGGCGCTGCTCATCGTCTCCCAGCCCGCGGGAGGCATTCGGGGCCTGCTGCGCGAGTTCGCGCTGCTGCGCCGCTCGATGTGGGAGACGCTGGCGACGCGCGGACACGCGGTACCCGGCGACGAGCGGCGCCAGGTCGACATGATCATCGACGAGGCGCTCGCCTATGCCGCAGAACGCTGGGCGGGCTTGGTGCGCGTGCTTCCGCAGGCGAGCCTGGGCGCCGATCGCCGCGGGGCGCGGCCGCCGCTATCGAGGTCGGGCGCAGCCCCTGGCGCTCCCCCTCCGCTGCCGAAGGCGCGGTGAGTTGTGAGTTCTGAGTTTTGAGTTTTGAGTCGGGAGTGCGGGCTATCGGAGGGCCGGGCTTTGTGTCGGCCGCCGGGAATCCGCGCATCGCCCGGGCATCTGCTCGATTCCTCGACGGGCGCATTGCCATGCGCCCCTACCAACCTGCGACCGAACTCCTTCGAGCTCCGGGCAAAGCCCGGGTCGTCTGCTCCCAACTCAAAACTCACACCTCACTCACCCCTCCCTTTGCTCACTCGTCGCGACGGCGCTGCGCCGCGCGCGCAACCGCCAGACGAGCGCAGCGATGACCAGCAGCCCGATCCCCGCGAGCAGCAGCGCCCTCGCCTGGCCGAGCGCTTCGAGCACCCGCGGGAGCTGCGCCCCGAAGCGATGGCCGAGACAGAGCATCAGCGGCACGCTAAGCAGGCCCGCGGCCGCGTCGGCGGCGATGAACCGGCGGTAGGGAAGCCGGGCGATCCCGGCGATGACGAAGGCGGGCGCGCGCATGCCGGCAACCTGGCGCGCCAGCATCACCGTGAGGATGCCGTGGCGCTGGTAGTGGCGCTCTATCCAAGTGGTGAACCGCGACTTGAGCAGCCGCCCGAACCACTTGTGTTCGAGGACCCGGCGCCCGAGCCGCGAGCCCACGCCGTAGAGGACGGTGTCCCCGGTGAGCACGCCCAGGTAGCAGACGGGCACGACCATCCGGAGATCCAGCGTGCCGCGGGCGGCGAGCACGCCCGAGGTGAGCAGAATGAGCTCCTCGGAAACAGGCGCGCCCATGCCCGCCGAGATGAGCAGGAGGAGGATCGCGATGTAGGAGAAGCTCTCGATAAGCTGGGGAACCTCGAGCACGGCGCCTCCGATTTGTCCGAGGTAACAGGCCGCAAGCCGTCCAGAAGCGTTTGCTCCGGCGACCCTGCCGATTGGGCCGCGTCCCGAGCGCCCAATGCTCGCCGCCTACACATCCCCGAGCCACTTCCTGACCTGTGGGGGCACGAACGTGCTCATCGAATCGAGCAACCGCTCGGGGTCGTCGTCGACTTGGATGATTCTCCGATGCTCAGGCGGCAGGAAGCCCTCGGCGACGGCGTGGTCGAGAAACGAGAGGAACCCGTTCCAGTAGCCAGCGACGTTGAGCAGCCCGCACGGCTTGCCGTGGATTCCGAGCTGCGCCCAGGTGACGATCTCGCAGAGCTCGTCGAGCGTGCCCATGCCCCCGGGCAACGCAACGAAGGCGTCGGCGAGCGAGGCCATCTTGGCTTTGCGTTCGTGCATGCTGCCGACCACGTGAAGCTGCGAGAGGCTGGCGTGCGCGACCTCCCGCGCCTCGAGCCCGCGAGGAATGACGCCGATCGCCTCGCCACCCCGCGCGAGCACCGCGTCGGCGATCGCGCCCATCAGGCCGATGCTGCCGCCGCCAAAGACCAGCGTCAGTCCCTTGCGCGCAAGCACTTCGCCAAAGAGGCTCGCCTGCTCGCGAAGCGCGGGGTTCACCCCGCTGCGCGAACCGCAGAAGACACAAATGCGCCGCATCCGTTCCGCTCCATTCCCGCCCGGCGAATTGACGAACCGTCATTACTCTGGTCGAGGGTCGAGAGTCGAGCGAGGGCGCGAGAGTCGAGGGGTCGGCAGCAGGGGGTCCTGGCCAGCAAGAGATTTGCTGTCCCCCCCCCCCGTGAAGAGCTCGACTCGACTGCGACCGCTTTCGTGCTTCATGGCGGCTCAGGGCGAGGCTGCAGCCGGAACTGACGAACCATCTCGCTGGTGAAGGAGGCGCGCTCGCTCGGCTGCAGACCGTGCCTCCTCGGGCCCGCGGGCGAAGACGCCCTCGCCGCAGCGCGCGTGAGGTTCCCCGCGCGCGCCGGCCCTCGATTGCGCGTCATGCCAACCCGATGGGCGTGAGAACTTTCCGAATGTTGCCCGGTCGTCAGTCGAGCTCAAACCTGCTAATTCTTAGGCCATGCGTTTCCATTACCTCTCGTTGATCGCCCTCCTCGCTTCTTCCTCCATCGCCTTTGCCCAGGGGACCGCGCCCGGCAAGGCGCGCTTCGACACGGCGCAGACTGCCTTTGAAGAAGGCGACTTCGAGAGTGCGCTCTCCGAGCTGCGCGCAGCGGCCTCGCTGGCGAAGGACGACGCCCTGCTCACCGAGATCCACCTGCTTCGCGGCCGCTGCTATGCGGCCTTCGGCGACACCAACCGCGCCAACGAAGCCTTCACCAGCGCCCTCGAATTCGACCCCGAGGCCCGGCTCGACCCGGCGAGGGTGCGGCCCTCTGTCGTCGAGCTGCTCGACGGGTTGCGCGAGCGCCTCCAGGCCGAGCTGAGCATCCGCTCGAGCCACTCCGGTGCGCTCGTCTTTTTCGACGGGAAGGCCATCGGGGTCGCGCCGCTGCGCACCTCGGTGCCCATCGGAAAGCACGAGGTAGAGGTGCGCACCCCCGACGGTGCGCTCTGGAAGAAGCAGCCGGTGACCATCCGCGCGCGCCAGGCCCACGAGCTCTACGTTCCGCTCCAGGAGCAGGCTCCCGAGCCCGTGCCCGAGCCTGTCGCAGAAACCCCGAAGGTCTTCGGCCTCGACGAGCAGAAGCCGCGGGTCGACCCGGCCAGCATGAAGGCGGCCGCGGAACAGGACGATGCGGTCCGGCGCGTGCGCTTCTTCGCTGACCTGCGCGCCGCGGTCGAGCCCATGGTCGATCCGGTCGGCGTCGGAGGGGCCTTTGGAGTCGGCGTCGGCGGGCGCGACCTGCTCGCCTCGGTCCACGGCTCGTACGACGGTGAGGACTTCGGCGCGAGCCTGAGGGTGACCGCGCGCCTCTCCAAGCTCCTGTGGATCGTCGGCCTGCACGCTGCGCTCGAGGCGCCGGCGGTCTTCCTCGACTCGGGCTTCGGACTCGGAGCGGGCATCGCAGGCGGCCTCGACTTTGCCGCCACACGCTGGCTCGAGCTGTTCCTAGAAGGCTCGTACCGGCGCTACTTCCTGCTGCCAGCTCCCGAGCCGGGAGCGCCGGGGTTCCCGGAAGAGCACGTGGTCACCAGCGCCGGGTTGAGGGTCTGGGTTCCCTGACGAGGTGCCGAGGACTCCTTCGCGGGATCGCCGGCCACCCTCGAGTCCAAGCCGAGCGTGCGAGGCCGAAGTCGGTTGCCTGGCGCCCGGGAGCGCCCGAGGCCGGTCGTAGGTATCAAGACCAACCTATCCTGGCTGACGGGCCGGTCCTCGGCGAGTCCCTGTCGCTTCCGCAGTCCCGGCCGGCCAGGTGGTGGGTCGTCGCTGGGTTCTCGGCGATGGCGTCGGAGCTACTCGATGTAGGTCTCCTCAATCTTGGCGACCAGCACACCGCTTTTGTCGAACACGAGGCCCCTGACCTTCTAGCTCTCGTGCCCAGGGACAGGCCGACTGTAGAACAGACTCTCCTGCTCCTCTCCGCCTCGTCCTCGGTCCGCCCGCGTCTCAAGCGGCTCCCCCGAGCGCGGCAACCGCTTCGGCACGGGTCGTCTTGCCTGACGCCAGCGCACCGAACGCGCCTTCCTGGAAGCCAGGCGCGTACCTGGTCTAGGGCGACATCGGATACACGACGGCAGCCGCAAACGCCACGGTCGCAGCGAAGACCGCCGCGAGAATGATGAGGAGGAGATCGACCTTCCGGCCCCCAACTTTGACCTTTCGCATCATCCACCCGAACTAAGGGAGGGATGCTTCGGCCAGTCGCCTGGCCCCTTGTCGCCAGGGGACATCTCTGGCTTGCGGAGCAGGCCGCCTTCTTCCCTCATTCGCTTGAGCGACCATGGCACCGTCGAGTTGCTGACGCAGGAGAGCTGTCGGGTCTTTCACTGGGGTTGGGGAAAAGCCACTAAGACTGTTGCGAGGGCGAGTTCGCGAGGGCAGCGCCGTAGCCCGAGGCAGACCGGAGGGGCGCCGGATTTCCCCGAGGGAAGCCGATTCCAGTCCGAGCGCGCGTCGCCAGGGCTCCGGAGCCGCTCGCCGGGGCGCCGGGGGCGCGCCGGACAAACAACCGTCGCTGCCAGGCGCGGATGGGTCCGTCCGGGCGCGCGAAGGCGCCGGCGGCAGAGAGCGTGCCCTCCGACCCCGCGGTGCGGTAAACATCGTCGGTCCGTGCGTTTCGACAGCCTCCGTCCGTCCCGGAGCCTGCCCGCCTGATCCGCACGTCGTCTGGAGAGCAGGGGGAACCGGATGCCACGCCCGCCGTCCTTTGCCGATCTCGACGCCGCCCTCGCCGCGCTCGGTCCCAGGGTGCGCCGCGCCCGCCCGCGCCGCGGGATAGTCGCGCTGCTGTCCGAGGCGCGTCGCCTCTACACGGTGGTCGAGCCGCTGCGCGAGCGGTACGCGATCCTCCCGGACTTCGACCTCGCGGCCCTCGACAAGCTGCCCGAGCTGGTCGCCCGCGCCCAGAGCGCCGAGGTCGACTGGGCCAACCGCAACCTCGCGAGCGCGCAGGTGTCGATGTCCGGGCTGCGCGACGAGGCGATCGCGCTGCGCTTCCGGTTGGTCAAGGCGGCCCGCGTCGTCTTCAGCGGCGACGAAAAGAAGCTTCGCCTGCTCGACGGAGTCCCACAGCGGCGCGACCTGCCCCGGCTCGTCGGCGACCTGCGCCGCCTCGCCAAGCTCATCGACGCGCGCGCCGAGGACTTCGCCCGCGTCCCGAGGCTACCCGCCTCGCCGGCCGACGAAGCTCGCCGAATCGCGCAACAGCTCACCGCTGGCAGGTACGACCCCGCGCTCGTCGCGGCCAGAGAGCGCCGCGACGCCGCGGTCGCGCTGATGGAGTTGGCGGTCAAGGAGGTGCGCTGCGCCGGCCGCTACCTCTTCCGCCATGAGCCGAGGCTGCTCCGCAGCATCGTCAGCAAAGCTCGACGCGGCGGGCGCAAGCCGTCGGCGAAGAAGTAGGACTGGCCGGACCGGTCAACCGCCGGCCCTCCACGCGCGTAGGCCGAAGGCGCTCGACTGCCTCCTCTGCGGCCCGTCTGCCCGGCGCAAGCGGCCGTCGACGAAGGAAGGTCGAACCGCCGAGGCAGCTCCGGTCGCCGCCGCCCCGGGCTCGAGTGCTCGCCGAGGCGCACCTCGACGCCGAGAGTCGTGCCCAGGAGCCGGCGACACCCTTCCCGACCCCTCCGAGAGCCGTCCCGAAGGCTCCGAACCCCTTCCTTTTGCCCGCCAAGAGCATCCTCGAGCCTCCGAACCCCTTCCTTTCGACCTCCCTCGCCGCGCGCAGCGTGGCGCAGCTCAAGGGAGGCGCCTCCCTGGGCTTGCGCCACATGGCGCGAGGCGAGGGAACTACCTCCCCGGGTCGTGCGCCATGTGGCGCGAGGCGAGGGAGGTACCTCCCCGGGTCGTGCGCCACGTGGCGCACGACCCGGGGAAGCGGTCGGGAAGGCCGTGGAGAGCCTGCGGAGCGCTCTGGACGGCCGATGGAAGGCCATGGCGCGCGACCGGACGGCTCTTTGGGAGGGTAGGAGGGGCTTCGGCCGCGCCTGGAGGCTCGTGGCGGCGCGCCAAACGCGAAGGGCGCCCACGCCAGACGGCGTGGACGCCCTG
>ENA-UOOR01000388-UOOR01000388.1-fermentation-metagenome-genome-assembly--contig:-NODE-388-length-63992-cov-7.505638_pt1 | contig 63992 bp, 73 predicted proteins | sample MGYA00245780_ERZ724029 | MGnify/ENA primary metagenome ERZ724029 (study PRJEB28704, sample SAMN03018315) | fermentation metagenome | biome: anthropogenic terrestrial biome; feature: soil; material...
CTAAATGAGCCTATTTTTTAGGCTACAGGTTTTCATACGTTACTTTACACTACCAGTGTTTCCTATGAATAATTTCAATCCTCTTATCTGATTGCCATTATTATAAAATTGATAAATCACAGTTCTTGTATCTACCTGGTCTATCATAGTTTGGTTGTTGCTATTCTCATTTTGTAGCTGCTGGCAAAGTTGTCCCAGTAATTGATTAATCTCCTTAAAACTTTCTATCATAAATTGATTCTTTTCTAAATCTGTGGGCTCTGACGTTGTATATACTCTTGGAATATTTAATAAAGAAAAGATGTCAGGATTAGGATGTCCTGTTGATACTTCGACTGAATCACTAAGTACCCCATGTTCTATCAGCTTATTTTCTATTGCAACGTTGACATCTGATATATCCGGATTATTCATATCAGCCACTAAGGATAGAAATTCACTCATAGAAGATGCAATACTCTGTGTTCTTTTTAAGTCTTCAGGTAGTGACCCCAGATTTACTACATCAACTTGTTTAAGCTGTTTGCTTAGCTCATCATATTTTTGTTCCCAAAATTTGATGAACAGTATCCTACCCTGTGGTGAATATATGCTTGTTTCAACTACAACTGGGAAAATCTTATCCTTATATTTACTATCTTTCATAACTTCTAAAACTTCATACATACAATTAAAAGACCTTAAATAATTATTTGTAATAACAAGTACAGCATAATCCATATCTCTTATTGTTTGCATATATTCTTTAATACTTTTCCAATCCTTTATATCTCTTATATCTCTATGAATTTTTATGTTCTTATCCTTGAAATACAAGTCCATAAAGTCAGCATAAACTTTGTCTTTCTGACAATATGATACAAATATATCTAACATATATTTCCCTCCCAACTTTTATTTTTTATATATAGGGCATGGTCTACCCATGCCCTATGATTTAGAAATTTACTCATCATTAAAGTCTTAACAGGTTATAAAATCTCTTTTAATCTTTCAAGTTCTTCCTTCGTTAATGTTATCCCTTTACTCATCTTCTCATGATTGGGAGCCCAATCACGTATATCATATTTGGGAGCTGCATCATTCCAACTTATTAAATTTAGTTCTTTTCTTCAGCCATTAGCGTTTTCTGATAATACACCTATTTCTTCTATAATCTCATATTTAATATCAGCCATAATATTCCTTCCTCATTCCAATTCATACTACTTCAAGCTAGCACTTCCAAATATATATATATTGATAGTAACGAATGGTGTACTTCGTGTTCTGAAATATCTGTTATTAGTTCTTAGGGGAACCTTTGATTTTGTTAATCCTTAACTCCTTACATATCCAGTTCCAATTGTTCAACAGGAGTTCGATTATCCATCAGATATTTAAAACTGGAATTTATTCTAACCTCATTATGTGAAACCAATGCATAAGTCCAAGGCTTGCCACCATTGTCTTTGTTCCACTCAGAAACAGCACGGCAATATACTATTGCAGCTGCTGCTTTTTCCAGTACGTCCCTATTGCGGAGTTCATTGCTGGCTTTAGTCTCAACCATAAAGATTCCTGCTTCAGTTTCAACAATAAAGTCCGGTTCATAACGATTAACTCCACTGGGTCCATAATAGATGTTGAACTGCTTTGGTGAAGGACGTAGCCACTTTTGCACATCCTTATCATTCTCTAGCACAATTGCAAATGTACGCTCTGTATTGCTGTCAAATTTGTAAAGGGTATGACAGGCTTTTTTGAATCCGCTAAATACCTTGCAACGAACATCCCCCGTTGCCACCGTAGCACGTAGGTCATAGATTTCATCAGTCTTAAACTTACCACCAAAGCTGGTCTCAATACGAGAGAACGGACGCATCTCCGAAGTACGGTAAGTAGTCTCATCACGAAAGAAATGCTCATGCATCTGTGCGTAAATAATATCAGCAATTGTTTTCTGTCGGTCACGCATAACCTTTTCTGCCTCTTCCTCAGTTAAATAAGTGTGGAAATGTTTCTTAGCATCTCTAACCAAAGAATAAAGAAGGTCAGCCGTGCTACCATAATCAACATCATCTTTAACAATCAAGTGACGCAAAATTTCGTTTTCTGCTGTATCAACAATATCTTTGGCACGAAAATCAGTTTCATATTCAAAGGTTTTTCCATCCTGCTGAAGCTCAGTACCAATAAGTGTATCATCTGAAGGATGCCAGTTCATGCTTCTGGTATCAAGAGTGAAGTCATAGAATCCCTGCTTTGACTCTATAAAAGGCTGAATGACTGCCTGTGGAATAGGAATTACCTTATCAGTCAGAGCTTGTACACAGGTCTCAATGGCAGTTTGAACAACCGGAATAATATCCTCTGGACGAAGATTTAGAGCTGGGAACTGACGGATAGTCTGTGTAACGACTGACTGTGTGACAAACTTCTTCGCTTCCTCATCTTTAGTAGCATCAAATGTCTTTACCTGCTTATTCAACTCTATTACAGACTGAGATGTAAACTTTGCTACGAACTTAGCCACTTCAATAGCCTGCTCCTGTGTCTTAGGCTGGCCAGTCTGGTATATAACCGGTGTTTCCTTTATAAATGACAAAGCAAGCTGCTCAGTGAAGCTATAATCAGTTGTAATTTCATCGTAAGCTGTCGGCATTTCAACAGTCTCACGCTGTTCATCCTGTGTGGGTGCAACAGCATCGATATAATATACTTTCCGCACCAGAGAATTCTGGTCGTTTGCCAAATTGACAATCGCTGCGTACTTATCGTGGCTGACAATAGAAAGACGGTCAACTTCCTCTACGCCAGTACGAACGCCATAAGGCAAACATAACCCACGTCCAATTGTCTGCTCGGTCAGTGTCTCAGATGCAGATGCTCTCAAAGGCACAATGGTATAAAGGTTGGTTACATCCCAGCCTTCTTTCAGCATATTAACATGGATAACAATCTCAATCTTATTATCTGGCTTTTCCAGAGACAAAAGTTGCTCAATATTTTCGTCCTTTTCAGCTCCACGCTGGGCCGAGTTGATTTCCAATACCTTGTCCTTATAGTACCCACAGAAGAATTCATTCGAAGTCAGGTATTCCCGAATTTCACGAGAATGGTCAGTATCCTTAGCAACAACCAACACAAAAGGTTTCACTAACTGTTTTCCGTATGTACGGGAATAGATTTCCAAATGGCTCTTGGTTTCTTCATGTATTCGAACACCATCATTCAGCTTTTCATGGTCAAGCTGCTCCAGAGTATATTCTTCCGGTCTAAAATCTTTACGAGTGAAAACAACCGGCACTTTTACAAACTGCTCATCATTTAAAGCGTGAGCTAGCGAATATTCATAAACCACGTTTTTAAAATCAACTTTTCTTGAACCTTTCTGAATCTGCGGAGTAGCAGTCAATTCCACACCAAGGATAGGACTCAGTTCATTAATAACTTCGAAGCTCTTATCAGCGTGATAATGATGGCTTTCATCCATGAAGATACACAAATCCGGCAATGACTGTAGATAGGAGAAATAGGATTCTCCCAGAACCTCGCTCAAGCGTTTGATTCTGGCCGGATTGCCGCCAGTCATCTTGCTATCAGAATTCAACTTTGATATGTTGAAAATACTGATTACAACATCATTTACGCCAAAAACACCCTGACGAAAATCTGCATAGTTGTCGCCATCAATTATACGTGGTGGATTTACAAACTTATCCAACCCACGGAAAACATACTTGCTGCTGGATGTATTACCAAAGTCATTCTTCAGCTTATTGTAGATAGTCAAGTTCGGTGCCATTACAAAGAAATTATTAATTCCTTTTTCATAATGAAGATATGAAATGCAAGCACCCATCAGTCTGGTCTTACCGATACCTGTAGCAAGTGCAAAGCAGACAGAAGGAAAATTACGTTCAAAGGATGTCAGCGTTGGAAACATCTCACGCACTGCTGCAAGGTCAGCAATGTAAAAATTCTCTGCCTCTTTCGATGCAATAACTCGTATTAATTTTTCTTTTTTTATATCTGTATCAAGTGCATCTAACTCTGCGTGATGCTCTAAACAAATTTGCTGTGTTGTCAGTGGATTCTTTTTCAAAGAAAGCACGTCGCACAGTTTTGCAAAAATCTCTAAACTGTCATACTGTGGCGCACGCAGGGCCAGTGCATTACAGATATATTTTGAATGATAAGTATAAAACTTCTCTGTATAAGATTGTTTAATCATCCTCGTACACCTCCTCTTCATCTTCATCCACTTCTGGTGGATTAACAATATTTAGGTCATATCCATCAACTCCATATTCGCACTTTGAAAGTATAGCTTGTGGAATTTTGCGTACGCTTATGTTATCGTAATGCGTATTTAAGCCAACATCAAAAGCAGGAGCATAAATTAGTAAATTCTCAAACTGACCCACCTCTCCGGCAATGCTATCTAACATCGCACTGGTAAGGTATTGGGTCGTGACATATATAAAACTATTATCTTGACTATATCCTTGTTTCCAAAATACTTCCCCATCAGGTGCATAGAAATAGCCATTGAGTTTTGCAACCGCAGCAACAAGCATTTCCGCGTTGTAGTGTTCAGAGAATACTGGATTACCATGCTTATCCTTCACAATCAAAGTTGGAGCAAGTTCATAAAACTTATATCCACCGCCACCTTGCCAATTCATGGCTTTAGAAATACCACCCTGTTCACCATCGATAACCATATCCATGCGAACTTTGCAATGCGTATAGCAATGTTCTCCTAATTCAACGCCTATCCAGCGGCGGCCCATTTTATGAGCAACAGCCACCGTGGTGCCAGAGCCAAGAAAACTGTCTAATACAAGGTCACCTTCATTAGTGGCAATATTAATAATACGCTTAATTAAGCGCTCTGGTTTTGGTGTTGCAAACGGATGCACTGGTTCAAATTGCTTAACCTCTTTTTTTGCTTCCTGATTGTGACCAACCTCCGTACACTTCCATAAAGTCATCGGAACTACGCCACCTTGCACCTCACTAAGGAATGTCTTCTTACGGGGCACATTGCTTCCATTCTTGCCAAACCATATTCGATTATCTGCAAGGAGTTCCTCAAGCCCAGCTCTATCCACAGTCCAACTTCTACTTGCAGAAGGACTAACAACACGACCACTTGGCGTAGTGATAGGATAATCACAATTGCGCTGTAGGTTCGAGCTGTTAAATCGCTGGATGTCCAAGGGCCTCTTGGGTCATTATCAGGATTTTTGTATCTATCATCCATCTCACTCCAACCCATTTTCTTTCTAAATTCTTGATTTTTGATTTCATATAAATCACCATTTACCTTTCTTGTTTTTCTATAATAAAATTTATTCTTTTAAAATTTTACAGCACATTCATTTTGGATTCGTTCCAGCACTTGCTGCGTTTCCCTATGATGCATTTTGTAATCTCCATATGATAATTCCAGTGATACTTGAATTTTTATTTCCGATTCCTCAATTTCCAATTCCTTAGCGAGACGTTTGATATCTGCATCATCCTTTTCCATATTCTCAAAATACTCCTTCCACAAAACATATTCATCCTGGTCCATTATGTACTCGTTAGTTTCTCTATCATATTGGGACAACGCAGTGGCGTTACAATAAATATCAATTGTACAGTCATTGCCATCCTATAAACACTCTAATTCTTTCATTTCTTCTGTTTCTTTGATTCTTACATTCATAGTAGTTTACATTCCTTTCTTCAGCGTAATTATATTCATTAATGTTAATATGAGACCTATTCCTTTAAGCCGATTAATCAAACCAATAACAACCTCTGATTCCCCTACTTTCATAATAGTGAGCAAATGACGTTGCTAAAATAGTGTTATAAAAATCGTTTTGAAAAGCTCCGTCTTTATTAAAATCCCGACTTTTTACTATCAGCCCCCTAGGAGAAATACGATAATCATGTCTGTCAGGTTCTACAAGATAAACAATTAATTTTAAATTATAGGCTTTCCACTTTTCCATAAAAGCCACAAAATCATCAATGCATAATCCAGAGGCATCATAATGTTCATCTTCGAAGTCAAAAGGAGCCCCATCCAGTGTGTACTCATCTCTACGGATAAAATTATTATCTATTAGCTTTCTTAATGTATCAAGGTCGACCTCAACACCATCTCCGAAGTATCCATATAACCCACCGAAACTATAATCAACCCATTCCTGTTTTAAACCTAAAATCTCCAATCTTAACTTTTCATTCATGTTCAAACCAAATATGTTCTTTTCTTCCATAACTATTAACCTGCCTTTCTTTTGTTCTTTGATTATTTTTCCTTAACAATATAGTAGAATTTGAGCATCACGGTTTTTTGGTTCTACCGCTTCCTCAGATACAGAGGAAAATCCATACCTTTCTTCTAATTTATCCATCAGTGCAACTAGCTCTAGCGATGAAAGATATTCATCCATGGACGTCCACACGATTTCAGTCTCAAGGAACCTGTATATCTCTGAGTTGATTAGCTGAATTCGTTCTATTATTTCCGTATTCAAATGTTTATATTTTTTAACGATTTATAAAATGTTATAAACAAATGTATTTGTTTATTCTTATAATTTAATATGATAGATTTCCTATGAAATTAGATACTTTTAGGATATTTTAAGTAATTTTTAACAAAAAAGACGCTTGGTGAGTTTATCTCATCCAACGTCTTTTCATCACTAATATTCTGCTGTATTATTGTGTTTATTGCTATTTAATTTATTTTTCATCAAATAGCTTCCAAATTAGCTTGCCGATTTCCATTTGAACATTCTTACCTTCTGTATTTGACAATGCTTGCATTACCCCAACAAACTGTAATTTTTTATTATCTTTTGCTCTCACTATTATTTTCATTGGATTAGCTGGTGTTAACGGTCTAAACAAACGAATTGTTTTCATTTTTAATCTAATCAGAGTTCCGTTGTTAAACCCGTCAACCTCTCCCGTACTATTATAATATGCAGACTCCTCCGGTTTCACTTCAAATTCATCATAGTCATTATTAAATATAAAAGCAAAATTCGCATCATTTTCACTATACATTGTTGCTCTAATCTCTATTTTAAACAAATGTTCAGATATAGGCTCTACTATTGCCTTAACATTGCTTACATCTTTTAATGGAGTGTATGTATTAGTTCCTTTAGCTACACATTTCATTTGCGCAACTGCATCATCTAATCCAATGCCATACAAATCAATATACAAGGAGTCTGTCATAATGGCTGGTGGATTACAATCTGCAATTCTGACTGGTACAAATTTTAAATTTTCATTAATCGCTTTCATCAATGCACTTTGCCACTCTTTTGTTACCATTTTGCTCGTAAGACTATTTGGCGATAAAAAATAATAAAACGTTGTAAACTTCTCTAATCCTTCATTCATCTTTCCAATAATACTATCTCCCGGTTGCATAGACCACTTGTCGTAAAAAATATTGTTTCTTCCAAATTCTAATTCTAATCTTCTTGCAACCATATCTACTAAATTTTCATCATTGTGGTTATAGCTTATAAAAATCATGTTATTGAACCCCTCTCATTTATATTCTTTCGTAGCACTTAATAGAATTATAGCATTACAGTTTATCTTTTTCTATAAATATATATTGCTGATTATATGGCCAGGGATTTCATCCCTACGCCCGTACAAAGCTCTCCTGCTACTCTATATGTGACAGCAAAAAATCAATATTATTGGATTTCAATTCATAAAGATTATATAGTCACCCTTATCAGACCACCTCGTAGAAGCATAATAGATTATCCATCATCTCATATATTCAGCCATTCTAATGAATACTCTATTTTTTGCTGTCCTGTTGGGTAAGGGAGACACGCTAGTGACGGACATAGGGGCTTACCACTTGTCGCATCATCCATACACATCTGTTATCCTCAATCTAATCTATACAGTTCAGATTATCTGCTATCCACTGATTATAGAAAATCTATTTCTGTCCCGTATCAAATCACACAATGCATCAATGGGCGGTCTAAAGCAAGGAACTCTAGACCGTATTCGTAAATATTTTAGAGGTGTAATCCTCGCAGTAGATAATGATTCCGTCCAGGCTGACACAGATAGGGATGCCGGTAAGAACTTCTGTAAATGCACCAATTATAATTGAAATTATTAATAAGAAACTGAATTGGAAAATAAGACTTATACAGATAGAGCACTCTCAGTCAATTAAGAGTGCTCTTCATCATATTGGGGAATAAAATACTTACAAATAATATTGCCAAATTCTTATAATTATATATCTTACATAATACCATCTTATATTTCTTAATACATTTCATTTTATATCATTCTACAATTTTTCTACCAGGGTTCCATTATTATGCCGTTACTCTTTTATTTTCCATAATAATTCTAACTATGTAATAAACAACGAGAATTGGCAGCGCAAAAAATCCGATTATAGCTGAAATACCAAATTTAATTACCCAGAAGATGAGAACACCCTTTGAAAATCCCACTAAATTTAATGGAACAATCATGCTAATTAACTTCCATCCAAATGGTATACCAGCTCCAGTAATATCAGTTGAGTACTATCGCGCCAAACTACTAGAACCTACTGTGTAAACCAGTTCTTTTTTACCGTTATACTCCAAATAGCATTCTATTTTACCATCTGCATATTTTGTTTTTAGACTTCCTCCATGTCCAAAGATAGGTTCTAATTCGTAAATGCGTAGGTTTTCCCAGTCTTCAATTTGAGTTTCAATAAATTGACCTCCTAATATATACGGAGCATAATCCGTTGTTTTAAAATATGACTTAGTTGATTTAGTATAAACTTTTGCTTGAATTGTCTTGGGAGCTCCTTGCTTTTTTACTAGAACAAAAAAGACGTCACAATATGTATCATTATAGCGGTATACAATGGCAACTCCAGGATTTACGCCAGTAATCTTACCATTTGCTACTTTCACCACTGAGGTATCTGATGAAAAAGCAGTGCTATTCATATCACTGGAAGATAATTTAATAGTTTGGTCAACATTAATGACCTATTGTGCCGTGTCCTTACCAACAATCCATGCAGGAAGATGTGTCTTTTTGTATATGTTATCATCATCAACTTTGGTAAAGTCATACTCTGATGTCAATTTATTAGTTGCTGTAAATTCAACATCATATAACTCATATTCGCTTATTTCCGGGTATATGTTATCTTCATACTCATCTCCATATACCTCATAAAATTCATCATAATTCTCATTATATAATTTATAAAATGTTTCTCTGTCTTGTAATTGTGCCTCATAGTCATCATTTTTTTTATATATCTCGACCAAATTATAGGCATAGTCATAATCTGGTGACTCTAAAGTGCATCGGAATCCAAGATTATTCAAAACAGTTTTATTTACTGCTGCAAAAGCCCCAGCAACTGCCTTATCATCAAACAGTCTGGAAAAAGCTGTACGATATGTAGAATAATCATCATATTTTAGTCCGGCCTGCCATTTATCATATTCCTTCTCTGACATTACTTTGCCACCATGTGCTATCAATGCATTAAATACTTCCAAAACCCTTTGATTCGTTGTAGCATATTTACTATCTGCAGCTACTTTCGCAAATTTTTGAAGTAGATTGTTCTCTTTATCTATATCAGCTTGTTTAAAATTTACATTTCTACCTTTTTTATTTACCTCTTTTATTTTACCCTCCACATCTCTTGTATTATTGACAAAACTACTTAGCGAATATGACGTATCTGCAATAACGGTGAATTTATAAGAGTTAACTAATTTTTTACCATCATATACTTTTAGAGTTGCGGTTCCCGGTGCTAGTGCATATACTTTTACATCATAAGGATGAATCACGCGGGTATATCCGTTTTTATCCGTCATTAATATACCACTTTTAAAATTTATATCACCATTCAATTTCAATCCAATAACACTATCATCAGATATTTTATAGGTATACTTCATAAATTTTTTATAATCCTGTTGGTCATCATTTGGATAAACCTGGTATAAAATAGAGCCAGTAGCCAATTCCCATTGCAACAAAAACCAGCCTTCCTTTTCATTCAAACGAAATTATTCCATAATTACCCTTAATTAATTTTAGAGTAAATAACTCTAAAAGTCAATAGAGTTATTTACTCTGAAATATAATGCTCCTATATAAGGAGTGGTGATAAAATGCTATATTATGAACGCATACGTGCGATACGCGAAGACTTAGACCTTACGCAAGAATTCGTATCAAAGAACATACTCGGAATCGGGCAGAAAACCTACTCCGATTATGAACTAAATCGAACAAGAATTCCTATAGAGGCAATTATGAAGCTTGCCCGTTATTATGATGTCAGCTTAGACTACATAACCGGAGCAAGTAATATTAAGAAGCCTTTTCCAAGGCAATAAAGATGTTAATATCCCAATTTTGATTGTCAACTCCCTACCAGTTTCAATTCTTACCTATCTTCAAGATATTTCATTAATTTTTCTGTATCTCGTTCTAATATAATACAACTTCCTCCAGTAATTATCTCTTTCCTTTTTTCTTCATCGACGAAAATACGAAAAGGAATTACTGGAGTTTTTTTGTTCCCTTGCTGTCGTAGACACAGTGCATCTTCCTCAAAGTTGTTGTACTCTTCGTCCGACAAATCACAAGATATATGCATTACTTCCATAACAGATGTATCGGAAACTTCTAAAAAATTACAAGTAATATTGTGCTTGTTTAGCACTTTTTCCATGAATGGGATTAATTCTTTTTCTATAATCTTTTTTACCATAAAATGTATCCTCCTTATGTCATTTCTTTCTTTATATCATTATTCTAAATATTTTCCGTGTCTACTTAATAACCTTATAATTCCAAAAACAAGTCCACCAATATCATATTTGGAACAAGATATAAGTTTTTCAATATAATACTCCTCCCTATATCAGTTACCAGTTTCAAATTTCAATTCATTTATGGCTTTATCAAAATCATCTTTTGTAATATTTAGAAAAGAACTTGCATTTTCTATGGATAATACCCCTTCCTCTACTAATTCAATGCAAATCATTATTTTGCCTTTCTCGTAAATTGCCTGACCTAACCCTTCAAACGGCATGGTTTTCATTCCTTTCTATTTTTAAGCAGTAACTATAGCATTTCTTTTTATAAAAGATAAATATAATTACTCATCTATTAGAACCTGATATATTCTTTTCTTATCACACTCTATTTTTGAAATATTAAAATACCACTCATCTAAGGAATTATCTGAGGATTTTATCAGAATTTTATCAGAATTTCATCCTCTAAATAGTATCCGTTAAAATAGTCAAATAGAGTAACTTTGTCGCCCTGATTCAGTCCATTATTAATCCAGGTTTTTGAATCTAATAATCTGATTCCATATTTACCATTTTCATTATTATAAGCAAGTACGGCTTGCATGATTTATTTCCACCTTCCTATACTTATTATTTTTAATTACTTTACCTATAATTTTTATTCAATTACATTCTTTTCAAATATTCTTCGAACCTTTCAACATCCTCTTTTCTTATTTTCTATATCTATTTTACCAGTTATATCTATATGCATCAATTGTTTTACTCAATTTTGCTCTTAAATACCTCATTTTTCTCTTTGGTTATATAGTTTTTTAAAACTTTTACATAAACCTCGATAATTATAAACAAGAAAAAGGCGCTAATATGAAATTATTACATTCAACGCCTTTATTTCTACAATAATTTCTGCCATGTTCCCTTTACAATATTTCATCTAGACCTGCAAGAAATTTTAAATATTCATCATCTTCTCCTGTCGTATGAAATAATATTTCATACTCATCACTGTTTTCTTCAATTAATATTGACTCATCTGGAGTAATTCCATTTTCCATCGGTTTGTTATCTCCTTTCGGCTTTTGATAAAAACAATATGATATAAACTGAACTTAGATATCTGAATTTTATACTTAATTCTTTAACCCTCTGCTTTTTCATTTCTTACTAAACCACCGTTTAAATACTTCCGTCAAATCACTATATGATTTCTGAATAGGCTGCCAGGCGATTACATTATCAACTGGATTAAATTCTTTATATCCGAAATGGAACTTAACTTTCTCTACGTTGCCATTACCCAGAGTAGCTAACACTCGGCATTTATTATCAAGTTCATGTTTTACTGGCAACCTGTCGGAAGGCAAAATCCATCCTACTTCACTAGGTAAATCCCTTATCTCATCATGTAGACAATCGAATGCTGCCCAGAATTCCTTATCAATAATGCCTAATTTGTTTTCTGTAATTTTTTCAAGCTTATTAATTTTCTCCAAGAGCAAATTCTTACTTTTATTAACCAAAATGTCTTCCTCCTATCACTTTATAATCTAGTCCAACTCTTATAAACATTTCATTTTTTGTTATATCAATTTTTATAAATAAAACTCAGAATGTAATGAAACTCGGAAAAATTCCGAGTTTCATTTTAACATTATATTGTTTTTTATATTAGTTACAATACCCAATATGGAACCATATGTAAGAGTTCCTAAATAAACTCTTTTAACAAACCAAAATGTATAAAATAAGTATCACAGGTGATATAAATGTCAACCATTTATATACCAATTCTTGATTTTCTTTTTTCTACATTTCCCTCAATCGCAGATATTCTATTACTACTATCTCATGAAAATCCTTCACCACTTGCGTACTACATGATATGATTTCGGCTTTGCTAATATTTTATGTGATGAAGGATTTATTAATTCCCTTTTCTCACTGTCGGGATTAGGCATTGTATATATTTCTATGTCGATTGGTTTCTCAGAAATATCATGAGAATAATAGTAAACCTTCCAATGAGCCGAATTATTTGATAACATATCGATATATTTAAAATATGGTATATCAACGCCTGCTACAGAATGACCTATGACAATTATTTCATCAATTTTCTTTTTAGACAATCTATTCAGTTTATATATATACCTATTAATATCCTTAAAAGTATGACGATAATAATTATTTATCACTCTGCAAATACTCATTTCTTTTTCATCATATTCATTTTCAGCCTCCTGAAGCCTTTCCTGAATATCATTGAGTCTTTCTGTATTCCCATGACCAAGTACTGGCTCTACATCTCGTTGACGCAAAGAACCATGAATATGTATTATTTTCTTTTCATCAATTCCATATACCGTCTCAAGAACAGCAGTATAATTGAATGTTATGCAAATAGCATCATCTGCGTTTTTGATGGCATCAGTTTTTTGCTGAACACCTCTTATTCGGATAATTCGAACCCATTGTTTTAAATACTTTGCCAGTTTCTGAATGTACTTATATTCATCTGTAAAATAATCATACAATGTGTCTTCTATTCCTACATCCCCACTTTCCAAATTCATGTCAATACTGACTGCATCTTCAATTATGACATCTTCATCTATATTAGCAAGATTTGACTCCAATTCATTCCATAGAAGTTTTTTCTTTGCCTCATCGTCTGACTTGGGATAAATGTAATAATGCTGTTCAAAAGCATACAAAAACTCAGGATATAAATTTTCCAGGTATGTTCTAAAATCCCAGTAGCCAGTAGGAAGACCATGTCCTCTATCGAATCCATTTCCGATTACAAATAATTTCACTTATATTTACTCCTTAAATGTACATAATTTTTACAATACCGGTATAAAATTATTCATTTGATTTTTTTGTAATACTTTTAATTTTAATCAAGCTTCTTTCTAAAATATCATTGCCATACCAAAAACAAATTGGTTTTATATTATTGTCAATTTGAAAATCATTATACACTCCCTCTTTCTCTGAATAACTATTACATAACAAAGTCGACCTGCATTTTAAATGCGATGATACATATTTATCCGTCAATAACGTAAAATCAATTTCCATAAATAATTGACTTCCAATTTCATCTATAGTTCTTATAAATTCATTTTTTTCTTCTTGCGTAACTATCATTGTAACATTAAACATAGTTCCTTCTTGATAAATAGCTGTACGTGAATATTTGTCATCAATACTGTAGAAAGATAACGGTGATATTTGATTTTCTGCTTTTGACGCTACAAGTAATACCTCATTAATTTTTACTAATGCTACGCTATTCTCCTTTATTTGCATATATATTTGTATAGAGTAACTTGAATAATCCTTAATACTATCAATTTTTTTAATAGTGCTTACAATTTGTTCATCATGTAATTCAAAATTGCATGCTTTTTGCTTAATATCATTTATCGTAACTTGATTAACAAAACCAATACATGCATTACTAGCAATAAATGAATTTTCTTCAATCCGAAGAAGTCTTTTATTCTGTTGCCACGCAACTATACCTAGAATTATCGTTCCAGCAGCTCCTAAAAAAGAACCATAATAAGACAAAGCATCAGCTGCATTCCACAAAGTTCCGTACCCAGAATTCAATTTATATGCTTCATTTATAATAAAAGGAAATACTACCACTGTAATACTTATAATCCAAATCCACCATCTTTTATACCACTGCTTATCTTTCATTTATGTTTCCATTCCTTTCTTTTGTAATGCGATGGTTAAGATATTTTTTAATCTATGTAAGCCCTTCTAATTTAGCATCATTTGTTATTACACTTACCTAATTATTTAATCCTCAATTACCCTGCATACATCCTGACCACATTTTGCACATTTTCCATTCAAGAGGATTCCTAATCTCTTTTGTTGTGTTATCGTATACCCCGGTGCTATTGTCGTCACACCGAAGCTTCCACAATATACGTTCTGCAACAATCTTTTTCGGATATCCTCCGGAATGCTGTTCCATTTTCTAATTGCGGCTATATCTGAAATATTATCCATATTTTAATCCTTTCCTAGAAAAACTCAGTATATGTTAAGCATTTTTCACATCCTGATAAATCAATTCAACAGTATTATATGTCCAAATCATTAATTAACACATCATCTAAGCATTTCTAACTGGTCTAGTATATTTACATCTCGGATAACCTTTACAGCCCATAAACTTTCCATATCTTCCGGATTTCTCCACAAGTTCTTCTCCACATTCTGGACACTTTGTATTGTCAATCTGCCGATTTTTATTTTCAGTTTTTTCAATATTCAATACCATACTCTGTTCTATCGGAATCTTGTTCTTACATTCATAACAAATACCCAGATTCACTCTATCTTTTCCACCATATGAACAGAATTTAGATTCCGGCACTATTTTTTCGCACCATTGACACTTTACCCATCTACGATTTTTTGAATCATATACCGGTTTCTCCTGTTGGTGAATAAATGGTAATATCTCTAAATAGTAATCCTCATCAGTCTTATTGTCTTCTATTCGTTTCTTTTCTTCTTCAGCACGCATTTTTTCTCTTAGTTCAGATTGTTCTTTTTCATATAATTCTTGTTTTTTCTGTTGTTCTTGTTCCAAGAGTTGCTTTTCAATTTACTCTTTTCTGAGTTTTCTTCTCTCAGTACTCTTTTCTCTTCTTGCAATTTGCTATATTTATCTTTGTTCGATTGAACTAGTTCTTGAATATCATGAAGGGAATTCATAATAGTCCCATTAGAGTCCATTGTATAATTTGACAGAAAATCTTCTGTTACAATTACTTCTTCCCACAGCTTATCTATATCTTGAGCATAAAATACTACCTTCATTTTTGCTGCATAATAATCCGAATCCTTAATTGTTAGAAACAAACAATATCCCTGTCGTTTTTGCACCTTCATCACGCCTTCTGGATACTGTCCATTTGCTCCTGAATTACTATTATCTAAGACATATATAACTTTGATTCCCAAGCTGTTATTCTCTAATATATCAAGCTTTTCATCCGATAATCCGGCTCTATCATTGTAATAACTCAATGCAATTTTCTTTTTTTCTAACAGAAAAGTGAATTCATATTTTCTATCTAAATCATCTACGGTATTGATTGGAACGCGAGTTCTTATATTGGCATCACCCATATTGTCTACCAACCAACACTTCAATACTATTTTTGATTCAATAGATGTTTTGCTCTCATAAACAGCTCGGCATTCTTTATATAATTCGCTTTCTTTTAATCTGAAATGTTGCTCTCTTAAATTTTTATCACCGGCAACTAAAATTAAATTTGCACCACAACCACAAGGACAAAACAGTTGATTTTTTCTGCTTTTCTCTCTCAATTCTTCCAATTTATCTGGAATATTAATTTGCTTACCATTTACAATTGTAAAAATAGTCTCAATACCAATATAATTTCCTTCATATAAGCACACCGTTCTCTGTGCCATTCAATCACCTTCTCCCAAATAAAACATCCAATTCCATTTAATTAACACTAATCATATAGTTCTTTCATTTAAGCAAACAGAAATAAACCTGGATATAATTTTGTTTTCAAAGTCTTTTTCTCCTTTATAGCCCATTATCTACCAGACTTATCAGCTATTTTTTTCATGTATCTAATATAAGTGTTCATTCTGCCTATCCAATATTCTGCTTCCTCTATTGGCATAGTACTAATCTCTGTTGAGTCGTGACGCAAATCAGGATAAAACCGATGTAATGAGTTAAATATAGAATTGCCATCTTTCACAATATCGTCTAGCCCCCAACATTTTTCACTTCTTAATATTTTTGTAGCTTCACCTATTTCATCATTATTTCCATACGCTTTTATTATTGCTTCCATAGCACTTGCACAGCTTCTAACGGCATCTTTCCTAGCACGTTCATCATCAGCATCTTCTAAAGTTACAATTGCTCTCTCAAATTCTTCAAAAGCCTGCTGAGATGTGGATTTTACCATCATTTTAGTTGTATGTATTTCATCAACAATATTTAATCCTTCTCTTACGCTCCATTCTATCTTCCTTAAAAATGGTTCAAAATAGCAGGTATATCCAATCTCATGTTCATACAAAAAATCATTTATATCATCTACGAATGATGGTGTTTCTTCTACCAAGACAGCCATACAATCCATCAATACATCGATACGACCTTTTTCTACTTTCTTTTTTATCAACGATATAAAATCTCTAATATCATTTTTTAGATAATCATATCCCCAATTTTGGGTTGGTTCGCATGGTATTATCTCTGCAAATCTATCTAGTATACATCTCAAACCAGTATCACTTGCTGCTCTTAAAATCAATCCACTCAATTCAGACCAAACGGCTGAGGGTATACTTATCATGTAATATTCTTCATCAGAATAAGATTTATAATTAGGTATATCTTGTTTAAACGACATAAATTTCTATCCTTTCAATGCTATTTTTATAGATATTCTTTTATTAACATTCCGCTTCTATTGTATCAAATGTGTCTTGCAAGTTAATTTATGTTTTCATGTTCTAAATTTTCCCTAGGGCTTGTACTTACTTGCTGATTCTTTGGGCTTTGAATCAATGACAACAATATGTGCTGGAGATTTTCCAGCATCAATCATTTCCTGTCGTTTTTTTCAACCTCGTACCCGTTCTGAATGTTCACCAGTGTCAATTAATACAAAAACTTTATATTCGGTTGACTCAGCTTTAGCATATTCTTCAATTTGAGTTTCGTACCCATGCACACAGTCTCTATTAGACGTTAATTTAATTTCTATAACAGTTTTATCATTACCGAGGCTTATTTTGAAGTCAACAGGTCCTCTCCCTCCATCTTCTTCTGGACTAATATCCCAATTATTCTCTTTGCAATACATAATGGCAGTTGCATGGATAGTTCTTTGCACCGTTTTCTCAGTACTTCTTGATGTAGATGCCTTAATAATTAATGAGCCTCTGTGATACTCAACCCACTCTCGAAAGGCTTTTACAATTTTGCAGGAAGCCTCAAATGATGTCCCCTGGGTATCTCGTGGTACAATTAAAGTACTTTTTAAATATCCGACCAAGTATTCAATATTAGCAAAAACATCAACTACTTCAACCGATGATGCACGGTAAGAGTTAATTACTTGATTTAAGCGTTTGGTGTTTTTAAAAATCCAGTCACGTAAATATCGTTTTTTTCTGATGAAGCCATTTTATTCCATTCATTACCAACTAACGAGTTTATTTCATCATGAATTGCTTCATTTTCACGACAAACCCTATCAATATCGTCCCAACAGCGAGCAATCGGTAATTCATGTAAAATATCAACCGGAAGAAGTAATAGTTTTACTTTCTTATATGGATTTATTAATAGTCCATTTGAAAATTGATAAGCAGGATAGTTCTCAGGCACAATTTTTAGCTCCTGGCAAATTCTTTTTGTATATGCCAGTATATTTTTATATATCAATCGTGCAAACATATCACTCAGTCTATCCGGACCTACGTTTTCCTCAAATAGGCTCGTTAAATGAAATATCTCTGGTTGTTCCGAACCACTTTGGATTATCTCATACGCATCTGCTATTATTTGATTACGCAATTGTTTTCCAAATCCCGCTCCATGTCTTCCAGCTGAAAATCCTAAGTTAATTCCATTTACCTCCGGAAAATCAAAGCGTTTTAGAGCTTCTCGGTATAGTTTGTTTCCATGTTTTGAAGATTTTAGAAGTAGACCAATTTCACGAAAATATTCGTTAATTGAATTATATGCACCCACAAATTCTGAAACATCCGTCTCCTGTAATCTCTTGATATTAATGAAAAAGTGACTGTCCTCATCAAGGAAAACATCAAAAACACCTGTTCTTATAATTTCATCCACAGGTATTCCAAATTCCTTTGAGAATAAAATTGACATTAGAATTTCTCTTCCTTATCCTGCTGTACTTCCATATAACTTTCCAACATAATCGTTTGAAATTTATATTTCAGACCTATAATATAAATCACACTTCCATTTTACACCACCTCTTCAACATTATCTACCATTATTTACTATAACAGTACTTAGAAAGAGTTATGAGAATGCTAATACAGTTTCCGGCTTAAATGAATCCAATTATGTAAAATAGCATGGTATAAAATTCGAAGAATTTTCTATTTTCATCATTTAATGATGAAACCAAGCTGACAAGGTCCCTCTTGTCTGATACTTGTTAAAGAAAAACGGTATTTTTTCGGATATAATTGCAATATATATTAATTTAAATTCCGGCGACTTTTGCATTACCAATTAATAAATTCGAGCGATTTTAGATGTTGTTGGCTCAGGTAATTCCAACTATCCATAATATTAATAATATAGGATTTGCTAAATCAATATCATTATAAAATTCGCTAGTACTAAATAATGTGATTTGTAGGTGAAAGGACAGAGGTTACCTGAATATCTTTTTTTTCGATGTATAATTCCAGGACCCTATTAAATAAGTATTAGTTACTGTGGTACTTCATAAAAAGGTATCAATAAATCTGGTATTGTTTTCATAAAAGTACCACCTACTTGATACTTTTATAGAATGATATCAGCTATGTTGGTATCTTTTTTCAAAATGTACCAGCTATATTGATACCGTCTGATTCCATCCGATTAATTCCAATAAAACAAAAAACACTACCAACCGAATATTTTACATGGCTGGTAGTATTTTTTACTAGAACTTAATATGTATTTTTCTAATTTTCTTTTGTCCATTTAATCTATACCCAAAATAATATTTAGTATTTCCAGATTGCTCTATTCCACTTTTATGATACTTTGCCATTCTAAATGTCTTGGCATCAATATTTAATAATTCACTGAACTCATCCCTATCCTCATCTGTCTTAAATACTGGCAGAAAATCCGTTCTGGTTCCAGTATCATAATCAGCAACAACTTTACAGCCATTTATTCCGCTCTTGTCTCTCTTATCGTTAAATACCACAACCTCAAAGTTGATGGTACATGTGCCGCCATCATTATCATAAGCTGCATTACTAATGCTAATTCGCAATTTACCGCGATTTTCTGAAGCAACAGTGAGTACCCATGTAATAATTGACCCCACTACTGCCCCCGCAATTCCAAAGAGACCATTCACTAACACATCGCTCATTTCCATTACTCCTTTGTTTTTTCTTATAGTATAATCTACAATGGCCTAACTATCAATAGATACATATAAGACAAAACACAATTTATTCCTGATATTCCTTTCAATCATCCTTTCTTGATATCTCTGTATATCTTACACTCAAATCTAGTCCTTCTTCATATTCTTCAATAAATTCATAAACTCTGAGTGGCTCCCATTTTCCATTATTAATTTTTATTCCAAAAAGTAAGTCCTTCGGTTTCTTTTTGATTCTGACAATTATACCGGCCGTTCCCTGCACTATAGCATATGCCATATAATTGAAAAATTCCTGTTTAAGTACTTCTATTTCATTACTTTTATACTTTTTCCCATAACGAAATTCGGTGGGGCCATCCTCCGTTGATAAGGTTATAATCTTCGCTTCATTATTAATATTGAAAATTGCATTTGTCAAAGTCAAGGCTTCATATGATTCTTCTGGACTAATATCTTCTATCATCTCAAGAATCTCTTCACGTTCTATTTTTGCTGCAATTTCATAATATCTATTAAGAATGAGAGCGTCATTACCTCCAAAAGATTTTTTTCTCTCTTGTCTGGTAAGCAACTCATACCCATTGGCTATAAAATAATTACCAAAATCGTATATTTCCGAGCTACTGCATCCCACATGGTTTAATATGTGACCATTTATAATGGATAAGACCCGAATTATATTTTTTACAGATTTATTATCAACAATGTTTTTAATAAAAAACTCAAGTAAGGATTCCCCAACCTCTGGATGCAATCTATTGGATTCTCTGTATTGCATAATACTTCCTCCTATAATTTAATAATAAATACGTAATTTGCAACAGTTAAAATCAGAAAGAATATAATAAATAAAATGTAAAATTCTTTTTCATTCCAATACTCGTCTTTTAAACCATTTATTGTTTCAGCAGTCCGTTCTTCTTCAGGTATTTGTTTCTTTTTACTATAAAATAGATAGCCTTTATGTATACTTACTACTGACATCATAACTAATGCTTCTAATAAGGCGTTAAACGCCGAATTTGCGAACTCCTTATTTACTCCCATTTCTATAAGAAAATCATAATATAATCTCATAAATCTTACTCCTTCCTTGTCATCTGACTACCTAAAATTTTAGTTATATGATTTTTTAAAACTTTTTTCCTAAAACTAAAAAGTGACCCGGGTTACCGAGTCGTCTTTCTTTATTAACACAATATCATTTTTTATATTTGGGCTCCCCGCTGGAAGCCCAGGTGCAAAGGAGATACAATAAACAAACAAAACATACTAATGAGATTTTGTAGTAAGAGACACCGCTATCTCTTAATTACAAGAATATAATATCATCTAAGAATCCTATTATCAATAGAGTTACTCTAAACAATCGACTAAAAGTATATAAAAAGTTATTCGTTATATCATTTTTTAAAAAACATCATCACTTATAACCATAAATACCCTATTAAGAACAGAGATATAGTTAGCGTTTAGAACTTTCCAAGATGAAATAAAAAACATTCTGAGTGAAACATCCCGGATTTATATTGATATTGTGTCAGTGGCTACATATTATTTTAAAGCACGAGAAAGCAAAGAGAGTAGACTTCAAATCTACTCTCTCTTTTTTACCGTAACATAATAATCGTCTTATTCTGGGTAATCCGGTCAATCAGTTTTTTTGCATTATAATCATATTTTCTTTCTATATCACTATCATGTCTAATCATCACCGTGCAGCTATGTATATGCATAACCGGCTCCAGAACGCTTAGCGCTTCTGGATATGCAGAATATTCTTCTTCAAATTCTTTCTTAGCACTTTCAAAGATTTTCATAAGTTCTGGCATTTTGGTAAAGGATTCTGACCGAACATTATTATTAATGATTCGAGCATTGATTTTTATATCACCGTCATACAGCGCTATTATTTGCTTTTCAGTAACATTAATACTGAAGTTGATTTTATGACCGGTTCCTGCGACTGCAGTAAATTTCTCTTTTAATGAGAATAAGAAGCGAGTTATCACTTCATTCTCCTCCAATTTCTGTATTGTCGTATAATGCATATCCAAAGTTTTCTTTTCCATATGTTGTTTTCCTTTCATCTGCGTATTTTTATGAAGCTGTAGATTTCTGTTTGTTATGCAGTTCTCCATTCTGCTCATTATATAAACAATATGAAAGAAATTAAGATAGGATATATGAAAAAAGAAGGGATATTCTTTAATTATTTGAGCCTAATTAAACCAGCAAAGTCTTTAACAACTCTATAAAATTTACCGGTGTGTTTTATATAAATTTCAACCCCCAAAGTTTTTGTAATTCTGATATCGCTTGCTCAATTTTATCTTCTCCTAGGAGCTTGACATTAATATATTCGATTTCGCCAAATCTCCCTCTGTAAAAAGCAAGTCTATACACTGCTGTTTCGTCGTTATTTATCCCAATATCACCACACCTAACAGATATTATACTCAAAAGGTAATAAGCGACTAATTGAGCAAAATCAACCCACTTATACCCCTTGTCTTTAGTACATTTAAAATCCAGCAAGGTTCCATTAAGATAAACGTCTGCATCTGCACCGCCAACAAACATTGATACTAATCCGAAAGTTGGATTAAAAATTATTTCATTGTTCTGTTCTTTAATAATACCAGAACTTACAAATTTTTTATTAAAGACATCACACATTTGTTGCATATCATATATAATTTCATAGCTGACATCATCTATCAAACTCTTTTTAATATCAGTTGGGGGCATACCGGTTCTTGCAACCGCTTCAAGAGAAGAAAGGTACCCCACTATAAAGCAACTCTGTCATATCTTTCATTTGATTATTAATAAACATTTCGATTAAGGCAAGTGCTCGCCCAAATTTCTTATCGAGTACTTTATAAGTCTTCTTATCAATAATTCTTTCTAAGTAGTTAAGCCCTCTTTCTGCAGCAAGATTTTTCACGACTTGCCTTTTTAAAGCGTTATCCCTTGTTGTTTTTGCAATAGTAAATCGAGCCATGTAATCAAATCCCGTCCCTACCATCCCCGAATAATAGGGATTACTTAAATTATAGGGTACTAACTGCTCATAATCACTAGAAAAGGCTTTTTTCCCGGATACTGTAGCAAAGTCCGGTCTCGGATTAATTAGTGTTTTAATAATACTCTGAAATTGCAGTGCTTTTTCTGTTTTTCCAGAAAGCATCGTAGTTAAGGACACAGTATCACCTCTTTATCTGATAGTAATTAAAGATTTCATATTATACAGTTTTGTATAATGATTACTCATCATAGTCAGGGTAATCAATTCATTTAATTTCATCACATCTTTACTCAAATTTCGGAATCCCATTTTTCCTTAAGACTCTTATCAGCGAATTCCAATATGGCGCATCTTTATTAATACCATAACTTGATATCTTCTCTCCGGTATCTAATTCTATTTCAAGTTCCCATGAATAGCCGTCCAGAATGTCTTTTTTAACATATTTCTTTTTCCATTCATCTGGATAACATTTCATTATTTCAAATGTAAATTTTATTAGATGGTCTTCTGATAACGGAATCTCAATCTTAATATCTGATTGAGCAAATCCCTCGTCATCAATATCATAATGAATCCCTTCATTTGATACGTATCTCAAATTTAGACCGTATTTTTCAATGTCTATTCCACAAATATAATTCCGACCAAAAAAACCTCCTATACTGCAATGAAATTTCTCAATAATTCCGCCTGATATTATATCACCAGAATAAACTCCTGGTCTTGTCCTGCGATACGCAAAGTCATCCATGCATTTATTGCAGTGATACCTCGGTTCAGGCATCGGAACACAGCAGCCCCCAAGAACCACTCTTCCATTCTCTAATTCATCTTCTAGTTCTGGAGACATTACCGGCATACCCCAAAATATATGGGCTGTATCACGACTTCCGCATTTGGGACACATTTTTCTTGCCATAGAGCTCCTCCTAATTTAAATCGCCAAGAATATGTATTACTCCCGTCCATGAGGTTTTATCAAACCGTTCGCAGGCATTTATAATATTATAATGTTCCCTTTGAATAAAAAACAGATAATCAACCGCAATAGCTCCTTCAGGTATGTTCATATTAAATGTCATAGCAATACACCTTACATTATAATTTCCTTGTCTTCTCACTGTCTCTACTAACTCTTTATATCTTACTAAAGATTTTTCTCCTGTAACATCTACCGGTCTATGGCGATATTGAAAACATATAACGCTTTTACCCATGTGCAAATAATCCGCTATTTCTTGATAAAGGACATACTTTATTCTATCCTTGATTTTAGGCCTCGTCTTTGGTATTAATCCATTATCAGGGTCCAAGAAAATAATTTCAGTATCTTTTAATTTATCAATTGCTTTGATATGCCATATTCGCCTTTCATCAGATGATATTTCTTCTCTTAAAATTTCATCATAGAAAATCGTGTCGTCTGGAAAAATATTTGATTGTTGTATTGATTCAATAGCAATCTTCCCTTCCAAACTGATTTTTTTCAGAGTATTAAATAAATCCACATCATGAAGTGCATATTTTTCAAATGATAAATACTTATCCTTCCGTTGATGTTTTATGTCAGTTTCAGTGAGATACCAGTTAATTCCTAACCTTAGATTAGTGTTTTTGCATATTTTTCTAAGTAAACCATGCTTACCATAATCACTAATATCTGTTACATAATTATCTTTCATGCTGTACCTCCAAAATATCATAAAACTTGCATGCCAACCACAATCAATAAAAGACCATAATTAGTCCAAACCAAGTAGATACCATCATTCTTCCACTCAGCTTTATACTCTTCGTCAATCCGGAAAGTTCTCATAGGCGTGTCGTTATGACGACCCCCTCGCCTATTTGGAGTATTAAGTCACTCCTGATGCGTATTTTTAACTGTTTCAGCTACATATTCACTTGGTACAAGTTCCTCAAAATACTTACAAAACACAAATAGTAACGGGGAAGTATATGCATTTGTATTTATTACATAACCTTCTTCATTAGCAAATCTTTCTATTGAAAAATTCATCATTATAGAACTGTCATCAGTCATGTCAACATCAAACTGATTATTATCAAATTTGTCTTTAAGAGTTGAGACCCCAATTTTCATTACATTATAAGCAAATCTTTCATATGGAAAGATTTCATGTTTCTCAAGTAGAAATATATTAGATGGATAAATGACGTGTGATATCGAATCGTTAATTTTTATCATAATTTCCTCCCTGAAAATCTTTTTGGTTATCTTGTGATTATCTATTCTCTGAAACGCCTTATATAAGGGTTTATAACAGTTCGTATGGGGGTCAAACCCTAAATTTATATAATTAGCAATTAGCTTATTCTTCCTTAAAGGAGGTGGTATTCGATTGCTGAAATTGTATTGAAAGGTTACCGGTTTCTTCATCAAAAGATGATATATTAAACGATGCTTTTAATTTCTGGACTCCTTCCCGAGATAAATATATAATACCAATATCACAATTATTACTTACTCCATCTGAAGTCTCTGAGATTTGTTTGAACATTATAAAAACTTTTTGAATTAATTGCTGAAAACTTGATGGGTTCATGTAATCATAGGTAAAATCTAAATCGTTATTTTCCTCAAAATTCTTTATTAATACCAGGTCATCCAAATAATTTCTCGGATAGAATAAGTAAAATCTATCATTTAACAAAAATCCTATAGTATCGTCAATATTTTTAGAAAAAATACCAACTCTAAGAAAAATATCATTATTCGTCATCCCAAGCCAAGATGCCGAAGCAACTGATTGCCTAATCTCATTCTGAAGTTCAGGATACTGACATACTTCCTCGTTATATATCTCTTCAAATATATCTTTAATCCTGTCAGTGTCTGTTATATCTTCTTCACTTAGCTTATTCTTAAATAAATCCAAAAATGATGATAATCCAGCCCCGGCAGCCCACCCCATATTATGTAAGTCAATTAGTTTTTCATTACCATCAGTATAACCAAATTCTCCATACTTGCCCCATGTTATTCTTGTATCGGTGGCTATTAAAGCCATGTACTTTGAAACATAATTAATTACAACACTCATAAATATCCCCCATACATTTACTGCGCTGATTTTCTATAGATACTCCATAAATTATATTTTACAAATAAGCAAACTCCATCTTTGCATAATACTCACCATATGCACCAAGCTTTGGCTGGCTCTGTCCGGATAATGATTTCCAATCCATTTTCGGCATTCGCTTATCCCCTTTGGTTTTTTCAAATTGTGCTTTTCACTTCGCTATTTACGTTCTGTGCAAACCTTTTTATTCCTTCAAAATATTCACCCAGCGCTTTTTTCTACTAGTCTACAGTCTTCCTATTCTATCACTACAACATGTCATAAAATGATTTTTCACTAACAATAATTATGTCATGACCTTTTAAAATTAGTTCTTCAGCTTTCTTTTGTTTACTTGATTTCCCATCCTTGATAGATGAACAATAATCATTATTACCAAGGACAAGGATATTTGTATTCCTTGTTACTGAATCAGTAGGAATTCCACCAAGGTTAGTTACTATTTGTAATGCTTCTTTCCGTGGAAACTTTTCAAGTGTTCCGGTAAAACAAACTGACATTCCATATATCGGATGACTAGTATCAAATTCTTCAGTTTCTGGTTTGAAACCTTTTAAATCATAACTTCTTCCATATGACGTTCTTAATAATGCAGTAGTATCAATATTATTCTCAATACAATACTTTTTCATATGTTCATATATCTTTTGAGTAATATCGCAATCTGACATTGCCCTATGTAACACATCTATTGATATATTGAATTCCTTTGCTAAATCTATTAATCTATGTCTTATATCTTTAAACAATCTTCTACTGATTCGCATTGTATCTATAAAATCATTCGAGAATGATTGGTTTAAGTAATTTATACAATTATCGTATATAAAATTTATATCGAAATTTGCATTATGAGCTATAACAACAGAATCACCTATATACTATATAAGTTCAGGTAGTACATTCTTTATCTTAGGCGCATCCTTTACCATTTCATTTGTAATACCCGTTAATTGCTCAATGTATCCATCGATTTTGTTATCCGGCTTTATCAATGTTGTATAGTCTGAGACTTTTACGCCATTTACAAATTTAACTGCTGCTATTTCAATAATTTCATCAAATTGTGGGTCTAATCCTGTTGTTTCTAAATCGAGAACAACGTAATCTTCTTTAAAATCAAGAAGGCTTTTCCCTTTATTATCTCGTTGTGTCTTTGGTATCCCTCCAATGGAAATTCCATTTACCAAATCAAATGAAATAGTGTATCCTAACGACATTTCAGCTACCCCCTTTAATTCATTTATCTACAGACATTAATTCATATCTCTTGGTTGTTACAATATAAGATTTCGGCATAAATATAATGCTAATTATAATAATTTGTCGTCATCGTAATCTATAATATTTTTTTGCAGTCATTACAACAATATGCTTCAACACATGAGCCTTTTAGTAAAGACAATTCAGATAAAATAATCGCTCCTTCATGAAATTCAGCGGCTCCAAAAAGCTTTGCCTTTTTAGGCTTCCAGTTTATTTCATGTGGACTTTGAATAACGCCATACCTCATTTCTTTGTTACAATAAGGACAAATCATTAAGTCACCTCCCTAAAATACAAATCGTTTTGCTGTCGATATTTCTGACTATTGTGACTTACCATCTCATTTTCTACGCAATATAAATTTCTGATGAGGATAATTATGCTCAATTAATAGTTCATCTTCTTGAAAGCCGAATTTTTTATATAATGCCCTTGGGGCTGTTCCTTTTTCGTCGTCATCACGGAATGTGATTACCCAAATATCCCCATCTGGAGAAAGCACAGAAATCATATGTTCAATCATTTTTGATGCAATACCATTTTTGCGGTGTTCAGGATGCACAGCCATACATGACAAGCAATTCTGATTATATGAAAATATTAATACACCTACAACTTCATTATCATTTAATGCACAAATGGCAGATTTACGGTTAATGTTTTTTATTACAGTTTGCCTATAATTTTCAAGCTCATCATCTGATTCTAAAAGAGGAAAATTATATCTAACCAGAGTGACTAAATCCATCCATGAAGTCAATTCATCCATTTCAGCAAATTTTACAATATATTTATTGTACATTTTATACGACCTCCGAAAATATAAAATTTTAGCTTCACAATCGTCACTGATGGCGAAGTAAGATTAACTCTACAAATTGGAATTTATTATTGAAAAAAGGTTAGGGAATGTATATATGTAAGTAAAGTTTTATGAAATTAGCGAGGTTGATAATTCACTGTTAAAGTATGCGATAATAATTTTGAGGTATATGGATAAATGGTTCTTTTGCAAAAAAACGGCAAATGGTAGAATATGCAAACTCCAAAAAAACACTTTAATAACTTGCGATAGCTTCCGCACCGATATCCATATCTTCAAGTTCTGATATTAACCTCCAATGAACATCGTCATTATAAAAATCAGTTTCAGAACCATTTCCTTGGGATGCGTCTATTTTATACATTTCAGGAACGTTGTATGAAATAACATATCCTAAATATGCATCACTCCAATTAACACTTACCTCCATATTTGCTGTCTCTATATCGTAAATATCATTTCCAAAATTTTTAGCAATGTACTCAAAAGAATAAGAAAAATGGTAGCCGTCATCTTTTTTTAATGATTTTAAGTAATCCTCTTCGTTTTCAAAACCTTGATTATCGTACTTCGACCACATAAGTTTTCATTCCTTCCTTCGTTTATATTTTTGGTCCATGGAGAATTCAAATTTCGCTTTCATCTGCAATTCCACGGTATTCAATGGAATAAAAGGATTCTCCATCATACTCATATTCGGTATATGGGTACCATCTGTTATTATTTTTCAATGTTTCTTTTTGAACTGGGCGAAACTGAGCAATTGCTTCTTCTTTTCCGTATTCATCGGTTGGAAAGAAAAAATGCTCATACGTCCTATCTCCATTATCCCATCCCTTACGTTTTGCACTAATAACATGATATTTTCTCATAGCTTTATCCTCCACAAATTCAAATTTGTCATTACATTATTACTATCTTTTGTTCACAATTGTACCAATGTCGAATTAACCTTTAAATAATTATACCCCATTATCATCCATATTTCTACCAATATTTGTTAGACCTTTATTTAATTTAGTTATATTTATGTATATAGATTATGATATATCTAACCAGCCTATTTTTATAAAACCATGCATTATAAACTTGGTTGGTCTATTTTTTGTTCATATATACTTGCAAGGAATATATTGGGGTACCTCTCACGATTTACCAGTAGGGTTCAAATCTTCGATATAAATAGATTATCATAGTTATTTATATATTAAAAAAACCGCAACCACTATTACGGATTACGGTTTTATTTACTCAAAAAATATTCTTATTCAAATGCTTCATTTCCTACCTAGATTTTAAACATCATGCAAACTTTTCGTTAAGAGGTTGGGTAAACTTCATTACCCATTTCCGTACCCAACTTTTACCCAAATCAGAATGATATTTTGCGATATTTTATGATAAATTGCGATACCCTATTTTCTAATGAAAATCGCTCACAATCCCTGAAAACACTGCATTTTCTAGGTATTCAGCACTTGCTTGGGAAAGCCTAGTTGCTTCCCATTTGTTTTGCAACTTCAGCTGCGAAATCTTCTTCTTTCTTTTCAATTCCTTCGCCAGTTTCAAAACGAACGAAGCTCTTAACAGCAATCTTGCTTCCAAGTTCTTTGGACACTTCATCAAGATATTTTTGAACTGTTAAATTACCATCTTTTACATATAATTGATCTACAAGGCATATTTCTTTTAATTCTTTCTTTAAACGGCCATCAATCATTTTTTCAATGATATTTTCTGGTTTTCCAGTGTTTTCATTTAAAGTTTGAGCTTTAATGATTTCTCTTTCATGAGCAACGTAATCAGCTGGAATTTCAGCTTCATTTACATACTTAGGATTAAGAGCAGCTACCTGCATAGCGATATTCTTTGCTACTTCTCTTGCTGCATCGTTATATACAGCACAATCCATATCAACTAATACACCAATTCTTCCGCCGCCATGAACATAAGCTTCAGCAAAGCCGTTTTCAGCAACAACTTTCTTGAATCTTCTGATATTCATGTTTTCACCGATAACAGCAATTTGAGAAGATAATTCTTCTTTTACAGTTTTAGCAGTATCTAGTGCCCATGGTTCAGCTAAAAATGCATCAATATCTGCTGCAGTTGTTTTTTTCACTTGTTCAGCTACTGCTGCTACATAATCTCTGAATTTTTCATTCTTAGCAACAAAGTCAGTTTCACTGTTAACTTCAACGATTGCTGCAATCTTACCATCTTCGCTTACAGTTGCATAACTGATACCTTCTGCTGCAATTCTTCCAGCTTTCTTTTCAGCAGCTGCAAGCCCTTTTTCTCTTAAGAACTCAACTGCTTTATCCATATCACCATCTGTTGCTGCAAGGGCTTTCTTACAATCCATCATGCCTGCGCCAGTCATTTCTCTTAAATCTTTTACCATTGCTGCTGTAATAGCCATGTTAAAATACCTCCATTTAATTGATTATGCTTCTACTGTTTCTACTGCTTCCTCTACAACTTCTTCGGCTGTCTCATCAGCACTGTCAGTTAATTGAACGCCTTGATTTGCTTCAATAACAGCATCTGCCATCTTCGCTACAATAAGTTTAACGGCTCTGATTGCATCATCGTTACCAGGGATTACATAGTCTAATTCTTCTGGATCACAGTTAGTATCTGCAATACCAATCAATGGAATACCTAATGTGTGAGCTTCTTGTATACAGATTCTTTCTTTTTTAGGATCTACAACGAAGATTGCATCAGGAACTTTCTTCATATTCTTAATACCGCCAAGGTTCTTTTCAAGTTTATCCCATTCTTTCTTAAGCTCGATAACTTCTTTCTTAGGAAGAACATCAAAAGTACCATCTTGGGACATAGTTTCGATTTCTTTTAATCTGTTAATTCTGCTTTGGATGGTTTTGAAGTTTGTTAACATACCACCTAACCATCTTTCATTTACATAGTACATTCCACAACGTTCAGCTTCTGATTTTACAGAATCCTGTGCTTGTTTCTTTGTACCAACGAATAATATTGTACCACCATCTGCTACTACGTTTTTGATTGCATAGTAAGCTTCATCAACTTTACCTACAGATTTTTGTAAGTCGATGATGTAGATACCATTTCTTTCTGTGAAGATATAAGGAGCCATTTTAGGGTTCCATCTTCTAGTTTGGTGTCCGAAATGTACACCTGCTTCAAGTAATTGTTTCATTGAAATAACGCTCATAATTTACCTCCGTTTGGTTAATTTCTTCCGTATGTCTCATGTTCTCGACAGACCTATATGGCACCGAGTCGAAAATCAACATACGTGTATTTTGACTTATGCATTATAACACATGATTTACCAGATAGCAAGGGCTTTTTTTATTATCTCAAATGAAAAAGAGGTAAAAAAAGGCAAGTAACTTCACCTGCCCAGTAAAATTCTTGTCTTTTTATTAAAAATACTTTTTATTACCCCAAAGATTACTCTTTTTTAAATCCACATATTCATTGTAAGCCCGCTCTAATATCTGTTTTTCATTAGAAAACTTTAGCATATGATATGCTTCATGAAATTTGTAATATCCAGAATCCATAAAGTATTCTTCTCGTTGCGGTTTGCTGTAATAGCTATCAGACATCATTAGGTACCAATGAACATCCTTTATTACTGTATTCTGTGGTGTACTGAATGTATATTGGCTTTTACCAATATATTTTATAATGGAAGCATCTGTTCCTGTTTCTTCTTTTACTTCGCGGATAGCTGTTTCCTTATATTCTTCGCCTTCCTCCACAGTTCCTTTCGGTAGAACCCAACCTTCATACTTATTCTTATAGTTCTTATACAGTAGTAAAATCTTCCCTCTGAAAATAACTACACCGCCACAGCTCGTTGCTTCAATCATCGCAATTCCTCCTGTATTATGGTGTGTCGACTTATCTAGAAATCATTATATTTCATTTTCCATAAAAGTTCAACTAAAATTTATGCATTTCGCACAAACCTCCATAATAAAGGGCTAAAGCGGATTATTCCCACTTGTCTATAGGCAAGTCCTACTTCCCTTATGAGGCTAAATCACTATTTAAAATAAGCATCAAATATCTTTGAAGCTATGGGTACCGCATATGCACTGCCAGTTCCGGCACTTTCTACAATAATACTTACAACAATCTCCGGTTTTTCAGCCGGTGCAAATCCTACATACCAGGAATGGGGACGTTTACCGTCTTGATGTTCTGCAGAGCCAGTTTTTCCAGCTGATGTATACTTTTTACCACTTAAGGCATCCGCCGTTCCTGTTTTAACTGTTTCCTCCATAAAAGAAGTCAAGATTTGAGCCTCTTCCGGAGTCATAAGAGTTTTATATATTTCAGGCATATATTTCTTTACCACAGTTCCATTTACATTCTCAACATGGTCAACTACATAAGGCTTCATCATGACTCCACCATTTGCAACGGTAGACGTAATGAGTGCCGCATGAAGGGGCGTTATTTGTGTTTTTCCCTGACCAATTACAGTTTGAGGCATCTCATTTACATTGGAGGAGCCTGATATTGTAAAACTGCTTGGGTTATATGGCAAATTAGTAGGCAGGTTGGAATTAAATAAAAAGGAATCGCAAAGTTCTCGGAAGGATTTCATGTTAATCTTGGTACCCATATTTGCAAAAGAAGTATTGCAAGATTCCGAAAAGGATTTCTTAATATCTACTGTTCCATGGCTTTCATTATTATAACAGTGAATTTTAACGCTATTAAAAACATCTTCTCCAGTGCAATTATACTTATAATCATTATAGTCTGGATTTTCTCTCATATATTCTAATACGGTTAATATTTTAAATATAGAACCTGGAGGATATAGACCCTGAGTAGCCCGATTAATCAAAGCAGAATTGTTTTCTTTATCTTCTACTAGTTTTTCCCAATTACTGTTAATTTCATTTGGATCATAATCCGGTTTTGAAACCATGGCAAGTATTTTTCCTGAAGAAGGCTCCATTACAACTATGGCTCCTTTTTGATTACCTAAAGCATCATAGGCAATCTCCTGTAGTTTCGTATCTAATGTAGCTACTACATTATCTCCAATATTCTTTTCACCGGATAATTCATTAAATATTTGAACAAATGCATTATCGTTAGATGTTAACAAGTGGAAGTTTTCTATAGATTCTATACCTGTTTTTCCTTTAGAGAATCTGCCAACCACATGGGAATACATGTTTCTGTAAGGATAAAGCCTGGTTTCATTTCCTTTATCATCTACAACTGTTTCCGCTAATGTTTTTCCATCTGCCGATAAGATTTTTCCTCTTACTATATGTTCTGCCAAAAGATCATGACGTTTGTTATAGGGGTTATTGATAACCTCATTGCTTTTTGAAATCATAAAATAAGAAAAATATCCAATTACTAATACAAATAATCCTACAAACATATAAGTAATATGAATAATCTCTCTATTTTTCCCATCTTTCTTAACTTTAGCTTCCTCCAGTTCCCCACTGTAAGCGGAAGTATTGCCTTGATTTTCCTTATTTTCTTTTGACCTATTGTTATGAAACGAAAATATTTTATTATTTTTTTGCTTTTTGGGATTTTCTTCTCTTCTTTTCAATTTTCTCATTCCTATCTTGATTCATTATAAATAATCCTTGTATAATACTAAACATGATAACACTGCTTAATATGGAACTACCGCCATAACTGACTAAAGGCAAGGTAACTCCTGTAGAAGGAATAAATTTAGTAACTCCTCCAATGGCTAAAAATACTTGGAACATATACAAGGTACTTAAACCTAATGCTAATAACTTGTAAAATAAATCCTGTATCTTCATGGAAATGGTAACAAACATTAGAAAGCAGCTTATATAAATTAAGATTAGTAATATTGCAAAAAATCCACCCATTTCTTCTGATATGGCAGAGAATATAAAATCACTGTCTACAACGGGTATACTGGTTGGAAGTCCCTGATATAGCCCCATGCCAAACCATCCCCCTGTTCCTATGGCAAATAAGGATTGGGATACTTGATATCCCTCATTATCAATTAATTTCCACGGGTCTCGCCATGCCGCTACACGAACTCGAACGTGGCTAAACATATGATAAGCCAAATAGGAGGCAACACAACCCGCTCCAAGTCCAGCGAAAAAATACAAAGGCTGTGAAGTAGCAATATATAACATAATTAAATAGGTTACGAAGAATATTAAAGCCCCACCTAAATCTTTTTCTAAAACCAATATCAATACATGGGCTGCTGCCAGTACGGTAACTACAACAACGTATTTAAAATCCTGCCTTTTTGATAATAAGGAGGCAATGCAAAATACAAAAATGATTTTTACGAATTCAGAAGGTTGAAAAGTAAATCCCAGAATAGTTATCCAGTTGGTTGCTCCATAATTGGAAACTCCTAGGAATAAAACGGATAGCAATATTGCAATGCCAAGTGCTCCATATACCCAGCCATATTTCTGCAGTTTCTTTATTTTTTCTATTATAATTGGCACAACAATGCATATAACAATGGATAAGGTTGCAATAGCAAACTGTTTCATTGCTTTATCAAAATTCAAGCGTGTAAGCATTACATAACCAATCGTTAATAATAGCATCATATTATTTAATAAAAGCTTTGAAATATTACTGTAAATCCAAGGATAGATGGCAAAGATTATACTCATTGCTGCCACCTGTACAATATATAATTCTACAACTTTTAAGCTGCTAGTATTTAAAAATATAACGACATAGCAAACAAAGTGAAACAGATATATAATACGTTTCATCTTCCTATAAATTTTATCCTTTTTATCCTTATCAGTTAAACTAAAAACACGAAATGCATTATACGTGTAAAAAGCGATAATAACAATATTCAGATATTTTGATATTTGAGTGAATAAATTTATCAAATTAGTTTAGCCTCACTTTATTCTATACCTCTTTTAAAATGCCCTCTGGTATAATTTTTTATTTCTTCAACCTGATCATTATGATATACATATCTTTGAATAAAGGAATAAATCATTTTACTGGTTTCCTCCGGCGTTTCGAAAGTAAAATTCAATCGTATATGTTCCGTTTTTAACCTGAGTACCTGTTCTTCATAACTTAATAAAGATAGGCACTGACTATTATAAATGGTATTATAACATTCCCTGCAATGTCTCCTTACTTGAAAATCTTTATCAAAACGGTCCATTAATTCTATTTTATCTGTGCCTATTAAACAGCAAGGTTCATCACTTGTTTTCGTGTAATTCTTATTGATTCCCCCGGAAGAAGTCTTTGCAAGACATTGGGCGGAAACCATTAAGGGTATTTTCCCATATACAATTACATCATAAAATATACCAGCTAACTCCTTTAATTCGGAGTAATTCAATTCAACAGGAGCTGTCAGTTTTTTTATGCCTAATTCTCTCCAAAATACTGCCGCCTGTTGATTCATTACATATAAATTATAGTCTGTAATAAGGTCTTTTCCTGATTGTTTCATATTTAGTACAGAATTGACAAAATCATATTCCTCTAAGTTTCGTAAAATATAACCATCTATAGTATTATCTTCCAGTATGTTTTTATTCTGCTTATAAAGCTCATATGTTGCTTTTCTAAAAATGTGTGGAAGTACTATATAACATTGCTTATTGCTTTCTTTTACTTCTTTCGTTAACTTTAGTAAATCAGAAAATGGTACAATATCACTATCTATATATATGTTAGTTACTTCTGGATAACTGCAGGCTGCAGATAATTGACTTTTATCAGAAATAGATACGCTTATACCAATTCTGTCTTTCTCTGGATTTTCCACTTTATGATACGTTTCGTTCCTAGCAGCCGGCATTCTCCTATATTGGCCGGATATGGCTTCTGTTAGGGCTTCTATACCCTGCCGTCTTAATTCATTTAATTTTTGAACAGGTATAAACGGATTTCCTTGTATATTAACCTGAAGTTCTTCAAATACATAGGAGGTTTCATTGGTTTTCATAAGTTGCTTGCGAATCTTGTCCTCTGTCATTGGTTGATTCTTAGCTTCTTCTACCAAATCCCCACTGACCTTAATATGAACACCTCTGCAATTTAACTCTAAGCAGATTGGCTTATTAACACTAATGTTTACTTTCCCTCTAATAGGCACTTTTACTTCTTCTTTTAAATAGCGTTCTCCTAAGTCATCCAATAAAGAATTATTCTTTGTTCGATAAACCAAATATCCAGGTTTAACCAGCAAACCTTTTCCTACATTAACGGAATATATATTACCAGCCTTTTCACCATTTTTCACAGTAAACTCGAACAGTTTTTCTTCCTCACGGATTTCTAAAATATCCTGGGGATTAATACTCTGGATTAACTGAATCTGAACCTTACTGCCATTAACGCTTTTTACTTTTCCAACATGAACGCCGCTATGATTAGGACGGCTTAAAGATATCATATTTCGCCCATTTCGATTTACAAAGTATCCTTGTGAGAAACCACCACGATTATATAGGTCTTGTAGGAATAGGGTATCTTCCCTTAACTCCCCTTTATGATCTTGCAGGTACCTTTCATATTTTTCTTTACCATATTCCAGATACCTGTCTACATATTTTCGATACATATAGGTAACACCTGCAGCATATTCCGGACGTTTCATTCGTCCTTCTATCTTAAAGGAATCAATTCCTGTTTCTATTAATTCTGGAATCATATCTATGGTACTGATATCTTTTGGACTAAGCACATACTTGTCTTTATCCGAATTAAGGACATTATTATCACCTTTTAGCCTGTAAGGCATTCTGCAAGGTTGTGCACATCTTCCTCTATTACCGCTTCTGCCTCCAAGCATACTGCTCATTAAACATTGACCGGAATAGCAATAGCAAAGTGCTCCATGAACAAAAGTTTCAATTTCTAAATCGGTGCCCTTACGAATATTTGCAATTTCCTCCAAACCTAATTCTCTGCTGGTAACCAGCCTGGTGAGTCCCATTTGTTTTAATACATTAGCACCTTCTGCCATAGTAAGTGTCATCTGGGTACTTGCATGTATATCCATATTAGGAAAATTCTCATGTATAAAATGTAAAACGCCTACATCTTGTACAATTACCGCATCAATTCCCTGTTCATAATACTTTACTAAATAATCATATAATTCTTGTTCAAGTTCTGAATTCTTTAACAATGTATTGACGGTTAAATATATTTTCTTATCATGTATATGGGCATAGTCTATTGCCCCACCCATAAGGTCATCGTTTAAGTTGTCGGCATAAGCTCTTGCACCAAATTTATCTCCGCCTATATATATCGCATCACAGGATGCATTAATTGCCGCTTTTAAACTTTCCATAGAACCGGCAGGAGACAGTATTTCAATTTTTCTCATAATACTTAAAGCATCCTTTCTAACCAAAGTAGATGTTCCCACTTGCCGCAGACAAGTTTTGCCTACTGGGAACCCTTTCCTATAGTCAAGTTTTACCTGTATCCAAGTTTATCTGCCATGGTCACTTACTTATATTCTTAATTGATTTATAAAAATCCGCCTAGTAAGACATATTGTGGTCTTTCTATGCGGATTTGGTGTTACAAACGGTTTTTATCCATTAATTCCGTTTCTAAACGGATGATTTTCTTTTGCGCTTCGTTAAGCTCTTCCTTTAAGCTTTGAACTTCTGTTTCTTTCGCTTCCAATTTCGTTTGAACGGAGATTAATTCATGTTTTAAATTAAATATTTCTTTGCTGGTGTTTTCGTTCTCAGTTTCTAAGTCTTTAATCTGGTTACGAATCTTAAAGTAGTCATCAGCTAAATTAATTTCTAATAAGATGTTCTTCATGTCAGTATCCAGCATCTTATAAAAATCTTTTTTCTTAAATTCTGCATATTTGCTGTTAATATAGGATGCAATCTTCTGTAAGTACTCTTCGCTTTCGTATCCGAGTAAATTGTATCGTTTATTATTAATAATTACTTCAATATCATTCATCTTATTCATAATGACCCCCGCAGATTCTATATTAGACTCTTAATTACATATTATAAACTAAGTTTTTCTCTTATACAAGCTTTTCTTGCTGCAAACCAAAATGCTTGTAAGCCATATCAGAAACCACTCTGCCCCTTGGAGTTCGAAGAATCAGACCTGTTTGAACCAGATAAGGTTCATACACTTCTTCAACGGTACCGGAATCTTCTCCAATGGTAGTCGCAATTGTATCAATACCTACAGGCCCTCCATTAAACTTATTAATCATGGTAAATAATATCTCCCGGTCCATATTATCAAGTCCTAACTTGTCCACTTCCAATAAATTCAGAGCAAAATCAGCAATTTCTTTTGTAATTACACCATCATATTTAACTTGAGCAAAGTCTCTGACCCTTTTTAGCAAACGATTAGCTAAACGAGGCGTCCCCCTTGATCTTCTCGCAAGTTCAAGGGCACCATCTTCTTCTATTTTTACCTGAAATACATCTGCAGAACGGCAAATGATTTCTTTTAGTTCACTGGTAGTATAAAATTCTAATCTGTTTACCACACCAAATCGGTCTCTTAATGGTGGTGTCAGCATACCTGCTCTTGTGGTTGCCCCAACTAAAGTAAACTTAGGTAAATCCAATCGAATGGATTTTGCAGAAGAACCTTTACCAATGACAATGTCAATTACAAAATCCTCCATAGCCGGATATAACAATTCTTCTACCTGCCTGTTTAGGCGGTGGATTTCATCTACAAAAAGTACATCACCTTCCTGCAGATTATTTAAAATAGCAGCCATTTCGCCTGGTTTTTCGATGGCAGGTCCTGAGGTAACCTTCATGTTTACAGACATTTCATTGGCAATAATACCCGCTAATGTGGTTTTTCCAAGTCCTGGAGGCCCATAAAACAAAACATGATCCAAAGATTCCTTCCTTTGCTTTGCTGCTTCAATATACACTTTTAGATTCTCTTTTGCTTTAGACTGGCCAATATAATCATCCAGGGTCTGGGGCCTTAGGCTGCTATCTTCTTTTTTATCTTCATCTGTTAAATCCGTTGTAATAATTCTTTTTCCCATTCTTACAGCACACCTTTATACTAAATATTTTAAGCTCTTCTTTAGGATATCTTCTGAACTCATATCCTCCGTAATATCAATTTTTCTTACAACTTTGGCAGCATCCGTTTTAGAATAACCAAGGACAACCAATGCCTGGATAGCTTCATTACGAACATCTGCAATAGCAGAACCAGAACCTGCCACGATTTCTTGACCATTCATTTGATTCATCAACTTTTGTTCAAAGGCATCTTCTAACTTTATTTTATCCTTTAATTCAATAATCAGCTTACTTGCTGTTTTATTACCGATTCCCGGTGCCGTTGTAATGGTTTTGGCATCTTCAGATAATATTGCAAATCGTAAATTGTCCGGAGTAATAGCAGACAAAATTCCAAGAGCACCCTTTGGACCAATTCCATTGACTGTGATTAATAGTTTAAACATATTTAGGTCATCTTCTGTTAAAAATCCAAATAATCCAATGGCATCTTCCCGAACATGCATATATGTATATATTTTAATGGTATCTCCGATTCTTGGCAAATCTTCTAAGGAAGATAAAGGCATTTTTATATCATAGCCTATATTGTTTGCTTCCAAGACAATACCATCCTCCCATACTTTGACAAGTGCACCTTTTATATATGAAATCATATGATCTACTCCTATGTACACATTAGTTATATTGAAAGATTCAGCAAATAAAAGCAGATTTCCTTCAATATAACTTAGGTTTTAAATTTACATCTATTATACCGATAAAGCCTAAAATAATCAAGTTATTAAAACAAACGTTTGCCCTATGGTTACAGTTCAGCTTGTGGCATCCCATCTCCCTTTTACTTGCCTTACCTTCGTGCGTTCAGACCGCTTCGCTTCACTAGATGCACTCAGCCGGTCTGCGCAAAAGGGAGATGGGATGCCACAAGCTGAACTGTAACGCCCTACGCTACATTAAAGTGGAAAATAGATTTAATACAGGTTGATAAACTTTCAACTTCCATGGTCTGTTTCTCCAATCGATATACGAGATTTCTATGCTCTCTTCAAATGTTTTTAACAAATCATCTTTAATAACTTGAATAACATTTTTATTACACATCCAAAGTCCGCATTCATAATGAAGGTAAAAGCTGCGATAGTCCATATTAATGGTTCCTACAATACCACAATCTTCATTAATTATTGTTTTTGCATGAATAAATCCAGGTTTATATTCGTAGATTTTTACTCCACCTTCTAACAGTCTTCCATAGTTGTAGTTGGTTAAAATCTTTACATGCTTTTTATCCGGAATATAAGGAGTTATGATTCTAACATCTATACCACTCTTTGCAGCAGTAATAAGTGCGTGTTTCATATCATCCTCAATAATTAGATAGGGTGTTGTTATATAAATAAATTTTTTAGCATAATTTATAATCTGTTTATAAATATTTTCAATAGGATGGTTCGGATGGTTGGCTGGACCATCTGAAACTACATGACAATATACATCATTTTTCTTAAATTCTTTAGTAGGACGATAAATGTTGTAATCAATAATCTGACTGGGATTGCAAATTTCCCACATCTGAAGAAAAGTGACGGTTAATCCCCAGACTGCGTCACCATCTACACGAACAGCAGTATCTTTCCAGGTGCCAAAACGATCTACCAAATTCGCATATTCATCTGCCAGATTCATTCCTCCGGTATAACCAACATTTCCATCAATAACAATTATCTTTTGATGACTTCTATAGTTCATATATAACTTATCTGTATATTTATGGATGGGATTAAATACACCAATTTGAAAGCCTTCTGTTTCTAAATTCTTTCTAAAATACTTTGGGGTTCTTAAGGTAGCACCAAAATCATCATACATAAACTTTACTTCCACGCCTTCTTTGATTTTAGTAAGTAATATTTCATGCATTTTCTCCCAAAGAACTCCTTCTGCAATTATAAAGAAATTAACTAAAATAAATTTTTCTGCATTTTTAATATCCTTAAAAATAGCTTCAAAGGCATCTTCGCCCATTGGATAATAGTTGATTTCATTATTTTTAAATAATGGAAAATGCTGAGATTCTAAGTATCTTGACATTCTGCTCTTGGTAGGATATTTCTTTTCATATTCCATTGCCAATTCAGGATCATAATGATAATATTGATTTCCATGATTCAATTTTGCCAAAACTTTTTTCTCAATCTTCTTTTTTGAGCCTGTCTTTCCCCATAAGGCATACATAATATGTCCGGTTATAGGTAAAATCAGAACAATACAAATCCAGCCAAGCTTAAAGGAAGGACATCTATTATCATTTACTAAACCAATGGTGATAAAAATACTGCCTATTTCAATTAGCATATAAATATAAATGGTTGATTCACTTAGCCAGTAGGTAAGCAAGAGAATCAAAGCAAATTGAATCAGCACCAATAATCCTACTAATGCAAATCGCAGTGCACCACTAAAATAACTTTTTGATGTACCTATCAAATCATCGTTAAGTATTTTATTCACAGTATCACCCCTCTTTATTCTTTCTAATCTTCAGTAATCTTTCTCTTAATTCTTTTGAAACATCCCTCTCCAATGAGAGCTTTTACGTTTTCCATGGTTTTTAATCAATTTTTCTATATTTTCTTCCAAGGGCATTCTTTATATTTATCTTTCGCCTAAAAATAAATTCCACTTCTACTTTACCATACTTATGTAAGTAAATATACTCATATTCTGCATAATTTTATATTTTTTACAAATGAAATATTTTTAGTTACTAACAAGCAATGACATTTATTTGAATATATGTTAAAATAAAATTATAACGAATCATAACATAAATGCAATTAATTATAAGCATTTTAAGGTAATCTTAATATTAACTTAAACTAATTATAATAATTTATATAAAATCGAGGTAATCTAATGTTAACCATACATACTACATTGAATAGTAAGTTGCAATACCCTATACAAAATCCATTTGAAATGGAGGATATCTTGTTTTTCGATATAGAAACAACAGGTTTGTCTCCAAAAACTTCTTTTCTATATTTAATTGGATGTATGTATTTTGAAAATGGAACTTGGCAAATTACTCAATGGTTTGCTGATGAAATGAATAATGAAGCTGAGATTCTAGGTTCATTTTTTCAAAAAATAAAAGACTATAAACGTATCGTTCATTATAATGGAAGTGGTTTTGATATTCCGTTTATTCAGAATAAATGCAAACAACATAACATAAATGCATCTTTTGACTTTATAGAAAGCTTTGACATCTACAAAAAACTCTTACCTTATAAAAACTTACTTCCTATGGATAACCTAAAATTAAAAACTGTTGAAGCCTTTATCGGCATAGTAAGAGAAGATACTTATTCTGGAGCAGATTTAATTCAGATATATGCCAATTATCTTGGAAGCAGCCGTTATGAAAAATTAAACCAAAATAATCCACATAATGCGAAGGATAACTCCTCTTCCAAAAAAATTCCTTCCTCCGCGGAATTGCTGCAAATACTTTTATTGCATAATGCAGAAGATATAAAAGGTTTATTATACATCTCTAATATATTATATTATATTGATATTTTTGATTGTAATATATATAAACATATATTCTTGAATGCATGTTCGGATATAGTTAAATCACAGAAAAATTGGAATGTAGAAATCATTTCAGATATAGAATCCCAAACTAACTGTTTAAAATTCCAAGTAACTATTCCATTTGGAATACCAAGACCTGTTCACTGGGAAAATAAATTATCCGCTGTTGCAGATGAAAGTTTCCACAATATGTCTATTCAATTAATTGCTTCATCTAATAATATTACTCTAAAAGTACCTGTTTTTAAAGGGGAACTTAAATACTTTTTTGAAAATTATAAAGATTATTATTATTTACCAAAAGAAGATATGGCAATTCATAAAAGCGTTGCCCAATTTGTTGATAAAGAATATCGTGTGCAAGCCAAAGCAAACACCTGTTACAATAAAAAAATCAGCATTTTTATTCCTAGCTTTGGAAACAATGATAAAAATATATTTAAAGCAAGTTATCAAAACCATGTAAAGTTTATGGAATTAGATTTGCCAGAATTACAGGACCCAGCACAATTATATGAATATTTCATAAATTGCATTGATTATCTTCATCATTCTAAAGAAACTGAAATAATAAATAAAAGCAAAATATCTTAATATGACCATACTTTACTTATGTATATTTCTTTTCTAGCAGCAAATACTATGATAGTAGGAGATAATGAACATCACCTATGTACTCATTATTTTTCACAAATGAAAGGAATCGATATAGTATGGGAAGAAGCAAAAGTACAAAAAATAAAGCGGCACAAAATAGTACCAAAAACTCTACAAAAGATACTACAAAGAATAGATCAAGTGCCAAAGATGTTATTCCTGATGAGCAGGAACGCCGCGACGGTCCTGGTGGGGAATAAATAGCTGTCATTCTGAGCCGATAGGCGAAGAATCTTACCCTATAGTGAGATTCTTCGCCTATCGGCTCAGAATGACAATACCAAAAAGCGTACTATGAACGAAAGGGATTCTTCACAAATTCAACTTCGTTGAATTTTTGCTCAGAATGACACGCTTTTATAGGAATACACGCTTTTATATCAACTCTACGACAATAACATCAAATGGGTTAAAAATGGATTAAAATTAAAAAAATCAAGGATTTGATTTTCTCAAACCCTTGATTTTATTAACTTTTTAAGTATTAATCTTGTGGAATAATTTCTTTTTTGTTGTAAGAACCACAAGCCTTACAAACTCTATGTGGTACCATTAATGCTCCACATTTGCTGCACTTTACTAAATTAGGTGCTGACATTTTCCAGTTTGCTCTACGGCTGTCTCTTCTAGCTTTTGAAGATTTATTCTTTGGACAGATAGCTCCCATGATTACACCTCCTTAAAATTCTTGAATATATCTCGGATTACTGACATTCTGGGATCCAGATCAGGTTCGTTGCAATTGCAAGTGTTCTTATTCAGATTCGTCCCACAAGTTTTACATAAACCTTTACAGTCCTCATCACACAGAACCTTCATGGGAAAGTCAATTAATATTTCATTATAGACTAATAAATCTACATCCAGATTATATTCATCGATATAATTTGTTTCATCTAAATCCTTAATTCGATCTTCTGACCTATGATTCAAATCTAAATCTTTAAATATCTTTAGTTCAAACAAGGTTTCTACGTCTTCAAGGCATCTATTGCACGGAATTAATAAAGATACTTTTGCTTCACCTTCAATCCTGACTTTACGTTCACCCATATAAGTTATGGTTAAATTAAGGTTGGATTTTCTAGCAAAGGGATAGCAAATCCCTTCCAAGCAAAAACTTTCTAATTCGATGGGAGCTTGAATATGTTCAACTTTGTCGTTAACAGATATAATATCCGATAAATTAATAAGCATAACAATCTCCTATCTTTTATAAATTCGCACTGTTTACATTATAGACAGGTGCCCATGAATTGTCAATGCTAAATTTATAAATCAGTGTAATTTACAATTTAACTTTTTTGACTTTACATCATTTTTGCTAGATTAATGCAACCGTTTCTCTAGCAATTGCTAATTCTTCATTAGTAGGGATTACGCATACTTTAACTTTAGAATCTGCTGTTGAAATAATGCTTTCTTTTCCTCTAATGCTATTCTTTTCATGATCAATTTTAATTCCAAGGAATTCAAGATAAGAAGATACATTTGCTCTTACATTTTTATCGTTTTCACCAAGTCCTGCTGTAAATGCAATAGCATCTACACCATTCATTGCAGCAACATAAGATCCAATATATCTTGCTACACGATAAGTGAATACTTCAATTGCAAGTTTTGCTCTTTCATTACCTTCTTCTCCAGCCTTCTCTAAATCTCTAAAGTCACTGGATACACCGGATAAGCCTAATACACCGGATTTCTTATTGAGAATATTCATAACTTCTTCAATGGATAAATTTTCTTTATTTGCGATAAATTCCATGATTGCAGGGTCGATGCTGCCACTTCTTGTTCCCATAATAAGACCTTCAAGTGGAGTAAATCCCATACTGGTATCTACAGATTTACCGTTTAATACTGCTGTAACACTAGCGCCGTTTCCTAAATGGCAAACAATAATTTTAGAATTATTTTTATCAAGTCCTGTCATCTCAATTGCTCTGGAAGCAACATAGCTATGGCTGGTACCGTGGAAACCATATCTTCTTACTTTATATTTTTCATAGTATTCATATGGAAGTCCATAAAGATAGGCTTTCGCAGGCATTGTTTGATGGAAAGCGGTATCAAATACTGCAACCATAGGTACATTTGGCATAATCTTCTTACAAGCATTAATTCCAATTAAGTTTGCTGGATTGTGTAAAGGTGCTAAATCATTACATTCTTCTATTCCTTTTATAACTTCATCAGTAATAACAGTTGATGATGCGAATTTTTCTCCACCATGAACTACTCTATGACCTACTGCACCAATTTCATCTAAGGATTTGATTACACCATGGTTTTTATCAGTAAGAGCTTCTAATACTAATTTAATTGCTGCTTCATGAGTATCCATTGTAGAATTTATAACAACTTTTTCTCCACCTTCTGGAGTATGATTTAAACGGCCATCGATACCAATTCTTTCACATAAACCTACTGCCAATGCCTTTTCTGAAACAGAATCAATTAACTGGTATTTCAAAGATGAACTACCACAGTTAATAACTAAAACTTTCATTATTATACCCCTTCATATCGCAAATTTACCTGCGATACTGCCACAAATAAATTGTTTAAAAGAATCTAGATTGTGGCATCCTTTCATATTAATATTTTCTTTCAAACTTAATAGACGAAGAAGTTCAAAATGAGAATTCCAGTGGATTCTCATTTTGGAGTTCTTCCAAACGGAAGACATCTTCCATTTGTGAAGATGTTTTCCTTCACCCTTTTCTCATTTAATAATTATTTATTCTCAATTGCACTAGCTTGTACAGCTGTAATAGCAATTACTCCAACGATATCATCAGCAGTGCATCCTCTTGATAAGTCATTAACAGGTCTTGAAATACCCTGAGTCATTGGACCATAAGCTTCTGCTTTTGCCAATCTTTGAACTAATTTGTAGCCAATATTACCTGCATCCAAATCAGGGAATACAAGCACATTAGCCTTACCTGCAACTTCACTTCCTGGAGCCTTGGAAGAACCCACACTTGGAACGATGGCAGCATCTGCCTGTAATTCACCATCAATCTTTATATCTGGATAAGATTCTTTTGCAATTCTGGTTGCCTCTACTACTTTGTCAACATCTGCGTGTTTAGCACTTCCCTTTGTAGAATGAGAAAGCATAGAAACAACTGGTTCACCGCCAATAAGAGTTTTGAAGCTCTTTGCTGAACTTTCTGCTATTGCTGCTAATTCTTCGGAATTTGGATTTTGATTTAAGCCACAGTCGGAGAATACAAATGTTCCATTATGACCATATTCACAATTTGGAACAACCATAATAAAGAAAGAAGAAACTAATTTTGTTCCTGGAGCTGTTTTTAGAATCTGAAGAGATGGTCTTAATACATTTGCTGTAGAGTTAACTGCACCTGCAACCATACCATCTGCATCTCCTGCTTTTACCATTGTTACACCAAATGTTAAATACTCTTTTGTTAAAGTCTCTCTAGCCAATTCAGGTGTCATACCCTTATTTTTTCTAATTTCAACAAGAAGATTAATGTAAGAATCTAGCTTATCTGTTGTTTCAGGATCTACAAATGTAGCACCTGTTAAGTCAAAGCCTTCTGCTGTTTTCTTAATTTTTTCTTCGTTACCTAAAAGAACAATTTTAGCAACGCCTTCCTTAAGAATTCTAGATGCTGCTTCTAATGTTCTTATATCTGATGTCTCTGGAAGAACGATGGTTTTTATATCCTGTTTCGCTCTTGTCTTAATGTCTTCAATAAATTTCACTTTAAATTTACTCCTTTCACTTTTCTATTCTAGTTTTTTTATAATTTTTTCCACATAGTAAAATCTCACAACTTTTATTATAGTCCAAAACAACGTCATAGACAAGTAAATAAATCATATTTTTTATCATAATTTATATAGAATTGGATAAACATTACCAGATTACGAAATAGTATACACAAATATATCATATTAATTCTAAGAACTGGTTATGTAGATTTTCATATTTTTCATTCATAGCCGAATATTTCTCTAAAGGTTCCCTGCAGTCTTTTTCAACATTTTCCATAAGGGTATCATAAAATTCTATTACGCAATCAACGACCTCTGCACTAATCTTACCTTTTTCTGCTTCTTTTGAAAGTATAGAAAGAATCTTCTCTTTATGAAAAGAAGTTTTATAGCTGCGTACACCGCGTAAAGCGCTTATGATATCAGCAACTGCCAAAATACGTTGCGGTAAAGTTAAATCACTTGCCTTCAAACCCTTATGATAACCGGAACCATCTAGCTTTTCATGGTGGCGAACAGCAATCTGAACGATTTCTTCATCTATGTAACCTTTTAAAATTAATTCACTGACCGCAACATGATTTTTCATAGTTATCATTTCTTCCGCGGTTAAAGTTCTTGGAGCTTCTAATATATTTAACGGAGTTGATATCTTGCCAATATCGTGAAGTAAAGCTCCGTAATGAAGATTATAAGCTTCTTTGTCATCAATCTCCATTAATCGTCCTAATTGATCCGCAATACTAATCGTTGTAATAGTATGCCTTACTGTGCTCTCGCTACGAAAATCAATAGAATAGATTAACATCTCTAAAAATTGTTCTTTTTCTATTGAAGTAAAAACTGCCTTTTCCAGAAATTGATTTAATTCTTCTTCATAACTGTTGTCCTCTAATTTCCCAAGAATATGATATTTCAATTGAGCCTTTTGAAATAAATCAAGTGCATGTCCTGAATATTGAACATCCCTTAACCGATAAAACACCTCTGGAACAATGTCTTTTGATGACATCTTTTTTACATCAATTCTATCTGCCAAATTTAAATAACTGGAAATCACCCCATGCTCACTATTAAATTTTTCCAACTTATTGTAGTCAATATGATGAAATAAAATTGTTTCTGCAAAATCATTTAGTGGTGTTAAATATTTGAAAAATAAATATCCATATATGGAGTGTTTCCAAATGTTTCTGGTTTCAAACTTTATCATGTTATCTATTTCATCTGTTTTAAATGCACCAATGTCATGAAATAAAGCTGAAATGGTATAACCTAACATTTCTTTTTGGGAATATATGTTTTCATATTCCATCATTTTATAAATAATGTAGCTCACTCTCTCACCATGATTAATGAGCCTTTTATCAATTAAATTTAAAGCTCTTTTCAGAATATTAATAACATCCTTACTTTTAATTACGTCCATAAATTTTCTCCTTAGTAAAATATATCTGTCGATTGTAAATTGTAAAATAGCTTTTCTTACTGTCAATTGGGTGTTGTAAAATGACTCTGTCTTACTGTCAATTAGGTGTTGTAAAATAGCTTTTTCTTGCCACCAATTATTAGACTTTGAAAAAGACTTGTCCTTGTAATATAACTTAAAATATAATATAGTGAAGATACTATAAGTTTAGATTCTTCGCCCTAAGGCTCAGAATGACAAAAAAATATAAATTATACATTATCAATTGAAAGTCAAGAGGTACAATCATGAAAGTAGTAGGTTTAATTACAGAATACAATCCCTTTCATAATGGTCACAAATATCATATGGAGGAAGCGAAAAAAATTACCGAAGCTGACTATGTCATAGTAGTAATGAGTGGTAATTTTGTTCAACGTGGGACTCCAGCTATCATTAATAAGTACAGTCGAGCTAAGATGGCTCTGTCCTATGGGGCTGACGTCGTTTTCGAACTTCCTGTCTGCTATTCCACCGGTAGTGCAGAGTATTTTGCACTGGGAGCTGTATCTTTATTAAATCAACTGGGTATCATTGATGAAATTTGTTTTGGAAGCGAATGCGGTAATATTCACGAACTAACCTCTATAGCTAGAATATTAGCAGAAGAACCGCTTGAGTACAAGACTTTCTTAAACTTTTTTTTAAAAAATGGCTCGACTTTTCCATTAGCACGAACCCAAGCATTGAAAGCCCTTTTACCGGATATGGAGGATGAAATTATATCCTCTCCCAATAACATCCTGGGCATAGAATATATAAAAGCCCTAATTAAACTGGATAGTTCCATAAAGCCCGTAACCATTATACGAAAGCTTGCCGGATATCATGAAGAGGAATTGAATATATTACCTCAAAATCGTACATGCCCCAACATTAGCTCAGCTGCTGCTATTAATTCAGCTGCCTCCATTAGTTCAGCTAATGCTATTAGCACGGCTGCTTCCATTAGTTCAGCTGCTGCCATTAGTTCAGCTACTGCCATTCGCAAATCTATCTTGGAAACAAACCAGTTAACTACTTTAGAACCACATGTTCCTTCTAAAGTTTTAAGCATATTAAATGAAGAAATGGGTAAAACCTTTCCCATATATGAAGATGATTACACTCTATTATTACAATATAAATTAATGGAGGAAACAAAAGAATCCCTTTCCCGGTATCTGGATGTTTCCCAAGATATATCAAACCGAATTAAGAATACGAATATATCTCCACTAACATATTCTCAATTGGCACAAGAAATTAAAACCAAACAACTAACCCTAACCCGTGTAAATAGGGCACTCCTTCATATATTATTAAACATAACCTCTGCCAATATGGAAAAATATAAAGAAGGTGGCTGCACCCAATATGCCCGTATACTTGGCATAAAAAAGGTCTCCTCCCACCTACTAAGAAAAATCAAAGCACAAGCTCATATTCCTTTGATTACCAAAGTAGGTGATGCACCAAAAGCCTTAACACCAACTGGACTAACCATGCTCCAGGAAGAAATATTCGCTTCACACCTATACAATCAAGTAATCTATAATAAATATGGGACTTTAATCAAAGATGAATATACACACGGTATTATATTAGTATAAGATGTTACAAATCAAAAATTTTATTAATTAGGAAAGGTCATATATATGCCTCTCCCAATTTTCATTACTTAAATATTAGCTACGTCTTTTCAAAAACATGAATCCAAGCTGTCGTTGCTATGAGCGTGTCATTGCTATGAAAGCATGACATTGCTGTAAAAGCATGTCATTCTGAGCAAAAATTCAACGAAGTTGAATTTGCGAAGAACCCCTTTCGTTCATAGTGGTCTTTTTGGCATTATAATCTGACCTGAAAGGCGAAGAATCCCACTTAAAAAATGAGATTCTTCGCCTTTCAGGCTCAGAATGACAAAATTTCAGGCTCAGAATGACAAAAGTTCAGGCTCAGAATGATAGAAGTGCCCTTATATTCTTATTGCAGTAATTCGTCCATTTCATCCAATAGTTTTCCAAACAAATCCAAAGCATCGTTAACCGGTTCTTTCCTGCTCATATCAACACCAGCTTTCTTTAGTAGTTCAATTGGATAATCAGAACCACCGCCACTTAAAAATTTATTAATGTAATTATTTACTGCAGGCTGACCTTCCTTAAGAATCTTTCTTGAAAGTGCAATTGCAGCGGAATAACCGGTAGCATATTGATATACATAAAAAGGTGTATAAAAGTGAGGAATTCTTGCCCATTCCATATCAATTTGTGAATCTATAACAATATCATCACCAAAATACTTCACATTTAAGTCACGGTAAATCTTACATAAACTATCTGCAGTTAAAGATTCTCCATCTAAATACATTTGATGGGTAATCATCTCAAATTCTGCAAACATAGTTTGCCTGAATAAGGTGGATTTAAATTGTTCAAGGAAGTAATTAATTAAATAAGCTCTTTCTTTCTTACCCTTTGTATTGTCAAGTAAATATTCCATTAATAATGCTTCGTTACAAGTGGAAGCCACCTCAGCAACAAAAATCTTATACCCTGCGTAACGTATAGGAAGAGCTTCATCAGAATAATAACGATGAATTGCATGACCCATTTCGTGAGCAAGGGTAAATACATTCCTTAAGTTATCCTGATAATTAAGTAAAACATAAGGATGGGTTCCATATGCTCCCCAAGAGTAAGCTCCACTTCTCTTTCCTTCATTTTCATAAACATCAATCCAACTATTATCAAACCCTTCTTTTAAAACTTCACGATATTTACCTCCTAATGGAGCCAGAGCATTATATACAATGTCTTTTGCTTCTTCGTATTTAATTTTAATATTAACATCTTTTACTATAGGTGTACTAAGATCATACATATGCAGTTCTTCTACCCCTAGTGCTTTTTTACGCAAAGATACATAACGGTGCATAAGAGGAAGGTTCTCATGTACAGCATTAATTAAATTAGTGTATACATCTATGGGCACATTACTATCATCTAATTTCATAGCCAATGTAGAAGGATATTTTCTGGCTTTCGAAAGGAATGCTTCACTTTTTACATTAGCGCTATAAGTTGCTGCCAAAGAATTCTTAAAATTAATATAGGAGGAATAAAGTCCTTCAAAAGCCTCCTTACGAACTCTTCGGTTGGTACTTTCCATAAATGTTCCATAACGTCCATGAGTAATTGCAACCTTTTCTCCGTTCTCGTCTTCAATCTCCGGGAATTTAATATCTGCATTATTAAACATGCTGAATATTATACTTGGGGATTCTGCCATAGCACCAGTATCTGCTAGTAATTCTTCCATTTCTGTAGATAATACATGAGGTTTCTGTCTAAGAATTTCTTTTAAGGCAAATTCATATAACTGCAATTCTTTATTTGAAGCAAGGTATTGCTTAATGGTATCTTCCGGTATTTCTAAAATTTCAGGTACAGCAAAAGAAAATGCACTATTAATCATAACTTCCAATGTACTTGCCTGGTTTGAAAAATCCTGATATATACTATTGGAAGTATCTTCATGATATTTTTGGTTAGCATACACATAAACACGTTCAAAATGTCCTGCAATTTCATCTTCAAGTTTATAAAATTCCAAAAGAGTATCCGCCGATTCGGATAATCTACTCTGATAATTACTTACTTTAGTAATCAATTTCTTTGTCAGCTGATATTCTGCTTTCCACTCTTCATCTGTTTGAAATAAATCTTCAATAGCCCATTTATATTGTTTCTCAACTTGGGCTCTTTTTAATTGTCTTTTTTTATCCATTATTACACCAACTGTATGTCACATTTCTTGTATATGACACTGCCACATATAACAGGATGAAAGATTGGATTCGTGGCACCTTTCTATTCATATATTTTCTTTCAACCTTCTTTTTAGTCTAAAGCTTTTGAAATTCTCTACTAAATTGTTCTACTTTTTACATTATACACCAAGTAGTAATTGTTCACAAGAAATAACTATGTTTTTCCTTATACACCAATGGTAATTGTTCACAAGAAATAACTATGTTTTTCTTTATACACCAATGGACAATTGTTCACAAGAAATAATCATATTTTTCTCTATACACCAAGGAACAATTGTTCACAAGAAATAATCATGTTTTTCTGCATATATTGGACAGCAGTCAAATAAATTATATTAATGATTTTCTTGGAGAAATTGATGAAACGTTTATCCAATACGAAATATATGAAAAAGGAAAAGGAAAATAAAAGACTATCAAAAATTGGTATCGTCCTATTCTTAGCTCTTATATTATTTTTTCCTTCTGACGCTTATATAGGCGCAAAAAAAGGTTTACTTTTGTGGTTTAATACGGTTTTGCCAACTCTGCTTCCCTTTATTATTATGTCCAATCTTATAATACGATTACAAATAACAAAACCTCTTAGCAAATTTTTATATCCTTTTTTTCACTTTATTTTTCGCGTAACCAAAGGAGGCTGCTATCCAATTTTAATAGGTTTTCTTTCCGGAATTCCTGTTGGAGCTAAATCCGTTGGAGATTTGTATAGTAATGGTAGTATAGAGGAAGATGAAGCACAGTATCTATTAGGCTTTTGTAATAATTCAAGTCCTATGTTTATTATGGGCTATATTGCGGTTGCACAATTAAAAATGAAGGAACTACGAGGACCATTGATATTTATTATCTACATATCCGGTATTATAGCTGCTTTACTTTATTTTAGAATTTTTAAATTACATAGTAGAAAAAAAGTCTACGCATCAGAATATAGAGACAGTTATGTAAATGATTTTGAACCAAAATTTAATTTTACAGTATTAGATTCTGCAATTATGGATGGTTTTGAAGTAATTACAAAAGTAGGTGGATATATTATCCTCTTTTCTATCCCGGCACAGATTATTACAGCTTTTGGTCCTTCCAATAACCTAATTAAGCTTCTTTGCATTGGGCTGCTTGAAATTACAACAGGAATTAACCAAATTAGCATGTCTGCTTTAGATTTAAACACAAAAATAGTCTTAATTACTATGATTACATCTTTAGGCGGTCTGTCTGGGTTAGCACAAACAAAAAGTGTAATTAGTAATACAAGACTATCTTTTGGTACATATTTTAAGGTTAAATTAATTCATGTAGTAATCGCCTTCTTGATGGCTTCTTTCTATGTTAATATACTGCTAAATTAATATATGAACCCAGGAAGCAAGGCAAGTAAAAGAGAAATGAGATGCCACAGCTAAACTGTAACTTTATAAGTCCTGAAGGAAAGTATTTTCATCAAATTCGAAATCTTCCCCTGCAGGAGCCTCTTTCTCTGGTTCAGAAGGCTGGTTTACCTCCTGTGGTGCTTCGTACTCCTGACCTCTTAGCTCTTTTTTATTATTAATTACTATTTCAAGGTTACCTTGTATAGAATTAATAAGATCCTCATATTTTGATTTTGTACTGTCATATGTATGAGTTAATATAGTTTCTACATCGGATAACATATCTTCTGTATAGGCTAAGGCACTTGAACGAATTTGGTTAGCATCATTATTGGCATCCGCTATAATTTTATTAGCATCAACTGAAGCTTTGCTAACCATTTCATTTGCCTCATAGTAAGCTTGCTGCATAATCTCATGTTCATTAACTAAAGAATGCGCTTTTTCTTCCGCTTGTGCTAAAATGGCTGCTGCTTTTTCTTCCGCATCGGCAATAATAGCATCTCTATTTGCAATGATTTTTTGGTAACGCTTAATCTCATCCGGAGTTCTAAGTCTTAATTCGTCCAATAAATCATATAATTCATCCTTAGGGACAATCACCTTAGTTGTTGAAAGTGGCTGCATCCTGCAACTTTCAATAAATTCGTAAATATCTTCAATTAATTGTTCTATTCTGCTAACGCCCATGCTAATCTCTCCTTAATTTCTTATATTTATCATTTATTGCTTGTACAACACAAGTTGGCACAAATTGTTCGACATTTCCACCATAACTTGCAATTTCTCTAACTGTGCTGGAAGATAGGTAGGAATATTGTACGCTCGTTGTTAAGAATACAGTGTCAACATCTGGATTTAACTTATGATTTGTTTGAGCAAGCTGTAATTCATATTCAAAGTCTGTAACTACTCTTAATCCCCTAAATATAACGGAGGCATTTTTTTCCCTTGCATAATCCACCAACAGTCCATCATAGGATTCAATTATTACATTCGGAATATCCTTGGTTACTTCCTTTATTAATTCAACCCGCTCTTCTGTAGTAAATAAAGGTACCTTGGCACTATTTTTTAATACTCCGATAATTAATGTATCCACCAATTGTGATGAACGTAAAATAATATCAAGATGTCCAAATGTAACTGGATCAAAACTACCCGGGTAAATACCAATTCTCATATATATAACCATGCTCCTTTCAAAATCTGGAGACTCTGTACGTATCAAAAGTCTCCCATTGAATTCTTTCAACCTTCCCCCATAATGTTAAATTTAGAACTTTTTATGGTTTATTAATCTTTAATATTCAATATATTCCATAATGCTAAATTTAGTTGATCAAACTTACCTTTTATATCATTTTCAAAATAAATAATAAATGATTTTTACTATTTCAATTCGATAAAAACATGTTTATTGTTTTTGTATTTCTTTTCTTTATATATTTTAAACTTAGTATTCTCAAGGAAATCTAATTCTGTATCAAGAGAAGCTTCTACAATAATAATGGTATTGTAATAAATAATGTTAGAAAATTGTAAAGCTTCTAATACCTGTTTCTCTAACAGGCGATTATAAGGCGGGTCCATAAATATTATATCAAATACCCTGCCTTGAATCTCTAAAGTCCTTATTGCAGACATTACATCCAAAGCTAAAACTACTGCATCCTCACCTAATTTGGTTGTACGTAGATTTTCTTTAATGCAATTTACAGCTGATTTATTATTTTCAACAAAAACAGCTGATTTTGCTCCTCTGCTTAATGCCTCTATACCAATAGCACCACTTCCGCTGAATAAATCGAGGAAATCACAATCAGCCAATTGTACATTAATCATATTAAATAGAGTTTCTTTTATTCGGTCCGTAATTGGTCTTGTATCTAATCCTTCTATTGTCTTTAAATTTAATCTTTTTGCTTTACCTGCTATTACCCTCATTTTATTACCTCACTAATATACAATTTTAAAATAATCAATTATCTCATGGAGGTGAAACAACAGAAAGTATTGAGATATCTATTATTATTGTATATTATATAAATTTTTTGTCAACTTTTTTTTAAGAAGAATAACCTTGCTCACTTCATACAGTTTACTCTACAATTATTCATTTTTCAACAAATACCTGAACTATATAGGTAATGTTTCCTATGTATAATTCTAATATAGCGTATAATAAAATTAGCTTATTAAAAAAGTTAGCTTATTAATGTTAGCTTACTTAAGTTAGCTTAATTAAGTTTGCTTATTAAAAAAGCCATACATTAAAAAGATGTCATTCTGAGCCGAGGCGAAGAATCTCAATATACAGAGATAGAGATTCTTCGCAAATTCAACTTCGTTGAATTTTTGCTCAGAATGACATTCAATTATATTACTTTTATATTACTTTAAATTTTTTTACTAATTTAAATGATCATTCATTGAATTTATTGCAATCTAGTCATTCTCTTTTTGAATTTATTGCAATCCACTTATTCTCTTTTTGAATTTATTGTAGTCCAGCCATTCTCTTTTGTTGTTCAGCAATCATTTTTTTAACCATCATACCACCAACGCTGCCGTTCTGGTAAGAAGTTAAGTCACCATTGTAACCTTGTTTTAAAGGAACACCAATTTCACCAGCTACTTCATATTTAAAGCGATCCATTGCTTCTCTTGCCTCAGGAACTGAAACCCTATTTCTACTTGCCATAATAAACTCCTCCATTTTATCATTTCAAACGATTCTACATAAAGTAGAAGTTTAAAATAATTCTTTGTTGTTGTTTGTTACGCTATTATTATATGTACAATTCTACAAAATACACTGGTACTTTTTTGAAACTTCATTTTTAAATGATTATTTTTTAAATTACGCCAGAATAATAGTAATGGCGGTAAATAATCTACTTTACTTTAGACTATTTATCGCCAAATATTTTATTTGGTGATTTTTGCTTCTTTCCCGTCGAATTCAACAACTATTTCATCCCAATCTGGCATATCTTTAAATAAGAAAATTATATAATCTCTCCAGAATGTATACTCTCCTGTCATTGAGTATCCTACGAGCACATCATCTATAAAAAAATTAAACTGGTGAGCCATATCTCTTACAATGACCGAATCATTATCCTTGGGAATAGAAATACAAATTTGTCCGTAATTACATGCTTTATCATATAGTGCAAAGTAAACTTTAACTTTATTAGTAAGCTTAGAAGGTTCTACGGATAAAAATTCAATTTCTTGGTGAGTAGAAGGAGTCATAATAAAGTCCTTTTTCCTTGGAAATGATGAATACAAAGCTATCAATGCAATCATAGCTATCGGTATTATGATTTTTAATTTTTTTTTAGTATCCAAATCCGTTTCCTATTCCCCATCTCCATACGCCATACATGGATATGTTATTGTTATATACGTTTTTTCCCTCATCGCGCACAGTTGAATTAATTGTATCCAGGCTTTTACATCTTACAGAATGACCCCAATGCGGATCGTTATATCCTGTAGAAGAATTATAGTCCCAAGTCATTGTAATCTTTCCTTCGTCCCAAGTTGAATATGTCTCCACATATGCCATATTTTGTGTCATGTCATATATGCCACATTCTTTTCCACCTAAAAAAGTGTACGCATTTTCATCAACTACTTGACATGCTTCTTGCAGAATATTGGCGGAACTGAAAGCTACATTTGCCAAAGTCAACCATATTTTAACCGCATTTTCTGGAACAATAAAAATCGATGCTATTTTAGTCAAAGTAACCCCTATAGCAAAAGGCTGCGTTTTCTTTGTTACTTCAGTATGGTAAGACATTGTTTCATAAACCCTATATGCCTGTGATGTACTATAATTCGTACCTCTAAAAGCATCAATAGTTACAGTTCCAGAGTTAACAATTTTCGCTTTATATGGAGCAGTGCTGCTAACATCTGCATAACGCAATGCATATACATCTTTTCCTGAAGCTCTTGTGAGAGTGTTCTCTATTGGATAGCAAGAACCTTCTGGCCACTGTTCTTCTATCATTTGATTCATTCGCTGGGTAGCTTCAGTATCCGAAATTGAGATGGTTTTTGAATTTTCTTCTACATTCATGTATTCGATACTGTTTTTAACGCTATTAGTAGAATAAATATCATTTCCATCAACAGCACGGGCAACTTTCTCAACAGTTCCGTCACTATAGTAAGCAACATTATACCGAACATCATTTAATATGTAATTAATATATACAACCGTTCCAATTACAGAAACTGCTGTGCATTGACTTCCCCCTGGAATATACTCTGCTGCAATAGCTTGTGGATTTTCAAAAACCACATCATCACCGTTACGTCTTAAACTAAAAAATTCATTCAATACTGCCTGCTGCTGAGAAATTTCGGTATTTATATTTAAATCAATATTTGCAGGAACTTGAACAGCTGCATCTGCTGTAACAGTTGTAGATAAGTGTAAAGCAATATTAAGACTAAAGATTATAGCAATCATAAGAGCAATACTATGTTTATTAATTTTCATATAATTCCTCCCTTTGCATCAGTAAAAAGCTTTGCTAACGTTAAGTGACAATACCAGCTACAGTGGTGATTACAGTTTTAAACCATTGGACTCACACCCTTTCCATATGTATCCTTATAAAAAATTTAATGAGTTGTATATGCATGTTACCTTAAAAATTAGTTTCGTGAGACAGATTGTATAAATTAATATATGTTTTTGTATAAATTAATTGTTTTCCTCTTTTTTATTAAACAATTCAACCAATAGTTCTGCTTTTAGTAGATTGCCTGTTAATCCATATCACACAAAAGAGCATTCAAAAAAAATTTCAACTAAATACCAATAGTTAGTAGTTTTATGAATGTATATATTTATCAATTTAAGATTATTCACTTAACTTAAATTGAAATATTTTCAATCAATTACCCAAAAATTGATTGAATAACGTTCAAATATTGCGTATTCTTTTTAATTTCTTCATTATTTTGGTTTTCATAAAATATTTTTGATTTTTCATAAGATATGGTCTTTCTGATAAAATCATTTCCACTAAACGTTAAAATACATCTATTGTTCGCATAATGGCCATCAAGGACAACATTGCGTCCTAATACAGAAAAATCATATACTGTAAATTCTGGAATCCTTTTATTGCAAAGTTTCTGGGCTAAAGATTTGTCCAAAATAACATCGGTTTCTTCAGACAATGCTACTTGAACATCCGGCATTTCCATTAGTTCTTCAGTGATAAGTCGTTCACTATCTGTTATTATCAAATAAGGGCACTCTTCTTGAGCTTGTTCCAATGTCAATGATGTTTCTTTTAACGAATAAACAGTGTGCGAATTTATCCTATTTATAATACCCACTACTATGAGTAACATGATAATTAAAACAGTCGTAAAGATTTTGATTCGTTTTGATAAGCTAATTCTATTAATAGTAACACCTCCAAAATATATGAATCCTACAAAAATTTTACGCTAGCGTAATTCTTTTCACTTTTTGCAATACCTTTGCATACGTTTCTACATCCCTTATTCATACTTGTCACCCATTAGGTTCAATTTGAATGATATAAGTCTCGTTTACACCCTCCGAACCTGAATACACAATTGTACCCAGCTTCTTTAGTAAATCATTGTTCAAAGAATTATACTTGGTCTGCTCTAATTTCCCCACATAAATATACTCTATTCCATATTTATCAATTAGAGTTTGTACTAATTCTTGATCCGTAGAAGTATATATTGTCTGTATATCTGCTGCACGTTGATTAATCATATCTGTATCACCTCTCCACAGCCATTCATGAACATACCAGCCAAGAACCGTTGGAAGCCCGGTAAATACAGATACTCTACCATAATCTGAATAGCTGTCACCAGTAGCTTCAAGAATAACAGGGGTTCCATCTATATTCTCATTCAACCAGCTAATTGCCTTATAATCCTCCTGCTTATCTCCTTCATTTAGGAATTTAGCAGCATCTAAACCTTTGAAATCCTTATAACTCTTATCTTTAACATACCAGTCCTTTACAGAAACAACCGGGTACCATAAGGTAGTTAAAAATAGGAACAGGGTTATATTAGCAAAGGTTTTTTGCCAATGAAAATGATGCAGTGTTTTAAATTTTGCAAAGATATAGCCGCTGCATATACCAAACATAATAAATGCCTGATATGTCAGCTTAAACATAGTATTTGCCCTTTTATAATCTCCTGAATAAATATCCTTAACATATATAATTTCTGGCATTATGACCAAACCAATTGCACACAATCCTAAAACTAAAATATATAAATCGGAAGGAGATAAACTTTTTAGAAATCGGAACAAAATAAAGTTAGGTTTATCAGCCTTGAAGTCAGGTTTATCAGCTTTGGACTTAGATTCTAGGTTCCCTGCTAATTCATATAGAAAACCAATGATAAGTGTCACAGGCAACCCCCAGAGTATAAGCAGCTGATAAAATGGTGTATGTGCATCCACTAACATAATTTCCGTTGAAATCTGGTCAAACCTTAGTGTAAATGGCAGAGCAATAAGTGCGGAGACGCTAATAATAAAGAGTCCTTGTAATGCCGTCACCAATAAAGTTTTTAATCGAAATTCATATACTACTGCATTAGAAAATAAAATAACCCCTCCTGCAACTACGAAATAAATCGGGAAATCCCAAAAGTTCGTGGTATGGAATAAACCGATGAAAAATCCTATCATAATAATAAATGGATTTATAATTTCTTGTTTTATTTGAAACCTTTGCCTTTCATGGTTATCATACTTATTTTTTTGATACAACAACCAAGCAAATAAGATTCCAAGCAGTGTTAATACAAAAATTATATTAATAACATGGGCATGAAGATCACCTAATATAAAAGAATAACTTGGGAATTCATGAATCGTTTTATCTGTTGTTTCCGGATTATATCCAATATATCTTGTTGAATTGGGGAACCAATAATCAGCGAAATCTCCCTCAATCCCTAATATCTTTCTTATGGTTGGAACTACCCAATAATAGAGTGTAAAATGCAGATTTCCCGCCAAAGAAACTCCTGCTCCGGACAGGACACCAGATATTCTCGGAATCCACTTGCGATTGGAATATTTTTCTCCAAGGCAGCTTTTCGTAATATTAAAAACCAAGGAATATGGCAGCGCAAAAGAAAGGGCTGCCAACATGGTTAGCATTAAATTATATCCTACATTGACAGTATTAAAGGTTAATTTCGTTAAGAAAGTAGACATATACTGTCCTACATAATAATAATTTATAGTACCTCCGGAAAACCACAAATCTTTTGGAGGCATATAGTCACTGCGCATCATAGCTGACATAAAACCATAATCCATAAATTTTTCCGTACCATAGGCTTCCGGTTTAAAGCCTCTTATATATGCCCAGAGTAAAAATAAGAATAAGAAAAGAACCTCTTCTGCTATCATGGGAAATACATGATTGGGATCCAAAAGAGTCTTATTTTCTTCTTCTTTGCCTTTATAAAAAAGAATACCATTAAAAATGAAACATATAATTAAAACAATATAACAAGAAACTTCGGTAAACTTTAGCACCTTAATAGAGGATAATAACCACATCAGATAACCGCTTATGGCGATTCCAATTACTTTGGAAAACAGGTAACCACTATCGTGAAATGTAGAGAACATTTTTCTGGTTAATGGGAGAAAAATGATTCCCAATATAAACACTAACAGCCACCATCTGAAAAATGATAAAAAATCTTCTTTTAGAAAAATCATTCCTGCAATCAGCAATAAGACAGTAAGCCCATAAAGTATAATATTTTTCAACTTAAACATGTAATAAACCCCCATCTGATTATATTCAATGATTAAATAATTATGGTAATATGTAGCTGTAGAAACTAAATATTATCTGCCAATATTTTATTAATTCTTGAAAAATCCTTTAAAGCCTGTTTTCCTATTTTAATAATCTTTTTAATATTGATGGAATTTACCCCGCCTTGTCTTTGGCGAAATGTAATAGGTATATATTTGACAGGTAATTTCTTTTTCGCATAAATAACAGATACAATTACATTGGATAAATTATATTCCTTGGGAATTAATTTTATATTTTCAGAGAGAGTCCGGGCTTTCATTAAGCGAAAAGGTGTATTGGCATCTTTTATAGTTACCCTAAAACACAGCTTTAAAACTATTTTTAATACTTTTGTAACTATAATTCTTGAAAATCCATCTTGGCGGCCTTTTCTATGTCCAATTACCATATCATATTGTTCCCTTATATTCCAAAAATCCCAGAATTCTTCCGGAACAGTTTGTCCATCGGAATCGGTTTGAAAAACATAATCTGCCCCAGCATTAATAGCATAGTGGTAACCATATAAAACAGTTGCACCATGGCCACCATTAGGCTTTGTTAAAGGTTCAAAAGCAGCTTTTGTTTCCGCTGCTTTTTTCATCCGTGTATAGGTGGAGTCTTTACTCCCATCGTCGATAATTACTAATTTACTGCCATTACCTATTCTATCTACAATTGGATACCAATCCTCTATAACAGAATTGATATTTTCTTCTTCATTGTAAGCGGGAATAACAATATATAGTTTATCCATTCAGACCTCCTTCAAAAAGATTAAGGGCACTTCTAACAACGGCATCCATATTATAATAACGATATTCAGCCAGCCTTCCTAAGAATAATACCTTTTTCTCTTTCTTCATATCTTCCTGATATAAAGCAAACTTATTCTTCCATTCTTTTGTTGGAAAAGGATAATAAGGTTCTCCTTCATCACAAGGGAATTCCTTAAGAATGGTAGTTTTTTTATGCTCCTGATAGGTTAATTTCTTAAATTCAGTAATCCTTGTAAAATCATAATCATTTGGATAGTTTACTACTGGTGCCGGCTGATAATCTTCCGTATCATGTGTTTCAAATACAAAATGTATGCTTCTGTATGCTAATTTTCCATATTTATAATCATAAAAATAATCTGTAGGTCCGGTATAAATTAATTTTTCATATTCAATGTCATCAATGATTTCCTTATAGTCTGTATTTAGGAGAACTTTAATATTTTTATTTTGAATCATATTTTCACACATTTTTGTGTATCCATACTTTGGCATTCCTTGATATTTATCACTAAAATATCTGGTGTCTCTGTTTAAACGGATTGGAATTCTGGAAATGATGGAGGTATCTAATTCTCCCGGATCAATTCCCCATTGTTTCTTCGTATAATTTTCAAAGAATTTTTCATAGATATCTTCTCCAACCTTACTTAAAGCAACGTCCTTACTGGTTTTTATTTCATCTATCTCAATTTCCTTTTTCTTTAAAAATTCTTCCACTTCTTCACAGGACAAATTTAAATTATATAGTTTATTAATGGTTTCAACTGTAATAGGCATAGGAATTAAATTGCCATCTACCTGGGTTAATACACGGTGCCAGAAATCATTCCAAGGTGTAAACCGGCTTAAATAGTCATATACTCCTTTATCATTTGTATGGAATATATGTGGTCCATAATTATGAATTAAAATGCCATCCTCATTATAGGAGTCATATATATTACCGCCAATATGACCTCTTTTTTCAATCACCAAAACCTTTTCATTTAGAACATTAGCAATCCTTTCAGCAATGGTTAATCCTGCAAGACCCGCTCCAACTACTACATAATTGTATTTCATAATTCTATCTAGGCTATTATAATAGCTTGTTATCGTTAGAAATATAAAACCTAAAATAACAGATTACTATAAAACCTATCTCCTTTCTTCATTTCTTCATTCCTTCATTTCCTTACATCATGTTTAATAATGTCATTCTGAGCCCTTGGGCGAAGAATCCATCCTTTCATTTTGTCATTCTGAGCCCCTAGGCGAAGAATCCATCCTTTCATTTTGTCATTCTGAGCCCTTAGGCGAAGAATCCATCCTTTCATTTTGTCATTCTGAGCCCTTAGGCGAAGAATCCA
>ENA-UOOR01000392-UOOR01000392.1-fermentation-metagenome-genome-assembly--contig:-NODE-392-length-63732-cov-150.138857_pt1 | contig 63732 bp, 62 predicted proteins | sample MGYA00245780_ERZ724029 | MGnify/ENA primary metagenome ERZ724029 (study PRJEB28704, sample SAMN03018315) | fermentation metagenome | biome: anthropogenic terrestrial biome; feature: soil...
ATTTATAAAATTACCGCTAATTCACATTGCGAGGGGTAAGGAGTTCTGAATATACGGAGGAAGTAGTATGTATTTCTATTTCAAGATTAAAGAATGAAGCTACAAGCCCTAAATCATATAGGTCTATGAAAATACAGGCATCCGTGACAGCAATTTTTATTTTCATTTTCCGAACAAATATTTGGCATAAAAAATTTGAGAATTAAAACATCGGTTGATGTTCTTTTTTAAATTCCGCCAAAGATTGATTAGACAATGAGGCTGCTTTGGACATTGAAATTTGGCCTTCTATCAAAGCTCTAAATAAAAGCTGTTCAAAACGATTGCTTTCTTCAGCTCCTTTATATTCTACAGGCTCATCTACTTTCCAATTCATCTGTTTGATAAAAAAGAAAAATTGCTTAGTGTAATGGTCGTTGATAATGTTGCAATCTTTCGCTCTCATTACAATAGCCTGCATAGAGATACCATATTGCTTTTTGATATTACCCAATTCCAAAGTGGAAAGTTTGTTTCTGTGTGCACCCAGTTCAGCTTTAATAGTTTCTTCGGGTAACAACATTGCTCCCGCAAACTGAAAACATAAAGTTTCTTTTTGCTTTAAGCTAATATCGCCAAAGGTCAATAGCAAGTGTGCTAATTCGTGTAAAAGGGTTAATCTAATTCTATCGGGCTTGTTTGCTTTTTTTATATTATACGCTACTACAGGAATGGTGTCATTCACAAAAGATTGCAGTCCGTCAAAATCTTCGTCCACGTCTAACTTGACAACTTTGATATTTTTATCTTCCAGAGTTTCTACAACATTGAATATAGTCCCTTTTCCTAAGTCCCATTTTTCTCTTAAAAGTTCTGCCGCTTTATTAACCTGCTCGTAAGAAGTAACAGTTTCAAAGTCCTTTAAGTGATTATCAAACTCATTGGATAAGCCTAAAATTTCTTCCAACTCCAAATATCGTGAAAGATATTCCTTGGTTTTTTCTTTGATTATTGACGCTTCTTTTTGTGGCATCTTGCTCAATTTCCGATACTCAATTTCGCTTAACTCCACTTTGGTAGTACGGAAAAAGTAATCAGGGCTTACATTTAATGCTTTGCTTAATAAGTTGATTCTTTCAGCATCGGGAATTACTTCACCTTTCTCGTAACGATGCAATGCCTGGCGAGATAACTGATTATCCAAGGCCTTAGCCAAATCTTGCAATGAGAATCCTTTCATCAAACGGGCTGACTTAAATCTTTCTGCAAATACCGCTTTCATTTCCATTGTTTGTTTGAATTATGGTGCAAAGGTAATACTTTTAGTTTACAAATAGCAAAACCAATGCCATTTTATTTACTATATTTTGTAACTATGACATTCTTTTATACTGACAAGACATTCATATACTGACATTATTGCCGAATGTGGCATAAAATTGGCAGTTTACAATAGTTGGTTGACAGATATATTATTTGGTATACGTTTTGTAACTTTTCAATCGGGTGCAAATAATTGTACCTACAACTTTAAAATAATGCTACAATGAAAAAAAATCAACACGTAGTACCGCACGGAAAAGATTGGGCGGTAAAAGGTGCAGGCAATGAAAAGAACACAAAAATTACGCCTACACAAAAACAGGCTATTGATATAGCTCGTGAGATTGCTAAAAATCAGCAATCGGAATTAGTAATTCATAATAAGGAAGGGAAAATCAGAGGCAAAGACAGTTTTGGAAATGATCCACGAAACATTAAAGGATAGTTTATGAATAGAAAATTTTACTTAGAAACATTACAACCCGCTGACCGATTGGTAATACCAAAAAATGGTTTGAGGTTGGTTCAGCATCACGCCATTTATCTTGGCAAAGACAACAACGGCAACAGAGTATACATTGAAAACGCTATTGGCAAAGGCGTTCAAATTGTAAGCGAAACCTATCTTTTTAGGGGTGGTTATGAATTGACGAGAGTTGAACTGTTTACAGGAAATCAACATCAGCGAAACACTGCTGTACAGTTCGCAATGCAACTGCAAGGGAAACAGTATGATTTGCTCAACTTCAACTGTGAGCATTATGCAAATACTGTACAATACCGAAAAACTTACAGCAAACAAGTAGGTGTTGGACTTAATTTAGGACTATTTGCATTGGTTCTTGGTATTGGACTTTCAAATTATAAATAGGGTTGTATCAAAAATGGAATTTGAGATTATGAAGTTTAAAATTTTATCAATAGACGGTGGCGGTATAAAAGGTCTTTACTCCTCTACCATTCTCGAACATTTGGAAAGCAAGTTTGGTGACAGTTGTTCCGACTACTTTGATATGATATGCGGCACTTCAACAGGTGGTTTGATTGCATTGGCTCTCTCGCAAAAAATCCCTGCTTCTGAAATATCAAAAATCTATACCGAACACGGTAAGGATATTTTTCCAAAACAAAACAAGTTGATTGGGTTGATACGTCAAACCATATGGAAAGGAAAATTCAAAGATGAAGCATTGAAAAAAGTCCTTACTGAAATTTTTGGCGATAAAGTTATTGGGGAAAGCAATAATCTTCTTTGTATACCGTCCTACTCATTTACAGATGCTCGTCCGTGGATTTTCAAATACGACCACAAAGAAGGCAATTTAGACAGGGACAAGACAACAAAGCGAAATATGTAGATGTGGCATTAGCAACATCGGCTGCACCTACATATTTACCTTTGGCAGAAATTGATTTGTACGACTATAAGCAATTTATTGACGGTGGCGTATGGGCAAACAATCCGTCTTTACTTGGCTTGATTAAAGCCCTGACTTATTTTGTTGGTGAAGACAAAACGTATGACGGTATTCAGATACTTTCTGTAAGTAGCTTGAACAACACCGCCGGAAAACCAACAGGTTTAAAACGGAACAGGTCGTTTGTGCAATGGCGAAATGATTTGTTTGAAACTTCGTTGATAGGGCAAAGTAATTTTACGGATTACTTTCTTTCAAAGTTACACGACCTAAACTCTATGCCTGTGGAATATGTTCGAATTTCTTCGGAAGCGATTTCTGCGGAACAACAACACTTGGTTCAACTTGATGTTGCAACCAAAGATGCTTTAAACCTAATAAGGGGTAAAGGAAATGACAGGGGAACTTTGGCAAGCAAAGACCCTGAAATTGCTAATTTTTTTCAATCACAAAAAACATATAAAATCAAATAACTATGGCAAATTGCAATATACATTTTGAAGAGTACAATGGCAAAATAAGATTGACCGATGCTCGTAGAAAAAGCCTAAAAGGTTCTCGCAAAGAGTTACGAAACAAGATAAGAAAATAGTTTAAAGAAAATAAACCAAACGAAACTCAACCTAAATTTAGTGGTCAGGGGTCAATGTCTATGGATACAATCATAAACCCGATACCTCGAAAAATAAAAAAAGGAAACGAAGAAAAAACGGTACTCTACTATGATGTAGATGACGGAATTTACTTTGAAGGCTATAAGGAGCCGAAAGACAGACCAACTCCAACCACATACCATAATTGGGTTTATGAAGCCGTAAAAGGGCATACGGACAATGACCCAATTGATAAAAACACCTGTATAAGAACGTTGTTTGCTGAAGGTCATAATGTTGACCAACCAATTTACTACAAGAATGACGATACGCCTGAACTTGCCCATAAAAGGGATGGTTGGATTGATAGTGACCCGAAAGCCTTTACAGATTGGTTTAACGAAAAGGCAGAAACAAACCCACAATTGAGAAAATTAGCACGCTTTGGCAAAGGTTGGATTGACAACAGGGAGTTTGAGAATCAAAACAAACCAATGCCAAGTGGTTTAATCATTACAATACTTTTTGCGGAAAATGCGGTTTATCGTAAAGACCGTGATGATGTAGCTTTAAAAGAAACCTTGCTAGCCGTTCAACGAAAACTCAAAATTTCGTTTGAGTGAAATCGTCCGACAACACCAAAAGGCGAAAACTTGTTGGAAAATTACGGTCATAAGGATTATTTTATGAATTGCCTTACCAAGTTCATTGACGATGCCACGAAAGCATTACAGGAAAAGAATTTCAAAAAGGCAACGGAACTTTGGCGTAAGCATTTAAGCAACAGGTTTCCGTTGGGTGAAGACAAGGACGATACATCAAACGCTTCGGCAGGACTTGGAGCTATTATCACGCCTACAACAAAACCTTATGCAGAATAATGAAAAATGTACTGTTTGAAAATGATATTCTGGGTGTTCCCGAATTGTTCAACAAATTGAGTGTTATTGAAGAAAACGAAGAACATTTTTTAAAAGGTTCATTGGATATTATTGACGGGACAGGCAAATTATGGGACACCTATGAAGTAGAAATTAAGGGTAGTGAAAACTACCCTTATACCTTTCCAAAGCTGTTTGAAACAAACAATGCTTTCCAAAAAAATGCTGATTGGCACGTTTATGAAAATGATTTTTCTTGTTGTGTTGATGTAACTCCAAATGAAATTATCATTTGCAAAGAAGGATTGAATGTTTTTGATTATATAAAACAATATGCCATACCTTATTTCGCCAATCAAACATACAGATCAAGGGAAGGTTATTATCTGTATGGCGAATATTCGCATGGAATTTTAGGGCGACTTGAATTTTATCAAAGTAAGTTAAAGGCGAAAAATCCCACTGAACTTATTAAGATGTTTGATTTGATAATAAAAAACTACAACCCTGACAGAAGGGCAATATGCCCTTTTTGTTGTAAAGAAAAATTCAGGCGTTGTCATCGTGATGCTTTCAGAGATTTACAACTAATGAAAGGATTATTAGCAAATGACGGATTGACTTTATTGAAAATTTTAAAAATAAATCCCAAATATCAACTTCCAACAGTCTAAACAATAAAACACTATTTCCCCGATTTTCGTCTGTTGTCGTCCTTGCCCAACATTTGGCATTTGTCAGCCGAAGTTTTTGCTCTTAAATGTCAGGGTGTGATGTACTCGTCTTCCATTTGTCCAATTTCATAATGTTCAGTACAAACTGGACAAATTCCCTTCTGTCTTTCGTAGGCTTCACGTTTTTGATTGTCGCTGAACTCACAAATGTTTAAGTATCTTTCTTTGCCTGGTCAGAAAGTTGGGTGTAAAACTTGTCTTTTTCGTTGCTTTTCGCTCCCTTTAAACTGTTGTTCTTCGACTTTGCCGCCATTGTTGTCCGATTTACGGTAACAAGTCAAACGGCTCGCTTTTGCCGGTACTATGATTTTAGCACTGTTTCCGTTAACCTTGCAGCTAACGTGCCGCAGCTAGGCCGGGAGATTACCTCCGAAGCTGCCGTGTGGGACTGCCGCTTATATATACACTTTCCTGTCGGGAGTGCACCAAAACCCGGCTTAGGGCCAGGTGCTGTTAGCCACCGTGTTCATTCTTTTCGACAAATGCTATTATAATGTTCTACTATGGGAACCAATCCTTTAAAAAAAAAGTTGTATTGCTTTATCATTTCAACAACTGAATTACAATCAGCTAGATATTCGATCAAATCCTTTTTAATACGCACTGTATCAACCCATTTTAATTCATCTTTTCCTTTTTGTAATAAATAACTCTGTTATTTTTAGTTGTGATTTTTCAACATGGTGGCTAACTCTTTTATAACATTACAAACTTACAACTTTTCCCTTCCCATCCACCCTCGTATCCCAACTTTTTTTCTACTCAAACAATTTTTGCTGCGGGCGTGAATTCAATTCGACTTTTTTGCTTAAGCCAGGCCATATTTCGTAAACTGATGATTGAAGGGATTCCGAGTTACAATCATTGGAATTTGAACAATTATTTGCATTTTTGTTCAGGGAAAGGTTCTTGTTTTGTTTAGACCTCAAAGACACTAAATATCAATGAGATTAGCCAACAAATTAACCCTTTTTAGTCCTAGTTTATGAATTATTCAGATAAAGTAGATTTAAATGCGACAGCAAGTATTTTGCCGATAACAGTTGGCTCCATTTCTGAAACTACAAATTCAACAAAACAATGAGCTATATCTATCGGATTGACAGAGATTCAGAAAACTCATATCACAGGGTCAGTGCGGGCTCTTTCCTTTCTGTGAAGAAGGTTCCATATATTTCTCCGGGACAAAAAGTTGCCATTTACGCGAAGAATGGAGAAATGGAGGGTATTTTCTCGTTTGTCACAATCAAAGAAGCCAGAACCTACAAAACTTCGGAAATTGAGGATAATAAAAATCAGCATTTTTTAAACAGGAATTTCTTTCAAATACCCATACAGACAGGTGGTTACAGCACTGTTCCTAAGATTGATATCCGGTATTTAAAACACTTTCCATCGTACAACAGCAAGGTTTTTCAAAAGCCATACAAGCCATTTACGCTATACTGGGCTGGTCTTCTGGCATGGGAATACGAATACTTAAAGTACCGGTTTTCCTATGATTTTACCCCTTCAAGCGGACCGGCTATTTTTCCTGACAGATATTGGAAACATTATATTCATGTACTCCGTGAACAATCCATCAATTATTTTTGGAACAACAAGCTCCCCAAAGAAAAACATGCCTGTGAAAGCTGCGGCGAAAATTATCATCATCCTTACTTCCTGGAAATACATGATACCGTTGAGATTAACTTTGAGCAGGATTTCAAACCCGTATCCATTCATGATTTTGTTGTTTTATGCCCTTCCTGCCATAAAAAAGAGCATCTAAAAATCAACAAGTTACCAAGAGGTCTGCAATAGTGCTATTATAATCCTTGTCGTTGAAAAGATGTAACGGTTTCTTTGAATTTTTTATCTTTGTTTTATGCAAGTCATTACAATTATACTCACCATCATCGGCACCATAGTTATGGGTCGGCTGTTGCTAAAGTGCTTGGGATATCTGACCATCACACTTGGGAAAGGGTTGTTTATGGCCATTCTCCATCCGGCTTTAGGAATAATTTGTTTGGCCTTGTCTATTGCTGCTCTGGTCATACTGATATCAGGAAACTTTTCACTTTCTTCCATACTTTTTGCCGGAGGCGTAATTGGAGTAATCCTTGGCATATTGCATAGATGGATTACCGGCAACTGAAGTCGTTGTTTAAAATATTATAGTGCACCTGCGTTTGATCATTATAAAGCAGCACCACAATATTTGCAGGGTGGTTGCGACCGCTTTATAATTGGCACGGAAGAGGCATCTGTTAATCAGTTTTATTTAAAAAAGCCAATCCCCAAATAAATAAAATGCTAATATATTACGCAAGGGCGAATTTCAATTTCCATAAAATTCGAAAAACAAGACAGCCCCTAACTCACCCCCGCAATAAAATTGTGGATTGGCAAGCCCGAGGCTGTCTTTTTTTTATGTAAACTTAAAAATTTACTGCACTTCCTGCTTTGGTTTGTTATTCATGTCATGCTTCATATCATGGTTCATGTCGTGGTCCATCTCCATTTTCCCCTCTTTTTGCATATCCATATGAGGATGCTCATCTTTGGGATACTGGCAGCATTTGGGAAGGTCATTGTAAACTTCGGAATCGGCCTTATGCATGGGCGTGTCATGACCGACATTGGCTATGGCCAGTTGAACCGCATCTTCTGATGTTTTTGAGGCATCAAAGGTTACTTCCATTATTTTGGTGTCTTTGTCCCAATCGGCGTTGGTAACTCCGTCTACTGATTTGGCAGCAGTTTCGATGCGTTTTTCACACATTCCGCAGTTCCCTTTCACCTCAAACTTTTTGGTGACTTCCTGCGCAAACAGACTGACTGTTCCCAGCAGAAATAGTATGGTCAAAAAAATTGATCGTGTTTTCATTTTGTTTTTGCTTTAGGTTGATAATCAGATTAAAAAAATCTTTTGCTTTTTTATCATCGGGTAAATTTGATGATAAAAAATTAATGCCATTATTATGCCATGCTGCCTTTTGGATGTTGATTTTATGATATCGTTAACATTCTTTTACGGAGCAGTCAGAAAATCACTTTTGACCAGGTAGCATCCGTAAGGCATTGCCATTTCAGCATACGGATAGAAGCCAATGGTTCCGGCAGCAGTGATGATACCTGTGTGGGGTATCCTGATTTCACTCCCCCTCTTCCACTACCCTCATTTTCCTTTTCAGTAATTGAGCATTCAGCGCTACAATAATGGTACTCAAACTCATGAGGACTGCGCCCATGGCGGGACTAATTAATATTCCAGAACTATATAAAACTCCCGCCGCAAGCGGTATTGCCACAACGTTATATCCGGTAGCCCACACAAAATTCTGAATCATTTTTCGATAAGTGGCTTTCCCAAAAAGTACAAGTGTAGTAATGTCCTGTGGATTGCTGTTCACCAGTATTATATCGGCAGTTTCGGCAGCCACATCCGTCCCACTGCCCACGGCAAAACCTACATCGGCTGTTGCAAGGGCGGGAGCATCATTGATTCCATCGCCGGTCATGGCAACAAATTCACCTTTCTGTTGAAACTCTTTTATTTTCTCCAATTTCTGATCGGGCAACAAACCGGCAAAATAGCCATCAAGCTTCAACTCATCACTCACGCTTTTTGCTACTGTTTCGTTATCGCCTGTCATCATATAACACTTGATATCGTTCTCTTTAAGGGTTTTAATGGCGTCAAATGACTCTTTTCTTATCTCATCCGACATGGCAATGTAACCGGCCAATTTATTGTCAACCAGAAGAAATACAATGGTTTCAGCTTTATTTTTTAATGCACTGTCTGGGATTTCAATGTTTTCATCTTTTAGATAACCCGGGCTTACCACTTTGATATGCCTGTTTTCAACATCTCCTTCAATTCCCTTTCCTGTAATTGCATTAAAATTATCAACCTGAGGCAGGTCAATTTCAGCTTCCCTAACTTTATTCATGATGCCCATAGCGAGTGGATGTTCTGATTTGGATTCCAGTGCACCCGCGAATTTGAGGATATCGTTGTCATTCAAATCATCCATAAAACTACCCAGGCGTGTTACACCAAAATTGCCTTTGGTAAGGGTACCTGTTTTATCGAAAACCATCATTGTAATTTTCCGGGAATTCTCAAATGCGGTTCGGTTGCGAATAAGTAAACCGCGCTGAGCGGAAATAGAGGTGGATATGGCAACCACCAATGGTACTGCAAGTCCTAATGCATGCGGACACGTTATCACCATTACGGTAGCCATACGTTCCAGGGCAAAAGCAAACTCCTTTCCTGCAAACAGCCAGGCAGCGAGCGTGCCAAAGCCAATGGTCAGGGCAATTATGGTAAGCCAGAATGCAATTCTATCTGCCAGGTTTTGGGTTTTCGATTTCACGCTTTGTGCATCGCGCACCATATTGATAACCTTGTTGAGATAGGCGTTCTCCCCCACTTGTTCTACCTTAACTGTGAGCGAACCATTACCATTGATGGTTCCGCCAATCACCTTGCTGTTTTTCTCTTTTTTTACGAGTTTAGCCTCTCCGGTTACCATAGACTCATTTACATGGCTGAGTCCTTCGGTGATTATCCCGTCAACTGGTATTTTTTCGCCGGGACGAACAACAACCTGATCCCCTTCGTTCAGTTCATCCAACTTAACATCAACTGTATTACCATTTTTAAGGAGATGGGCTTCAGAAGGCATTAGTTTTACCAACTCCTGTAATGAACGGGATGCGCCCAGCACAGATTTCATTTCAATCCAGTGTCCCAACAGCATAATATCTACCAGAGTTGCCAGTTCCCAAAAGAATGATGACCCTTGCAGACCAAAGGTTGTAGCTGTACTATAGCCCCAGGCAACGGTTATAGCAACTGCTATCAATGTCATCATGCCGGGTTGTTTTTCCTTCAACTCATCAACCAAACCGGTTAAAAAAGGCCATCCACCATAGAAAAAAACGATGCTTGATAGTCCAAAAAGCAAATATTTATCCGCATTCCCAAAAAGAGCGAACTCAAAACCAAGTAAATCCTGCACCATTGGCGAGAGCGCCAATATAGGTAAAGTGAAAATAAGTGAAATCCAAAAACGGCGTCTGAAGTCTTTGATCATCATCCTGTGATGATCGGTGTGATCATGGTGTTCGTGTTCATGATCGTGATTTTGCTTTGTATGTTGATGGCTTTCGTGATCATTTTTGTGATCGTTGTGATGGCCATTTTCACTTTTGGACTTATCATTGTGCGCGTCCGCGTTATGATGCGCATTATTATCAGCACTATTTTTCTTAGAATGATTGTGCTGTTGTTTCGGTTTGTTTTTGTTTGCCATAGTTTTCTTGTTAAAGCTGTTAAACCAGGTGCCGGAAATAAACTATTCCACCACTTCATAATTACGCATCATGCCCATATCCTCGTGTTCCAGGTTATGACAATGATAGAGGAAGATACCGGTATAGTTTTCAAATCTTAGGGCAACTTTCACGCGCATATCCGGTAAAAGAAGAAAAGTATCCTGCCAGCCTTCATCAATAAAACCCTCTTTCATGGAGTTCCAAACAGCAGGCGAAACTCCGGAAACATCCCGTTCGATGATCTGAAACTGTAAGCCATGTATGTGTACCGGATGAGGCATACTCATCATGTTGCCCATCATTCCTCCGCCACCACCGTCATTTGTAAACTCCCACACCTCAGTAGTGCCCAGTTTAACTTTTTCCCAATCGGCCACTTCATTCATTTCAAATGTTTTACCATTAATAAGCCATTGCATGCGTTGAAAATGGAAATTAAATTGACGCGGTGAATTATGGTTAACGAACTCCGATAAATTCATTTCTTTTATAGGTTCAAAATTTTCGGGTAAAGTCATAACTTCACCTGCATTTTCAGAAACAATAAAATTATACACCGTAAAGGCATCGCCATTATCGATAAACAAATCGGATGTATTGTTGCTACTTTGCATATGGTTTCTTTCCCTCATCATTCCCGGGCCCATTTCTCCTCCCCTGCCCATCATTCCCATGTTGGTGCCACTATTGAATGCCAGACTAATGAGTGAAATTTGTTCACCGGAATTTATGGAAGAAAAGTCGCGCCAGATTTCTATGCGTTCTCCCGGGCCGAGCATCATGTATGGTTTGTCTGTTGGCTTAGAAAGCAAACCTCCGTCGGTGCCAATAACGGTTAAATGAACACCATCGCTCCAGGCGAGTTTATAAATTCTGGAATTGGAACCATTCAGCACGCGAAACCGGTAGGTGGCTTTATCCACCTGCATAGATGTGTTGCTTTGCCCATTTACCAAAATTTTATTTCCCAAAAATCCAACCATCCTTTCCATCATGGTATTTCCTAAATATACCAACTGGTTTGATGAATCAAATGTTCGGTCCTGTATAACGAGGGGAACTTCATACTTGCCGGAAGGCAGCCTGGTTTGGCTGTCTTCAATAATAAACATCCCGGCCAATCCCCTGTAAACCTGATAGCCCGTTATGCCATGCGGATGCGGATGAAACCAATAGGTGCCCGGGCGATTGTTCACAACAAACTCATACACAAATTCCTCTCCGGTATTGATGGCAAACCGTGGATGTCCGTCCATTTCCTGCGGAACATGCAGCCCATGCCAATGTATGATACTTTCACCGGGAAGCTCATGCTTGTATCGGATGCGGATTTTTTGATTGGGCTTTACGCGAATTATTGGACCCAGGTATGAATCCGGAATTTGCTGAAGCGATGTTCTTTCACCTTTAATTAATTCGGAACGATAGGTGTAAACCGCAGTTTTCTCTCCTTCAAAAAGCTGTAACTCTGCCGGTGTAGCCGTTAATGAAATGTCTATGTCGGGATTAAACGATGCTGTCATTGTAAATTGGCTGCCTGATCGTGGTTGTTTGCTATTCTGACAATAAGTAAGTAAGGGTACCATGATCAATAAGACCGATACCCTTCTCAACTGTTTTATTCTATTGTTTCTCATTTTGACTTAAATTCTGGCAATTCAACATTTTTAATCTGATGATGCCGCTTTCATGTGTTTACTTATTTTTATGCTCCACTGGCAATCCCAGGGTAATCCAGTCATGCATCCCGCCACGGTAATAAAGTATTTTATCCGGCGGGTAACCGGCCTGCAGTAAATTATGGATGGCCGTTGGTGATTGGGGACATTGTGGCCCGTTGCAAAAAAAGATGGAAGGCCGGTCGCGGTCCAGTTCGCCCATCCGCTCTCTTATTTCATCGTGGGGGATGTTCTTTGCCCCGGGAATGGTTGAAACAGCGTAAAAATCAGTGGTTCGGGCATCAATAATTGGCAGCCCTTTTTCCTGAAATTCACTTATTTCCATTTCATCCACAGTGCGGACCTCTTGTGCCACTTTCAATGGCTGGATGGCACCCCAGGTGGTATCTACCTGTACCAGCCCGGGTTCGCCTTCTACCGGTTGTGGTACCATTTGTGGCTTTTCTCTTTGAGGGTTTCGCTTTTTATTTATATCCATGTTTTCTTATTTTTTTAATTAAAATGCCATACCCTGCATAAACAAGGTTTTGCATTACGTTTTATTTTTCAATTCTATTTACATCGCCCAATTCAGGCGGTGAAACGGTGCCCATTTGTTTGAAAGCATTTACTATGGCTTCATTGAGCTGTTCGTTTTTCTTTATGATGTTTTTGCCTTTGGCAATTTCATTGTACCGGTGCGCCCCGGCCAAAATTCCTGAATGAGTAACCACACTATACAGGCGCCTGGGTTCCAGTGGCTGGCCTCCAACTTCTACGGCACTTATCCTTTTCCCGCGCGGTTGGTTAAAGTCTATGCTCCATTTCATACCCGAAGTCTGGATGAGGCCTCCTACTATATCCATAGGATTATGGGGTTCAATGTTCCATGCGCTTTGTTCAAGCGTTTTCAATATTTGTTTTCCGGATAACTGAAGGGTTACAATTTTGGAGGAATGGGGAATAAGCGTGTAAACCTGTTCACGTGTTATTTTACCTTTCGGGATTGAAATTCCGTATCCAACACCTGTCAGAAGCGCGATTTCGCTATTTTCTTTCTCCCGCAGGATATTCCCCACTAACTTATCAAAAGGGCTTTCGGACATATAATTCCTCTCAATACGTTCAGTGGCAGTGCCAACTACCATTTCAAGGGTATCGAGGAAGGGTGCGCGCAAGGAATCGATGAAACGTGCAATTTGAGGATCTGCCCCAAACTGGCTGTCCCACAGCACATGATTTTTAGCTTTAACTTCCTGTATCCGGCCATTTTCCAATATTATATTTATTTCGCCCAAAACTGCGGCATCTGCCAACGACTGTGCCACTGCCCCTTTGTTCCGATTCAGCAATTTCATCGTGCGAATGGCCGCCAATCAATACATCTATCCCGTTTACCTTTTTTAGCAGCATTTCATCTGCTTTTGTTCCCTGATGAGAAACTACAACCACAATGTCCGCTTGTTTGTGCAAATCATCAACATATTGTTGGGCCACATCAATCCCATTTATAAACTTCAATGCTTTCACATTTTCGGGATTAGTGGTCAGCGGGGTATTGTGGTATCCAAGCGCAAGTAACCCTACTTTTATGCCCGCTTTTTCAACTATTGCCACCGGATCGCCAAAAATAGGCTTTCCTTTTTCGATAATATTGGCTGCCCGCATGGGAAAGTTGGCCATCTCCTGCAATTCCCGGGTTCGCTCCAATGTATAATCGAAATCGTGATTGCCAAATGCCATAAAGTCAAAACCCAGTTTATTCATCAGGCGTACCATTGCTTCCCCTTTGGTAATGTTGCCCAGCAAATCGTCGCTATAGGTATCGCCGGCATGCACAAGCAGCACATTCTCTTTTCCATGTTTTTTACGAATACTGTCAACGGCCGCCGCCATTACTGCCAAACCACCCACCACACCATGGTGCTTGAATTCGAAACTGTTTTCGCCCCCAGGGTCACCGGTTTGCGATGTGGCACTTCCGGGTGCCACTTCAAAAGGCATGTACCGGCCATGGAAATCATTGGCGTGCAAAATGGTCAATGTATCAGAGACAGCCGGCATATTCATGAGCAATATTAAAACGATTAAAATTAATGCACCTGGCCATTTGTTCTTTACTGTTTTCAGGAGGATAAAAAAAGTTTAGATTTTCATTATAGTGACCTTTATGCTTGAGCTCACCAGGGTTTATCATCTTTTTCAAATTCCGGACGAGGCTGGGCGGTAACATAAGCGGCAATATCCCAAGCTTGTTCTTCTGTAAGATCCGGTTCGTGCCGGGGCATATTGTAATAAACAAACGATGCCAGATTCTCCAGCCTGGCCATTCCTGCCCCATGGGTAAATGATTTACTTCCCCACAATGGTGGGCCGTTTTCATCATGACCATTGCCATGTGATTCGCTTTTTATGTTTTTTTGTTTCATACCCCCCTGTCCGTTATCGCCATGACACCGGGCACAGTTTTCGGCAAAGAGAATTTTACCCTTCGTATTATCTGGTTGGTGGCCACTCTTAAGCGGTTTCAATCCCAGCCATGGAATATCCGCGTATATAGGAATTCCTTTTGATATCCAGTGAAAATAGGTAAGGATGGCGGTCATTTCTTTGCTTTCAGGGGGAAGTGGTTTTCCATTCAGGCTGCGCATGAGGCAATTGTTTACCCTGGTCATCAGGTCAACGGAAAAATCCTGCCTGTCCCTGTATTTGGGATATTTAGCTGCAACACCCACATAAGAAATGCTCCCATTTTTGCCTCCCTGGGTTATGCCGCCTTCAAAATGACAATTGTGGCAGGTTAATTCATTGCCCACATAATCCGGCAGGTTCTTTTTGGTTTCTGTAACGATTTTATGGCCGAGTAAAACCACATCACGGATTTGATCCGGGGCATCCTCAGGTTTGGGCGGATTATACATGACCTCCCCCGCTTTTTGATCTGACTTTATCTCTGATGGAACTCCTGCTGTTTCTATGGTTTCTTTCCCGGTAGAACCTTCAAATTCAGGAACCGGACGTCGTTCTTTTTCCTCCTGGGTTGCCGCTATTCCATTTTTCCTGATGTCGTGGATCAACCATTGCATTTCCATGATTTCCCTGCGCTGGGCTTCAATAATTTCATCAGCCAGTTCCCTAACGCGAACATCTTTGATCTGCGACCGGTCACTGGTTAAAATGGCAATGGAGTGATGCGGGATCATGCCTTCCATATAATCCACATCCGAAACCGTTACCTGGCTTCTCACCAGTCCTATTGCTGCACCAATCAATAATACCCCGAAAATCAGGGTAATGATGTTTTTGTTTTTGTCTTTGTACATATTCAACATGTACAGGAGCATGATAATTATCATTGCACCACCCATAATCATGGTCATAAACAGGCGGGTTTCGCTAAACCAAAAATGATCAATGATCTGGTAAGAATTTAAATACATGAGAAAGAACATTGCAACCATAGAGGTGGCAATCATTGCAAAAAACTTCATGTAGTTTCCGTGCTTTTTTTCTTTTGTTTCCATTGTTTCTGATTTTATAATTCTGCTACATTAAACCCTTTTTACGTTCTTCAAATTCCTGTTTATCAATTTCTCCGCGGGCATAGCGTTCTTTTAAAATGTCGAGCGCTGATTTGCTGCCCGGCGGGTTATTGAAGTCTTTGGCTTGGCTCATGGTTTTTGCCACCATCCAGATTACGGCAATTATAATAATGATACCGATGATCCACCACCAGCCCATACCCCAGCCCATGCCCCAGCCGTGTCCGTTAAATCCATTCATCATAGTAAACTCCTTTCCCTTTACCGGTTATTTTTGATTTTGCATCATTCCGCTCTGGCCCTGGTTCATCATTCCTCCCTGACCTTGCATCATTCCGCCACTTTGCATCATCATGTTTTTCAATTGTTCTTTTTGATCGTTGTTGAGCACCGCTTTCATTTTACCAGCCGTTTCGTAGGCAGCTATTCCCATGTTGATACGGATTTCTGAGCATGCTTCCATTTGCTTTTTCACCTGGTCGGCAGGAGCCATATCTTTTAGCAGACCTTTCAACTTCATCTGCTTTTTACGCAATTCTGCCTGGAAATCGATTTGCTGCTTTTTAAAATCTGTCTGTAAATCATACAGTTGATCTACCTGGCCATCGGTGAGCGATACTTGTTCTTGCATGGTGGGCAGTTTGTTTACCATCATACCGTACTTTTGCATGGGCATATCCTGATTCATCATCTGGCCACACATGGGGCACATGCCGTTGTTCATCATGCCCTGCATCATACCGCTGCCCTGCATCATTCCGCTTTTTTGCATCATCATGCCTTGTTGTTGATCCTGATCTTGTTTGTTGTTGTGTTCATGACCCGTTTGGGCGTTTACCGTGTACCCTGCCATAAAAAGGAGGGCTGTTGCAATAATCATTAACTTTTTCATGTCATTAATTTTTAAAATTTTAAAACTCGATTTGTGCCCGCTTATCCGTTCGGAACATTTATATGCATTTTGGCAGTTTTGTCAAACTCAAATGCAAGCTTTAGTCAATAATATTGGAAAGACCATGCCATACTATATTAAATATCAGCAAATCAATGGACTATCCTTTTTTACGTGGGTTATGGCTGTCTGTATTTTTGTTGAAAAAACGAAATGAGAAAAGTTTACACACAGGGTGGGGAGTGTTCCCCACACAACTTTGTTTGCTATTTTCGCCATCATCCTAACAATTGCTAAGATTGTGAGCGTGCTATTGGTCCATAACCGGCCCATTCCTCAGCCAATTCTGATTAATCAGTGCATGATAATTCTCCTTTCTGTTTAACTTACAAATTTTTAGAAGTTTTACCCAAGCGAATCAACCACCCGGGAGAGTTTATCTCTGATTTCCCCGGCAATGATTTTCAATTCGGGGTTATCAATGGACATCATTGAGGCAACGGGATCTACTGCAGCCACTTCCACCTTACTTTGTTCCAATTCCTGCACAATAACATTGCAGGGAAGCATGGTACCTACTTTGTCCTCTTTTTGCAACGCCTCGTAAGCATGTTTAGGACTGCAGGCGCCAAGTATGGTGTATTTTCTGAATTCAACGCCCAGCTTTTCATGCAGTTTGGAATGAATATCAATTTGTGAAAGAACGCCAAATCCTTCTTCTTTTAGTGCTTCGGTCAGATTTTCAATGGTTTGGTCGAAAGTTGTTTCAACCTTTTTACTGATGTAATAATTCATTTTCTTGTTTTTCAGGTTAGTAAATCATTTAATTCTCAAGGTTGGAGGGCTTCGTGTGCCTATCCCCTTATAATCACAATACAAAAGTACATCTAACACATTATGAGAGCATTATATAATATTTGGAAAACATTATATAATTTTCAGATTCACGGTACATCTGCTATTGATTTTCGTTCTTCCGGGTTCGAAATTTTTTACCTGGAAGGAGGAAAACCGGTGATCTTTTTGAATTGGGCAGATAAATGGGCTGAACTGCTGTAACCCAATTCAAAAGCGATTTGCGAAATGGTTTTATCACCGGGTTCGAGCATCTCTTTTGCCCGCTCAATTTTGAGCGCGATGGAATATTTTTCGATGGTTGTACCTTCAAATGCCGAGAATACGGTACTCATATAGTTGTATTCAAGGTTGATTTGCTGCTGCAGGTAAAACGAAAGATTGGTAGTTTCGTGTTCCCCGATATTGTAGATATACCGGATAACAGCATTTTTAATCTTTTCGGTAATCTGTTCAGCGTGATTATTTACAATTGTGAAGCCGGCATCGTTCAGTTCCTTTTTGAGGCGTGCCTGTTTTTCTGAATCCGGTTTTTCAGGCATCAAAATCGAACCCAGCCCAACAATTGCACCTTTTATTCCCTCGCGATCAAGTATTTGTATGACGGCTGAAATGCAGCGGTCGCATACCATATTCCCAACGTGAATTTTGTGATCTGTCTTCTCCATTTCCTTACTGTTTATATAACAGAGAAGCCTTTTCATGATCGGCATACTGGCCCGTGCCTTCACCTTCAACAAAGGTCATGCAGCAGAAGCCTGCTTTTGTGAGTGCGTTATACACCTCTTCCGTCTTACGATGGCGTATATAGGCTTTTATCAGTTTCATGATGGTTGATTTTTAGTGTTAAACTCCGAATCATGCAGAGAAATGCTGAATCGGGAAAAAGTAATTAAGCGTGTTAAAATAACTCGAAAACAAAATCTAAAATCGTGAACGCCCTAAAATCAGGTGATTAGGCTTTATCATGCCTTTTGCCGGTTAATTTAAGCCTCATTCTTCTCAGGGCAAGTTGTCAAGTCTTTTAAGTCACATTTGTCACAGTCTCTGAGCTTTCCATCTGCGCCTTCTTCAAAAGCACAGGTATGCAACTTCACTTCTTTTGATTTACCCATAATCAGTTTAATAACAAAAGCAGCAAGGATAAATCCCAATAGCAATATGGCAATTACAATGGTTTTGAGTATCATTCTTTATCCTCTCCTGTGAATTTTACCTTAAAGTTTCCCGTGTTTCCCCACAGCTTAGCATCTGATCACCAAAATAGGGGTTTCGTATTTCCTTGATGTCACTTAGCCAGTAGGCCCCTTTATCACCAAATGCCATGGGACAGTATTGATAATAAGCCGTTTTTCCATCCAGACCAAAGGTTTTAAGGCTATTGTAAAAGACCTGATTGAAGCGGGAGAAAGCTTCGCGCTGTTTTTCAATGTCGTTAAGGCTGATGATGGATTCTATCGCACTGTTCAATGTTTTAAGCTGATCCATCCACACCAGGTGTGCATCACCTTTGAGCAGACCCATATCAACTGCCTGCAACGACTTTTTAACCTTTTTTGCCTCGGTTGCCGCTTTTTCGGCATTGGTTTCAACAAAAGCGTTTTTCATGGGCAAATAAGCCTGATAAACTTTAGTAAGTTGTGCAGTAAACGTAGGGTTGGTTTCGGTTATAGTCAAAGTTTCACTTTTATCATGGGTTTCATTTTGAGCAGGCCTTTGATCCGATTCAGACATATCCATTCCACCATGATCGTGCCCTGTCATGGCGGAGCCACCTTCGGGATTCATCATGCTGGGCTTGCCGGCCAACTGGGCCGCCGCATCAATGCTGAATGTTCCGTGAATGGCTATCTCCTCGCCGGTTTTTAAACCATCATTTATTATATAGCTTTCGCCAAGCGCAGGGCCGAGTGTAACCTCGCGCATGGTAAAATTCACTCCCTGCTCAGTAGCAGATTTCACATAAACCACCGAACGTTTACCGGTCCACATTACGGCAGTTTTCGGAACTACAACTGCATTGGACTTTTTGGGCAATTTTGCCTGTACCGTACCGGAGACAAACATTTCCGGTTTTAACTCTAAACCCGGGTTAGCGATCTCTACCCTTGCCTTGGCCACCCTGGTTTGGGGATCAATTACCGGATCGAGAAAGGAGATGCTCCCCGTAAAAGTCTTTCCGGGCAGCGAGGCCACGGTAAATTCTACTTTATCGCCTTTTTTAATCCAACCCATGTCTGATTCATACACATCAAAAAGCACCCAGACTTTTGAAAGATCCGCAATTTGATAAATGGGCTCCCCTTTGCCGATGTATTCTCCGGGATTCACCATTTTTTTAGTTACGTAACCGGACACATCAGCCCTTACCTCAAAAGTTTCTGTGGGGGCGCCCGATTTGAGCATGTTCTCGATTTGCGTTTCCGATAATTTCCAGTTTTTAAGTTTTTCCTTTGCGGAATTGAATAAGGCAGGTTGCGTTTCTTTGAATTTTTGCGCCTCGAACAGCTCATTTTGAGCAGTTACCAGTTCAGGTGAATATACCGTAGCAATTACCTGCCCTTTCTTCACCTGCTCGCCGGTGAAATTCACCGCCAGGTTTTCAATACGTCCCGGCACGTGCGAAGTTTGGGAAAATACCAGGCGTTCGTCTTCCTGAACTTTGCCGTTTAAGCGCACCGACTTCACCGGATCCATCGTGCCTACAATGGCTGTACTGATACTGGCCAACTGCATGGCTGTGGGCGACATACTTACCGCCATCGGATCGATTTCGTCGTCGTGATCTCCTTCAAGCGGGATGAGGTCCATGCCACATATCGGGCAATCGCCCGGCTCATTTTGCCGGATTTGCGGATGCATGGAGCAGGTCCAGATGACTTCGCCTGCAACTTCTTCTAATTCATGCCGGTGTTCGTCAGTTGCTTGACGCGACGTACCACCAAAAATCAGCCAGCCCAGCAAAAAACCTATGGCCAGTGTTGACACAACTATGATTATTGTTTTTCTATTTGATTTCATTGTTTGTATGTTTTTGCAGTTAAATAATTCAGTCTGGCAAGCTCAATCATGTATTGCGCTTCTGCCGTGGCCTTCATTTTTTCGTATTTCAGCAGTTGTTGTTGCATGCGTAAAACCTCCTCAAATTGCTCCCCCGAATTGCTGTATGCACTAAACAAAAGATTCAGTGCCTGCTTTGATACCCGTGTTTGACGGTCGTACAGTTCAATCAAATGTTGCTGGCGCTGAAGTTCAAACCAGGCGGTTTCATAATTTGAAATAAGCATGTTCGCGGTTTCTTCTTTCTGCAGTGCGTAACTCTCCTGCATCAGTTGGGCTTCTTTTTGGGCGGCTTTGTATTTCTTCCTGAAAATGGGGATGCTCGCGGAAACCATGGGCATCAGAACGTCTTTTCCATCGTCGGTCATACCACCGCTGTTTTTATCCATGATCATATATCCCAGGCCAACGCCCAATTGTGGGTAGCCTTTTTTTTGTGCTGCTGTTTCGCTTGCCTTGCTTGCCTGCACTTTCAATTCGAGCGCCTCTAAAAGCGGGATTTCCCTAAGCAGGGAATCTTTCCAGACCCTACTGCCCACAAACTCAATTTCCAGGGAGTCGGTAATTTCAACTTCCGCATTTTCGTCTCTGTTGAGCAGTTTATTGAAAGTGGCAAGCAGGGATTTTTCTTTCTGGTTGAGAATTACGAGATCGGTGCCGGCGTCTTTCAGCATAATATCCACACGCAAAACATCAACCATAGGGGCTATCCCGTTCTGGAACTTCGTATTGGCAATGGATTTATAGGCTTCCAGAATTTCGATATTGTCCCGCTCTATCTGTTGCCAGCGGTTCAGCTCAAACAAAGGATAATATGCAGCCGAAACCTGAAAAAACAGTTGGTTGCGGGCATCTAAAAACGCCTGGTATTTGGCTTCTGCCATTAAGGTTGCCGCATCGGCCTGTGCACCGAGGGTACCAAACCAGGGAAACATCTGATTGAGGGTCAGTTCTGCCCGTTGTGAACCCATTTTCGGAATAAAATATCCGAATGAAAGATTAGGATCGGGCAAGGAACTTACCTGCGGTACTTTTTGCATAGCCGCTTCAAACTCCTTGTATTTGGCCTGCAGGCCGGGGTTGTTTTGAGACGCTATCTGTTGATAGGATTGGAGCGTCTGGGCAGTGACAGGCGATGTGATTATCATTAAACAGATGATAGAGGTTAGAAGATAGAGGTTAGAGGTTAGAAAAGAGAAGTTAGAAGTTAGACGATAGAAGTTAGAGGTTAGAAGATTAATATTCTTTTTATCTACTCTCTGATTGTCAGACGCTAACTTCTGACGCCTGATTCTCGACTCCGTGTCTTTTATGTTTCTTTTATTTTTCATGAGTTTTCCAGTTTTTGTGGAGTGCATGTAACATTTTACCAATTTGATCCAACTCTGTATTGATTCGATCACACATGGATTTATCCAGATATTTGCATTCAAGCGCCAATGCAAACCAGTTTTCTGTTTCAGAGCAGGAACCTAAAGCATGAATCAGATGCTGTTTAAAAACCATTTCGTAGCTCCTTTTTGCCCATCCTTCGGCTATATTTGAACTTATTGAACGCGATGAGCGATTAATTTGAGAAGTCAACGAGTAAACTTCTTCCTTAGGAAAATTCCTTGTTAACCAAAAAACTTCCATTGCCAGTTCGAATGATCGTTTATAAACCTCGAGATCCTTATATGATTTTATCATTTAGAGAAAATTTAATAATGTTAAAAAAACGTTTACTAACCTCCAACCCCCACCCTTCAGCTTCTAATCCCAGCAGCTACCGGAACTAACCTCCAACCTCTAACCTCTAACCTCTAACCTCTCACCTCTCACCTCTCACTCCTCCCCTATCTTCCCAATCTTCCTCTCTTCCCTCATACTATACAGCACCGGTACAATAAAATAGGTTACTGCTGCAAAAATCATCCCTCCAAAAGCCGGAATGGCCATAGGTATCATGATGTCAGCGCCCCGTCCGGTAGAAGTAAGAATGGGTAACAGTGCAATGATGGTGGTTGCCGAAGTCATGGCAGCAGGTCTGATTCTGCGGTAACCCGCTTCAACCACAGCCGCACGTATGCCTTTCAGGTTATCGGTTTTGTTCCGGGCAAAACTCTGGTCGAGATAAGTTGCCATCAAAACGCCATCGTCGGTGGCAATACCAAACAGGGCAATAAAGCCCACCCAAACAGCTACACTCAGGTTGATGGTGTGCATCTGGAACAGCTCCCGGATGTTGGTGCCAAAGATGGAGAAATCAACAAACCAGCCCTGGCCGTAAAGCCATATCATCATAAAACCGCCGCTGAAAGCCATAGCTATGCCTGAGAAAACCATGAGTGAAGTGGTGACTGACCTAAACTGAAAGTAGAGAATCAGAAACACAATGACCAAAACCAGCGGGACGATTATTGAGAGGCGTTTTTCTGCCCTCACCTGGTTTTCGTAACTGCCTGAGAATTTGTAACTGATCCCGGCGGGCACTTTTAAATCACCGGAATCAATACGGGCCTGTATCGTTTTTTGCGCATCATTGACCACGGTTACTTCAGAAAATCCTTCCCGTTTGTCGAACAAAACGTAACCCACCAAGAAAGTCTCCTCACTTTTAATGGCCTGTGGTCCTCTGACATATTCAAAATCGACAATTTGAGAGATAGGAATCTGCGCTCCGGTGGGTGTAGGTATCAGAATTTTACCCAGCGATTCGGGGTCGTCCCTGAGTTCACGCGGGTATCGCACCCTCACCGGAAAACGTTCCCGGCCTTCAACCGTAGAAGTGATTTTCATTCCCCCAATGGCTGTTTCTATGGTTTGCTGCACATCTTCCACACTCAGGCCGTAACGGGATATTTCATCGCGCTTAATATTCAGGTGCAGGTAAGGTTTACCAACTATCCGGTCGGCAAACACTGCCTCGGCTTTTACCGAAGGCACCTCTTTCAGTATCTCTTCTAATTGCATCCCAAATGCTTCAATGGTTGGCAGGTCGGGCCCATATACCTTAATCCCCATGGGGGCGCGCATTCCGGTTTGCAACATCACCAGGCGGGTTTCAATGGGTTGCAGTTTAGGGGCGGAAGTTACGCCCGGTATTTTCGCTACTTTCACAATTTCATCCCAGATATCATCGGGCGATTTGATCTCCCGCCGCCAATTGCGGTAATAATTTCCTTTTTCATCTGGTATCAGTTCCGCAAGGGTTACCCCACTGTGCAGCGCTTCCGTATTGGTTAGCGTATCTCCGTTGCTTAGTATAAAACGGTCGTTTTTATCTACCTTAAACCTCATGCGGTGCCCTTTTTCGTTGAGCATATATTCAGGCCGGTAGTTAATTACGTTTTCGTACATGGAGATGGGTGCCGGGTCGAGTGCAGACTCTGCCCTCCCCAGTTTCCCTACCGTAAGTTCCACTTCCGGGATGTTGGTCAACAGCATATCCAACTGCCCCAGCACTTTGCGGTTGTATTCAAAACCTGAATGAGGCATGGAAGTAGGCATCAGCAGGAAACTACCTTCGTTGAGTGAAGGCATAAATTCTTTCCCGATGGCGGGGAAGGTGTGAGTCAATCCAGACCACACTTTGGTGGTACGCACATTCATTCCAAGCCCGTCGAAGCCTTTGGCCACAAAGCCAAAAATGTTGCTGAATCCCATCCAGGTAACTGCCCCGAAGAGAATTAAAAAAGAGGGTATCAGCAGGAAGGTGACTTTATGGTTCAAACACCAGCGGAGGATCGGTTTGTAGAAATATTCAAGGATCAGGAAAAATCCCAGGATAATGGTTATAATCAGGGCAACAAATAGTACATTCATTACCAGGCTTTTGGCAGGCCCAAGCGGCAGCCAGTAACGGGCCAGCAGCCAAACAACCCCAATCAACACAATGATGACTTCGGCATGATGGAGTACCCATAAGGCAACTGACTGCAATCGTTGCTGCACTGTTAAATTGCGGGATGTGGTACCATTGTCCGTTTCTGGTATGTCTGCATGGATACCCATGTGCTTTTTGCCGAATATTTTCGCTATCCCCACCAGGCCAAACGCCAGCAAAATCAATCCACCCCAGGTTTGTCCGGCAATGAGCACGGCAATTCCGATGGGAATCAGCGCGATGTTCAGCCACTTTCTGAAATTTTCACTTTTAATTTTCGCACCAAAGAACCAATGGGCCAGCGTGGGCATAAAAAATAATGAAACGATAAGCGCAGCAATCAAAGCAAAGGTTTTGGTAAACGCCAGCGGCCCGAAAAGTTTACCTTCGGCGGCCTGCATGGTAAATACCGGAATGAAACTGACAATGGTAGTGGAAACCGCGGTAAGTATGGCCGAACTTACTTCGGAAGCCCCGTTATAAATGGTGGTTATGAGTTTCTGTCCAGGGGGAGCCTCGTCAACGTGTTTGATGATGTTCTCGGACAGGATGATCCCCAGGTCAACCATCGTACCAATGGCAATGGCGATGCCCGACAACGCCACAATGTTGGCGTCCACATGGAAGTAGCGCATGGCAATAAAAACCATCAACACAGCGATGGGAAGCAGGCTGGAAATTAAAAATGAAGCCCGGAGGTTCAGCACCATTACAATGACCACCAGAATAACAATCAGGATCTGAAGCGAAATGGCTTCTTCCAATGTTCCCAGGGTTTCGTGAATAAGGCCGGAACGGTCGTAAAATGGTACAATGGTCAATTGGCTTTCTATCCCGTTGGTCAAAACCTTTTTGGGAAGCCCGGGGGAAATTTCTTTGATTTTGTCTTTTACATTATTGATAACCTGCAAGGGATTCGCACCGTAGCGGGCTACCACCACACCGCCCACCACTTCGGCACCGTCTTTATCCAGCGCGCCTCTGCGGGTGGCAGGACCCAACGAAACCACGCCAATGTCCTGAATGCGTATGGGAACATTCTCCTGCACAGCAACCACGGCTTTTTCAATGTCTTCTACCTTTTTGATGTAACCCAATCCGCGCACCAGATACTCCGCCTGATTGATTTCTATGGTTTTGGCACCCACATCACGGTTGGATTTCTGCACCGCCTGCATCACCTGATGCAACGGAATATTATACGCTTTCAACGCATCAGGATTTACGTCAATCTGGTATTCCTGCACAAAGCCGCCAATGGATGCCACTTCCGAAACGCCTTCGGTAGCGTTCAGTCCATATTTCACATAAAAATCCTGAACCGTGCGAATCTCATGCAAATCCCAGCCTCCGGTGGGATTTCCGTCTTTGTCGCGGCCTTCGATGGTGTACCAGTAAACCTGGCCCAAGGCCGTGGCATCCGGACCGAGTGCAGGCTGCACCCCTTCGGGCAATAAGCCGGAGGGCAATGAACTCAATTTTTCCAGTATCCGCGAACGCGACCAGTAAAATTCAACATCATCTGAAAAAATAACGAAAATGCTGGAAAATCCAAAAATGGATGAACTGCGGATGGATTTCACGCCCGGAATTCCCAGCAAATAGGTGGTAAGCGGATAAGATATCTGGTCTTCAATATCCTGAGGCGAACGGCCCATCCATTCGGTAAAAACAATTTGCTGGTTCTCACCAATGTCGGGGATGGCATCTACCGGAACCGGGTCCTGGGGCAGAAAACCTGTTTCCCAGTTAAAAGGAGATGTAGCTATACCCCAGGCCACTGCAGTTATCAGGAGTAAAACGGTGACCAGTTTGTTCTCCAAAAAGTAACGGATTACCTTGTTGAGCATGTTGTTGATTTTAATATGTATTACTGATTGTATAACTATTGAAACAAAGCTATGCCGTAAATGGTTGATTTACCGAACGTACGCTGATTTATAGCAAAATCAACGGTAACACAGCCTGCCATACTGCTTTGGGCAATATGGTGTCAAAAAATTATATTAAAATCAAATAAGGAAGGTCTGAAAGAGGACTTGCTTGTCCTTTTCGAGGGGTGGCGGCAGGTAAGCGGTATTAAAAGGACGATCAGCCTGGGGAGATGAGTCAATGGTTAGTACTGCATAAGCAATAGCAAGTGCGAAATCAATGCTTGAGTTGTGCTGAAATGAATCATTTATAAACTCGTCAGAGGTTTGTACGGTCTGATATTGATTTTCACAACATTGGTCTTTTGAAAAGCTATTATCATGCTGAAGAGGGATTTCGCATGGCTCATTCATATCTTCCATGCCACAACCCTCAAGATGTGAACCTCCATAGATTATCCTGGTTTCAATGGCTTCACCTCGGCACATATGGGTGCCAATGGTCAAACTCAGGTGGCTTGCCAGCAAAACAACAGCTAAGATTATGGAGAAAAATTTCTTCATGCAAGTTATAACGTGAGGATGGGGGTTTTGTTTTGGGGTGGTGCTTTATAATTGTGAAAGATACGAAGAAAGATTTATTTCAGGTGAAAGGCCCATCTTTTTACGCAAGCGATTGCGGGCGGATTCAATACTTCTTACCTCACGTGCGTTGATGGCGGCAATCTCCTTTGTGCTCAGGTTTAAGGTGAGCAAAGCGCAAAGTTTTCTTTCGTTGATTGATAGGTTGGGATGGATTGCTGATAAATTAACATAGAAGTCAGAATAAACATTTTCAAAATACATTTTGAAATCTGACCAAACATCCTTGTCAATATTATTTTGAAGATACCTGATTTGGCTTTCAATCAAAGTTGCATTTTCATTCTGGGTTATACTGAGCTTACCTGAAATCTCCTTTAAATTTTCAATGAGTTTGATTTTCTCCTCTTGAATTTTGGTCAGTGTCATGGCCCGGGTGATGAGCTCGCGATTTTTATGTTCCAGTTCCATCTGAAGTTGGGCTTCTTTTTCTTTTTGGATGATTAACTCCTGTTCGCGGATCACCCTTTGCTGCCGTTCGAGAGTTTTGTTTACTTCTTTTTCAAACCTGTACTTTCTAATCAAAATAAAAGTCAGCCAGCCCATTGACAGTAAGAGCAAAACCGAGCCAAATAGAAGAAAGGTTTTGCGGGAACTCTCCAGCATTTCTATCTTTAACTGATTTTCAACAAGTTTCTTTTCGCTTAAGACTTTGTCAAGATCAACTTTCGATTGTAATTGTAGCACCTGGGTTGAATTTTCAATGCTGTTCAAAGAGTCAACGTACATTAAATGACGCCTGAGGTTTTGGGCTGCATTTCGGTGCGCTGCACCTATGATGTTCTATCGGCAATTCTATCTACAAATATCACGGTGCGATGCACCTATGATGTTCTTTCGCAAACCTTTGATCTACAAATATCACGGTGCGCTGCACCTACAAATATCTCGGTGCTCTGCACCTATGATTTTCTATCGGCTCTGATGTTCTTTCGCCAATCTAATATCTACAAATATTACGGTGCGCTACACCTACTAATATTACGTTGCGATGCATCTATATCAGTGAATGCAATCACCTATGATATATCACAAAAATCGGAATTATTAAAAAAAATAGTATGCAAACAATTCAGTATGAATCAACCATAAGCTGTCCTGTTTGTGGTTTTCAAACAAAAGAAAACATGCCAATAGATTCTTGTCAGTTCTTTTATGAATGTAAAAATTGCAATACTATATTGAAACCCCAAAAGGGTGATTGTTGTGTTTATTGTTCTTATGGTTCGGTAAAATGCCCTTCGGTTCAGAAGATTACCACCCTCAAAAAATGTTAAACTTTTCTTAAAATTTAAAATTTTAGAATCCTTCTTAAAACAAGTAAATTCCAAATATTGTTATTAATGGTTAGCTGTTGTAATTTTTTGAAGGATCACATGGTAGTGAAGGAGAATGTAAAAACCTGGTCAATAGGTGGTTTGACATAATCCTTCTTTATCGGTTGGCAGCATATCATTTTTAGAACCTTGGAAGGCCGCTATTTCCATTGAAGCATTTTGCAGCTATTCCTGCAACAGCCTAAAGTGTAAATATGATATCTATACTGCCACCTGCAAACGGGCTTTATCTTCACTCCCATAGAGGAAAAAGTTTATAAAGTTTTGGCTGACACAAAATGCGGGTTATTGGTACACTATAAAAAGACACACATCATCATGGAGAAAACCACATACAGCACCGTGGATGAATACATCAACAGCTTCCCTTTGGAAGTTCAACAAAGGTTGAAGCAGTTAAGGGCCACCATCCGGGAAAACGCGCCCGGTGCTGCGGAAACCATTGCTTACCAAATGCCGGCTTACAAGTTCAAAAGTAAGCCACTGGTTTATTTCGGTGCCTACCAATCGCATATTGGTTTTTATGCCACCCCCATCGGGCATTCGGAGTTTGCAGATGAATTATCGCAATACAAGCAGGGAAAAGGTTCGGTACAATTTCCAATGGATAAACCCATGCCCCTGGACCTGATTGCCCGTATGGTCAGGTTCCGGATGAGCAATGTTTCATCAACCGGAAAGAAGATGTGATATTCATTTATACTGTTGTTGCCATGAAGAAAAGTGCCGCAATGACGAAAGTTCTGAACGAAATGAAACTTAATGATTCTTTTTGTCTTTGGGCCTTTGAGGCGACAATGCACTGTTCGGAGGAGGCTCAACATTCAAAATCGTAAAACAATATGCGTAAAATCATCTCTTTCACTTTTGTATCGCTTAACGGTTTCTTCAAGGGCGAAAACGAAGATACTACCTGGCACCGCCACGGTGAAGAAGAGGTAACATTCTCTGAAGAATCGCTTCGGGCCGATAACATTCTTCTGTTTGGCCGAAAGACGTATGATATGATGTCCGGTTTCTGGCCAACGCCCCTGGCAAAAGAGATGTTTCCGAAGGTAGCAACAGGTATGAACAGGGCTGAAAAAATCGTCTTTTCAAACTCACTTTCCACAGCAGAATGGCACAATACTTCAATCCTGAGCGGAAATATTGTTGAGCAAATAAAAGAAATCAAAGCAACTCCCGGCCGGGACATGGCCATTATGGGAAGCGGCAGTATTGTGGACCAGTTTACCGATGCAGCACTCATTGATGTCTATCAGATTATGATAGATCCGGTGGTGATAACACAGGGTACTTCAATTTTCAACGGTTTAAAGCACAGTTTAGATTTAAAACTCACGGATTCACGCGTATTTCGCAGTGGAGTGGTACTATTGACCTACGAAAGAATACGCAAAAACTCAAAAACTTACGAATTATGAACCATGACAATCATCAAAAAATAATCCCATTTCTTTGGTTCGATGGAAAAGCCGAAGAAGCCATCAATTTTTATGTCTCGGTGTTTCCAGATGCCGAAATCACCGTGATGAAAAGGTGGCCTGAAACAATGACCACTAACGGCGAGCGTGCCAGGCAGGGAACCATACATGTGGGAGGCTTTGCGATTGGCGGATATCAATTGTATGCCTTTGACGCTGCACCCATGGCAAAATTTAACCCTTCCATCTCGTTTTTTGTGGTTTTTGAAACCGAAACAGAGGTAAACACCGCCTGGAGTAAGCTCATTGAAGGCGGTGAGGAATTAATTCCTTTGAACAAATACGCATGGAGCGATCGTTATGGCTGGCTCACCGACAGGTTTGGCATTTCATGGCAGCTTTACAAAGGCAAGCTGGAAGATGTGGGACTGCGGGTTTCGCCATCACTGATGTTTTCGGGAAGCCAGCGCGGAAAGGCCGAAGAAGCTGCCGAACACTATATGTCTGTTTTCCAGGATGCAATAAGCAACGGCATGACCAGATACGGCGCCAATGAAGGCGGCCCCGAAGGCATGGTGAAACATGGTCAATTCAGGATTCTGGGGCAAACCTTTATGGTTATGGACAATGAAAATGAAAATGATATCCCATTCAATGAAGCCATTTCGTTCTTCGTGAAGTGCAAAGGCCAGCAGGAAGTGGACTATTTTTGGGATCAATTCACCAAAGAAGGAGAAGCCTCCATGTGCGGCTGGCTGAAGGACAAATTCGGGGTTTCCTGGCAGATAGTCCCTGACTTTTTCATGAGTGGCATTGAAACGGGAACGCCAGAGCAGACCCAAAATATGATGGATGCCCTGATGCAAATGAAAAAACCCGATGTGGAAAGGCTACAACAAGCCTTAAACAAATAAATACAAATACAAAACCTTAGAATCAAATCACATGAAAGTAAACCCATACCTGAACTTCGACGGCCAGGCCGAAGAAGCGTTCAACTTTTATAAATCTGTTTTTGGCGGCGAATTTTCGGGCATAATGAAAATGAAAGAGGCCCCCGGAACAGAAAACCTTTCAGAAGAAGAGCAAAACCGGGTGATGCACGTTTCGCTACCCATTGGGAATGATATAGTGCTGATGGCCTCCGACATTCTTCCATCCATGGGACACAAGCTGGTAAAGGGAAACAACAATTATATTTCCCTGCATCCCGGCAGTAAGGAAGAAGCAGACAGGCTTTTCAAAGGCCTTTCTGCAGACGGCGACATCGAAATGCCCATGGAAGACCAGTTTTGGGGCGATTATTTCGGAAGTTTTACGGACAAGTTTGGCATTTGTTGGATGATTAATTTTAATCCGGAATTCTGAGCCAGAAAAAAATCCCGGCAGTCTGTTTGTTGCGCAAAATCAGGAGCTTAAAGATATCGGATCATTTCAAGCAGACGTCCTTCCGGACCCGGGTAATTATGATATGGCGTAAAACCTTAAACCATGAAACGCAGAAATTTCATATTGACGACATTTACAACACTTGCAGCAATGCCTGTGTTTGGTTTTTCTCAAATTAAAACCCTGAGTGCTATGCGAACGAACAAAGGATTCAAGGTCGGATCAGGTGAGGCGAGGTATGGCATGCATTATAAAATGAAAGGTGTTACCTTAAACACCCTCGACATAAAAATTTCGGGACAGGATACCGATGGTGAACTGGCAGTGTTTGAACAAACCGGCTTAACACCCAATGGCGGGCCACCCCTGCACATTCATCCCCATCAGGACGAATGGTTTTATGTTGTTGAAGGGGAATATTTATTTCAGGTTGGCGATGAAAAACATTCGATGCAGGCGGGAGACACTATTTTTCTGCCACGAAACGTGCCACATGCTTTTGTCCAGCTTACTGAAAAAGCCAGAACCATTGTTTCATACCTGCCCGCCGGAAAAATGGAGGCATTTTTTGCCACAACCGATAAATGGGCTTCACCACCAACCGAAGACGAAATACGAAAAGTTTTTGCAGACCATGATATGCAGGTGGTCGGCCCCCCATTGAACAAAAAAGAATAAAGATGACAAAAAAGAGCAAAAAGGCAATATCGCCGCAACAACAGGAAACATTATTTGCCGTGCTCAAATCCCGTTTTGACGCGCACAGAAACCGGCATGAAGGAATTGAATGGGAATCCGTACATAAAAAATTAATAAACGATCCGGAAAAGCTTTGGACGTTGCATCAAATGGAAGAAACGGGCGGTGAGCCGGATGTGGTGAACCATGATAAAAAAACAGGGGAATTCATCTTTTTCGATTGCTCCCCCGAAAGTCCCAGGGGACGCCGAAGCCTTTGCTACGACCAGGAAGCACTCGAATCGAGGAAAGAGAACAAACCTCAAAACAGTGCAGTGGGCATGGCAGCCGAAATGGGCATTGAACTGCTCGACGAAGAACAGTACCGCGAACTGCAGCAATCAGGGAGTTTCGATACCAAAACATCGAGTTGGGTAAAAACACCTGATAAAATCAGAAAATTAGGTGGCGCCCTGTTTTGCGACCGCCGCTACAACCAGGTTTTTACTTACCACAATGGGGCCGAATCGTATTATGCCGCCAGGGGGTTTCGGGGTGTATTGAGGGTTTAAGCCGGGTTTATAATCCGATAAAACACAGAACAATTAATGATTCACCTGAAATTGAACGTTTATGTCGAACAATAAAGTAACACTGCACAGGGTGCTGACCGCTTCTGCGGAAAAAGTATTCAGGGCATTTTCCAACCCCGATGCGTATGCCACATGGATTCCACCTTACGGATTTTTAGGAAAGTTACATCAGATGGATTTTCGGGTAGGAGGAACCTACAAAATGTCCTTTACCAATTTCACAACCGGCAACAGCCACTCGTTTGGAGGCGCGTTCGTAGAAATCGAACCCAACGAATTGATTAAATATAGGGATAGTTTTGACGACCCCAAATTGCCGGGCGAAATGATTACCACGGTAAAGTTAAAGAAAGTCTCGTGCGGCACAGAGTTGCATATCGTGCAGGAGGGAATCCCTGATGCCATCCCTTTGGAGATGTGCTACCTGGGCTGGCAGGAATCATTGGAAAAATTGAAGAGACTGGTGGAGCCGGAGATCCTGGATGCTTAAAAGTTTAAGTATTTGAACCAACATAAAAAGATCAAATGAGGAAAATAATCGTTTTATCATTTATAACTCTTGATGGCGTAATGCAAGCACCCGGCGGGCCGGAGGAGGACACATCAAGCAGTTTCAAATATGGAGGCTGGGTATCGCCATATTTTGATGAAGTTGCTGATAAGGTCATGGAAAAACAACTGAAACCCGCTGACCTTCTGTTGGGAAGAAAAACTTTTGAAATTTTCGAGGGCTATTGGCCGCAACATTCAGCCAACTGGCCGGGCATCAATGAGGTTACAAAATATGTCGTGTCAGGAACAAGAGAAACGTCGGATTGGGAAAACACTATTTTCCTTAGAAATTTGACAGATATTGAAAAACTCAAAAATGGTTCAGGTACCGATATTCAAGTCCATGGTAGCGGTGAGCTAATCCAGTTGCTACTCAAGAACGATTTGGTGGACGAACTCTGGCTAAAAATCCATCCGATAACCCTTGGCAACGGGAAAAAATTGTTTGCCAAAGGTACGGTTCCGGCAGCATTTGCTTTAATGGAAAGTTTAACCACGCCAGGTGGGGTGATTGTTGCAAATTATAAACGGGCGGGGGAAGTGAAGACAGGTACCGTGGGTGGATAAAAGCAAATAAATCAAACAGTAAACCGAAAAGGCAATGGATGACTCGAAGATTGACAATCCGGGCAATAAAGCTGCTACCCCTTTTGCTCAAACCTATTTCCATGGAACAAAAGCTGACCTGATTGTTGGCGACCTGATAAAGGTAGGTTTCAACTCAAACTTTGGTCAAAAGAAAAATGCAAGATACATCTTCCTGACGGCGACATTGGATGCGGCTATCTGGGGCGCAGAACTGGCCCTGGGCGGAGGACGGGAAAGAATTTATCTGGTGGAACCAACCGGAGAAATTGAAGACGATCCGGACCTGACCGATAAAAAATTTCCGGGAAACCCGACAAAATCTTATCGTTCCATACATCCTTTGAGGGTTGTTGGAGAAGTTACGGTGTGGCTGCCACATCCAAAAGAGCAGGTAAAAGCCATGAAAGCGCATCTTGAACAGCTAAAAGAACAAGGCATAAATTCTTTAAACGAATAAAATTCATAAAATGAGAAAACTGATTGCCGCAATCAATATGACGCTTGACGGGTTTTGCGACCATACTGCCGGAATACCCGATGAGGAAATACATCAGCATTATACGGAGCTGTTAGGACAGGGAGACGCAATTCTATATGGAAGGACTACGTATCAATTGATGGAATATTGGCGAACCCTGTTGGAAAATCCTTCAGAAAAAAAATCAATGAATGACTTTGCTGCGGTTATTGACAAAATTCCAAAAATAGTTTTCTCCCGCACGCTTAAAAATGTGGAATGGGATAGTGCAACAATAGCCAAACGTGATTTAAAAGATGAGGTTTTAGAACTAAGGAAACACTCCGGACGGAACATTTTAGTTGGCAGCAGGAGTTTAATTATTCAGCTTATGAACCTTAACCTGATTGATGAATTGCAACTTTGTGTTCATCCTGTAGTTGTAGGAAGCGGATTGCCCTTGTTTGAAAATATTCAGGACAGGATAGCTCTCAAATTAAGAACAACGAAAGTATTTGGATGTGGCGCTGTAATCCTTTACTATACAAAAAATGAAGCAAACTGACTGATGAAATGCAGGAAGCAATAAATGATCCTTTAGTATTGGTGAAGAAACGATTAAGTTCAGTTTAAACTTTTTATTAAATAGAAAAATGACAGAGCTAAAAACTTCTACCGTTGAAACCCAGATGCTGATCAGAAAACCTGTTTCTGAAGTATTTCAGGCATTTATCGACCCAACCATCACCACCAACTTTTGGTTTACAAAATCAAGTGGACCATTGGAAGTTGGAAAATCGGTAAAATGGGAATGGGAAATGTATGATGTTTCAACCAACGTATTGACCAGGGAAATTATCCCAAACAAGTTAATATCAATGGAATGGGGAGACCCTGCGACGACGGTGGATTTCGAGTTTACCGAATTGACGGACGGAACCACGTATGTTGTAATAAAAAATTATGGCTTCCAGGAAAAGGGAGATAAGTTGTTGGAGGCCATCAAGGACAATACAGCCGGTTTTACAACCGTATTGGATGGGCTGAAAGCATATTTGGAGCATAATGTTCTCCTGAATTTAATCGGAGATAAATATCCAAAAGAAATCAGCAGGCATTAGTTCCAAATAAATTGGCTGAATACGTTGAACACAAAATTGGAGGAAATGAAAACGCAAATCACCACATTCCTGACCTTTCAGGAAAACAATGCCGAAGAGGCCATGAATTTCTACGTGGAACTGTTTGACAATTCCAAAATCCTGAATATTCAACGTTACGGAAAGGGCGGTTCCGGCAAGGAAGGAACCATCATGAAAGCGGTTTTTGAACTGAACGGAAAACAATTTATCTGCAGCGACAGTTTTATAAAGCACGATTGGAACTTTACCCCGGCTATTTCAAACTGGGTTGAATGCAAAAGTGTGAACGAGCTTGAACGGCTTTTTTCAAAACTATCCGTAAACGGGACGGTGATGATGCCGCTGGACAATTATGGCTTCAGCCAGAAGTTTGCCTGGGTTGCCGACCAGTTTGGTATTTCTTGGCAATTAAATTTACAATGAAATGGAGAGAAAAGTAGCGCTTTACATAGCAATGAGCCTTGACGGCTATATTGCGAAAGAGGATGGAAACATTGATTTTTTATCCATTGTTGAAACGCCGGGTGAAGATTTTGGTTACGCCGATTTCCTTAAGGGCGTGGATACGGTTATCTGGGGCCGCAAAACCTTCGATAAAGTTCTTTCCTTTGGGCAGGGCGTTCCGCACAAAGACAAAGCGGTGTACGTTATTTCCAAAACCAAAAAGGGAAGGGAAAGCCACGCCGTTTTCACAAACGATGTGGTGACTTTAATAAAAAAGCTAAAATCTCAAAAAGGAAAAGATATTTATTGCGACGGTGGCGCGGAAATCGTGTTCGAGTTGCTGAACCATAAGCTGCTCGACCGGATGATTGTCAGCGTGATTCCACATTTGGCCGGTTCGGGCATCCGGCTGTTCAAAAACGGAAATTTGGAACAGCACCTGATTTTTAAAAAAAGCGTGGCCTTTCCCTCGGGTCTCGTTCAGTTGTGGTACGATGTAAAGCATTAAAATTCAACCTGAAATACATTTGATCCAACAGGTTTATTTGTTGGTACTCCAGGATATTTCTCTGACCGCTGTAGGTTCAAAATAAAAAAAAGTTCATGATGCAAAAAAAAGAGGAAACAATCACCCTTATTATGAACCTGGGCCTCTCAAAAGAAGAGGCATTTGAGAGGTTTGTAAACCACTTCAACAATTGGTGGCCAAAGAAATATACCTGGTCAGGACAAAAACTAAAGTTCATCCAGATAGAAGCCAATGTAAACGGCAAGTGTTTTGAAATTGGACCTCACGATTTCCGATTAGATTGGGGAAGGGTTTTGGAGTTTGAGAAGTCAAACAAGATTGTTTTTAGCTGGCAAATTAGTCCCATACGTGTACCTGAGCCCGACCCGGCAAAGGGGAGTGAAGTTGAAATCGTATTTAAGGAAGAGGATGGGCTGACAAAGTTAGTGTTTGAACACCGGAGTTTTTCAAATCATGGAAATGGTTGGAGAAAATATATAGAAGCCCTGAAATCGGAACAGGGATGGCCATATATTCTTAACAGGTACAAACGACATTGTGAAACCGGGTGACAGTGTGATCTATTCTAATCATCCGGGTCTGATTTGCAGGTCAATATGATTTGTGCTGAAATTAATATTCTAAGTGCAATCGTTTGCGCTAAAAGTTTGTTTATCAGTCATTTTCAATTACCTTATCTTTGCACCATTCTAACGTCAATAACTCAAAAATATACTATCCGATGAAAAAAGACAATAGTGTTCAGACCGGAGAAACTGACACCACGCAATCAACGCGTGATCTTATCCGCTATATCAACCTCAAACTGGCGACCATGGGTCAGCCTGTTTTTGATGATTTTACGGATCAGCAGCGCGAAGTACCCCTCTCTGACCCCACTTTTCTGGAACTTACTGAAAACCTGATTTCCAATTACAGAATCCGTACCCGTCTGATTGACAATATTCTTTCTCCCGCTGATCAGCGGATTCAGGATTTCATCCATGATTATATTAAGGATTTGAAGCTTACAGAAATTCCACACCTGCCTCACAATACCTTTATCAGCGATAAACCCGGCGTGGCCCGTGTGCTTAGCCTGCCGCCCCATCACAACCATTACCAAAACGATTACATTCAATCGTACCGTATTAAGCAGGGGGTTTTGCACAATCCAAAAAACGACCGCCGCACCACCAAAGGCTCCTTTCATATTGTGGAAGGTGGCCTGCCGGTGCCTGTTGACAAAATTGAAGTCCCAAAACAGGCCTGGGTAAAATTCCTTCAGTCGGCATTTAACCCAAGTCCCGAGCTTAACCAACTACCTTTTACCTCATTTCAGGATAAAAAAGCGAGTGTTTTTGTTTCGCTGCTGCTCAGGCCAATTGTCAGGCCGGAAGTAAAGGGAGTGATGAAACGTAAAACCATGGAAGTAAGGTTTTTTGCTCCGGGAAGCCTGGTAAGCAACATCGATTTTGTAGAATCCATCTTCGGCAATGCCGGCAATCCTGCCAATCCTGAATATGATGCTGCCCTTGATCCTCAATACTGGACCGGTCACACCGGCTGTATCGTTCTGGCTCCTCAACTGACCCAACTGACCAAAAAAGAACTTGGACTGCCACACTACGACAAAGCCACCGACAGGCAACGAAAAGATGAAGTTTGCTGGAAATCGGAAGATGAGTTGTACAATGATGGAAATCCATTCAAAATTACCTGCCGTGATGAACGCGGGGTGGTAATTACGCTGATAGCCGACAACTATTTTGGCTATTCAAAAAAAGAGATCAAAACGCAAATCAGTTATTCAGCCAACCTGCACGGACTGGTTGAGGAGGAACATTCAGGCGGTGCCATCGCCTTCGCGCGTAAAAACATAGGTGCAAGCTTTAATGGCCCGCTCTTTATGAAAAACCGGCTTAAGAAAGCCTATTCCTTTAATGATGTAGTACAAAAATTTGGCGAAATTATGAACCTTCAGCCCGAAGGTTATGGAATTGACAAAAAGTTTGACAAGATAATTTACATTCCTGAAGATACTGAAATTGATTTGTATAAAGGCTCGGTTCAATGGATGCTTAATGGCGAAAAGCAAAGCATCATCCTAAGGCCTGATTATTTTTATGTGTTTCCATCGGGACACAAAATCCATATGGAAAAACACCCGTCGGCCCCATCGTGGCGATTGGTAAGCACTTATGCGCAGGGAACTTTCTGCCATAAGCCCAGCACGGTTTCGGGTGGTGGAAAATCAGAAATCTCCAAATCGTTGCTTAATGCCATTATTTATGGTTCTTTCTTCGTTGACGATTTTGATAAAGACATCCAGGCTACCGACGAAATTATCAACCGTGACTATTCCAACCGCTGGAAAAACCCTGAAGAACACAATCTGGTTTCGCGTTCGTTGCTTTCGCCACAGCGTACCCTGGGTTCGGCCATAAAGTTATTAACGCCATCGTCGCAATATACCGATGAATACAATAATTTCGTAAAATCTATCCCGGCACATGTAAAAGCGTTGGTTTTTTACGTAAAACGTTTTTATCGTCCCGAAAGAACCAATGACAACTGGAAGGATTACTTTTCTACGGACGTTATCAATGGCCGCAAAGGGCATGAGCTGCTATTCAACAACCGCAAACTGAGTGCCAGCTACCTGAGGGTTGGTTTTGCCACCGACAATTCCTGGTATTTACACAAGCTTCGATCTGATTTTATCGCTGCTGCCAAAATTCAGATGGAAGACGACATCACCGCATCCATTACCATTCCGGTGAAGAATCTCAAGTACGTGAATCCGGAATACCCCAACAAGAGCTTAAAGCTGACCGAAAATTGTGAACGGAAATTTTTTCAGCGTCCCGACGAAGCCATACATCGCGGTTATGACAAAGAGACAGAAGCAGATTTATCGCAAAACAACAACTTCTGCTCCAACTACGAGCCACTTTCGCCGGAAGATGGCAAACGCCTGGTAGAAGATGCCATCAATTTCGACCTTTACACCAAGCCCATCCGTAGATTGATTGTTGAAGGCAGCAAAGATGAATCGGGTTACTATTTTATCTCACCTTCTCACCCCCGTATCGTAGATGGTGCTCCTTCAAAAAACCCGCGCTATCTTCAAATAAGGCCCGATCTGGTCAATCCGATTGACGACTATCTGGCTGACTTAGGGTTGCGTTTTTCGAGACGCATACCTTTATCAGAGGCAGTTCATCACCCCATCAACGCCGTTTTACCCGGCCGGCGCAACAATCCACCAGACAAGAAAAACGGCATCCGGGGATTGAGCGTTTACGGACCGATCCACTATCAGGATTTGCCCGAATTGTTTATGGATTTCATCTGCAGCCTTACCGGAAAATCCCCCTCAACCACAGGAGCAGGTTCAGAAGGCGCTCTTACCAAGGGGCCGTTCAATATGCTGAGTCCGGTTACCGATTTGAACAACGCACTGCTGTCGTACATTCTTACCGGCTACAATGCTTTTTCATCCGCAGCTGGTTATGTGGGAACAGACTCGAGATTTGACCACGACATTTCGCTGTTGATACCTGAGCTATGGAGCCGCATGGATATTAAGGATCGTGACCCTCAGAAGCTGATCGCGGAAGGTTCGCTCGAAAAAGTAGAAGATTTTGAATACAACGGTAAGCGGATTTTAGCTTCCCGTCTGGGTTACCGGATTACGGAGAATTTCACTTTCAGCTACCTTAACAGTATTTTTGATGAGCCACAGGCAGTATTCACCGACAAAATGCTGCGTCCTGAAAAGCAGGATATTGAGGCCTTTGCTGATGGGGTGAACAACATAGTTGAAGCCCAGACCCGGGTTGCACTTGACTACTTTGCCGATGGCAGTGTTGATGCAGCCATTCCACCATTGAAAGCGCTGCTCCACATCATGGCTTATGGCAATTATGAAGGAAAACCGGTATCTCATCCCGACATCCGGAACATGTTTGAGCGTGAATATGTGCTTTCATCTGAATGGTATAAAGAAAGACTGTTGCATAAACAGCAGATTGATATAGCATTTCTTGAGAAAAGCCTGCAATATCTTGATGACTTTATGAAACTGGAAGTAAATCAGGAATATACAACGCAACTGAACCTCCATCAGCGCAAAGCAAACCTTGCGGCTGAACTGGAACATGTAAAGTCGGACAATTATCTTGAGTTTCTGGAAGGAACTATTGGAGCTGATTTGCTGTTTACCAAAGCCTGATAAATGATAGCTTTAAAGGGTGTTGAAATGATGTTTAAACGTCGTTTCAACGCTCATTAATCATTTCGGAGTAACGAAAATCCAGGTAAGAAATTACTGAGTAATTAAAATAAGCTGTTTATTTGCTCATCAATTAGGGAAATATAAAGCTAAAAAGAATGAGCCCAGTATAAGAACTTTTTTTTTGCCACCAGGGCACGAAGACACAAAGCCTCACCAAGTTTTATTCATTGATATATAGTGCTTTATTTAACCTGGTGCCTTTGGGTTTTAGTGGCATTTTTTTTTAGACTGGACTCAAGAATGATCATGCAGTATCAGTGGATCTGATATTGATTCGGGGAAACTATTCGAAAGCTATGTTGCCGCCGAAATGATTAAATTTACAAGAACCAACAGGCTGAATACAGATTTAACCTTTTATCGAACCCGATCCGGAATGGAGATTGACTTTGTCATAGAAACCTGCAAAGGAATCATTGGTATGGAAGTAAAAAATCGTGACACGACATCAAAATCCGACTTTATAAACCTGAAACGTATGGCAGACGCAGCGGGAAATGAATGTCTTGGAGGTATAGTACTCTATAGAGGCAACCAAATCCAAAAATACGGCAAAGGGCTTTGGGCTATACCTTCATGCAGGTTTTTTAGTGCCTGCTGATTGATTCTCGCTGGCTGCGGAAATAATAATTAACCGATATTAAAAAATGTCGAATCAACAATCAAGTACATTCCGATTTCTGTTATAATACACAGCTGTTCCAGGTCATTATTCAAAGTTTCAGGGAAAAGACACAACACTGACTATTAGCTTGTTGTGTACCTAACTATAAGTCGTTGAACAAAAATCAAGTGAAGTGGCAGAATTGGAGTAAGCCCTGAAAGTTTCAGATATACCTGTTGCGAAATGACAATTACTGATCCCATCCTTGGTAAGCATGTCTATATTAAAGTAAAGTAATCTATTGAGTTTTGTGAATGCTTGAAAAACGATGAATTTAGAAAAAAGATGACTATTTATCATAAGCAGATATAAAAAAATGGAAATCTGAATAATAAAATTTTCCAATTTTTCAAAAAATCCCTCTCTTACTAAGTAATAAATTTATTACCTTTGTATTAATGAAAAGTAGTGAGCTCTTAAGGATACTGAAAAAAGACGGCTGGTATGTAATAAGGCAAAAGGGAAGCCATATCATTATGAAGCACCCTACAAAGTCGAACGTTATAACAGTTCCATACCATTCAGGCAAAGAAATGAAGAAAGGAACGCTACAAGCCATCTTAAAGCTTGCCAAAATTTGAAACAAATAAAAGATAACCAACATGAAAATAAATAGGAACAAACCCATCATTAAGCTTAAAATCATTAAAGAAGATTTGGGCTATACTGCTTTAGGCCAATGGAAAGAAAGGAGCCTCATAACCTGTGGAGACAATTGGGAAGAACTACAAAATATGATAGTAGAAATGGTTAATCTGGCTTTTGAAGATTTAGGATACACTTATACCATTGAGGAAATCCAATTTGAATTTGACCTTGCAAGTTTTTTCGATTTTTATAAGGTTATCAATGCCAAGGCGTTATCAGAACGCATAGGAATGAATCAAAGCTTACTGGCGCAATACATTAAAGGGACTAAGAAACCTTCTGTGGCCCAGACCAAGCGTATCTTAAAAGGTGTTCAGCAAATTGGCAGGGAACTTTCAGAAGCGAAGTTTCTGATTTAATATATACAGACCTATCAATTACCTGCGGATATAGTCTTATAATATAACCTAAAATTCTGAACTGATTATTAGCTTGTTGTGGACCTAACTACAAGTCGTTGGTCATAAGTCGGTTCCTATCAATTACCTGTGACTGAATTCGCCTGTAAAAGGGCTTTAGTCCAAAAAGGACGACTTACCTATTAAATACCTTTTACTTCAATCCCCGGGCAAATCATAAAACTTCTTAAATCCAATTGAGCCGGTACCACATTTTCCGGCTGGCACAAACCATTTTGCAACTGACTTGTTTTAATATTTAGATTGCTTCGCACTACATAATTTCAGATGTATTTACCAGGCTGATAATATCAGTCTGTCAACTATTTAATTTCAGTAGTGACCGATTAAAACTCTTATAAATGAATGAGCCTCTTCACTTCGTAGCGACGATTCTTTTCGATTTCTCCGGTCACAACTGATTTAATGTATTACCGACCCCGAAACAAACCAATCTACGGAACGCAATTCGTTAATTCTTAAATATATCATTGAAAAACTTTGAAAGATGGCAAACAAAAAAATAAGTCAAAAAGGCATTGATACAGTACGTGTCCTATCGGCAGATGCCGTTCAAAACGCAAATTCAGGACATCCGGGAACTCCCATGGCATTATCACCACTGGGCCATGTATTGTGGACAGAAGCAATGCATTACAATCCTCAAAATCCCGAATGGGTGAATCGCGACCGGTTTATCCTTTCCTGTGGTCATGCCTGTATGTTGCAGTACAGCTATTTGTATCTTACCGGATATAAAATTACCCTTGAAGATATTAAAAATTTCAGACAATTGCACAGCATCACAGCAGGGCATCCCGAATATGGGCTTACTCCGGGGATTGAAGTAACTACAGGCCCTCTGGGACAGGGTTTTGCCAATGGTGTGGGTATGGCCATTGCACAAAAGTATATGGCTGCCCGATACAACAAACCCGATTTTAACATTTTCGATTATCATATTTATGCTATCTGCAGCGATGGCGACATAATGGAAGGCGTTTCGGCTGAAGCAGCTTCGCTGGCTGGTCATCTCGCACTGGGAAATATGATTTATTTCTATGACGATAACCGCATTACGATTGAAGGTCATACCGATCTTACATTTGATGAAGATGTTTCTAAACGTTTTGAAGCGTATGGATGGCATGTTCAATATATACCTGACATCAATGATCTGGAAGCACTTTCAGAAGCGATTAAGAACGCACAGAAAGAAACCTCTCGTCCATCGCTGATCAGAGTCAGGAGCGTTATTGGTTATGGCAGTCCCAACAAGCACGATACTGCAGCAGCCCATGGGTCTCCACTTGGTGAAGATGAAGTGCGTCTGGTTAAGCAGAACTTTGGGTTCGATCCCGACAAAAGTTTCGTAATTCCCGATGATGTGTTACAATTTTATCGGGAAGCGGGAAAAAGAGCTGCAAAAAAGGAAGAAGAATGGAATGAATTGTATAAGAATTACAAGAAGCAATATCCTGATCTTGCCAGAGAATATGAAACAATTGGTTCAGGGAAACTTCCTGAGGGTTGGGAAGACAAACTTCCGGTTTTTGAAGCCGGTGATAAAATGGCCACACGAAAAGCCTCTGGCAAAACCCTCAATGCCATAGCGGATTATTTTCCTCAATTGATTGGAGGATCAGCCGACTTAGCGCCCTCAAATGACACAAATCTTAATGATTATCCCTCCTTTTCGGCCAAACACCATGAAGGGCGCAACTTCCATTTTGGCATACGTGAACATGCCATGGGAGCTATTCTCAATGGTATGGCCCTGAGCAAATATCTAATTCCGTTCGGTGGTACCTTTTTGATCTTTTCCGATTATATGCGTCCTCCTTTGCGACTGGCTGCCATTATGAAAATCCGTCCGATTGTCGTTTACACTCACGACAGTATAGGTCTGGGTGAGGATGGTACAACACACCAGCCGGTTGAGCAGCTAACCGGGCTGCGATTGGTGCCAGATATGACCGTCATCCGTCCGGCAGATGCCAACGAAACAGCACAGGCCTGGCGTGCCGCATTAAAGCACACCAATGGTCCGGTAGCCATTGTTTTAACCCGGCAGGGAATTCCGGTTATCGATCAGAATAAATACGCCAAGGCAAAAGGACTTGAACAAGGCGCTTATATCCTTTCTGATTCAGATGGAATGCCGGATATTATTCTGATTGCCACAGGATCGGAAGTTCATCTGATTTTGCAGGCACAGGAAGAATTAAAGAAAAGCAATATTCAGGCACGTGTGATCAGCATGCCTTGCTGGAGTTTATTTGACAAGCAGGATGCCGCTTACCGCGAAAACATTCTGCCAAAAGGCATCAGAAAACGTCTGGCTGTAGAAGCCGGCTCAACGCTGGGTTGGCTCAAATATGTAACCGATCAGGGCGATGTAATCGGCATCGACAAATTCGGAGAATCAGCACCTGGCGATGAGATAATGAAAGAATATGGGTTTTCGGTTGAAAATGTAGTGAAAAGAGCAAAGGCTTTGCTTTCCGGAAAAAATATCTGAAGCCGGAGTTTACGCAATCGTCCATAACGCATAAGACCCTCAGCTTACATGACCAGTATAGATATTTCGCAAATAAAGGTTATTTTTCTGGACATTGGAGGTGTTTTACTCACCAATGGCTGGGGGCATGTCTCGCGGCAAAAGGCCGCCAGCCATTTTGGATTTAACTATGATGAAATGAATGTACTGCATCATTTTATCTACAATGTTTTTGAGATTGGCAGCATATCGCTTGATGAATATCTTGACATTGCCGTATTTCACCGTCGCCGCGATTTCACAAAAGCTGAATTCAAGAATTTTATGTATGCCCAATCGGTTGAGTTGCCCAAAATGTTACCCTGGCTGAAAAGCTGGAAAAAGCAGATAACAATCCCTGTATTTGCCCTGAGCAACGAAAGCAGGGAACTAAATGATTACCGAATCGACAAGTTTAAGCTGCACGAGTTATTCAACGGCTTTTTCTCCTCTTGTTATGTCGGCATCCGTAAACCCGACCCGCGTATTTTTCAAAAAGCCATGCAAATTGTACAGGTAAAACCACAGGAATGCCTTTACTTCGACGACAGGCTTATGCTGGCAAATACCGCTACAAAACTCGGAATGAATGGCATTCATCATGAAACGTTTGAAACATCAAAAAAAATCCTTGAAAAATTCATTTGTAAATAAAATCATCATGGAAAAAGATAGCATACATCAAAATGTAATCGGAATGATCGGTCTCGGAACTATGGGTTCCAACCTATTACAAAACATTGCCGATCAGGGGTTCAGGTGTGCCGGATACGACAATGATTCCACCCAGGTTGATACGCTCAATAAGCTGAATCGCGATAACATACAAGGTTTTTCAGATTTAAGTGAATTTACCAAAAGTCTGAAAAGCCCAAAAACAGTAATGCTGCTGGTTCCTGCGGGTAAAATTGTGGATGTAGTCATCCGGGAGCTGCTCCCCATGCTGAGCCGGGGCGACATCATTATCGATGGTGGAAATTCACATTTCACCGATACCGAAAGGCGCTACAAAGATCTGGAACAAAAGGGGTTTCGTTTCATCGGAATGGGTGTTTCGGGAGGTGAAGAAGGCGCGCGAAAAGGGCCAAGTATGATGCCGGGTGGCGATAAAAAAGCCTTTGAAATTGTGGAACCTGTTCTCAAAAGAATTGCTGCTCAGGTGAATGGTGATCGCACGGTTGCTTATATGGGGGAGCGTTCTGCCGGACATTTCGTGAAAATGGTACACAACGGTATTGAATATGCCATAATGCAGTCAATTTCAGAAGCTTATGAAATCCTAAGGAAAGGGTTGAATATGGAAGACGAGGCCATGTATCGCGTCTTTGAGCAATGGAGTCAGGGTCGTCTGCACTCATATCTTCTGGAAATAACCCGCGATATTTTCGCATTTAAAGAAAAAGGAAGCGATCATCTGTTACTCAATGATATTAAAGATGAAGCCAAAGCCAAAGGCACCGGGAAATGGACCTCTCAGGCAGCCATGGATCTGAGCCTTCCCATACCGGTTATTGATGTTGCAGTTTCCATGCGCGATCTTTCAAAGTATAAGGATTTACGTTCACAGGCCTCCAGGCTATATACCGGGGCAAAAGAACCAAAATATAGCGGAACGGACGCTGATTATACCGACCACCTTGAACAGGCTTTGTATTTTGCAATGATATCGGCTTATGCACAGGGAATGCACTTACTTTATAGCGCCAATGAGGAATTCAACTATGGACTTAAGCCTCAGACAATAGCAAAAGTCTGGCGCGGCGGCTGCATTATACGTTCTGAATTTCTAAAACATATCTATGCCGCGTATGAAAAGAATCCGGAGCTAAAACACTTGTTCTTAAATGAGGATATTCGCCACATACTCACCGAAATTCTTCCGGGCGTCAGAAGGGTAATCTCCGATGCCGTGAGACATGGAATAGCTGTACCTGCATTTTCCGCTGCTTTAAGTTATTTCGACAATTTTCGCAACGAGCAGATGCCTGCAAACCTCATCCAGGCCCAGCGCGATTATTTTGGATCGCATACTTACGAACTCAAGGGAAAGGAAGGAAGCTTTCATACACATTGGGAAGACCCTCAGCACTGAGTATTAACGATACATTAATCAACAACAGGTCAAAAAATCCACGCTCATGATTTCTACCAACATATCAAGGCCAGCCATTTTTCTAATTTTTGGCGGAACTGGCGATCTGACCAAAAGAAAAATTGTGCCCGCACTTTACAACCTCTTTCTTGATAAATGGTTGCCTGAAAATTTTGCCATTATTGGCACTTCGTTTGTCGAAATGGATGATGATAAATATAAAGCCCAATTATTATCCGCTGTAACTGAATTTTCACGTAAGGGCAAACCCAAAAAAGAAGACTGGACGAGATTTACCTCGCATGTTGCCTACCAGATTTCTGATTTTACTGATTCTAAAACATTCGAGCCATTTGGCAAGTTGATTGCTAAATACAAAAAAGCATGGGAAGAAACGCCATCGATCATTTACTATTGTGCTGTAGCTCCTCATTTCTTCAGTACCATTGCTGAGAATATCTCCAAAAGCAAACTTGAAAATGATCCGGAAACCACACGGATAATTGTGGAGAAGCCTTTTGGCAGTGACCTGGAATCGGCCAGGGAGCTGAACAGCAAATTGCTTGAAATATTCAGCGAGAACCAGATTTACCGCATTGATCATTATCTGGGGAAAGAGGTGGTTCAAAATATTATGGCTTTCCGCTTTGCCAATGAAATTATGGAGCCACTCTGGAACCGGAATCACGTGGAACATATTCAAATTTCGGTAACGGAACAAATCGGTGTCGGCAGCCGGGGCGAATATTTTGACAATGCCGGTATTTTGCGCGATATGATTCAAAATCATCTGCTGCAATTGCTTTGTATCATTGCCATGGAACCGCCCATTAATTTCGATGCCGACGAGGTGCGCGACCGAAAAGTGGATGTTCTGAAAGCCGTACGAAAAATAGAACCGGCAAACATTGAATCCCTGTCAGCACGGGGTCAGTACGGCCCGGGATGGATTGAAGGTACTGAAGTATCAGGGTACCGGGAGGAGAAAAATGTTGATCCGGAATCAAACACCGAAACGTTTGCTGCCTTAAAACTTTACGTGGATAACTGGCGCTGGCAGGGCATACCTTTTTATTTGCGAACCGGCAAACGGCTCTTCAAAACGGCGTCAGTCATTACCATTCAGTTTCGCGAAGTGTCGCATAATATTTTCCCTTCCGAAAAATCAGGCGTACCCCGGCAAAACCGTTTGGTAATCAGCATACAGCCCGATATGGCCATCCGATTGCAACTTCAGAGCAAGTTACCGGGTCTGGAAATGGTGTTAAATACCGTGGATGTTGTGTTTGATTATTTTGGAAATAAAAGTTCAGATACACCCAAAGCATACGAAACGCTTTTGCTTGATGCTATTATAGGAGATCAGACCCTGTTTATGCGGGCCGACCAGGTGGAAGCTGCCTGGGAACTTATTATGCCTGTTCTTGATTATTGGGGACGCACTACGGCTCCAAATTTTCCCAATTATTCTGCTGATTCATGGGGACCCGAAGATGCCGATGCCCTCATCACCAAAGATGGATTCCACTGGTTTAATTTTCCGGAGAAAACAGGATAGGAGCCGCCGAAAAACCAATATATCATTGAATACCAGCAATGTTTAATACTATTTTTTTTTATTTTGCATGCAATGTTTTTCTTGCATTACGCCCACATTCCATTCCCTTATTATCGTTCTGATTCATTCATTCTGAAAGTTACGTTGCTCCTTCTGAGCGGAAAGGCTAAACCTGATAAAAAGGGCTATAGAGTGGTGAAATGTTTGTAGAAATGGTAAGGTGAGTGATTTTGGAAGGTGCAGCCTGCCCGCAAGCAGGCGATAGCTCCGAAATATAAAAAAGTTGTGCGTTTTTCAGCAAATCATAAATAACGTTCAAATAACCTAAAAATAATTTATCAACCGGTTTAAAAGTTCAGGGTAAATTCCCACTCCCAGCAAAATGATGGTTATACCCGCAAAAACAAATCCATATAAAAGGCCAACAGGAGAAGTTTTTTCGGGCGATTCAACTTTGGTAAACATAACGACAATAATTCGCAAATAGTAAAACAGACCAATAATACTGGTAAGAACCAGAGCAATAGAAAGCAGCCATAATTCACTACCCACTCCAACCAGAAACAAATAAAATTTACTCATAAATCCGGCAGTTAAGGGTATGCCGGCAAGCGAAAAAAGCATCACCGAGAATGCAATGGCTATGCCCGGCCTGCTCCAGAAGATGCCTTTATAATGCTCTAATGAGGATGCGTCGCCATCAATTTCAGACAGGAAGGAAACCACAGCAAAAGCCCCGGTTATGGTGAGCGAATATACCACAAGATAAAATGCAAAAGCATGTTCGCCGGATTGGTCACCCACCAGCATTGCGATCAGGAGATACCCAAGATGAGCAATGGAAGAGTATGCAAGGATTTTTTTCACGTTCTGCTCTCTTAACGCCATCAGGTTTCCGGTAAACATGGACAATACAGCTATTATGGTGATGAACAGGAGAAAAGAATCCAACTGGAGCATTTCCGATTCATAAACAAATCTTAAAAAGAAGGCAAACATACCTGCTTTAGAAACGGTGGCCACGAAGGCGCTTACGGGGGCAGGCGCTCCTTCGTACACATCAGGCGTCCATAAATGGAAAGGAACGAGGGCAAGCTTAAATCCTATGCCGCCCATCATAAATGCAATGCCGGCTAAGCCAATAATATTGATCCCGGCCGACCGGAAATAGGAAACCAGCTCAGGAAAATACATACTGCCTGAACCTGAATAAATCAATGCCATGCCAAAAAGAAGAAAGGATGAAGAAACGGCAGCCACTATCAGATACTTTATGCCGGCTTCAATGGAGTGTTCACGATCTTTTAAAAAGGCTATCAACACATAGAGCGAAGTACTGAGCAGCTCAAGACCAAGGAAAAATGTTATGAAATGGCGGCTTGACACCAGCACTGTAGAACCCAGGGCAGCAAGCATTATCAGTATATAATATTCCTCTATATCTTCTGCCCTGTTCCGTATGTAGGAAATTGAAATGAGCATGATAAAAAACGTAATTACCAGTATCAATCCTGAAAAGAACATGCTGAATCCATCGCGGATAAAAATTCCTGATATCTCATTTGGGTCAGTATGGAAAAACAGAGAGATAAAAGAAGCAAGCACAAACAGTATGGCTGTTACTGCTGTAAAAAGATGATTTCTTCTAACAGCAATGGAAAGAAGCAGCACCATAGCACCGGCCGGGAGAATAATTTGCGGCATGAGGGATAAAAGATCAGTCCTGCCCATGGTCCACCTCCTTTCCGGCCGTGGGTAAAACATTCGGTTCAACGGTAGTTTGAGGAACGGGTAAAGGCTTATTAACGGGCTGCATTATAAAGTTGTTTTTCTGGGATAATTTACCGGAATTTTCTTTTTCCTGTTTCAGGAATATTTCTGTATTCACCGGTGTTGCAAGCGTTCTGAAAACCGGGCTGGGGGAAATCCCGAAATATACGACCGGTATAAGCAGCGCACTCAGGATGACGACTTCCCGGATATTGATATCATGTGTTTTGTATGCCTTCAACTTTGGCCCGTAAAACACTTTTTGCATAATCCGCAGTGCGTAAATTACCGAAACGATCAAACCCAGGCTGGCCAGAACGCCCCACAGCGGGTTTGAAAGATAAGTTCCCAAAAGGATCATGAATTCGGCGACAAAATTGGCCAGCGCAGGCAACCCCAGGGAAGCCATTACAAAAACCAGGGAAAAGCCACCCAGACCAGGCATATCGTCCCACAGCCCACCCAGGTTTTTCAGTTTACGGGTATGCAGGCGCTCCTGAACAATTCCGGCAACAACAAACAGACCGCCTGTACTCAGTGCGTGAGCAATCATCTGCATAACCGCTCCCCTGAAGGCAATGCCATTAAATGCATATATTCCGATGATTATAAACCCCATGTGGCTAACACTGGTGTATGCTACAAGCCGTTTTAAATCAGTTTGGGCAAACGCAAGTTTTGCACCGTACAAAACGCCTGCAACACCAACAGCCATGGCAAAAGGGGCAATACTAAGGGATAATTCCGGAAAGAGCGGAATTACAATCCGGATTAAACCATAAACCCCCGTCTTCAGCATCAGTCCAGCCAGAATAATGCTTCCTGCCGTGGGTGCTTCGGTATGGGCATCGGGGAGCCAGGAATGCACAGGGATTGCGGGTATTTTCACCCCGAAGGCAATCAGAAACCCCGCCATGAAAAGGCCGGCCCATGTAGCAGATGAGGCGTGTTTTACAAGCTCGGTAATATCGAAAGTATAAACGCCGGTTACCCCGGCATGATGGAAATACAGCCCCAAAATGGACAGTAACATCAAAAGCCCGCCACCCTGGGTAAACAGAAAAAACTTGTAAGAAGCATACACCCGGTTTTCATGCCCCCATATCGCAATCAAAAAGTACATGGGTATCAGCATTACTTCCCAGAAAAAATAAAACAGGAAAAGGTCCTCTGCGAGAAAAACACCGGAAATACCGGCCAGAATAAACAATATGTTGAAATGAAAGAAACCTGCTCGGTGCTCTATTTCCTTCCACGAAATCAGCACAGAAAGAATTCCCAAAAGATTTGTAAGCAGAAGCAGCAGCAGGCTTAAGCCATCCATGGCGAGGTGGAAGCGAATACCAAATGAAGGTATCCATTGGCGGTTGAATTCCAGAAACCACTGATGGTATGTGCTTAAATCGGTCAAAGTTCTGCTCTGTAACCAGATAATGATCAACAGAACGCTCGTAACCAGAAGCGCTGCCAGGGCAATCCACCGCGGAGCCTCTTTATGCCAGCGGCCGGCTACCCAGGAGATTAATCCTGAAAACATTAATATGCCAGGAATCCAAACCAGTATCATAAGAATAGAATTATTGTAATTCCAAAAATTACTCCAACTGTGATGAAGGCCAGATACCATCTCAACCTGCCGGTCTGTGTAAGGAGTGCCCAATCGTTCAATCTGATCATCAGATTTGCCAGGCCGTTGTAGAATGAATCGATGAAGTCCTTTTTGTTAATCTTTGCCAGAAAAACATAAGGCTGCACAAAAATTAAATCATAGATTTTATCAAATGCCCAACCATTAAACCAAAAATTATAAAGGAAACCACCTATTGCCGTTTGTTTGATGCTGTAGATAATTTTTGGTTTTCGCACGTAGAAATACCATGCTGAAAAAATCCCGCCAAACACGACAAGCCCGGAGACTGCGGGCAGAATGAATTCCAAAGCTGCGCCCCCGGGATGATTGAAGGCAGGCAGACTGAAAGCCATAAACCGGGAAAAAAAATGAAGGGGTGACATTTCAATATAACCTGCGATGATTGAAAGTACCGCCAGTACAACCAGCGGAATATTGAATGCTTTTGAATGGATATGCTCAGGTTCACTTTTCATCTTTCCAAAGAAGGTAAGAATGACCATACGCGAGGTATATAATGCGGTAAGCCCGGCCCCTGCAATGCCGGCAATCCATAAAACCATCCCGGCCCGGGGAAAAAGGAAAGCATCCATCAGGATTTTGTCCTTACTGAAATAACCTGCAGTAATCAATGGCAAAGCCGAGAGTGAGGCTGCCCCGGCAAGGAAGGTGTAAAAAACCAATGGCATATTTTTACGCAACCCACCCATTTTAAACATGCTATGCTCTTCCTTAAGGCGCAGGATTACAACTCCTGCGGCGAGAAAAAGCAAGGCTTTAAAAAAAGCATGTATAAAAAAGTGAAATATGCTTGCCGACCACGCTCCTACTCCCAGCGCCAGAAACATGTAACCAATTTGAGAAATGGTGGAATAAGCCAGCACCCTTTTGATGTCCCACTGAACCAATGCACTAAAGCCGGCCATTACAAGCAACAATGCCCCCAGTATGGCGATGAGAAGCATTACTCCGGGAGCCATGCTAAAGATCAGGTTAGTTCTGGCGATGAGATAAACCCCTGCGGTAACCATGGTTGCCGCGTGGATGAGCGCACTTACCGGCGAAGGCCCCGCCATGGCATCGGGCAGCCAGGTCTGAAGCGGCAATTGTGCCGATTTTCCCACTGCTCCCCCCTAGCAGAAGCAGCGCAGCAATCTGGGCATCTGTAGAGCCGGATATCCATTCCAGGGAAACCGAATGCAGTATTTCATCAATATTTAAAGTCCCAAAGGAGCGAAACAGAAAAAACAGGCCAATAGCCATTGCCGTATCCCCTATGCGGGTTACAATGAGGGCTTTCTGGCCGGCATAACCATTTTTAGGGTCTTTATACCAGTATCCGATGAGGAGATAGGAACACAAACCAACACCCTCCCATCCAAGATAAAGCAGTAGCAGATTATCGGCCAGAACCAGGATAAGCATGGAGGCCATAAACAGATTCATCCATGCAAAATAACGGGTGATCCCTTCATCGTGCTTCATAAAAAAAGCAGAATAAAGATGAATAAGAAAGCCAACAAAACAGACCGTAAAAATAAAGACCATACTCATGCTGTCCAGGTAAAATCCAAAGTTGGCTGAAAACCCGGGTACATCAATCCATGCGCCGAGTTCCTGCCTGAAAACCTGGCTGACCTCCAATCCTGAAATGAACTCAATGCCAATTAAAATACTCACCAACGCACTTAGTGCAACGGTGGAGACTCCAATGGTGGATGAAGCCTTTGGTGATAGCCAATTACTTCCTATGCTCAGAATAAGAAATCCGGCCAGCGAGAAAAAAGGTATGGTCCATAGTAAGTTTTGCATCCTCAATTCGGTTTAATTTTACTTACTTCGTCAGCATTCATGGTTTGCAGCTTATGATAGATCCTCAATATAAGGGCCAGCCCTACGGCAACTTCTGCTGCTGCCATGGTAAGGATAAATATAAACATCACCTGCCCATCGGCCTGCATCCAGTGGGCGCCGGCAACAACAAAGGCAAATCCGGCGGCATTTAACATGATCTCTACGGAAAGCAGGATATAGATCAGATTTTTACGCATCAGCGCACCGGCAAGTCCTACTACAAACAACAAGGTGGCTACAATAAGCGCATGTTCCATCGGCACATTCATCATAAGGCGTCTCCTTTTTCTTCTTGTAAATAACGATGTTGAACAATATCTTTTCTTTTCCCCAGATGGTAAGCTCCAAGAATTCCGGCAGTAACAAGAAGTGCAGCAAGCTCCACCCCAATTATATATTTCCCGTAAAGGGCAATTCCAACTTCCTTGGGGCCAATTTCACTTCCCGAAAGGAAGCCGGTTTCTGAGGAAGCGATTAGGAGCATTACTTCCACACCAAGAATCAGTGCCAAAATGGAAGGGCCAATCCACACCCGGGGCTGCATCCAGGATTTTTCAAGCTCTACTGCCTCCTCTCCCAGATTTAGCATCATGGTAACAAAAACAAATAAAACCATGATTGCCCCAGCGTAAATGATGACTTCAAGCGCAGCAACAAAAACGGCTCCAAGGACAAAGAATATCACCGCCACCGATAAAAGCGATATGATCATGTAAAGCAGCGCACTGAAGGCATTTTTCCGCGAAATGACCATCAGACTGGAAAGAACCGCAATGACTGAAGATATGTAAAACGTAACTGTCATGGCAACAAGGTTTTAAAATCAATCGGCTTATCTTCATTCAAAGCTTCCCCTTTTCCTTTGCCGCCAATGGCCATTCCCGAAACATTGTAATAGTTGTACCCATGGTATTTCCCCTGGCCTGAAATAAGCAGGTCTTCTTTTTCATACACCATATTATTCCGGTTATATTCACTCATTTCCACATCAGGCGTCAACTGGATAGCATAAGTAGGACAAGCATCCTCACAAAGGCCGCAAAAGATGCATCTCGAAAAGTTAATTCTGAAAAATTCAGGATATCGTCTCCCGGTCTCATCCTCGGTTGCCTGAAGGGAAATGCAATCAACCGGACAGGCCGCCGCACACAAGTAGCAGGCAACACAGCGCTCTCCTCCGTCGGGGTCACGGCTAAGGACGATTCTTCCTCTGTATCGTGGCGGAAGGGTAATTTTCTCATCAGGATATTGAACAGTAACTTTCTTACGGAACAAGTGAGTAAAGACTATCCATAAGCTTTTTAAAACACTAATCATATGCTGAGATTTTCATCGTTTAACAAATTATTCTCTTTCAATTTCCAATCATCAAAACAATAGCTCCGGTAATAAGTATATTCACCAAAGCTATGGGCAACAAGACTTTCCATCCGTATCCCAGCAATTGGTCGTAACGCGGGCGGGGCTGCGAACCCCTGAGCAGGATAAAAATGGAGATAAAAACAAATGTTTTGATAAAAAACCAAACCACGCCGGGTAAAAATGAAGGGCCAAGCCATCCGCCAAAAAACAGGGTAGTGATCATGGAGGATATTAAAATAATCCCCAGATATTCACCAACGAAAAACATCCCGAATTTCATGCCCGAATATTCCGAGTGATAACCCGCCACCAGTTCAGCTTCGGATTCAGGGATATCGAAGGGAAGCCGGTGGGTTTCGGCAAGGCCGGCAATAAAAAACACCACAAACCCGGCAAATTGCGGAATGACATTCCAAAGCCCCCGCTGCGCTTCAACAATTTCGCGAAGGTTGAATGAGTTGGCAAGCATAACCACACCCATAAGCGACAATCCCATGAACACCTCGTAGGTAATCATTTGAGAAGCTCCCCTCATGGCGCCGAGCAATGAGTATTTATTGTTGGACGACCAGCCGGCAAGCACAATACTGTATGCCCCAAGTGAAGACATGGCCAGAAAAAACAGCAAACCTATGTTGAGGTCAGCCACAATTATTGAAGAACCAAATGGGATTACAGAGAAACTCATCAGAATGGTAAATACGGTTATCATGGGAGCAACAATAAATATCACCCTGCTTGCAAAAGGAGGAATCCAATCTTCTTTAAAGAAAATCTTTATCACATCGGCCAGAGGTTGCATCAGGCCTAACGGCCCTACTCTGTTTGGCCCCTGCCGATCCTGAACCCAGCCCAATAACCTGCGCTCATACCATATCAGGCCGGCTGCCAGTGATAAAACCACCACCAGCACGCCCAAAACAATCCATATCCAGTACACATTGGCTTCCATAAACACTTCTATTTATGTGGTTTCTGTTAATCAATGTCTCACTTTTCCATACCCGCAGGTTTTATAAAAATCAAACCCTCAGGTTTTGCCATTTTTCCCATTCCACAAATGGCATGTATTCCAATCCCACCGGTATTCCTATACAATTTTCAGGGATAGCTTCTGAAAACCGCAATTGAATTCCTTCATTATTATTGCCTTTGGCAGGGCAAACCACCGTTGATTCCTCCCATCCCATCTTTCTGGCAGATTCAGGGTTTATCCCGATATAGGGCAAAGGAGCAAGTTCTCTTATTCCGCCCTCAACCACACTCAATTCATCAGAGCCAAAAATGTGATACAACGGCAGAACCTTCCATTTTTCGTGCTGTTCATCCTTCCGGTACTGGGTATCGTTCGCCTCCATTTTATAATATTTCCCATTGCCGGAGACCGTATTTTTGAAAATGCACAATTGCGGAATTTCCCTCCGGAGCTCACCTCCAATTTCAATCTGAAATTTATTGATGGCCTGCACAGAGTTCCATCCCGGGCTCCAGAAAAATGGCGTTAACGGCGCACGCGGCGTTCCGTGGAATCCTTCCATGCTGAAACTCATCGGACTTTCATGATCCTTTGGCGGCGTAGGCTCATGTACTGTCTGATGGGCATGTATTGCCGTTCTTCCGCTGTAACGATGGGGTTCGCGGGCAACTTTCTGAGCGCCTTCGCGAAATGTTAATGGGACAATATTGGCTTCAAGTCCATTAAAAACGGTGTACTCCTTTTCTATTGCTTTTCCGTAATCAAAAATATTACTCAATCCTTCCAGGGGGTTCCCATCCACACTTTCCGAAAGCATCTGAATCCACTCCTGTCCGGAGCGTACATCGCCGTCCTCTTTCACAAAAACTTTATAAAATCGCTGAACCCTGCCTTCATTGTTCACCAGGTGTCCGTCCGATTCGTAAATTGTGCCTGCAGGAAGGAGGTAATTCACTTTGCTTGTGGTGCTGTTCATCAGACTATCAATGGCAATGGTATTTTTAAATGATTTCAGCAGCTCATCTATTTCCGCTGCAGGAGCTTTTCGATAGAGATCATTTTCAAGAATAACCAGTGTATTATGCGGTACTGATTTGTCCATTTCGGATAACTTTTTCCCACCCAATAGCGTCAAACCAAGTGAGTTTGCTTCCTGAAAGGTAAGACATATTCCGGTTTTCTTACCCTGTTTTGCGCGAGCTTCGGCTATATTGTGAGCGGCCTTAAGGATGTTTCCGTTAAGACAGGAAGTTCCCGAAATAATGACTGAATTCTCCGCTTCCATCAGCGTTTCAGCAATTGATTCTGCCATTTGCAAATGTTCCTTGCTTATATTTTCGGGAACAGAATGGGCACTGTCCATAAAACAGGCAATGGCAAAGCCAAATGCGGCCATGGTTTGCGGGTTGGTATGAAGATTAATCTGAGCGAGTTCATCAAGTTTTGTGACGGCAGGTGTAATGTTAAATAGCGGACCTTTCTTCTGTTGAACGGCGTCACGAACGGTTTTATCGTCCCACAAATTTATCTTTAACTTTTCCAGTTTGCGCATGGGCCTTTGCCTTACCGACTGCCGGACTGCAAGCGCCAGCATGGGAGCAGTATTGGTGAGGTCTTCACCAAGAATAAGGACGCATTCCGTATTTTCTATCTCTTTTAGAGAATATTTCTCCGCGGATGAATTTTTCAAAATGTCCGCAGCCAAATGGTTGAGTTCATAATCAACATCCGACATTCCATGATAGAAATTATCAGCACCCACCAGGGTTTTCAATGCATAGTTCGCTTCCAGTGAGGCTCTTCCGGAGCCGATACCTATGGCAGTTGTGCCATCTTTGAATATTTTGTTGAACTCCGATTGCACTTCCTGAATACCGGCACGCTTAAAACCGGTTTCGGAATGGACATTTTTTATGGAAGTAAACAGTATTCTTTTTGCTGAATTCGTGTATTCATAGCCATATCTGCCCCTGTCGCACAGGAAGTAACCATTCACCTCTTTGTTGTATCTTGTACGGATTCTGCGAATCTTTCCGTATCGTTCACCGGCAATGATGTTGCATCCCAGACTGCAAAGATTGCAGACAGAAGGTGCAGTGGTATAATCCCATTTCCGCGTAAAATGTTTCTTAAGGGTTTTGTCAGTAAACACGCCGGTTGGACAAACTTCTACGAGGTTGCCGCTAAATTCGCTTTCCAAAACTCCGTCCTCGTGCCTGCCAAAATAGATAAGGTTGTGTGCACCCAGCACTTCAAGGTCTTTGTCGCCGGCATAATCTTTATAAAATCTTACGCAGCGGTAACAAGCGATGCAGCGGTTCATTTCGTGATTTACCAATGGGCCAAGATATTGGTTTTCAAACGTTCGTTTGTTGAATTGGAAGCGGCGGTATGTATGGCCGGTCATGATGGTCATATCCTGCAGGTGGCACTCTCCCCCCTCATCGCATGTGGGACAATCGTGCGGATGATTGGTCATCAGGCTTTCTGTGATATGCGAGCGGAAAGTAGTTGCCTCGCTGTCCTCTACAGCTATGCGCATCCCCTCTTTTATGGGTTCCATACAGGACATGATAATTTTACCCCGGGTATCGTCGGCATCTTTAAAGGATTTAACCGCACACTGGCGACATGCACCCACCGATCCCAACTTAGGATGCCAGCAAAAATAGGGAAGGTTCATGCCAAGCGAAAGGATGGTTTCAAGAAGGTTTTTCCCTTCTTTGACTTCATATTCTATGTTATCGATGTGAATTTTAACCATGGTTACTCCTCCAGGGACATCTTTTTTCGTGAATGTGTTGCATAAAATCTTCCCTGAAATATTTGAGGGCAGATTGCAAAGGCTCCATAGCACCGGGAGCAAGTGCACAATAGGTATGTCCCGGAGCAAGGTAGCCAACATGAGATTCAAGGATTTCCATATGCCTTTCTATACCCGTACCGTTCTCTATTGAATAGAGCACTTTTTCCACCCAGGGCAATCCGTCTCTGCATGGGGTACACCACCCACAGGATTCGTGGGCGAAAAATTTTTCCAGATTGTGTACAAAGCCAACCGGGCAGGTCTTGTCATCAAGAACAACCAGCGTTCCTGTTCCCAGGCGGCTGCCTGATTTCATGGTTGAGGCAAAGTCAAGCACAGTATCCATGTGTTCTTCAATCAAAAAATCAGTAGATGCTCCTCCGGGCAATGCGCCACGAAACTTATAACCATCGAGCATACCGCCGGCATATTCCATAATTATTTCGCGCATGGTGGTACCCAGTGGCAGCTCCCAGCAGCCGGGATTTTTTACTTTGCCACTCACTCCATATAATTTGGTTCCTCCCTCATTGTTTTTACTGAGGGCCTTGTACCATTCACTGCCGTTTTCTAAAATATGAGGCAGATTGCAAAGTGTTTCAACGTTATTCACAATGGTTGGCTTACCAAACAATCCATTAACCTGGGGGAAAGGCGGTTTGGAACGCGGAATGGCCCGTTTACCTTCCAGGGCATTCAAAAGCGCGGTCTCTTCTCCGCAAATATATCTTCCGGCACTGATGTGCAGATGTAAATCCAGATCAAATCCTGAGTTTAGGATGTTTTTTCCAAGATAGCCTGCCTGGTATGCTTCGGCGATGGCTTTGTTAAGCTGATGCGCCGAATTTTTATAGGCCCACCTCAGGAAAACAAATGCTTTGCGTGCCTGAATGGCATAAGAAGCGATGATCATGCCTTCAATCAGTTGGTGAGGGTCTCCTTCCAGAAGCAAACGATCTTTAAATGTTCCGGGCTCCATTTCATCAGCATTTGCAACGAGGTACTTTTCTTCAGGTGCATTGCTTCCCATGGGAACAAAGCTCCATTTTAGTCCGGTATTGAAGCCGGCTCCTCCCCTTCCCTTCAATCCCGACTCCTTTACAAGAGCGGTAACTTCTCCGGGATTTTTGTTCAGTGCTTTCCTGAGACCCTGATAGCCGCCCGACTTTTCATACATGCTGATGTCAACCGGAATGCCCCTAATTATATTTTTTGTCAACGGAGTTTCCATCTCTCTATTGGTATTTTTCCAGGATGTCGTCCACCTCTTTGGTAGTCAATTCATTGTATAGGTCATTATCCACCATCATTGCCGGCGCCCGATCACAATTACCGAGGCATTGGATTGGCAACAAAGTAAAACGGTTGTCATCAGTGGTTTCACCATACGAGATTCCCAGCTTTTTATTCAAATGGGCCAGAATATTTTCATAACCCATCACCCAGCAGGAAATGCTGTCGCATACATAAATCACATGCCGCCCCACCGGTTTTCTGAAAATGAGGTTGTAAAAGGTGGCTACATTTTCCAGTTCTGTAGCCGACATTTCCAGGATTTTGGCTATTTCGGCGAGTGATTCATCAGAAACCCACCGCTGTTTATCCTGCACAATCTTGAGTGCCTCGATGCTGGCTGCACTTTTTACAGGGAACTTTGCCATTTCCTTTTCTATACGTTCTATTTCCTCTTTTGACAACATTTCACAAATTTTAAAAAAATCAACGATCGATGTCTGAGAGCACAAAATCAACACTCCCCAGAATGGATAATAAATCCGCCACAGTATAACCTTTACTGATGAAAGGCACCATCTGCATATGCGGAAAGGATGGCGTTCTTATGCGCGTTCTGTAAGAACTTGTGCTTCCATTGCTTGTCAGGTAATATCCATATTGTCCTTTCGAAGATTCTATTCCCGAATAAGCTTCGCCGGGCGGAATCACAGGCCCCCATGAGGTATGAACAAAATGATGAATGAGCGTTTCTATGTCGTACATCGTATTTTCCTTTCGTGGCGGTGTAGCTATTGAACTGCCGGATTTGTAATTTCCTTCGGGCATATTATCAACACATTGTTTGATTATGCGTAAACTTTGCTTTATTTCCTCGATTCTAACCAGGGCGCGATCAAAACAATCTCCGTTGGCGGCAACCGGTATGTCGAATTCAAACTGGTCATATCCCCCGTAGGGTCTTTTCTTTCGAAGATCCCATTCAAAACCGGTAGCCCTGAGACCGGGGCCTGTAATTCCCCATTCAATGGCCTCCGTAGTATTGTATATCCCGATTCCTCTTGTCCGGGCTTTAAAAATCTGGTTTTTCATGACCAGCGAATCATATTCTTTCAATCTTGGCGGAAGGTAATTCAGGAATTCAATGATCATTGCTTTCCAGCCTACAGGTAAATCCTGGGCTACGCCACCAATCCGGAACCAGTTTGGGTGCATACGTGCTCCGCAAATTGCTCCAATAATATCCAGCACTTTTTCGCGGTCGGTAAACATGTAAAACACAGGCGACATCTGGCCAATATCCTGTGCAAACGTTCCATACCAAACCAAATGACTGGAAATACGGAACAATTCGGCCAACATTATGCGGATAACTTTTGCCCTGTCGGGGACGGAGATATCTGCCAGTTTTTCAACCGCCTCGCAGTAAGCCATATTGTTAAGGACACCCGAGAGATAATCCACCCGGTCGGTATAAGGAATGTAGGTATGCCACGATTGCCGCTCTCCCATTTTTTCGGCTCCGCGGTGATGAAACCCTATATTGGGAACAATATCCACAATATCTTCACCGCTAAGTTGAAGAATAAGCCTTAAGATTCCGTGTGTTCCGGGATGCTGAGGCCCTAAATTCAGAAACATAAAATCTGCATTATCGGCCTGCCGATTCATTCCGAACTTTTCGGGATTAAACTGAAGCTCTTCTTCCTGCTGTTCCAGGTAATCGTCGGTCATTACAAAATTGCCCATATCAGTAGCCCTTGCGGGATGCTCCTTTCTCAATGGGTGTCCCACCCAGTTTTCGGGCATAAGAATTCTCCTCAAACCGGGATGCCCGGTGAACTGAATGCCAAACATATCATAAACTTCCCTTTCGTACCAATTGGCAGCAGGCCATATGTCAATGATGCTTGGGACGGAGGGATAATCGGAAGACAAGCCGACTTTAATCCGCAAATCACAATTTCGCTCAAAAGAAAGCAGATGGTATATAAGGATAAAGGGATATGGTGGTGGTACGCCAACCGGTGAAAACGCGCGCATATCAATGGCCGTAAGATCATACAGCATTGAAAATGGTCTGGCCAACTTGTACTTTAAGTGCCTTAACAACTCTGTTATTATTTGCTCAGGCACAAGAAGCGTCAAAATTTCGTCTTTTGTTTCCTCGGTTTTCAGGTCAGCATTCGCAAATGATCCGGTGATATCAAGTAATAACTGTTCCTTTTCCATTGGATTGATTATCAGTTAAGTTTATCGGGAGGATCAATCTCGGTCATTTTCATCCTCTTCTCTCTTTTTTTGTCTCTCAATGAATACTCTTCGGGCTTTATAACTCCCTGCGACCCGATTCTCCAGCTGAGTGGTCTTTTTTCTTTACCCACCTGTTCGCTCAGGAGCAATAAACCTTCCATAAAGGCATCCGGTCGAGGCGGACAGCCCGGCACATATACATCAACCGGCAGGAATTTATCCACACCCTGCACCACGCTGTATATATCGTACATTCCTCCCGAATTGGCGCAGGAGCCCATGGAAATAACCCACTTTGGCTCCATCATCTGTTCGTAAAGTCGTTGGATCACCGGAGCCATTTTCATGAATACGGTTCCGGCAATGATCATTAGGTCTGCTTCTCTGGGCGTGCCGCGAATTACTTCGGCACCAAAGCGCGCAATATCGTAACGGCTGGTCAGGCTGGTGGCCATTTCCACATAACAACAGGACAGCCCGAAGTTAAAAGGCCAGATAGAGTTTTTCCGGCCCCAGGAGAGCATATCCTGAAGCTTCGTGAAAACGATATTTTCCCGAATGGCCTCATCAAAGGAATGACCCGAAGGCTCACCGGCTCCTTTAAAAAAAAGCGATTGTCTGTTCATGTTTTCCCCTCTCTTTTATTAGCCGCTTTAAGAATTTTTTTACCCGAAGTTTCAAAATCAAGGGCACCAATGCTGATTTCGTAAACCAAAAGTGCAAGCAGGATACCAATAAAAACGGCGGCAGCGGCAAATCCAATCCAGCCGGTTTCCCGAAAGGCCATTGCCCAGGAGAACAGAAATACGGCTTCTATATCAAAAAGCACAAAAAACATGGCGATAAGGTAAAATTTGGAAGGAAAACTAAGCCTTGCGCTGCCGGTGGGTTTTATGCCTGATTCATAGGGCTGATGCTTTGCCTTGCCGGTTCCTCTTTCTCCCAGAAACCAGGAAATGCCCAGCATGCCTGCAACAATTACCAACGCAATTATCGTATAGAAAAGAAATGGAGCAAAATTTATGCTGAGTATTTGAATTACCATAGCAGCAAAATTTTTATTTTTGTTGGCTCACAACTTTTGATTTAACAAAGTTAATTCATTTAATGTTTACTTCGCTGGAAATCAAATAAAATTGCAATAGCCAAAACACTGGTTTACCTTTACGACGTAAATGGCAACAAATTGCGACAGGAGGTAATACAATCAGAATTTTACAGAGAATTACCTCATCCCCCCGCCCTGCTCCTAAAGGAGAAGGGAGCTAAATCCTGCTATTTTCGTAAATTTGCACTTGGTTAAAGAATTCTCATGACTCAAAATACCTCCTCTTGCTCCTGCTTTACCCTCTCCTTGAGGAGAGGGCAGGGTGAGGTGATATCAGGGAGCTAAATCCTACTATTTTCGTAGATTTGCACTTTGCTAAAGAATTCTTATGGCTCAAAATATCTCAGTTAACTCATACCTCACCCTCTCCTTGCGGTGCCAGAGTGCTGCCGAAGGCAGGAGAGGGCAGGGTGAGGTGATACCAGGAAGCTAAATCCTATTATTCTTATAGATTTGTACTTTGATAAACAATTTCCATGACTCAAAATACCTCCCTTAACCCATACTTCACCCTCTCCTTGAGGAGAGGGCAGGGTGAGGTGATACCAGGGAGCTAAATCCTGTTATTTTTGTAGATTTGCACTTTGCTAAGAATTCTCATGACTCAAAATACCTCCCCTTACTCATGCTTCACCCTCTCCTTGAGGAGAGGGCAGGGTGAGGTGATACAAGGGAGCTAAATCCTGCTATTTTCGTAAATTTGCACTTTGCTAAAGAATTCTTTTGGCTCAAAATATCTCAGTTAACTCATACTTCACCCTCTCCTTGAGGAGAGGGCA
>ENA-UOOR01000393-UOOR01000393.1-fermentation-metagenome-genome-assembly--contig:-NODE-393-length-63640-cov-57.975246_pt1 | contig 63640 bp, 30 predicted proteins | sample MGYA00245780_ERZ724029 | MGnify/ENA primary metagenome ERZ724029 (study PRJEB28704, sample SAMN03018315) | fermentation metagenome | biome: anthropogenic terrestrial biome; feature: soil; material...
ACAGTGCCGACGGCAGCGCAGTCGACTCCATCACCCAGGATTACGGCACTGAGGTGACAGCACCCGCTGATCCGACTAAAGAAGGTCACACCTTCACCGGTTGGAGCCCGGCAGTTCCGAAAACCATGCCGGCAGGAGACTTAACCCTAATTGCCCAGTGGACTGTTAATCAGTATACGATCACCTTTAACAGTGCCGACGGCAGCGCAGTCGACTCCATCACCCAGGATTACGGCACTGAGGTTACAGCACCCGCTGACCCGACTAAAGAAGGTCACACCTTCACCGGTTGGAGCCCAGCAGTACCGGCGACCATGCCGGCAGGAGACACAACCCTGATTGCTCAATGGCAGGTCAACCAATACACTATTACCTTTGACAGTGATGGCGGCAGCGCAGTCGACTCCGTCACCCAGGATTACGGCACAGCAGTGACAGTGCCCGCTGTTCCGACTAAAGTAGGCTATACTTTTAAAGGCTGGGACCCTGCAGTACCGGCAACCATGCCGGCAGGAGACTTAACCCTAACTGCCCGGTGGGAAATTAACACCTACACAGTAACCTTTTTAGATTGGAATGGAACGATACTTGTCACACGAACAGTAGAGCATGGAAGCGCCGCGACGGCACCGGCAAATCCAACTAGAGAAGAATATACCTTTACCGGCTGGGATGTGGCTTTTAATAATGTAACTAGCAATCTAACCGTTACAGCCCAGTATCAGTATTCCGAGTTGGCCATTATTAACCAGTTGGTAGAAGCTTCCACTGGCAGGACTAGACCGGCCTATACCACTTCAATCTCGGAATGGGATACCTACTGGACCCAATTTAGCACGGCGTTTGATGCAGCAAGTCAGTTATACGGAAATCTCCAGGGGAAGGATTCCCTCACACCAGAGGAAAAGTTAGCGCTAACCACTGCAAGACTGAACCTGCAAAGAGCTGTAGAAATTCTTAATGGCATAGAGGATTTTGACGCTGCGTTAGGCGACCGGGTATCTCCAAAAGGCTTGGAAAATTACGTAAACGATCGTTCACGGGTGCTAGACCCCAACTTCCAATCTCACAGATTAATGGCTTATTATGACAAAGAAACGAGTGATTTCTACTGGTTAATGTCACTTTTCCAGCAAGAACAACAATTCTATGCCGGAACTGCCGGAACCGGTATGAACCCAGGCTTAAAGGAAGTTTTAAAATCGGAAACCCTAATCAAGGTGACATCAGGTGAACAAGTCCTGGAAATTTACAAACCTGATGGAACCAGAAAAACAGAAGCTGAACTCGAAAATGATATATTTCCGATGGTAGTTGAATGGGTGGATGGTCAAATATTTGAATACTATTCATTTCTAGCCGGAAAATCAGAAAGTTTCAATCTCGTCGGTAAAACCAGCGATGACACCGAGTTTCAAAGATCATACACATTCAACTTTGTTGATTCGGGTATATATTTGTTTGACCCCTATTTTGACTACTATGTAGATAATGATGGAGCGGTCCTGCGAGATTTCAGAGGTTTTACCATTATCAACGCTACCAGAGATATCGGATACAATGATAGCTCCATCCAGGCAGCGATTAATGCAGCAAACCCCGGGGACACAATATACGTGGCTGCAGGCACCTATAACGAGAGTGTAACTATCAACAAGAGCATCACCTTGATTGGGGACTATGGCGATGAAAGACTGATGGGTCCTGGTCCCAATGCTCCTATTCTTGATGGCAGCAGTTTAACCAGTGTCCCAGGTTTCCAAATTGCTTCGGGCGTGAGCGATGTAACCATCAAGGGATTCGAGATAATGAACTACAACTCTGGCGGCATAGTTGGCCGGGGCGACGGCATAAACAATGTAACGATAGAAAACAACTTCATCCATACGGTTGGAAATGACGGTGTTCTTGGTGGCACCAGTGGCACGCAAATATTAACTGGCTGGGCTGTCGCTCACAACATGATTGCCGGTTCAGGAGTAAACCTCGATAATATAGGTGATTTGTCAATCAGCAATAATCAAATCTCTAACCCAGCTCCTGGGAATGGTATTGCTATTAGCGTGATGAGCCGGGCGGATAGTAATTCCATGATCGTGTCGGGAGTTACAATCAGCAATAATGACATCAATGGCGCTATAAATGTGTTTGCACTGGCCACAGGCAGCCTGAGCGTGACAGTTGAGAATGTAAATATTAGCAACAACACCTCATACGGGGCTATAAATATTGAAGCTTTGGCAGAAGGCTCCTCGAATGCGACTGTCAAGGGTGTCAGCATTGATGGCAACACAATTTCGGGGAATTTTGCAGGTATTGATCTCAGAAAACAGGGAAGCGGCACCACCAGTTTGCAGGATTTTACAATCACTGGCAACAGCCTCGCAATCAACAACCCGAAGGAGGATGGTTGCGCAGTCAGTCTGGCTAATGTCAGCGGCAGCTCCAGTCTTTCCAACAACACTGTTACCGTAACCGGAACTATCGGTGGTAGCGGCAGCTACTTCGACGGAGTTGACATATCGGGCAGTGCTACTGGAAGCTGGACCATAACTGAAAATACATTAGACGGGAATAATGTAGGAACAGCAAGTTCAGGCATCCGCCTGAGAAGCAGCTTGCCGGTAACAGCTACCTTTACAATGACAGGAAACACTGTGACTGAATGGGCGCAAGGAATTCTTTCGGATGCGCTGGCCTCTGGCACGGCAGTTAAACTCCGCCGCAATTGGATCTTTGGCAACTCTGGCTACGGAATTTCGAATGCTGATAATGGCGCCGCTATCGACGCTATCCTCAATTACTGGGGTCATGCAAGCGGACCTAAACATGCTACTCTTAACTCAGGTGGCCAAGGCAACCAGGTCAGCAACAAAGTCGATTTCGATCCCTGGCATCAGGATGAAGATTTTATCAGCCTCTCCGATGGCACTGTTCGCAACGAGACCCAGGATAAGTATTACCACTCCATCCAGATAGCTGTTAATGAGGCGGAGGCGGGAGATATTATCTATGTGACCCCAGGAGTTTATAAGGAAGATGTGCGTATTGAAAAGAGCATCACTCTTAGGGGCGATTGCGGTGACCCGAACGAGCCCGGTCCCGGACCCAACGCACCTGTCCTCGATGGCAGCAGTTTGCCTGCTCCTTTTACCAATTGCGGATTCCAGGTTAAAGATGCAGACAATGTAATCATTGAAGGCTTTGAAATTAAGAACTTCAGTAATCAAGGTCTAGACCTCTATGACAGTGGGAACAATGTAACTTTCCGATACAACTACATCCACGATATAGGGGAATGCGGCGTTAAGGCTATGACCTTCTACGAGACAACCACGCATGGTTGGGAGGTAACACATAACATAATCGAGAGAGTTGCCCAGCGTATTGGGGGATATGCGATTCGGTTTATGAACATTGGCCAATCAGTTATCAGCGACAATATTATCCGCGACCATCTACCTGAGATGCAGGTAGGCATACTTATTGAGGCGAAAAGGAGTGTAGGCCAAGATCACATATCAGGCATCACCATCAGCGATAATCAAATCATTGGAAGTGCTAAATGCATAGGTGTCGGGAGTGATGATAGCCCTGATAAAAATGCGTTGCGGGATATCACCATTGAGGACAACATCTTACAAACGACTAGCGACCTTGCCGTCGAGGGTTTGGCTCAAATCAGCGGCACCGGAATTATCCGAGGCAACAAGATTGAGGTAATGGGTTTCGGACTTCAGTTTTGGTACTGGAATGCTCGTACAGTCGTATGGACAATTGAAGACAACCATCTCGACGGGAAGGGTGCTAATGAAACTGGTATCACATATTGGGCACCATCAGTTCCTGCATCGCCAACCTTTTTTATAAACGGAAACACGATGACTGGATTTACTTCTGGGATAGACTTATGGTCCCCATTTACACAAGCCATCCTTCGCAAAAACCGTTTCATTGATAACACTTGGGGGGTTAATAACGGCTCCGACATTCTTGTCGACGCCGCCTACAACTACTGGGGTCATGAAAGCGGACCAACCCATGCTACTAACCCAGATGGTCAGGGCAACAAGGTCAGCGACAACGTCATCTTCGACCCCTGGTACACTGATGAGACTTGCACTACCCTGTATGAACAATAGCAGCAGCAACCTATCTATCAGCAATAGGAGCAGATAAACCGAGAAACCCCGTGAGCAGTGACATTTGTCCTCTCACGGGGTTTCTTCTCTATTTGCTGGAATGCAAACCGAACGGCAGGGTTTGGAAGATTGGAACCCAACTCAGCTGGGCGGTGATACATCCAACATTAAAAAGCAAGTATCTTGTACCTGCCTTTCGATATATTCAGAGGTTTCGGGCATCTGTTTTGAGCAGTCTCTTAAAATTTTTGTATTTTTCAAGAAGGAATTTAAGAAAACACGTAGAAACATGATAAAATAATATATAAAATTGTCGAATCACGCTGACTATCAACCAGCCTATGACTGGCGCCTGGTATAAGCAGTAAGAGGATTCAGGCTGTCTGGTCCCAGGAGCTGAAGCAACTAAACCCCGGAGGAAGGATTAATTTCCTATCTCACGGGGTTTTTCATGCTGGTATGCGGACCGAACTTTGGTAAGATGATAATGTATACATCTTTGGGGGGTGAATTAGCGTGGAAATCGGGTGGACAGTTTCTGAAGAACAGCAGGGTCTAAGGCTGAGACAGGTCCTGCGCCAGCAATATTGTTTATCTCGGCGGCAGCTGATCCGGCTTAAGCAGCTGACGGGAACCGTAATTATCAATGGCCAGCCTGCGCCTTTGATTCAGCGCCTGACCCCTGGCGACCGGGTAGAGATTATATTGGCGGAGCATTTAGAGCAACAGCCGCCTGAAGAAATACCCCTGGAGATCATTTACGAAGATCATTACCTTATTGTTGTCAACAAACCCGCCGGCCTGGTGAGCCACCCCACCAAGGGTTATCCCGGCGGGACACTGGCCAATGCCCTCTCCTGGCATTGGCAGCAGCAGGGTGAGGAGCATCCTGCCCGGCTGGTCACCCGCCTTGATAAGGATACCTCGGGACTGGTCCTGGCGGCCAAAAATGCCTGGACACACTATCGTCTTAGTGAAAGTGAAATAGTAAAAAAATACTATGGGATTACCCAGGGGATTCCTGTCCCCCTTGCGGGGGAGATTAACTTGCCCGTTGGCCGCTCAGAGGATTCCGGAAGGCGCGGCTGCACTCCTTCAGGCAAGCCTGCTCTGACCAGATATTGGACTGAGGCGACCGGGGAAAGCCTCGCCTTGGTGAGGCTTGAGCCTGTCACCGGTAGGACCCATCAGCTGCGCATACACATGGCCCATATGGGCTGTCCGCTGCTGGATGATTATTTGTATGGGAACGAAGAAGGGTTAGTGGGAAGAACTGCTTTGCATGCCAGCAGCCTGGAGTTTTCCCATCCAGTCAGTAAACAAGAACTTCATTTTTCTGTTGATTTACCCGAAGATATGAAAGCGGTGGTAAGGGATAAAATTATATATTTAACTTCTATTTAGCAGCGGGAGGATTTGAGGACTATTCATCGAAGTATGTGTCAGGGAGGGAGTGAAGCATGAGGAATCTGAGAAAGTTTATTTTGGGGATGTTGGTAATAGGCTTGTTATTTAGCGTTTACTCTTCAGTTACGGCTGCAGATTATTCATTGCCCCGAATTTATGGGGAAAACCGTTATGAAACGGCCGTTGAGGTCAGCCTGGCAGGCTGGGATCAGGCGGAGGTTGTAGTCCTGGCCAGGGGGGATGAATTTGCCGATGCCCTGGCGGGGGTGCCTCTGGCCTACGCCAATGATGCTCCTATCTTGCTGACAAGGCCCAATCTGTTGGTTGCCGCTGCTAAGGCAGAGATACAAAGGCTGGGCGCGAGCAAGGTCATTATTTTAGGCGGCCCGGGCGCAATCAGCGTGGAAGTGGAGGAGCAGCTTGCCGGAATGGGTTTAGCTGTTGAGCGCATTAGCGGAAAAAATCGTTATGAAACGGCGGCCAAAATAGCCGTCCATGAGTCCCTGTCTGGGGCCACAACCGCTGTGCTTGCCTATGGGATGAACTTTCCCGATGGCCTGGCTGCTGCCTCTTATGCTGCGAGGAATGGCTGGCCGATTTTGCTCACTGATATAGACCGGTTGCCTGAAAGCAGCCGTATTGCCCTGGAGGGCAAAGATGTAGTTGTTGCAGGCGGTGAAGCAGTAATTGGACAAGCTGTAATTGATGAGCTCGGCGGAGCGGTTACCCGCATATCCGGGCCAAATAGGGCAGCCACTTCGGTGGAACTGGCCAGGTTCTTTCGGCCTGGAGCAGATAAGATGTACATAGCAACTGGGTATGATTTTGCTGATGCTTTGACAGGTGCTGTGTTAGCGGCCAAAGAGGACAGCGGCTTGCTTTTAGTTTCCACAGTTGTTTCGGGAACTGTTCAGGATTATCTGCAGGAATTGGATTCGAATTTGGTGATTTTGGGCGGTACAGGTGCTGTCAGCAAAGGGGTCGAGGAAAGGTTAGCAAGCATACTGAATTTTTTGGGAGAGAATGTTGAATTTGTGCGGCCATCGTCTTTAGCCCCTGTGCCTGGAGGGCAGGCTGTCAGGTATCCTTACCAGGGACATGTGGCCACTGTGCTGGACGCATGCGGGGATTATTTCAAAATTAGATTCGGCAGCATTACAGGCTGGGTCCCCCGGGAAGATGTGGCATGGACTGAAAGGAATACCGACTATGTCCGCTTGACTTGGAATTTTACCGCGGCCAGCGATTTTGTCTCTGAACCTCCCAACGCCAGCGGTTACAATGTCTATGCCCCTATCAGCCACTCAATCACTCAAAACAGCGACGGGACCTACACTTTGGGTGTACACACAGGGATTAATTCGTCTATTCCCACTGCTCGAAGCAATGGTTATTTTGTATGGATGACGGTGCAACAATTTGGCAAGGACTCCAATCTGTCTGACGGTTTAATAAAGGATCTTATTGCTGAAGCTCAGCGTTTGGACGTGGATGGGATTAATATCGACTTTGAGAACCTGGGCTTGGAAAACCGTGATAAGTTCACCGAATTTATGGACAAGCTTGCAGTAGAAACCAGTAAGCTTGGTTTGGTTTTATCGGTAGATGTAACCAGACATGCCGCTGCCAGCAGCTGGAGCGTCTGCTATGACCGGGCGGCCTTAGGCAGGATCTGTGACTACGTCATTCTCATGGCCTATGATCAGACCAGCGCTTCCAGCTCAGTTCCCGGTCCGGTGGCATCCCTTCCCTGGACCAGAGATTCAGTCAATCGTTTGCTGGCAGAGGTTCCCCCGGAAAAAGTAATTCTCGGTATTCCCTTTTTTAATCGGGTGTGGATTCAGGAAAGGATCACTGCAGACCGCGATTATGTCAGGGCTACTGGCAGCGCAGTGGCCATCAGAACAGAACCCACCACAGCGGGCGGGTCGGCAACAGTAATCCGGCGGGTAGACAGCAGCGTGCTTCTGGCCTATATAGACACAGTTATCGGGGAGAATATTCTCGGCAACGCAAATTGGCACAAAGTCGACCTGGGCCCAGAAGGGATAGGCTATATTGCCGCCTATTATTCGGAGATAGTTCCTGCCGGCACTGTGTTGGACCAGATAACACGCAGCAGTCATTACAGTTACCGAATTATTAAGGACATGGTGGATAACTTTGACCCTGACTTAAAAACCAGTTTCTGGACAACTTTGAGCGGAGAAGTCAGGCTCATAACAGATGTCAGTATTGCCTATGATTCAAAAACTGAGCAAAACCTGCTTACTTACACCAATGCTGAAGGCGCGCTGTGCAAAATTTGGCTGGAAGATGTAGTTTCCCTGAAAAAGAGACTGACGCTGATGCATGAAAAGGGATTGGCGGGGATGGCCGCCTGGAGTATTAATTGGATGGATGGCGAGAGACAGTTGTGGAACCATATATTGGAGGATTAAAGGGAGCTTAGGCTCTCTTTTTCATAAAAAAATATGATATAATGCAAAAGATAAGGAGGGGTAAGCCATGGGGAAAATTAGGTTTGGTACCGATGGGTGGAGGGGAATTACTGCAGAGGATTTCACCTTCGCTGCCCTGCGCAAGGTTTCGGGGGCTGTTGCCGCTTATATTAATGAAGAAAACTTGCAGAGTCGCGGCATTGTCATCGGTTATGATACCCGCTTCTTAGCCGAACGTTTTGCAGCTGTAGTTGCTGAAGAAATGCAAAAGCAAGGCATTAAGGTATACTTTTGCACCGAGGCAACGCCTACACCTGTAGTTGCCTTTGGAATTCTACATAAAAAAGCCGGCGGCGCGGTAATGTTGACTGCCAGCCATAATCCTCCCGAGTACATGGGATTTAAGTTCATCCCCCAATATGCTGGTCCTGCATTGCCGCAGATTACTGACAGGATAACAGCCTTATTGGAGTCCGGGGAGATTTTTTCTTGCCCTCCAGGCTGCGGTGGTAAACTTGAGGAAGTAAATTTTAAAGACAGTTATTTTGACTATATTTCCTCTCGGGTAAATCTTGGAAAGATTAAAGATGCAGGTTTGCGTTTTGTCGTTGACCCTATGCACGGAGCCGGCATAGGCTATTTAGAAGGGATTCTTTCTGGCCTGGGGCTGGATATTCTGGCATTGCATAATTGGCGAGATCCTCTTTTCGGCGGCAGTATGCCAGAGCCTAGGGAAGATTTATTGATAGAACTGATTGCCCGGGTTCGGTCAGAACACAGGGATATGGGGCTGGCTCTTGATGGGGATGCTGACCGTTTTGGGATAGTGGATAGCTTGGGCCGATATATTTCTCCCAATCAAGTGTTATGCTTGCTCTTCCGCTACTTGGCGGAGGTGCGGGGACTTAGGGGGCCGGTTGCCAGGACTGTGGCCACCACCACCCTGTTAGACAGGATGGCCAGGAATTACGGCCTGGACGTCATTGAAACGCCGGTGGGATTTAAATACCAGGGGCAGGCCATGTTGAATCAAGGTGCAATTTTGGCGGGTGAGGAATCTGGCGGCTTGTCTGTTTTGGGCCATGTCCCCGAGAAGGATGGCATATTGGCCTGTCTTTTAATGGCCGAGGTCACGGCCTATTATGGCAAACCCCTTAGTCAGGTGTTGGAAGACATTTATGACCAGTATGGCCATGTCCACACCCAGCGTTTGGATTTCCGCTGTCCAGCCGAAAAAAAACAAACGACCATTGAACTTCTGGAACAGTTTGCACCGTCTAACATACACGGAGTTCCTGTGCTGGACATAATCACCATTGACGGCTGGAAATACTTATTAGCCGACGGCAGCTGGCTTTTAGTTAGGGCTTCAGGCACCGAGCCCGTCTTTCGCATTTACGGAGAGGCTAAGGACAAGGATACACTATCTCAACTTCAGCAATCTCTTGCAAACTTACTGGAATTAGCAGACTGAATGAGGCTGGAAGCAAACAAAACTTTTCAAGAAAAGGATATTTATGTTTTTTATTGAAATAGATAAGTGGGGGGATGAAGATGATACGCAGACAATGGGGTCTGGTAATATTTGATATTATTATTCTTATCCTCGCCGTAGCCATTGCTTTATTGCTGCGGTTTGATGGCAATGTGCCAGAGCGTTTTATTAATATTGCTTGGACATACAGTTTGCCTATGGCGGTAATGGGGGTCCTTATTTTCAGGGCTTTTAAAATGTACAATAATCTCTGGCGATATGCCAGCGTCGATGAGCTCTTGACCGTTATTGCTGGGGTCAGTATATATTGTTTGGTTGTATATATAATTTTCCGGATTATACCCGACAGCCTTCCCCGCAGTATTTATGTGCTGCAGTGGTTTATCCTGGTGGCCTTTGTAGGAGGATCACGTTTTATCATCCGGGCTATAGACTCTTTGCGCCGCACCCGGGGAACCTTGGAAAAACATATCGATGTGCTAGTCATCGGAGCAGGTTCTGCGGGGTCAATGGTAATTAGGGAATTGCGGGAACATCCTGAACTCAAGCGCGTTCCCGTTGCAGTTCTGGATGAGGACGAGAATAAATGGAAGACAAGAATTCACTCTGTTCCTGTTTTGGGCGGCATGAATCTGCTCCAGGAAACTGTTGATAGGCTATTAATTTCTGAAATTATTATAGCTATTCCCTCGGCCAATGAACAGAATATCCGGGATATAATCAACCAGTGCAAAGAGACTGGATGCCGGTTGCGTCGATTGCCGGGGGTGTACAAAATTTTGGATGGCAAGGTTTCTATTAATCAAATCCAAGATGTTAAGATTGAAGATCTTCTTGGCCGCCCAGCGGTTAATTTGGACTCAGAGGGCATCAGCTCGTATGTTTCTGGAAAAATTGTGCTGGTAACTGGGGCTGGGGGATCTATAGGTTCCGAACTCTGTCGGCAGATTGCTGGATTCAAGCCAAAGCTTCTTGTCTTACTGGACATCTATGAAAATAATATGTATGAACTGCAATTGGAACTGGAGAGAATTTATTCAGATATTCCTCGGCAGGTTCTTATTGGCAGTGTCAGGGATAAGGTGAGGATTGATCAGATATTTTCCACATATCGTCCCGACATCGTTTTTCATGCCGCCGCTCATAAACATGTGCCTTTAATGGAAAACAGTCCAGGCGAAGCAATTAAGAACAATGTCTTTGGCACCATTAACGTGGCAGAAGCGGCCAGCCGCTATAAGTCCCAGCGATTTGTCCTAATCTCTACCGACAAAGCCGTCAACCCTACTAATGTTATGGGGGCCAGTAAGAGAGTGGCCGAACTTGCTATTCAACATCTGAATAAGAACAGCGACACAGAGTTTGTGGCAGTTCGTTTCGGCAATGTTTTGGGCAGCAACGGCAGTGTCATCCCAATTTTCAAGCGTCAAATTGCTGCGGGTGGACCGGTGCTGGTCACCCATCCCGAAGTGACCCGCTTTTTCATGACTATACCGGAGGCTGTTCAGCTGGTTATTCAGGCTTCTGCTATGGCTAAGGGGGGCGAAATTTTTGTGCTGGATATGGGCAACCCAGTAAAAATAGTTGATTTGGCTCGAGACCTGATAAAACTTTCAGGATTCAAGCCAGATGTGGATATCCCCATTGAATTTATTGGCTTGCGTCCTGGTGAAAAGTTATTTGAAGAACTTCATCTTGGCGATGAGTCCGTTGATACAACCTGCCATGATAAAATTTTTGTCTTGAAAAATGATTGTATCAATGACCTGCAATTGTACCGCCAGGAAGTAGAAAGCTTACGAGCTACATTGTTGCAGTCTTCCAACTCCGAAGTGGTAAATGTGCTTAAGCAAGTTGTTCCAGGCTTCAGACCTGCAGCCAACGATGATTCTCAGGCAGCAGATGCTTTTGTCCCGGATATCATAAAGATGGATTGAGGTGGAAAAATGAAACTATCTCTGTTGGACCTAACCGAACAATACAGAGAGCTTGAAAAGGAAATTCTCCCTGCAGTCAGCCAGGTCCTAGCTAGCGGCCAGTACGTAATGGGGGCAAATGTCAAGAGGTTCGAGGAGGAGGCTGCCAAGTACATCAGGGTAAAACATGCAATAGCAGTCGCTAATGGCACTGATGCCCTCTTTTTAATTTTTCGTGCTCTGGGCATTGGCCCAGGCGACGAGGTAATCACTACTCCCTTTACCTTTTTTGCCAGTGCTGAAACGGTCTCTCTCTGCGGCGGCAAGCCGGTCTTTGTCGATCTGCGCCCCGATACCATGAATCTTGATGAGGATCAGGTTGAGGCAGCTATCACGCCAAGGACCAAGGCTATTTTGCCAGTGCATATTTTTGGACAACCATGCGCAATGGATAAATTACAGCAAATCGCTGAAAAACACCAACTCTTCCTTCTGGAGGATGCCTGCCAGGCTATCGGCTCCAGTTATAACGGTAAAATGGCCGGAACTTTGGGTAAGGCCGCTGCCTTTTCCTTTTTTCCCACCAAAAACCTCGGCTGTTATGGCGATGGTGGCATGATTACCACCAATGATGACAAGCTCGCCGAAGATCTGCGTTTGCTTCGCCTCCATGGCAGCAAACAAAAATATCTCCATGAGGTAGTTGGGCAAAACAGCCGCTTAGATGAAATTCAAGCCGCGATTCTGCGCATTAAATTGCGGCATCTGGATAGCTGGAATGGGCGGCGCAGAGAATTGGCAGTTCGCTATAACCAGGCTTTTGCGGGCCTACCCTTGACCTTGCCCGTTGAAGTCACTGGCACCCATGTTTACCATCTTTATAATTTGCGCAGTCCTAAACGAGATGAAATAAGTTCATATCTAAAAGACAAAGGTATTGCCACCGGACATTATTACCCCCTGCCCTTGCATCTTCAAGAGGTATATCGGGATTTGGGTTATCAGGAGGGAAGTTTACCAGTGGCTGAAAATGCTTGTAAAACAGCCTTTGCCCTCCCCCTATATCCAGAAATGACCTTGCAGGCTCAGGACTACGTTATTCAATCTGTTCGTGAATTCTTTGCATAAGAGGTGTATGTAATGATAAATCCATTGGCAAATTCCCTTAAGAATAAGTTGCAAGAAAAGACGGCTGTTATAGCAGTAATCGGGCTTGGGTACGTCGGCCTGCCCCTGGCAGTCGAAAAGGCTAAGGCAGGATATAAAGTCATTGGTCTGGATGTTCAGCAAAAGCGTGTTAACTTGGTCAACAAGGGCATTAACTATATCGGCGATGTGGTAGATTCTGATCTTAATGAAATGGTGCAAAGCGGGTACCTAAGAGCTACTACTGACTATAGTGAAATGCCCAAGGCTGATTGTATCGCTATCTGTGTGCCGACTCCTTTGGACCGCTATTACCAGCCGGACACCTCTTATGTAGAGAGTTCATCTCGGGATGTGGCCAAGTATTTGCGCCCAGGCACCTTGGTGATATTAGAAAGCACAACCTATCCCGGAACTACAGAAGAAATAGTCCAGCCAATCCTGGAAAGCACCGGTATGGCCTGCGGCAAGGAATTCTTTCTGGCTTTTTCACCTGAACGGGTGGATCCCGGCAACAAGCAATATAAGACAAAGAATACCCCAAAGGTTATTGGCGGTGTAACTCCTGAATGTTCTCAACTGGCCCAGATGCTTTACTCTAGTGTTTTAGATGGTGATGTCCACGTTGTTTCCTCTCCCAAGGTTGCCGAGATGGAAAAGATCCTGGAGAATACGTTTCGTAATATTAATATCGCTTTGGCAAACGAGATGGCCATCTTGTGCAATAAGATGGGTATTGATGTTTGGGAGGTAATTGAGGCAGCGAAAACCAAACCCTATGGTTTTATGGCCTTTTATCCCGGGCCCGGTTTGGGCGGCCATTGCATTCCCATTGACCCTTACTACCTGACTTGGAAGGCACGGGAATACGATTATCATACCCGCCTTATCGAGCTGGCAGGAGAAATTAATCAGTCTATGCCGCAATTTGTTGTTGACAAGGCTGCAAGGTTGCTCAATAAGGTAAAAAAACCCTTGAATAGCTCAAAAGTATTGCTTTTGGGAGCGGCCTATAAAAAAGATATTGACGATTTACGGGAATCCCCAGTGCTCAAAATCATTGATATCTTGCAGCAGGAAGATGCCGATATACTCTATAATGATCCATACATTCCCAGTTTCAGCCACCACGGCAGGAACTATACCTCGGTGGAACTGACTCCGAAAGTGTTGGCAGAGGCGGATATTGTCATTATCACTACCGACCATAGTAACTACGACTATCCCGTGATTGTTGCACATTCCAGGCTCATTCTTGACACACGCAACGCCTGTGCCGGAATGGAGTCTGAAAAAATCAGCAAGCTCTAGGAGGTAACTTATGTTGAAAATCGGATTAGTAGGCTGCGGTAGAATTTCCAAGAAACACATTGAAGCAATAGCAGCGAACGAAGATATCTGTGAGCTAGTTGCCGTGGCAGATTTGATTCCCGCTAAAATGGAAACGGCGGCAGCTATGTATAATAAAAAAACAGGCAAACAGCCCAGGAAGTACATGGATTACAAAGATATGCTGAAAATAACGGATCTTGATATCATCGCCATTGCTACAGAAAGCGGGTACCATGCAGAGCATGCCTTGGCCAGTTTAGAGGCGGGCAAGCATGTCTTGGTTGAAAAACCCATGGCCCTATCCACAAGTGATTGCAATAAAATGATTGCCTCCGCAGAAGAAAAAGGATTAGCCCTGGGCCTGTGCCATCAAAACCGCTTTAACCCTCCGGTGCAGAAATTGCGTCAGGCTCTCCAGAAAGACAAATTGGGTCGCGTACTAAGCGGAACGGCCTGTATCCGCTGGAACCGCAATCAGGACTATTATAATCAAGCCCCCTGGCGCGGAACCTGGGCAATGGATGGCGGCACCTTGATGAATCAGTGTTTGCACAATATCGATCTACTCCAATGGATGCTAGGTGAGGAGGCAGTGACAGTCTTTGCCCAAACGGGAAATTACCTCCGGGATATTGAGGCGGAGGATTTCGGTGCCATCGTCATTCGCTTTGCCAATGGGGCTATTGGCATCGTTGAAGGCAGCGCTTGCGTTTATCCAGCTAACCTTGAAGAGACATTAAATATCTTCGGGGAAACTGGTACGGTATGTATCGGCGGTTTGGCAGTTAACAAAATTGAGGTATGGAATGTACCTGGTGAAGACTTGATTGATAATTCGAACCAACCTGATCCAGATACAGTATACGGGGCTGGACATATACCCCTGTACAAGGATTTTGTCAAGGCCGTTCAGGAAGAGCGCAAACCGTATATCGACGGCAGAGCAGGGAAAAAAGCCGTGGAAATTATCTTGGCCGCCTACAAGTCTCAGTTAACAGGGTTGCCTGTCGCTATGCCATTAATGAATTTTTCAACCCTGGACATGAGAGAAGCTAATCTCAAACAGCGCTAACTGATGGGAGGAAACCTGATGATTTATGTCATCTCCAGCGTCCATCCCCTTTCTGACAGCAGGATATATCACCGTCAGGTTTTATCCCTGGCCAAGCACTATTCCATAAAGTATTTTGCCCAAGAGGTGGAGGGTTGGCAGGCAAAAGATGTTGCCTATGTTGCTCTGCCACAGGGGAAGAAGTTGCAGGTCAGGCTGGGAAATTGTTGGCGGCTGCTTCGAGCTTCCCTGTCCAGGGAAGCCAGGGTTATCCATTTTCATGATCCTGAACTGTTACCAGTAGGACTGATAGCGAAGATCTTCGGCAAAAAAGTTGTCTACGATGTTCATGAAAATTATTTCAAAACCATCCGTCACAAACCTTCAATTCCTAAATACCTGCGTGGGGTAATCTGTATTCTTTTCAAAATGTTTGAGAATTTGTGCTGCCGCTGTTTTGATTTGGTCCTGGTGGTTACCGACGAACTAAAACAGCATTTGCCAGGAAATGTCCATACAATTAATAACTATCCCCATATTTCTTTTACCCCTCCTGTTAAGCAGCCCTCCCGGGGGGCGCTAAAACTGGTATATGTTGGCCTCATTACACAACCCCGGGGGGTCCTTAATATGATTGAGGCAGTGAAAAGGGTCACAGTTCCGGTAACATTTGATATCATCGGCCATTTTAACAGCGCAGAATTCCAGCATTGTGTCGAAGCAGAGATTCGAGACCTGGACAACATTAAATATGTTCCATCTATTCCCTATTCCAGTTTCTTCAATCATCTTGTTCAATACGATGTGGGAATGATGTGCTTGCTTCCTAATCCTAATCACGTAACCTCTTTGCCTAATAAACTGTTTGAATACATGGCCATGGGCATGGCAATTTTGGCTTCTGACTTTCCCATCTGGCGTGAAATCTTAGATAAAAGCGGTTGCGGAGTACTAGTTGACCCACTGGATTCAGATGCTATCAGGGAGGCAATTGAAAGATTGGAGAGCAATCGGGGGGATTTGGCCCAGATGGGCCGTCAGGGCCAGCGGGCTTACCAATCCCTGTATAACTGGGAGAGCCAGGAGAAAAAGTTATTATCTTTATATGAAAAAATGTTAGGTGAAAAAAATGCCTGAAATACTTATAATCAATCATTATGCCAATCCAGGCTCCGGCCGCCATTTTCAGATGGCCCGGGAGTTAGCGGAGCGGGGCTATTCCGTTAGCATTGCAGCTTCCAGTTATCTCAGCAAGACCAATGAGCAAAGGTCAGAGAATATAAGCTCTAACGGCATAAAATTCTTCTTTGTTCCTACTCGCTCTTACAAGGGCAATGGGCTCCGCAGAATTATCAACATGGTGCAATTTGCAGTCAAAGTCAAAGGCTGTCTGCCCCGGGATTATAAACCTGACCTTGTCATCGGCTCTTCTGTGCATCCTTTCGCCTGGCTGGCTGCCGAGAAGATTGCCCGCAAAGCCAAGGCGCCCTTTATCGCTGAAGTCCGGGATTTATGGCCCCAGACACTTATAGACATGGGTGCAATTGCAGATAAAAGCATACCGGCTTGGTTTTTTCGGGGACTGGAAAAACGTGCCTATGTGAAATCCCAGCATATTATTACTCTTTTGCCTGCTGCCGATGCTTATATCTGCGGCAGGTATAGGATTGACAAAGATAAGATCACACATATTTCCAACGGTATCGACATTCGGGAGTTTGACTTTCTAGCTCAGGATAATGCCAGCAGAGCAGCGGAGATCCTCAACCCTTATAAGGACAAGTTTTTGGTGGTCTATGCAGGCGCCATGGGCAGGGCGAATCAAATTGATACCATAGTCGAAGCTGCCAGGGAAATTGCCGGAGCAGGAGAAGACAGAATTTGCTTCCTGCTCTTCGGTCAGGGTACAGAAGTTGAGCGCTTAAAGGCAGAAACAGACAAAATTGGCCTAGATAACGTGCACTTTATGGGCCAGCAGCCCTATTCCCTGATTCCTGCCCTACTAAGAGGGTGCAACCTCAATATTGTCGCCATGAAGAATATTGACCTATATCAATATGGCATCAGTCTTAACAAACTCTATACTTATCTTGCAAGCGGCAGGCCAATTGTTTTTTCAGGCAAGGTGGCCAATGATCTTGTCCAAGATGCAAGGGCGGGGATTTCAGTTGCGCCTGAGGATTCCGAAGCTGTAGCACAAGCAATAATGACCGTAATGGCAGATAAGACTAAGGCCGAAGAGATGGGACGGCAGGGCAGGCGCTGCGCAGAAGAATCATATGATATCCCCTATCTCGCAAATAAACTTGATGATTTGATTCGGAGGTGCTTGAGTAATGAAAGATATTAATCCAAGGGCAAAGCTGGGTAAAAATATTCAGATAGGCAACTTCAGCACCATCGGTCCCGATGTCGAAATAGGAGAGAGAGTCTGCATTGGCAACAACGTCACTATTTATGCTGGTACTGTCATTGGCGAAGATGTCAGAATAGATGACAACACTGTTATTGGCAAGCAGCCCATGCGAGCTGTCACCAGCGCCATTTCTGCCATGGACAGTCTCGAACCGGTTAGAATCGGCAAGGCTTGTATTATTGGCACTGGTGTCGTTATTTATCGGGGGTGCCAGATCGGCGATGAATGCCTGGTGGCAGATTTGGCCACTATTCGGGAACATGTAATCATAGGCAATAAGACCATTATTGGCAGAAATGTTGCCATTGAAAATCACTGTCGAGTAGGCGATTACTGCAAGTTAGAGACCAACTCCTACATTACCGCCTGGTCGGATTTAGGGGACTTCGTTTTTATCGCCCCCGGGGTAATTACCAGCAATGATAACTTTGCCGGTCGCAGCCAGAAGCGGTTTCAACATTTTAAGGGCGTAACGGTGAAGGATGGGGGAAGAATAGGTGCAAATGCCACGGTTCTGCCTGGCCGCACCATTGAGGAACAAGGGTTTGCCGCTGCGGGGGCGGTGGTGACCAGGGACGTGCCCGCAAGGACTATCGTTGTCGGCAGTCCTGCCAAAGTGTTGCGGCCGGTGCCTGCAGATCAGTTGCTTTCTTCCGAGGTGAGTAATAAGTGATTATCAAAAGGCTTTTTGACTGGGTTGTCAGCTTAGTATTACTGCTAATACTATTTATCCCCATGTTATTAATTGCCTTGGTGGTAAAGTATGATTCCCGGGGGCCTGCGTTCTTTTTTCAGACACGGGCTGGCTACAAGGGCAAACCTTTCAAGATATATAAATTCCGAACGATGATTGATGGTGCTGCAAAAGTGGGGACTAAAGTTTTCACCTCTGCTGATGATCCCCGAGTTACCAAGGTAGGCAGGTTTTTGCGCAATACCAGCTTAGATGAGATACCGCAGCTGATTAATATTATTAAGGGGGATATGAGTCTGGTGGGACCCCGGCCAACCCTTATCTACCAGGTGGACAACTACAGTGCCTATCAGCGCAGACGTTTAGATATGCTGCCTGGCATGACTGGCTGGGCCCAGGTTAATGGGCGCAAGTCTTTAACCTGGCCGGAGAAAATCGAATTGGATATCTGGTACATTGAAAATTGGTCTTTGGGGCTGGATCTAAAGATAATGTTTATGACGCTATTGCGGACGATAACTGCAAAGGATATTGACAATGCCGGAACAGCCGACGCTATTTCTGTTCAAAAGGAGGATGTGTCTTGATGGGCAGCAAACAGATTCACCTGATTGGGGCAGGTTCACTTGGTCTGCAAGCAGCAGATATCTTGCTGGCTGCTGGGCAGCAAGGCGAGATATTAGCTTATGACGACAATACAAGCCTGCACAGCTCTGAGTTGCTGCCAGGGGTGTTTATCCAAGGCGGGATAGATCTGGTAGGCAAACTGGATCCGGGAAGTATGGTTGCTATTGCAATTGCTGATACCGCTGTGCGGCAGAGAATCTATTCAAATCTCAGGCAGAAAGGTTATAAATTCCCTAATGTTGTTCATCCCGCTGCTGTGATTTCTAAATTTGCGCACATAGGGTTTGGAAATATTATCTTCCCCGGAGTAGTAATTGATCCTGCTGCCACAGTCGGCAATTTTGTCGTATTAAATAAGAATTCCAGTGTTGGTCACAACGCAATTCTTGAAGACTTTATTACGATTACTCCCAACTGTACTTTAACTTGTCCTGTAGACAGCGGTGTATTTATTGGCATGGGGGCGAGGCTGTTGCCCGGCAGCCGAGTAGGTGAAAACAGTATTATCGGCGCAGGAGCTGTGGTAAATAAGCCAATCCCTGCCAATGTCATTGCCATTGGAGTTCCAGCAAAAATCAAGGAAAAGGGGATGATAAAATGAGGGGATCCGATAAGATTGGTATTTTGGATGTACTGTCTCTTCTTTGGAAGAGAAAATTTGTAGTTCTAGCCTCGGCTCTTGTTGTGATATTTGGAGGAATTATTTTCAGCCAGTATTTTTTAGCCGCTCAGTCCACGATTCAAATCCGCTATGAACAGGTCGGGGAGGCTGATTACAAAATTCACCGCAATTTGTATGTCGCTGGTTTTTTTTCAGATCTGTACCAACTGGACCGTTCAATAACCAGAATGTTTGATGAAGAAATAATTGATGCCATAATAGACGGTATCGATGAACTTCCCCCAGGGGTTAGTATTACCAGGTCAGGTAAGACTGTCCGTGTTTATGTGCGCAGCAAAGAGCAGGCCCAACATGCCGAGCTGCTTGAGAAAGGGTTGGCCAAATATACGGCTGCTGTTAATCGCTATCGCTTTGAAACGACAAACAAGATCATAGACGGCATCGCGGAGCGCATTGATTATGACGTTGTTTACCGCTGTGGTGAGATTGAGCACCTGGAGAAATACCAAGCACAACAGGGCGAGGTACTTTATAAAGAGACTTTTTCTGAAGAACTGACCCGACTTTATATTCAATTGTCTCAATTAGATTACTCCCGCGAAGAGATGACGGCTTTGCGGACTAATCTTCCCGATATTTTGAAACGTTATGAGTTGATATATTTGAATAAGACGCATTACGCAGCTCCGACTCCACTAAACCGAACCACAATAATAGTCTTTGCTGTTGCTGGCTTGTTTGCCGGGGCAATTATCATCATTGTCGCAGATTTTATTCGTGCAGGCATGGCTGCCCGAAAGGACAGGCTGGGAAGTTAGTAATTACCGCACGTTAAGGAGGCCGGCAAGTGAAAACCATTGATAAGCACAATAAAAATTATGCCTTGCTCCAGGTTGCCTGCGTGGCCGTCTTATGGGCGGCGTCTCTTTTTGAAACAGGAGTGGATTTTTTCTGCAACATTTTTGGCATTACCTCTTTCATGTTGGCTGCTGCAGGTTTGGTGGGCTTATTAATCATTGAGTTTTTTGTTTTTGACGATTTGAATATCAAATTTGGACAAGCAGAGCAAATAAAAAAAGCTCTTTTGCTTGTAATCCTTATTTATATTGCCCTTAGTTTTTTGGGAATTGCCTGGTCTCCGCTTCCCGGGGCTGCATGCCAAAAATCCCTGAGGATACTGTGGTTTTTCGTTCTTTCAATGTCTAGTATACTGGTGCTGCAAAAATTCAGCTCAACCTTTGCTCTAAGAGTTCTTGGGGGAAGCGGGGTATTTTCGCTGCTTGCTCTGCTGCTATTTGTATTTTCTTCGGGCAATAGGGCAAGAAACTGGTCCGCCAACAGCATCAGTGTATTTGCTGATTACAATATCTTCTATTTGCACCTGATTATTTCTGTGCTCATGTCCATTGCCTTGCTGAATCAACTGTTAAAAAAGAAAATATGGTTGGTACATTTGGCGGTTTTTGGCTCCTATGGCTTGCTGACATTTATGCTGCTTTTTAGTGGTTCCCGGCGGGGCATTATCTTTTATTGCATACCCATACTGGTAATAGCAGTAATTTCCTTACTAAGGGCCAGGCGGTTTTTAATTCCCCTTACAGCAGTAATTGTCCTAGTCACCCTGGCCCTGTCGGTGTTGTTGCCGACGCTGAATAACAGCTATAAATTTACTACTGTCCAAAGAATTCTCATTTCTGTTCGCCAAGAGGGGTTGATCGGAATTATCGGAGGCAGGATGGAGCGCATCGAATGGGCAGCAGACTATATTAATGAATTTTCGGTGTTTCAGCTGATCTTTGGCGCTGGAACGAAGGCATATACAGCTTTGTTTGGCAAAGGAAACCATCCCCACAATTTTTATCTTAACGCCTTTATTGAAGGCGGCCTGCTAAAATCCACTTTAGTCATAATATTATACTTGCTCTTTATTGTGCTGGGTTTTATCTCAGCCAGAAGGCATTTATTCTATGAGCAAGTTCTGATCTTCTCCGTCCCAATAATGTTTATGCTTAACATCAGCATCTCAGGAGAAGACGGCCTGTTGCTGAAACTATTTTGGCTGTTGTTAGTGTATTTCTGGTTTGCCTGCAACCGCGACTCCGAAGTATTGGAGGTGACTGAGTGAATATCCTCGTTATCTCCCATATGTACCCCTATCCAGCCAATACTACGAAGGGGATTTTCGTCCATCAGCAAAATTTAGAATTACAGCGCCAAGGCTGTCAATTAACAGTCTTGGCCCCCCGTCCCTGGTCGCCTTTTCCCTTAAGCTTGATTAACCCACGCTGGCGAAATTACTTCAGCATAGCTAAGGCTCCTTCTTATGATGGCATTGCTGCCCGGCGTCCGCCATATCTTGTTTTTCCTGGCGGCTTTGGAATGGCTAGTTGTGGCCGCCGGCTCTACCGGGCACTAAAAAAAACCGTTTCCGGCTTCCATAATAATAAGGCTTTTGCTCTCATTCATGCTCATACAATTTTACCTGATGGGCAGGCGGGACTATTTCTCAAGCAGCGGTTCGGAATCCCCCTGGTTGTAACTGTCCATGGTAAAGACGTTCAGCAAACTGCTTACCGCAATAATCGATGTCGTCAGGCTATTATCAATGTGGTCCGGGAGGCTGACATAGTAGTTGTTGTCAGCGCCAAAATCAAAGGGATGTTGGATCAGTTAACGAAAATGCCTGAAAAGACGGTGGTAATCAACAATGGTTTTGACAGCAGCGGATTTCTGGAAAATCATTCTTCGGGTTCTGCAGGAGCCATTATTAGTGTATCCAACTTAGTAAAGTCAAAGGGACTGGCCTTAAATATACATGCCGTGGCTGCTCTGCGAGATAAATATCCCCATATTCGGTATACCGTTGTCGGGGGCGGGCAGGAGGCCGCCAGTCTGAAACAATTGGCCTGGGATTTGGAGGTTGGGGACTTAGTTGAATTTACAGGTCGGGTTCCCAATAAAAATGTGCCAGGCTTTCTGGCTAAAGCCCAAGTTTTTTCTTTGCCCAGCAGCATGGAGGGTTTTGGTGTCGCTTATTTGGAGGCAATGGCTGCAGGTCTGCCTGTTATAGGTTGCAGGGGAGAAGGGATAGCTGATGTGGTTCGCTCTGGGGAGACCGGGATGTTAATTGAACCTCATAATCTAGATGAATTGGTGAGGGCTCTTGACCAATTGCTGGCTGACCCTGATTGGACCGGAGAAATGGGAACTAGAGCAAGAAACCTGGCTCTCAACAAATTCTCTTGGCAGGCTAACGCTGAAAAAATGATTAATCTATTCAAGAAAATAATAAGCTGATTATCAGACAAGGGGAGTGGAGGATGAAGGTTCTTACTGTCTTAGGTGCCCGTCCCCAATTTATTAAGGCAGCGGCAGTGTCCAGAGTGCTGCGCCAGTATCATCAGGAAATAATAGTCCATACTGGTCAGCATTATGATGAAAATATGTCTGCAGTTTTTTTTCAAGAACTTAGTATTCCTTTGCCTGATTATAATCTTGCAGTTGGCTCGGGCAGCCATGGCACCCAAACCGGTGCTATGCTGGCCGAGATAGAGCAGATAATTATTCAGGAACAACCTGACTGGGTAATGGTATATGGGGATACCAATTCAACTGTAGCGGGAGCGCTGGCGGCAGCAAAACTTTATGTGCCGGTTGTTCACGTGGAGGCAGGATTGCGCAGTTTCAACCGCAGAATGCCTGAAGAAATTAATCGGGTGGTTACCGACAGCATCTCCACCATCTTAGCCTGTCCAACAATTACTGCAGTAACTAACCTCAAAAACGAAGGTTTTACTAACATCTATTCCAGGGGTGATTTGCTGGACATAACCACGCGACTGCCTGCTGTTGCTCCCGAGAGGCCACTGGTGGTCAACACAGGCGATGTAATGTATGATGCTATTCTTCACAATCTGGAAATAGCCCGCAGAGGGCAAATGCCTTTAGGCATTCAAGCTGGTGATGATTATATTTTGGCTACAGTGCACAGGGCGGAAAACACTGACATCCCGGATAATCTAGGAGGGGTGCTTCGAGGTCTCGCCGCATTGGGACGAAAGGTAGTATTTCCCTTGCATCCTCGGACAAAAAAAACTGCTGCCAGATTCGGCCTGGGGGGATTGCTGGAACCTCCCAGCCTGCATGTTATCGAGCCTGTGGGGTATTTGGATATGTTGCGCCTGATGGATAATGCGGCCTTTATTGTTACTGATTCCGGAGGAGTGCAAAAAGAAGCCTTTATTTTGGGCAAGCCGTGTATAACCTTGCGTGATGAAACCGAATGGCTGGAAACAGTGGCCACCGGTTGGAATGTGCTTGTTGGACTTGGCGGCCGAGATTTGATAAAGAATTATGACTTTAAGCCTCCCAAGGAAAATCAGTCTGCTCCTTATGGCGACGGGCGTGCAGGAGAAAGAATTGCCGCCCTGTTGGACAGATAGCCTAGGGTTAGGGGGAACATGATGAAGGAAAACACATTAGCAAAATCAGCAATAATAGTTATTGCTCTAACCATGGCAAGTAAAGTTTTGGGTTTTGGACGCGAAATGGTGGTAGCTGCACTATTTGGCGCAACCGCATTGACTGATGCTTATAATATGGCTGTGACAATACCTACGCTTCTATATTCCGGGGTGGCTGCGTCCATCAGCAGTGTGTTTATTCCGGTTTATGACCGTTTCCGCAAGCAAAAGCGGGATAAGGCATTAGTTTACAGATTTATCCTGGTTGGCTTCTGTATTACTGTCCTTATATTTGCTGTTCCCATAGGGTTTTTTTCCCGGCAATTGGTTAATCTATTTGCTGTTGGCTTTGATGATATTACCGCTGGCATTACGTCTGGAATGGTGAAGATTCTATGCATCATCATAGTCTTTCGGTTTATCTCTTCTGTAACCCGGGCTGTTCTCCATGTCAACAAGAACTTTGTCATCCCCGGGCTGGATGGTTTTCCCTATAACATTGTCATTATCGGCGTAAGTTTTGCCTTCTACCAGAAATTAGGCATCTATTCCCTGGTTTGGGGGACTCTCTTTGGAGTGGCTGCACAGACGCTGTTCAAGTTGCCCTGGCTGTTAAAGACTAAAATGTACGGAAGTTTGAGAGACCGTTGCAGTGATGGACTTAAAGATATACTGATTATGCTGCCGCCGGTGATAATTGGCAGCATGGCCGGTCAGATTAAGGCGGTAACTGATAAAATCTTTGCCTCTACTTTGGCAGAGGGCAGCATTTCGTATCTTAATTATTCTTCTCGCTTAGTTGGGCTGCCCCAGGGTTTAATGGTTACCGCTATTATTACGGTGGTCTACCCTAGTCTTGTGGACTATATTAATAATCGGGAATTTGACAAGTTTCGTGACACTTTCATTAAGGCAATCAATTCTATGCAGTTTATGCTCATGCCAATGGTTGTGGGGTTCGTGGTTTTGGCCTTGCCGATAATCCAACTTGTTTATCAGCGCGGCAATTTTGACTCCGCAGCCGCCATGCAAACAATGGCTCCCCTGCAGTTTTACAGCTTGGGCCTCATTGGCATAATGCTCAGCTCTTTTTCAGTCAAAGCGTTGTATGCCATGGGGGACACCAAGACTCCCTTATTGACAACTTTTATAACTATTACCACGAATGTAGTCTTAAATTTTATCTTTATTGGCAGTCTTCAGCATGGAGGGCTGGCCCTGGCTACTTCGCTGGCCCACTGGCTTGGCGGCGTTTTACTGATTTGGTTGCTGGCCCGCAAAATAGGGGGAATCAACATTCGGCCCATGCTGGCTGATGCAGGGAAATCTCTAGCTGCTTCTATGGTTATGGGAATAGTGATATACTGCACACATACAATTCTCGTTCCCTTGATGCCTTCAGGAAGGTTGTGGGCAGTCCTTATACTAGCAGCAGTCATCTGTCTTGGCGCTGTGGTGTACTTCCTATGCGCCATATTATTGAAAGCGCAAGGAGCAATAGAAACAAAGTTACTGGTCAAAAAAGTTTGGCAAAGAGTATCTAGCCACGTAAAGAACTAGGGAGGATTATTATGGAAGAAAATGTTCCCCTGTCCCAACCGGATATTGGAGAAAAGGAAATTGACTATGTTATTCAGGTGTTGCGTTCGGGTGTGCTTAGCATAGGACCGGTCATCAGGGAATTTGAGCAACAAATCAGTGAGTACATTGGCGTGAAACATGCCATTGCTGTAAACAGCGGAACCAGTGCTTTGCACTTGATGATCAGGGCATGTGGTATCGAAGACGGTGATGAAGTCATCACCACGCCTTTTAGCTTTATTGCCTCCACCAACTGCATATTATTTGAACGCGGCAAGCCGGTTTTTGTTGACATAGACCCCCGCACATACAATCTGGATATCAGTCAGATTGAAGCCGAGATAACTCCCCGAACTAAGGCGATTCTGCCGGTGGATGTCTTTGGGCAGCCTTTTGATATTGAGGCAGTTAATGATATTGCCCGCCGCCATAATTTGACAGTTATCCAGGACAGCTGTGAAGCTTTGGGTTCTGCTTGGAAGGGCAAGAAGGTCGGTTCTCAGTCTAAGGTGGCGGCATTTGCTTTCTATCCCAATAAACAAATAACTACCGCCGAAGGTGGGATTATTGTAACTAATGATGATAATATTGCCGATTTATGTCGCAGCATGCGCAGCCAAGGCAGGGCTATTACTGGAACCTGGCTGGAGCACGAGCGCTTAGGGTATAACTATCGTTTCAGCGAAGTGCATGCCGCCATTGGTTCTGCCCAGATGGAACGGATTGATGAAATTATCGCCGCCCGCCGACAAGTCGCGGAAATGTATTCTGAAAGGCTGTTGCACATTCCCGGGGTAAGAGGGCCCTGGATTGATGACCATGTGACCACGATGAGTTGGTTTGTCTATGTCATTACTTTGGACAAGGGTATTAACCGGAATAAGGTCATGTACCGGTTGCAAGAAGCGGGAATTGGCTGTAAGCCCTATTTTACTCCCATCCACCACCAGCCCCATATCATTAAAATGACAGGGTACTCTCCTGGGGATTTTCCTATAACAGAGAATATTGCCGCCAGAACCATTGCCCTGCCTTTTTTCACCAAAATGACTGAAGAGCAGGTAAGCGTTGTAACCAGGACTTTGGAGAAAATACTCAACTCCCTGCAATGACCCGCATTTGAAGAAAGGGGGAGAATAATGTCAGATGTGGTCCTGCACATAGTCCTCAACAGTTTTACTAATGATTCTAGAGTGTTGCGGGAATGCAAAACCTTGACTAATGCCGGGTACCATGTCCAGGTTTTCTCGCTGCATGAAAAAGGTCTGGCGTTAACTGAGTCGACAGACACTTATGATTTGACCAGATTTGCACTGCGGACCAGATCTTGGCCCAAAACCTTTTTCTCGCAAATATTTAAATATTGCGAGTGTGTGTGGAAGATGGTTTGGAAAGGGATGCGACTGCGGCCGATTCTCGTACATGCTCATGACCGGGATGCCCTGCCTATTGGGTATTTGATTGCAAAGCTAACCAGGCGCAAACTGGTTTATGATGCTCATGAGCTTTGGGGGCATACAGCCCATGCTGCAAAACGGCCTGCCCTTGTAAAAAAAATGGCAGCAAAGATGGAGCGCTTTATCGCTCGCAGAGCGGCCGGAGTGATTACCGCCTCTCAGTCTATCGCTAGGCATATGGAAAAAAGCTTTGGTTTTGAAGGTATTATATTGCTCAGAAATCTGCCTTATTATCGGGCGCGGGAAGAATATTCACGTGATGGATCACCGCTCAGAAAAAATTTAGGTATCAAACCCGATAAAGTAATCCTGTTATATCAGGGAGTTGTCAGCCCATACAGAGGGTTGGAACCACTTATTAAAGCAGCCAGGTTTCTAAGCGACAAATTCGTAGTAGTGATTCTGGGCAATGGACCTCTAGTACCACATCTTAAACAAATGGCTTCAGACATAGATTTAACTGAGCAGGTCCTGTTTCATTCGGCAGTGCCTCCTTCAGACCTGGTACCGTTTACTGCAGGAGCTGATATAGGTATAAGTTTAATCGAAGATATATGCTTAAGTTATCATTACTGTCTTCCGAATAAATTATTTGAATACATGCAGGCTGGCTTTCCGGTGATTGTCAGCAATCTTCCAGAGATGCGGAAAGTTGTGGAGGAGCACAAAGTCGGACTGGTACTAGATTCGTGGGATCCTGAGTCAATCGCCAGTGCAATAAACGGTTTTTGGGGTAAGGATACTTACTATATGTACTCTAGAAATGCAATAAAGGCTGCCAAACTATTTAGCTGGGAGATTGATGAAGGTAAATTGAAAGACCTATACGCAAGAATTCTGGACTGACGACTTGACACAAGTCATTGTTTTGATGGACTATTTTCTTATGTAGGGGGGTAGCTGTGCTGTTAAGCGAAATCCTTAAAGCAATGGATTTTACTCGAGAATATAAGTGCATCGATGAGAAACCTTTTGAATATATGGCTCTTACCGCGTCAGGTTTTGCACAGCCTTGTTGCGTTTTTTTGGATTCAGCAGACTATATCAGTTCTATCAGTGAAAATGTATCCATAGTCCTTACAACAGATGAATTAAATCCCCAGTAAAAAACGGAGCATATGGAAAATGTATAGTAAAAAAACCACGAGAGCTTTTTTTTGAAATCCATAACTATCTGTCCGATAAAAGCGGTTATGCGCGAGGCAGCTTTACATCTAAGATTGGTTCGGACTGTAATATTAGCCCGTTGGCAAGTATCGCTCAGAACATTGTTATCATAGGCAATAATGTCTCCGTAGAGGAATTTGTTGTTATCCGTGAAAACACTTTTATTGACAATGATACAATTATTCGCGACGGATGCAAGGTTGGCGGACAAGGGTATGAATTAAAGAGAACTGACTATGGCATACTCAGCGTGGCCCACGCAGGGGGCGTTAAAATAGGGAAAAACGTGGAGATTCAGTATAACACTTGTGTGGACAGAGGCGTATTCCCTTGGGATGATACTATCTTTGGCGACTATTGTAAGATAGATAACTTGGTTCACGTTGCCCATGGTGTAAAGATAGGTAAAAATGTGCTGGTTGTGGCTAATGTCGGCCTGGGAGGCAGGACAGAAATTAATGATGGAGCATGGATTGGATTTGCAGCGACGATTACTAATGGTGTCACTGTAGGCGAAGACGCCAGAGCAAATATTGGCGCAGTTGTTACTAAATCAGTTCCTGGCAACAGCAGTGTAACAGGCAATTTTGCCATAGAACACAGTAAATTTCTCCGCAATCTGAAAGCCGCTAATGCCGAGGATCTCAAAGAATAGGAATTGCTTTTTATCCCTCCATTAAGCCACAGGCATACAGAAAGCTATTATCTCAACATTGCGTTTCTCATTATATTTTAGGCGCATGACGAGTTACCTTCCTAGTCAGGGGGTTTTAGAAAAAAACTACATTTACAGGGAAGACAGTCTCTATTGGAGGCTGTCTTTTTTTCGGGGATAGATTTAACAATCAAAGCAAAATTAGCTGAATGATTAGCAGGGAAAATGGTTAGATACAGCGAATATGTGATTTGAAGGGAAAATTTAAAAATGGGAGGGAGCTAATTGATGAAGAGAGTATTTGCTTGCGTGCTGGCGATTATGCTGGTTCTGGGTATCGCTTTACCCCTGAACGCAGCCAGGGAAGGTTCACCCCTTGCCAGTGCAGATCAGGAAACCAGGGTTATTGTTCAGCTGATGCAAAACCCTGTCCTGGTCTATGAGGCCCAGCTTAAAGAAAGGGGCACTTGCACACCCCAGGGCCTGACAACATATGCCAACACCTTGAAACAGAGCCTGAGTAATGTTATCAGTCAGGCAAAATCCAAAGGCATAGATATTAAGGTGGAAGCTCAATACACCCACTCTTTCTTCGGCTTCAGCGCCGGCATCCCCTTCAGCCAAATCGCTGAGCTGGAAAAGTTACCTGGTGTTAAGAAAGTCTTCCCCGACCTGCCGATTCAATTACCAAAAATCAGCTATACCGTACCTCAGACCGGAGCCCCTGCATTGTGGGATATGCCGGAAGGGTATACTGGCGAGGGAATTATTGTCTCGGTAATTGACACCGGTATCGACTACAATCATGTTTTCTTAGGCATGGGCATTGGGCCGGAGAATAAAGTCCTCGGCGGCAAAAACTTTACCCAGCCATTGTCACCAGAAGATCCGCCAGTTGATTCCACTGACCCCATGGATGGCAATGGTCACGGCACCCACGTTGCCGGCATCATCGCCGCAGACGGTTCAATTGTTGAAGGATTTGAGGATTTTAAGGGCATGGCTCCTGATGCCAACCTCTATGCTGTCAAGGTCCTCAGCGATGAGGGCAAGGGTTACAGCAGCTGGGTAATCGGCGGTATCGAATGGTCAGTCAACCCCGATGATGGTTTAGCCAGAGCTGATGTCATCAACATGAGCCTTGGCGCCAGTTACCTTACTTCCCCTGGCTATCCGACTGCTATGGCTGCCAATGCTGCAGCTGAGGCAGGAGTAATCGTGGTGGCCTCTGCTGGCAATGAGGGGCAAGATTTTCCAACCTCCAGCGCTCCCAGCACTGGTTCCCAGGTAATTTCTGTAGCTAGTTACGGCTATATTCAGCCAGCTTATATTAGTGTTGGCGAAAACGAAATTTGGGATGTAATGCCCTCAGATTGCCCTGAACCCGATGAACTCCCCCATGGCATTGTCTGTGCAGGGCTGGGCCGGTATGACGAGGTAGCAGGTATCAATGACTTTGAAGGCATTGATTTAACTGGCAAAATTGCCTTGATGCAGCGTGGAGAGTCTGCATTTACCGAAAAAGTGCAAAACGCCGCGGACCAGGGAGCCATCGCCGCCATTATCTTCAACAATGAGCCGGGACTCTTTGGCATGGCTGGCGAATTTGTTCTTCCTGCTTACTCGATTTCCCTTGAGAATGGAGCATATATTCTCTCCTGCCTGAATGAGGACCCGTTATTGCAGGTTACCATGGGGATGCTGCCAGCTCAGGACCTTATGTCCGACTTCAGTTCTGCTGGACCTGCTAATGACTACTCCTTAAAGCCTGACATTACTGCCCCTGGTGACTCAGTTGTATCCACCTATCCTGGGAATCGCCTTGCAGGCATGGGTGGAACCAGTATGTCATCGCCTCACGTGGCCGGTGGCGTGGCTCTGCTCAAACAGATTTACGGCGATCAGCTGAGTGTTGAAGAGTATAAAGCCTTGATTATGAATACTTCTTTCCTTCTCTTAGATATTAATGATGAGAAGTATCCCGTGACCACTCAGGGCGCTGGCGTTATGGACCTTAATGCCGCTGCTCTGTCTAGGGGATTCGCTCTTCCCGGCAGCCTCAGCCTGCGGCTTGATGGAGCAGAGAACACTATCACCGTGCGCAACCTTAGTGATGAGCCGGTTACCTATGGAATCGAATTTATCTCCGATACTCTAACAGCAGAGTGTCCTGCTGAGATTACTGTGGCAGCAGGCGCAACTGACAACTTTGTCATCACTTTTGATTTGGATGAGCTTGTGGAAGGCGCACATGAGGGTTATGTAGTCCTTACTCCCACCACCGAGGCGGTAGAAGGACATTCCGACCGCCTGAGCATTCCTGTATACCATTATGTCGGTGACCACGAAGATTTCTTCATTACCGATTTCGAAGTCCCACGTCTGTTAAAACCCGAGGAAACCTTTGATATCAAGTTCCGGTTGACTCAGGCTACTACGTGGGTTGATGTGGGTGTTTATGATACCGCAGGCAACTATTTAGGCTATATCCCGATCGCGCCATCTGGAATGCCTGCTGGAATCTGGACCTACCATGATATGGACTTAGGGCTGCCTCCCGGACACTATATCTTCGAACTCTATGCTGAAACAACCAGTTGGTTTGCAACCAGCCATAGAGAGGTTTCAGTAGTTGAACCTGTAATAAGGCTCAGCGGAAGTAACCGGTTTGGCACAGCCGCGGCTATTTCTCAGGAAGGCTGGGAAACAGCTGAAACAGTTATTCTAGCCCGGGCGGATGATTTTGCCGATTCCTTGGCCGGAGTTGGCCTATCCAAGAAATATAACGCTCCTATACTGCTCACCAATCCTGTTAATTTGAGCGCTGTTACTCAGGCCGAAATCGGTAGGTTGGGAGCAACCAATGTCATAATTCTTGGCGGCATTGGTGCTGTTTCTCAAGAAATTGAGGACCAGTTAGTCGAGAGTGGCTTGACCGTTGAACGTATAGGTGGCAAAAATCGCTTTGAAACTGCTGCCCTGATTGCTGCAAAAGTTATCGAGGAAGCCCCTGTTGACACTGCAGTTATTGTCTATGGGCATAACTTCCCAGATGCATTAGCAGCAGCCCCATGGGCGGCAGCAGCAGGATACCCAATTCTGATGGTTAACACCGCTGCTATTCCTACAGCAACTCAGGATTTCCTGACAGAAAATAATATTGAGAACACCTGTGTTGTGGGCGGAACTGGAGTAATCTCTGCGGAAGTATTTGACGCTCTGCCAAACGCCACTCGCGTTGCCGGCAACAACAGATACGAGACCTCAGTGCAGATTGCTTCCCAAGGCTTTGATCCTTATGCAGTCTTTATCGCCTCGGGAGATTCTTTCAGCGACGCTCTCTCCCTAGCTGCTCTGGCAGCCAAGTATGATGGCAGTTTGCTGTTGGTAAAGCAAAACGCTATTCCTGCTAGTATCACCGATTTCTTGGCAAAGTACAAGGCCAAAATCTCCTATATCTTTGTGGCAGGAGGCGAAGCAGTTATTTCTGAAGATATTGAACAGGCATTAGAATATTATATGCTTCCCTAACAATGCGAAAAAGGGGCTGTCTCAAAATCAGTGAATAGCTGACGAGAGTCAGCCCTTTTTCTATGCCAAAAACTAAAAAAGGATTTTACAGAGAATATCATATACTAATCGATTGTAAATATATTTCTAAGAAATCTTAGTTTTTTAGGAAGGATTTTCTTTATCTATGTCGAAGAAAATATCAGCGGGAATTTTAGGCTGCTAAATCGTTAGATATCTAATTAAGTAAAATGCAGGCAAATTTTGGAGGTGATGAATTCAAGTTCTCTCATAGAAACTCTTAAGGATAATTACTACCGAGGAGGGCTTTAGTTGAAAAGAACCATGAGGTCTTTTTTTGTGTTGCTGATGGCCGGAATACTCTTGCTATCCTCATCCGTAGACATCTTAGCTATGGCCACGAAAAACGGGGAGGATTTTTATGTACAAAGCTCTATTCAAAAGATCGATAAAGATGTTTTACTTAACTTTACAGAAGAGAAATATGTTGATGTTTTGATTGAGATGACAGAACAGGTGGATACCGATGAAGTCGCTGCAATCGCTAAGGGCAATCTACCTGCTTCAGCATCTGCCGACGAAATCATTAACATAGCCAGGTATTCGGTTGTGGATACTCTTAGAACAACTGCAAAGAAAACACAACGGAACTTATTGTCGCTCTTACAAAATTTGCAGAAACAGGACGCAGTTTCAGAGTTTAAGAGTTTCTTCATTGTTAATATGGTTTCGGCGTGCTTGACTCAAGACGCTGCCGAAAAAGTCAGTCAGCTTCCTGATGTAGCCAAAATCTACCCTGACCGTTTTATTTCTATTAGTTTGCCAACGCCAGGAGAAGATTCGATAAAAAGTGATGCCATTGAATGGAACATAAATCAGATTAATGCTCCCAAAGTTTGGAACGAACTGGGGATTGATGGTACTGGTGTCGTAGTGGGTATGATTGATACTGGAGCGGATTGGACCCATGAAACCCTAAAGGAAAAATGGCGGGGATATGATCCTCAAAATCCCGAAAATCCTAATCCTATTGGCAACTGGTTCGACGCTGTAGACAATAGACAGATGCCTTATGATATGTTGTCGGTCCCCCATGGCACGCACGTAATGGGAACTATCCTGGGTCGGAATCCGGAGGGGACAGAAGTAATCGGTGTTGCCCCTGGGGCGAAATGGATTGCTGCCAGAGCTTTTACTGAGGATGGAGGCTCCGAGTCGGCTCTGTTGGCCTGCGGGGAATATATGTTGGCTCCTGCGGGAGATCCCAGCCTGGCGCCAGATGTCATTAATAACTCCTGGGGAGGCGGCCCTGGCATATCTGAATGGTTCCGGCAAATGGTACAGGCCTGGCGCAACGCGGGGATCGTTCCTGTTTTCGCAGCTGGCAACACCTCGGGCGGTTCGGTCCCAGGCTCTGTCAGCTCTCCGTCAAACTACCCTGAAAGCTATGCCGTAGCGGCAACAGATAAATATAACAAAAGGGGTATCTTTTCCAATCAAGGTCCTGGCCCTTATAAAGATGTTCTCAAACCAGATATTTCTGCTCCCGGGGTAGCAATTCGTTCTGCGGTGCCCGGAGGGTATGAAAGTTGGAATGGCACTTCCATGGCTTCGCCGCATATTACTGGTGTTGTGGCCTTGTTATGTTCAGTGGATTCATCTATTTCAGTTGATGAGGTCATTAATATTATTAATGAAACATCGATTCCTCTTACTGATACTCAGTATCCTGATGCTCCCAACTATGGATACGGCCGGGGTTTAGTTGATGCTTTTGCTGCTGTTTCTACATTGTCAACTGGCAGCGGCAAAATTTCCGGCACTGTATTAAAAGAGGGCAGCGATACAGAGTTGCCTAAACTGAATCATCAGCCATTTACTTTTGGTTATACTGGATTGGATATAGTCTTAGAGGCAGAAGTCTCTGATGATGTAGCCATTTCCAGTGTAGAATTGCTGGTGGCAGAAACCGGCAGCGCCGATTGGACAACAGTGGAAATGAATCAATATACTGGGGATTATCTGGCTGGTAAATATCGGGTAGAGGTGCCAATGGAATTTATTGTTGATCCCGGGTTTCAATACAAGATTCGTATTACCGATTTTGGCTTGAATGTCGTTGAAACTCCGATATATCCTGTGCAAGTTGATTATGGCATTGTGCCTGAGGATTTGTTTTCTACCGATCTCTCTCAGTTGCCTTGGGGATTTAGGTTTGACGGTGACTGGGGTTGGGGACAGCCTACAGCCGGTCCGGATCCTTTTGTCGGCACTGGTTTGTTGGCAACTAATCTTGATGGCGAATATACCTCAAGTTCTAATAGCAAGTTAATGTTGCCGCCATTGGATTTGAGAAACTCCAGTGAAGCTTCGTTGCGGTTACATCATTGGTATGATATCGAAATGGCATATGATAGAGGCACAGTTGCTATTACTGATGATTATGGGCAAACCTGGACCGAATTGGCCCAGTTTTCCGGCCGGGTTATGGAATGGGAGTCCCTATTCTTTGATTTAAGCGCCTATGCAGGTTGTGCTAATCAAGTTTTTGTCCTCTTCCAGTTCGAGTCTGACGAGCAAAATAATTTCGCAGGCTGGTATCTAGACAATTTTTCGCTGGTGGGCCATGATACTTACCCACCGGGTATTCCTGAAAATTTTGGCGGGGAGCGTGTTATAGATGGTGCAAAACTCACGTGGCAAGCCCCCATTGATGCAGATTTAGGCAGCTTTAATATTTACCGCTCAGTTCAGTCTAGACAGGGCTATGAAAAGATAGCAACTGCTAATGACAGCACTTGGCTCGATACCACTGTGTCGTATGGAAACACTTATTACTATGTCGTAACAAGTGTCGACTTAGCGGGCAACGAGAGTAATTATTCAGCTGAATTAACTGTAGAGATCCCTGACTTTACTGAAGTGTACTTCAATGATTTTGAAGCCGATGCTGGCAATCTTAGCAGCGGCGGTGTAAACAACACTTGGCAATGGGGCCTGCCCACCTCGGGTCCAAAAGTCGCGGCTTCGGGACAAAAACTCTGGGCCACGAATTTGGCTGGCAGATATAGCAGCGATTCTCAAAGTTGGCTAGAGCTGCCAGAATTAGATCTAAGCAGTTACAGCCAAGCCGAAATTCGCTTTAAGCATTGGTTTGAGATCGAGAATAAATACGATTTCGCTTCTGTTCAAGTATCCGTAGATTCAGGGGCTAACTGGCAAGAAATTGCGCTCTATTCCGGCTTAGACCGGTCGTGGCATGAAGTTGCCTTGAATCTCAGCGAATATTCCGGTGGCCTTGTGCAGCTACGTTTTGTTTTCCAATCGGATTACTCCACAAGCTACTCTGGGTGGTATATAGATGATGTAATGGTCTTAGCTGGCAACGGAGCCACTGCTTCTTTTGAGACAACAACTTCTGAAGACTCAGCAATCGTAACAACAGAGTTCTTACTTGAGCGCGGAAGAGACCTCCCCGGGCAGTCAATTTTTGGTTTTCCCATGGCGGAGAATACCCCAATTCTCGTTGAGGAGTCTCCTGTGGGAGTGCCTATCGAGGCCTATGTTTCTGTAGTAGAGAGCGGCCGTACTGTGCGCAACAACCTCAGAAACGGCAGTTATACCATGATTCACCCTGGCACGCCTGAAGGAGAGACTTGGACTTTGAGGGTGGAGTCCTACGGTTACTACACCCAAGAAGTGCCTTTCAGCTTACAGGACGGTGAAGTCTTTACCCAGGACTTCCTCTTAAAGGCAATTCCTAAAACCAGCATGGCCGGAAGGATTTTGGACATTAACACCGGACAACCCATTCCTGACGTGATGATTAAAGTTGCTGAGGATTTCCGCATTCCAACCATATATACCAATACTGATGGACAATTTTCTGTCGAGACCATGTTGGCTGGCGCCTATACTCTGAAAGTAACTGCAGGCGGCTACTATGGTCAAGAAATTAAAGTAGATTTAAGTCCCGAGGGTGCAAATTTCTTTACCATCGAGTTGGATCCCTTCGGGGGATACGCTGATGAAATCGCCTATGACTCAGGAAACGCTGATTTTCGGGTGGCAATGGTCAGCGGCGGCAATGGTTTTGGGGTAATTATGACTCCTGATGATTTGGCCCAGGTTCAGGGAGTCAATGTATACCTTTGGGGTACTGATTGGCCTGATCCGGGTTCCGATCAATTTTCTGTAGCTGTATTTGATACAGACGATCAAGGAAACATAGGGCCTATGGTCATCGAGCCCGTCATTGTCGAGGGCACCAGAGGACAGTGGAATTATGTTGACCTGTCGAGCTATGGGTTCATCACCGATCATGATTTTGTGGTGGTTGCTGTCCAACTGGAAGACGCTCCTAATGCGCCCGGCATCGGTCTCGACCAAACCTTTCCTTATAACAATCGTTCGATAATGTATGTCAGTGGGATGTTCGAACCATTTGACAGCGAGTATGGCAATGTCATGATTCGCAGTCATGTTCTCTATGCTTATGATTGTCCCATTCTCACTGCTCCTGTTGAAGGAACCTATACCAATAAGGAAACAGCAACGGTGACCGGTATAGCTGTAGGCAACTCCACAGTGGAAATTTACAATAACGGAGTTGCAGTTGGGACGGCTGAAGCCAATGAAGAAGGAAATTTTGGCACTGATATTTCCTTGCAAGAAGGGGATAACATCCTCTCAGCGGTTGCTAAGATTAACGGAGTGGCCACTGAGCCCTCACTGCCGGTGAAAGTGATTCGAGATACAGCAGCCCCTGTGATTAGGGTCCATGCTCCCTTGGATGGGGAGGAAACCACTGAGATAGTCCTTGAAGTCTCAGGGGTCGTTGAGGATGACAATCTTAAACTTGTTCAGGTCAACGACATTGCTGTGGCCACCGACGCCGCTGGCGTATTTTCCAACGCCGTCAATCTTAGCGCCGGCGAAAATGTCATCACTGTCAGCGCCGAAGATAAAGCCGGCAATATCAACGCCGAAACTATTATTGTTACCTTGGAACCCATCACACGCGTTTTCGGTTCTAATCGGTATCGCACTGCAGTTGCCATCAGCCAAAAGGGTTGGATATCTGCGGACACGGTTGTTTTGGCCCGCGGCGATGAGTTTGCCGATGCCTTGGCTGGGGTTCCTCTGGCTTACAAGTTAGATGCTCCCCTGCTTTTAACCCGACATGATAGGTTGACTGAAGTGACAGGGGCGGAAATTGAGCGCCTTGGCGCTACCAAGGTTATCATCCTCGGCGGACCTGGCGCTGTCAGCGAAGATGTGGCAAATGCCCTTGAGGCCAAGGGGTTAAGCGTTGAACGAATTGCAGGAGCCAACAGATATGAAACTGCTGCCCTGATTGCTTCGATGGTATGTCCTCAGGGCTCAGACAGGGTAATTGTAGCCAGCGGGGAGGACTTCCCTGATGCCCTTTCTGTTGCCCCATATGCAGCGGCAGAAGGGATTCCCGTCTTGCTGGCTCGTCACAACAGGATCAGCTTGGCAACCTTAGAGGCGATTGATGCCTTAGGGGTTAAGGAAAGCCTGGTAATAGGCGGCGCCGCTGTTGTGGGAGATGTTGTTATGGAGCAATTGCCTGCCCCAACCCGAATCTTCGGTAATAACAGATATCAGACAAATATCGCTGTGGCTGAGTATTTTAACCTTGCCACTCAGCACTTATATGTGGCAACCGGCGCTGAATTTGCCGACACCCTGGCAGGAGCAGTCCTTGCTGCCAAAGACCATACCGGCATCTTGTTGGTTAGCAAAATAGTTCCCGAAAAAACAGTTAACTTTATTACCGCTAGTTCCGCCAAGATTACTACTATTTTAGGCGGTTCGGGAGTGGTCAGCGATGATATCGCTGCTCGCTTGCGGGAGCTCTTGAAGTAATTGTCTTGGCTGATTCTCGGTTCCCCTTCCGGGGAACCGAGAATCCCTTGATGCTTTTGCTCAGAAATATCCTTGTCTGCAGACATCATTGTTGAGACCTTGAAAAAAGGGAAGGTATTTTAATTGTAGACATTGGGGTGGAAGATTTAGTAATTTTAAGAATGGGTTTGTACAGCGGAATTTAGATTTTGGAGGCACCTCGGAATATTCACCCTGGCTCGGGGGGGAAATTTCGCCGACGCTTTTAGCCGCGCTGTGCTAGCAGCCAAGAACGACAGCAGTATCCTCTTGGTTGGTAACACTGTTCCCGAGGGTACAACCGGTTACCTCACCGAAAACGGCGTGGTTCGGGTGACAATCTTTGGCGGCGAAGGGGAAGTAATCCCAGAGCTCGCCAATGAACTAGCCGTTATCCTAAGTAAAGATAAGAATCCCCGCCTTTCGGGGCGGGATCCTATTTTTCTTCGAAAAACTATTTGTAAAGGGTGTTGCCATGGGAGTTAAGTATGAATGTAACAATCAAGAATAAGAGGAGGAGAAAATTGGTAGGGAAAAAAGCACCCCGGAGTTGCTTGGCTGTTCTTTTAATAGCCCTGATGATTTTCGGCCTGATGCCAGTTGAGCAGATAAGCGCTTATACGAAACAACAGACCAAAAAGAACAGTGCAACAACGACAGAAGTATCACAGCTTGGCCCAGAAAGCATCGGCGATAATTATGGAGAACTTCCCAATTTGATAAGTTGGGAGGATCCGGAGTATGACAAGGACCATTTTATCTATGATGGTAAACTAGAAAAGGAAGCATTTGATCTTTTAAAAGAAAACGGTAAAGTCGACGTTATTGTCCGGTATGCTGACAGGCCTGACATGGCACAGATTTACTTTGATGTTGAAGATATTAGCGAACATACACAAAGAGTAACAACAGTAATTAAAAAACTGCAAAATCAGTTTCTGCAATCGCAGAAAAAAACCGGCCCAGTTATTTTCGGGTTGGAAGAACGAGGGTATATCAGCAATATTCAAGAGCTATGGTCGATTAATGGTTTTTCCGCTACTATCACAGCGGAATCTTTGGATATGTTGTTGGAAAACGAGAATATTGGCCAAATTACCTTGGACCGGGTTCTAGAGTTACCAGATATCGAAGTAACTGAAACTGAACCGGATCTTCCCCAGTGGGGGTTAGAAAAAATAAATGCCCCGGATGTATGGGGCGAGTACGGCATCGATGGAGAAGGTGTCATCGTTGGCATCATGGACACAGGCGTAGACTGGACCCACCCGGCTTTGCGCAATAATTACTTAGGCCGTGATGGCAACCATGAAATCGCTTGGGCAGACTTTTCAGGTCATAACTATTCTGTTCCCTCCGATGGCCATGGCCATGGCACGCATGTTGCTGGCACTGCGGTCGGTGGCGGCGAGGGGCGTCCAGTTGGTGTAGCTCCTGGCGCCCAATGGATTGCCGCCAAAATTTTTAGTGATGGGGGCAGTGCAACCAGCTCAGGTATACATGCTGCATTTCAATGGTTCTTGGCTCCTGGCGGCGATCCAAGTAATGCTCCTCATGTGGTCAACAATTCTTGGGGCAACGCTGATACCTATCGACTTGAATTTTACGAGGATGTCCAGGCTTGGGTGGCTGCTGGCATTTTCCCGCTGTTTTCTGCCGGCAATTCAGGTCCTGGTTCTGGCACCATTGGTTCGCCAGGGAGTTATCCCGAAGCTTTTGCGGTAGGCGCCACTGATCTATACGACCAAGTTGGCTGGTTTTCTAGTCGCGGGCCTGTCCACTGGCCCGATGAAGATGGAAACCCAATTTACTATCGCAAACCTCAGGTGACTGCTCCTGGAGATAAGATTCTTTCATCTTATCCCGGCGGCAGATATGCCATAATGAGTGGAACTTCTATGGCTGCTCCTCATGTTACAGGCGCGATAGCCTTAATTCTCGACGCCAATCCTAACCTAAGTATTGATGAAATAGCCGATCTGTTGGAGGATACAACCCGTAAGGAATACCATATGGGATCAATGCCCAATGACCTGTATGGCTCTGGTATCGTCAATGTGTATTCCGCTGTTACTGCTACAGCCTTCGCGGGAGAAATTTCTGGAACACTAACTGATACAGCGGGCAATCCTTTGCCTGGTCACATTAGCATTCCAGGAGAAAATATCAACATTGATGTGCCTGACACTGGTGAATTTAGCTTTCTCATCCGGGAAGGCACTCATAAAGTAACGATTAGTTCCTTTGGTTACGAGACAAGTACCGAGACAATAACAGTGGAGAAGGATGAGGTTGTCAACGTTTCCTGGCAGCTTGCTGCTTCTAAACTCTTTACCTTTTCGGGCACTATTGCTGCTATAGAAGACGGAAATCCAATAAAATACGCTTTTGTCCGCATTAATGGGACCCCTTTGGAGATTGGCCGCGCCAATTCTCAGGGCATATTTTCTATTCAAGGCATTCCGCAAGGAACATATTCAGTTTCGGTTTCCGGAGAAGGTATTAAGCCTAAAATACTAAGTGTCGTTGTCCATGATAATCTTGACTTGACTATTGAGGCTGAAGCTATGGAATTGGAAGCTTCTGATGGCTGGAATACTGCCAACAATAATATTCATCGGAACGCTGTAACCAATCAGGTCATCGCTGCGGACAAGCTAAAAAAGAACTGGTATTATGAATCTTCCGGTTTAATTCAGTTTGCTTCTCCTGCAGTAGCTGAAGGGATGGTAGTTGTACCTACCGATCATGGCAGTCTGGTTGCAATAGATGTAGATTCTGGGGAAAAGATGTGGGAAAGAACTACTGGCATTACTAACCGGTGTTCCCCCACCATCGCTAATGGGATAGTGTATGTTGGCGGTGGATCGGACTGGAGAGTTTACGCCATTGACCTCCGGACTGGATTGGAGATTTGGCAATATAGAGCAGGAAGCGCGCCAGTTTATGAATCTCCTTTGTACCATAATGGTGTCTTGTATCTATCGGCAGCCTGGGACAGAAACGCCAAGGTTACTGCATTAGATGCAGCAACTGGAGAATTGCTCTGGGAGTCCGTTGTCGGTGATGGAACTGTCTTTGGTGCTTCTATTGGAGAAGACAAGCTCTTTGTGGGGACCCTTAACGGCAGAACCCTTAAAGCCTTGTCTTTGACTGATGGTAGTGAAATATGGTCTCTTAGCCATCAAGATCAGGGGTTTGCAGCTCGCCCTGTTTATCATGATGGGGTTTTGTATGCAGTAAGCACCGACTTAAGAGATGGCACCCTATGGGCGATTGATGCAGCCACCGGCAATGTCTTATGGACTGTGGATGATATTGGCGATACCCAAGCTGTATCTCCCATTGTCTTTGATGACATGGTTATTGTGGGTTCGGCCAGAATTGCCGGTTTACGGGCTTTTGATATCAGCACAGGTCAGCAAGTATGGTTTGGCCGAGGGGTCAGCACTATGTTGAATAACGGTGCAGTGACAGCCAATGGGATCCTATTTGTTGCTGATGCTTTCAATATGCTCCAAGCTGTGGATGTGTATAGCGGCCAAGTACTCCATCGGTATGAGCTTAATGACATCAGCTCCTCTGGGGTGGCGATCATTGACGGCCAGGTTATCGTAGCTGATATTAACGGAATCAACAGTTTTATTGCCCCTGGCACAATCTCTGGACGCATTACCGATTCTGAGGGCAGTCCCATAGCCGGTAAGGTAAGTCTTGGGGAGTCTGGGGAATTTGCGCAGGCTGACGAAAATGGTTATTTTCGCTTGGAAGCCCGTCCTGGCACTTATCAACTCAAGGTGGCCCAGTACGGCTATGTGCAACAATTTGAAGATGTAGAAATAGCCACTGGCTATGCAATAAATAAAGAATATGCTCTGGCTTTAGCAGAGCAAGGTTCTTTGTCTGGCACTTTGATTGATCAGCGCAGCGGCTTGCCGCTGGAAGGTGTTGCAGCTCGTCTTTTGGATACTCCATTAGAGGCAACAACCGATATCGACGGTAAGTTCAGCTTTGATCCGGTATGCCAAGGAACCTATGAGCTGGAACTGACATTGGGAAGGTACGTAAAGCAAATAATGCTGGTCAGTGTATACCCCAATGAGCATTTCAACCTGAATGCTGAATTGGTTCCAATAGATGTAGCAGTCCTCGATGACCGGGATGCTCAGGTCACAAACTTTCTCAATGCTAAAGGCATTCCCGCTGAGGAAAGGCAATGGGATGTCGTCGATGACATTGAGCACTATCAAATTGTGTATCTTAACGGAGAATATCCGGGATATTGGGAGCGGCCTGATGAAGCGCAAGTTGTTCAACTGGTGGAAAATGCGAAGGCCAACGACGTCGACTTAATTTTTGCAGATCAGTGGGGTATCAGCACAGGTTCAATTCAACAGCTTGTTGATTTCTACGGAGACCCCAAGTTAATTGATGACTGGCATGGCGGTCCTATGCCGTGTTCACTGCAGGTTGATGTAGCTCATCCAATTTTCGCAGGATATGAAGTAGGGGATTCTCTTGATGTATTAAATGGTTACTTTTCCTGGTTTAATCAATACTCAGGAAGGAACTTAGCTACCATTGGCAACAGCAGCACCGGGCAAGTGGGAACAGGCATCGCTTATAAGGCAGTCAGTCAAAGCAGTGCCCATCTGCTCTTAAGTAGTCATGCAGCTTGTTCTTGGAATTCTCCCACCAGCGGATGGAAACTTCCCCAGCAAAATATTCTGATCAATAGTATTAACTATCTGTTGAATACCGAATTCGGTGGAATCACAGGTACTATTACGGACAAAGAAGGCAATCCGGTGCCTGCTACTATAGAAGTGGTGGAGACTGGTGTCTTCGTCCAAGCCGATGAAACCACTGGTGCCTTTGAAGTATTCCATGACGAAGGCGTCTACACCCTATCCATTCGGGAAAAAGGGTATGCAACTCAGACGGTCAGTGTACAATTTAACCCAGGTGTTACTCAGGTTATGGACTTCACTATGTCTATCGCCGACAGCGGCATCTTGACAGGCAACATCTATAACCGAAACACTAATCAGGTAATTCCCTTTGCACCAGTAAAATTATATGATGCTGATGGCAATTTAGTGGCAGAAACCGTTGCCACTATCAACGGATTCTATGAGATCGCCGACCTGCCAGAGGCCACTTACACCGTCTGCATTGAACAGCGGGATTTCATGCCTCTGGAGACTGAGATATCATTAACCATGGATATCCCCAATACGGACTTCTATCTCTGGCCTGCACCGAAGGTAGCCGTAATTGGTGATTACTATTCAGGCAGCCTAGTGGATTTGCTAACGGAGTCCGGTATGGAAGCAAAAGGATTCTCCCTCTCCTCGGCGATATCGTCAATTCAGGATTATGACGTGGTATTTTACACCAGCGGCAGTGCTTCTGAAGATACTTTGAACAAGCTTCTTGCCATAGCTGATGAAAATCAAATAAGCATTATCTTTGGCGATTCGTATTATGGCACAGCTGCAATTAACCAATTGGTGATGCGGCGAGGCGACCCGGAAACCCGGGAGCAACTAAGAAGCTCCACCCAAGCTGCCCAATACGTGGTCATGGAGAAAAATCCCATCTTTGGTGATGCTGAAATCGGGGATAGAATTAGTATTCTCCTGCCCACTAATAGTTCTGTGGGGGTATTTAAGAATTATAGCGGCTTCCCCCTAGCTGGCATTGCTCTTGAAGATAATGCTGATATCCCTGGCATGGGCGTTGCTTACAGACCCAGAACTGCCGGCAGCATGGAACTATTGATGAGCGGGCATGGAATTTGCTCTTCCCATAAAAGCGTTGACTATACCGAAGCTGGTAAGGATATGTTTATCAATGCTATTCTTTGGGCCGCTTTTACAGAGTTCCCAGTGGTTACTGGAACAGTAACCGATGTTGACGGAAATCCCATTCCTGCACAAATTCAAGTCCTCGGTACAAACATGGAGGTTTCCACTGATTTGACCGACGGCAGTTTTGAGCTGGCTGCGTTCGAGGGTCAATACCAGCTTCAGATAAGTGCATTTGGTTATCAGTCCCAGATAATTAATTTAGAAATAAAAGATGATATTGACCCCCTGGATATTCAACTTCTTGTTGATGAGACCGTGGGGTCACTAGAGGGAACTATAACCGATGAGAGCTCAGGTGAAGGTGTTGTGGCCTCGGTTTATATCGATGGCTATCCCCGGGAAACTGTTTCGGCGGTAAACGGCGCTTTCAGAATCGAGCGTATTATGCCCGGTAGTTATACCCTCGTTGCTGAATCTGAGGGTTATCTGAAGAAGGAGATTGCTCTTGAGATTACCGCTGGAGGATCAACCGTCCTGGACTTCAAAATGAAACCTTCTCCGACAATCGGCATCATTGTTGATGCTGTTTACGGGACAGACCTTGCAGTGTACTTGGCTGATCAGGGTTGGAATATCAAAGAGATGTTCTACACTGATTTGGAAATGCTGGATGAAGTGGACATAGTATTTGCCAATTCGGATTTTGGCGATAGCTACATTCCCGCTCCAGAAGTTTTTGAGGCCTTCCTTAAGGCTTTGGACGAGGCCAGAGTCCCAGTTATATGGACCGGAGACAATGGTGGCCGAGGCAGTATCCGCTACCTCTGGGAGTACAATGGCGATCCTGCTGAGGAAATAAAAGGCAGTTGCTCTAATTCGACATTGACTGGAACAATCCTGGAAAGGCATCCCATTCTTGAAGGCATTGAGGATGAATTTCAGTTTATAACCCAATCTGGAAACTATTATGCTTTTAACGGCTATACCGGTCATACCATCGCTGATGTCACCAATTCAGTAGATGGTTATCTGGGAGGCATGCTGGGCTACAATGGCAGGACCATGGACAGCGTGGAAATCCTCATGGCCAACTTTACCATCGGGTACAACTATAACTCTGGCAATGATTTTTGGGATCCCGTTCGTGAACGCATCCTCAATAATGCTCTAAACTGGGCCCTAGATAATGAAGAGGTTTATGTTGGAGAACTAAGGGGCCAGGTTACTAATGACCTGGGCGCCAATGTGTCTGCTACCATTACTATTGAAGAGACTGGCAGGACTTTTACCACCGATACTGATGGCAGTTTCTTCCTCGGATTGGGTAGTGGAACTTATACTCTAGCAATTGAAGCCTTTGGGCACGAAAGCAAAACCTTTACTGTTGATTTTGAGTGCGGTGTGGCTTCAGAAGAGAATTTCGTTCTTACAGCAGATGCCCACGGAAGCATTAAGGGACAGGTCAAGGGCGCAGATACCGGGCAACCAATTGAAGGAGCTCCTGTGCAACTAGTGGGTACGCATCTAACTACTGTTACTGATATGTATGGTAACTACGAGTTTCAGGTTCCTATTGGCACCTACCAGCTGCGTGTAACCGCTTCAGGATACACTCCTGTGTCCATAGAAAACATTGCAGTGGGCACAGGGGAAGTAGTAGTTCAGGATATTAACATGTTGGCATCCCAGAAGATTGCCATCATTGCCTCGTCAACCTACCAAACCAGATTAATCGCCTTCTTGACAGAATCAGGCTTTGAAGCTGAGGGATTCACTAATAACGCTACCTCGGTGCAGAGCTTGATTGATAGAATAAGTGATTTCAAGGTAGTTATCTTTAACGACACTGCTTACGCTTTAACCAATGGCGTCACAGCTCAACTGATTGAGGCCGCTGATGCAGCTGGGGTCAGTATTATCTTTACCAGCGATTATAGCGGAGGCCCTATTCAGGATCTGAATAAGACGTATAGTGATCCAGAAACAACTGTTAAAGGAATAGGTTCCGAATATGTCAACTATAAGGTAATCAGTGAACACCCGATCTTTGCTGGCTACGAAGTAGGTCAGGACATTAAAATTTTGGATAATGGAACCAGTGTTGCACAATGGTCTGCCTTTGCAGGCTATAGCGGAGAAACTTTGGCTAAGGTAACTATGCCCGACGGTACCGTGGTAGGCGATGGTGTAGCTTATAAGTTTGCTACTCCCCGCAGTGTCCACATATTGCTGGCTAGTCTTAAGTCAGGTATGTATGGCAGTCCCACAAGTCGTTGGACAGATGATACAAAGCGTATTCTCAACAATGCCGTTAACTGGGGAATCACTGCAAGTCTTGGTGAAATTACTGGCATTGTAACCGATCCTGAAGGCAATCCCATTGCTGGCGCTTTGGTGTCAATTCCTGCCCAAGGACAGGACACTGTTACTAATGCGTTAGGCAGTTACACCCTAGGGGTGGAATTGGGAACCCACGAAGTAACCGTTCAAGCTCGGGGTTTTCTTGTCCAGTCCGGAACAGCATCTATTGAAGAACTAGGTCAAACGGCAGAACTGAATTTTTCCATGGTGGCTACAGATAGAGCCAGTATCTCTGGTCAGATTATTGACGCATCCAGCGGCGCTGCTCTTTCCGGAGTAACAGTCACCTTGACGGAGAGATTTACCGGGGCTGAATTTACTGCTACCACTGGGAATAGCGGGAATTATCTCTTTACAAACCTACTAGATGGTGAATATCAGATAGCTGTCAGCTTAACTGGCTATAAAACCACTACTCGGACTGTCACCATCGCTGAAGGTGAAGACGCAGTTGAGGACTTCAGCCTCAGCAGCTTCGATACCGCTGTGTTAGGCGATTGGTCTGGCGAGGTCGCTTCCTTCCTGATGGACAGTGGCTTTGCGGCCGAGTCCCGGGATTGGAGCATTCTCAATGACCTTTACAACTATAACCTGGTCATTGTCAACACCTCCAGCGGCACCGCCGAGCAAATGGAAAGACTTGTCGCCGAAAGCGATAAGTATGAAACAAGCTTGGTCTTTGTAGGCAGCTGGGGCGTTGCCTCCGGCTCTATTCCCCTGTTGGAAGAGACCATTGGCTATCCTCAGAAGGATAAGCACGGTTACAACCAAGGGGCAGTATACTTGGATGTTGCCGGCGACCATCCGATCTTTGCCGGTCTGGATATTGCCGAGCCTCTGCGGATTCATTCCGACAAGAGCCTGTACTCTACCTTCAAGAATTACAAAGGCATTGCCTTGGCCAATATTATTGTTGACGGTGAAGATAAAGGCGCCGCAATCGCCTATGATTTCCGCAGCGCCAACCATATGCATCTGCTCTTGTCCAGCTATGCTGTTAATAACATGATGGGCCCCAATGCCGGTTGGACCGAAGCTGGCAAGCAAGTCTATGTCCAGGCCATGGAATGGGCCAGGACCGCACAGCAACAGGCACCCAAGGCGCCTGTCTGGGACGAAGACCATGTATATGTCGTCGATTCTGCTTTCAGCGTCAGCGGTCAAGCTGGCTACCGGGACATCGTAGATGTCTATGTAGACGGCGTTCTCACCGCCACTATGGACACCAACAGCGACAACACCTTTGTCGCCGACCTCAACTTGGCCGCAGGCGCAACTTATGAGTTGAGCACCGAAGCTAGGAACTTTGCAGGCGCCACCACCGGCAACACCATGACCGTTACCGTTGTCGCCCCGCCGGCAATTGAGAGTCCTGTCCACGTCACCTATACCAACCGCGACGCACTGCTCGTCTCCGGCTTGGTCATGGTTGACGGCACCGTCGCCATCTACAACAATGGCGAAGCCGTTGCCAGCGTCGTTACCCGGAATGGTGAATTCTCCGCAGCTATTAAACTGGGCCGAGGTGAAAACATCATCACCGCCACCCTGGAAATACCGGAGGGCGTAACTGGACTTACCGATGGCATCACCGTGGTCTTAGACACCACTGCCCCGGTAATTACCGACATCCAGCCCGCGATGGACATCACCGTCAATCCTGGAGACAAGGTCGTCGTCTCCTTCCGCAGTGATTCCGTCGGCGGCAGCGCCAGATTTGCTTTGACCATCCCTGGTCTCAGCGCCATGCCTTTCGCCCTGACCAATATGGAAGAGGTCGAGCCCGGTCTGTATAAGGGAATCTGGACCGCTCCTGTCGGCATAATTGCGGAAAACGTCGCAATCCGCATCGAACACAGTGATGCTGCAGGTAATATGGTTGTCATCAATGCCCCAGGCCAAGTTACCATCGGCGATGCCCGAGTAACCCGTCTGGAAGGCACGAACCGTTACGCCACCGCAGTTGCAGTCAGTCAGGCTGGCTGGGAAACTTCAGAATATATCATCCTGGCTCGGGGTGACAATTACGCCGACGCTTTGGCCGGCGCACCGCTTGCCTATGCTCTGGATGCACCCATCCTGCTGACCAACCCCGCAAGGCTGAACACGGTCACTGCTGAGGAAATCCAGCGCTTGCAAGCCACCAAGATTATTATCTTAGGCGGCACCGGCGCAGTCAGTCAGCAAGCAGAAGACACCTTAATTGAGATGGGCCTTGCCGTAGAACGGATTGTTGGCGCCAATCGCTTTGAAACAGCAGCCCTCATTGCCGCGCGGGTCGCTCCGGAAGGATCAGCAAAGGCAGCTTTGGTTAACGGCCTCGATTTCCCCGATGCCCTCTCCGTAGCCGCCTATGCCGCCCGTTTGGGAATGCCGATTCTCTTGACCCGTTCCGACAGCATGCCCAGTGCCACCGCCCAGGCTCTTGAGGATTTGGGAGTCACTGAGACCATAGTCATTGGCGGCAATGGCGTCATCAGCGACGAGGTTATGGCAGCAGCCCCCGGCGCTGTGAGAATCAGCGGCAGCAACCGTTATGCCACTAGTGTGGCGGTTGCCGAATACTTCAAGCCGGACACCACACAGATGTATGTGGCCACAGGTTTGAATTTCGCCGATGCTTTGAGCGGCGCTGTACTAGCAGCCAAGAATAACAGCGGCATCCTCCTGGTTGGCAACACTGTTCCCGAGGGTGCAGCCCGTTACCTCACCGAAAAGGCTGTGGTTCGGGTGACAATCTTTGGCGGCGAAGGGGCAGTAAGCCCAGAGCTTGCCAATGAACTAGCCGCCATTCTCAAGTAAAGAGAAGAATCCCCCTCCTCCATTAAATGGAGGGGGGGATTTTTTTAGATTCATACCATAACATGTGCTTGACATCCTTCTGTCGCAGAATTGCCTTAAATATCTCTTATTGCCGATGTAAACTCTATAATAATAGTGTAAGATTAACATGGTTATCTAAACTTTTGTTCATGACAACGACTACTATCATTTCGACATGGAATAAGATGATTGCGTAAGGATATATATAAATTTATTAGAAGCCGGAGCGAAAATTGAATTGAAGATTGACAAACAGATTTATATTGTGTTTTAGGGGGGGGGGGATGATGTGACCAAGCGGAGAATAATTCATGCGGCTGCAACAATCCTCATTATAGCCGGCGTGGCCATGATAGGGTATCCTATATTCTTAAGGATCCAGGCCCGTCTGGAACAGAGTCGCCTTGAGAAAGCTTTTAATGACCGAACTGAGATTCCTCATATAGATGCCAGTGACGATGAGGATAACCAACAGACACCTGAATGGGTTGAGCCATCACTTCCCCAATGGGATGAATTCTCCCCAACCCAGCTGGAAATCGCCGCCATTGACTTATCTGTCCAAATTGTGGCTGTCAGCGATATGGGAATCTTCGCCCGCAAGCTCAATCATCCTCCCAGCTACTATCCCCAAAGTGTTTTCCCTGGTGAAGCTGGCAACTTACTAATAGCCGGGCACAGGGGAGGCCCAGCAGGTTTCTTTCGCAGGCTCAATGAGCTGAAACCTGGTGATGAAATAATACTTCGGGCGCCTGGGGTAGATTACTGTTATGAAGTTGAAGAAGTTTTTATTGTAGAACCAACACAGGTTGAGGTCATCGCCCCTCTAGACTATGCTGCAATTACTTTGACCACCTGTCAGCGGGTGGGAAAAGTCACATCGGCTAAACGCCTGATTGTGCGAGGAATATTTGTGCAAGCCATAACTGCAAAAAACGAATGAACATTGAGTTGTTAAATTAATAGCGGCAATATCCTGCCCCGCTTCCGGGAATTTTCCGGAGCGGGGTTTATATGTAACAAAGTAAATTGTCGAAAATTGTCAAAAATAGTAGTGAAATTATATGCTTCTTAAGCAGGACTTTTACTATTTAAAAGAGAACTAATAGAAAATAGATTGCAATAAATACAAGATTCATCCAAGTAGCACACCTGTTCCCGAGACACTCTGGCAATGCAGGGGGTGGTCTATGAGAAAAGCGTGTTAGGTGGCTGGAAATCAAAAAAATAGGAGGAAAAAAATGTTTAAATCAAAAGTTTTCCGGGTTTTTCTAGTCGCGGCGATGGTTATTACAATGGTGCTCCCAGCTGGTTTTACCTCTGCCCGGGATCATCAGGCCAAGCATATTTCATTACTGCAGGATTCAAAACAAATTTTGCAATCTAAGATCCATGCGGATTTATCTGCTGCATTTTCTGAAAACGAGTATCTGCATGTCATGGTTAAATTCAAAGAGCAGGTAAATTCACAAACTGTGGCAGAAGCTGCCGTTAAGAAGCTGTCGGCCCAGGAGGCTACTGCATATAATCAAAAAATGACTGCGAGATATGCAGTAGTTAACGCTCTGAGGGAGACGACAGCAAATACCCAAGGTCCAGTTTTGGACTATTTGCATGGGGAACAGGTGAAAGGCAATGTCCAAGAAATTGACAGCTATTTCATTGTCAATATGGTTCATGCCTATACTACTGAAGCCGTTGTCAGGGAATTGGCTTTGCGCCCCGAGATTGAAAAAATCCTGCCCTCAGGCTGGATCGCAATGGAAAAACCAATTCTTCTGGATGCTAAGATTCAGAGCGGCCCAGGGAGACAATGGAACCTGGAAAATATCAACGCCTACGCAGTATGGGATACTTACGGCTTAGACGGCACCGGTATAGTTGTAGGAATGATAGATACCGGCATTCATTATGAGCACGAGGCGCTGCTTGAGAAGTGGCGGGGATATAATGCCTATGGGGACTATGACTCAATCTACAATTGGTTTGATGCCGTCAATGACGAGACTATGCCCTATGATATACCCGAAATATGTCATGGAACCCATGTAATGGGCACAGTGCTTGGCGGTCATCCCGAAACGAATAACCTAATTGGTATTGCTCCAGGCGCCAAGTGGATTGCCGCTAAAGCATTTGAAGCAGATGGCGGCTGGGATCACGATATCTTGAGCGCAGCACAGTACTTACTTGCTCCTACTGATGTGGACGGCAATCCCAATCCGTCTATGGCTCCTGATATCATCAATAACTCTTGGGGCGGCGGTGCTGGAATAGACGAATGGTTCCGTCCCATGGTTCAAAATTGGCGGGCAGCGCAAATTTTGCCGGTGTTTGCAGCCGGCAACACCTCCGGAGGTTCTTCTCCTAGTTCAGTCAGCGCTCCTGCGAATTATCCCGAAAGTGTTGCAGTGGCGGCAATAGATATCGATAACTTGAGGGCCGGTTTTTCCAACCAGGGGCCGGGACCTTATGATGACTTAAAGCCAGATGTATCAGCTCCTGGAGTGGCAATCCGTTCCTCAGTCATTGGCGGCTACGAAGCTTCTTGGAGTGGCACATCCATGGCCTCTCCGCATGTGGCAGGGGCTGCTGCCCTGTTGCTGCAGGCTGACACGGGCCTGACAGTGGATCAAGTCGAGGCGATCCTTTTTGACACTGCGATACCGCTGACGGATTCCCAGTATCCCGAAAGTCCCAACTATGGATACGGGAGAGGAATAATCAATGTTTTCGATGCTGTTGCAACCATAGAAAGCGGATTTGGCACTATTACCGGCCAGGCCCTGACCGCTGGAGAAGATGCTGAACCCCCGGTTATTCAGCATATTCCAGTTGAAGGCTGCTTTGGCGGTGCTGACCTTGTCTTGTCAGCTAAGATTACTGACGATATCTCAGTTGTCGGCGCCGAGGTTTGGGTGCAAGCTGCAGATGGATCGGAATGGTCGGTAATGCTGATGGATCGCGTTGCCGGCGATCACAGAGATGGTGAATACACCGGCGTGATTCCCTGGATGTATGTAGTCGAACCAGGCTTCACTTACAAGATTGTTGTTAAAGACTGGGCAGGCAATATCGTCGAAACCCCTGAACACTATGTCGAGGTTCTATTTGGAGTCGAGCCGGGTATGAACTGGGATTTTGAAAGTTATCCCCAGGGCTGGTACATGGATGGAGATTGGCAGTGGGGGGAACCCGTTGTAGGGCCTGAACCCTTAAGCGGCACACGTCTGGTTGGCACTAACCTTCAGGGAAATTACTCTACTAACTTAGAGAGCTGGCTGCGATCTGTGCCTTTGGACCTTAGAAATGCCAGTGAAGCATCCTTAATGCTTCAGCACTGGTACGATATTGAGGACTATTATGATGTAGGCCTGGTAGCAATAACCGCTGACTATGGTGAGAACTGGGAAATCGTTTCTGAAGTTACTGGCTATTCCCAAGAATGGCAGAACCTGTTTATCGATCTTAATGACTATTGCGGTTCAGAAAACCAGGTTTACGTCGCCTTTGTCTTCATGTCGGACTACTCGGTGAATTATCAAGGATGGTATATAGACTCTGTCGACTTTGTCGGAACAGACAACGAGGCTCCTTCAGCTCCTGTCAATATCCAGGCTGTTTCGACGGGAACAGGCGTTGTACTAACCTGGGAACCTGCTCCGGAAGCAGATGTTGCTGGGTATGCTGTTTACCGGTCTGAAACATCTGGGGGACCCTATGAGAAAATTGACGAAATCGTTGCCACCTTCTACATTGACAGGAACTTTATTGGCGGAACTGAATACTTCTATGTCGTTACAGCAGTGGATTTCTCCTCTAACGAGAGTCCATATTCCAATGAAGCCTCAGCGATTGCCCCTGAAATTGACCTGGTATTTTCTTCAGATTTCGAGGCAGATAATGGAGGTCTCATTTCCGGGGGGGAAAATAATTCCTGGGAGTGGGGAACCCCTGTCAGCGGTCCAGGCAATGCTTTCTCTGGCAGCAAAGTCTGGGCAACCAATCTTGCCGGCGCTTATGCTTCCGATTCTACTTGCTGGCTTGAATCCCCAGACATAAACCTTTCCGGCTACCAGTCAGCTGTTTTGGAGTTTGCTCATTGGTATGAACTCGAAAACTACTGGGATGATGCCTACGTCGAAGTGTCCAGTGATGGCGGAGTAAGCTGGGATGAAATTGCATATTTTACAGGAGCCTCAACCGGCTGGGATATTGAAACCATATCTCTAGATGATTACGTCGGAGGGAGCATCAAAATTCGTTTTGCGCTGTTCTCCGATTCCTCCGTTAATTATCCCGGCTGGTATATTGATGATGTCAATGTTATCGCTTCAGAGGCTGTTTCTGTAATCGAAGATGTGCCTCTAGCCATCCGGGTTCCCTGCAAAGCTCCTGCTGCTGTGTATAAGCTTACCCGGACAATTCGCACGGATCAAAGTGAGTACAAAGTTTACAGCAGCACACAGCCAGGGCCTCAGAACGGAGGTATTCCCGTGGATGCGGTGGTGACTGTGGTTGAATCCAACCGCAGCGTGCGCACAAATCCGGCTACAGGTTATTACCATATGGTTCACCCCGCCCTTCCCGAAGGAGAAACCTGGACCTTGCGGTTTGAAGCATACGGTTTCTATACCGCAGAAATTCCCTTTTCTTTGGAACGGGATGAAGTAAAAGAGATAAGTACACTCTTAGACCCGATTCCCAGAGGCAATATCGATGGCACGGTGGTATCAAGCCGCACCGGCGAGCCTATCCCCGATGCCAGAATAATCTTGCTAGAAGATGAGCGAGTGCCTTGGGCCATCACCGATGAGCAGGGGAATTTTAATCTGGAGAATGTTCTCGAAGGCAGTTATACTCTGCGAGTTTCTGCTGAAGGTTTCATTCTCGCTGAACTTCCTGTCAACGTCATCGGCGGCGAGACTATCAACCTGGTGGCCGAATTAGCGCCTTTTATCGGGTATGATGATGAGATTGGCTATGATGATGGGACTGCAGAGAATGCCCGAGCCTTCTATGACGGGGGCAATGGCTGGGGGGCAAGATTTACTCCGGATGGTATGGCCCAGGTAGCCGGAGCCAGTGTCTACCTCTGGGATACAGATTGGCCTACTCCCGGAGACAATAAATTGTCGGTGGCAGTATTTGACAGTTTGCCCACCGGCGAGCCCGGGGAAATGGTTATTGAACCCTTTGTTGTAGAGGGTATCCGGGGCGACTGGACTTACATTGATCTCTCAAGCTTTGGCTTTAGCACCGACAGGGATTTCTATATTGTCTATGTTCAGGTGGGTAACTACGCCACTTGTGCCGGCATAGGCTTCGATGAATCGCCACCATTCTCGGGACGTACGTATGAATGGTATATGGGTGAATTCTCTCCCGTTACACCAGACTACGGCAATGTCATGATTCGGGCTAACGTTAAGTATCTCTTAGCATCGCCAACTTTGACTTCACCGCCTGATGGCACCCATATCAATACTGACAGTGTTACCGTGTCCGGATTTGTGGGCCAAGATTCTCTGATTAGGCTCTATGTCAATGGCGTTGAAGGCAGTCAAATGCAAGTTGAACGCGGTGAGTTCCAAGCCGAAATAGATCTGGCGGAAGGGGAAAACCTGATTACAGCAACCGCCGAAATTGAGGTCGGCGCCACTGATCCCTCGGAGCCATTGCTGATTATTAAAGATACTGTGGCTCCGGAGTTGGTGATCGGAACACCTGCAGACAATCTGGTTACCAATAAAGAAGTGGTAACCGTCGAAGGCGTAGCTACCGATGAGTACCTAGCTACAGTACTGGTTAATGGCAGCGCGGTTGAGTTTGCAGAAGATGGCGCTTTCAGCACCAGGGTAATAGTAGAAGAGGGCGACAACGTTATTACTGTTCAGGTAGAGGACATAGCCGGGAATATCACTGTAAAAACAGTAACCGTAATCGTCGACATAACTGACCCCGCGTTTTTTGACTTGCAGCCTGCCGAAGACATGATTGTATATTGCGGTCAGATAGTGCAAATTTCATTCCGCAGCGATTCGATAGGCGGCATCGCAACCTTTGCAGTTATCCTTCCGGGTCAGCAGGAAGTGTGTTCCCACAGGCACCCCATGCTTGAAGTGGCTGATGGCGTTTATCAGGGGATCTGGTGCGTCCCGGCTGACACCATCTTTACGGGCGCCGTAATCGAATTTGAGCTGATCGATGCAGCTGGCAACCTGGCGGCGGCCGTCGCCCCTGGCAGGTTATCTGTGCCCCATGCAGGTTGCGAGCGCTTAGCGGGCGCAAACCGGTATGAAACAGCAGTGGCAGTCAGCCAGGCTGGCTGGGAAACCTCAGAGTATGTAGTCTTAGCTACTGGCGACAATTACGCCGACGCTTTGGCCGGCGCGCCGCTTGCCTATGCTCTTGACGCTCCGATTCTTCTGACAAAATCAGAGTGGCTGACTCAAGTCACTGCCACTGAGATTCAGCGGCTGCAAGCCACCAAGATAATTATCTTAGGAGGCACAGGGGCTGTCAGTCAGGAAGCAGAGGATGCTTTAATCGCGATGGGCTTGGAGGTTGAAAGGATTAATGGGGCCAATCGTTTTGAAACTGCGGCGCTCATTGCCGCCCGGGTTGCTCTGGCAGGATCCGCCCAGGCAGCTTTGGTCAACGGCCTCGACTTCCCCGATGCCTTGTCTGTTGCCGCATATGCGGCCCGCTTAGGAATGCCTGTTCTCATGACACGGCCAGATGTCATGCCCGATGCAACTGTCCAGGCTCTTGAAGCTCTCGGAGTTACTGAGACCATTGTCATCGGCGGCACCAGCGTCGTCAGCGACGAGGTTATGGCTGCTGCACCTGGCGCCATCCGCATCTGCGGCAGCAATCGTTATGCCACCAGCGTGGCCATTGCCGAGTTCTTTATGCCGGATACCGCTCAGATGTATGTAGCAACTGGTTTAGAATTCCCGGACGCTTTGAGCGGCGCTGTGCTGGCAGCAAAGAACAACAGCGGTGTCCTGTTAGTGGGTAATACTGTACATGAGGATGTAATCGGATACCTCACTAAAAATAGCGTCCGTCGTGTGGTAATCTTTGGCGGCGAAGGGGCAGTAAGTTCAAACTTGGAAGATGAATTAAGCGCCCTTCTGAGGTAAAGACAGCAATCCCCCGCTGGAGAAACTCCAGCGGGGGATTTATAATTTTAGCTTCAAGTAAAAAAGCTATTTGATTCCCGGGCTTGAAGGCTAAACCTTGCTATTGGTATGCTGCTTCCCGCAACATTCTTTACACTCAGGGTAAGAGGGAAGCTTATCAACAAGATAAGAGGATCGAAATACTTAATAAAGTGCCTGTTGGCAGAAGCGACGCTTTTGTAATGGTTTTTTATGTAAAAGAGGATATTTATACCACAAAGGAGAATTTACTTTGTTAGGAAAACTTTGTAATGGGGGGGGTAAGATTATGAAAAACAAGGGTCTGTCAGTATTTATTATCTGTCTTTTGTTGCTGATCGTGCTGCCCGTAGCTCCTGTGCAGTCACTGGAAGTAATGGCAGGGGAGCCGACAGTAAAACGCATTTGCGGGAGCAACCGTTATGGCACCGCAGTGGCCGTCAGCAAAGAAGGATGGGTATCTTCTGATACTGTTGTCCTAGCCCGGGGTGATGATTACGCCGATGCCCTGGCCGGGGTGCCTCTGGCCTATGCATTGGATGCGCCAATGCTTCTTACTCACAATGATCGTCTAACCGAATCCACCAAGGCTGAGATCTTGCGTCTTCGGGCGACTAAGGCATATATCTTGGGCGGTACCAGCGCAGTATCTTTAACCGTGGAAAATGCCTTGAAGGCAATGGGTCTAAATGTCGTCAGGATAGCGGGGGCTAATCGCTACGGCACTGCCGCCGAAGTAGCAAGAGAACTGGCCAAATTCAATCAACCAGCGAAAGCAATCCTTGCTTACGGTCTGGATTTCCCCGATGCCCTAGTAGCAGCTTCATATGCCGCAGTAAATGGTTTGCCCTGAAACTTAATTGATATTCTAAAGGTATTTTACATTAATTGTCGAATATAAGTTGTATCTGACAACTTTGACAAAATGCGATACTGTATAATTATGTTAACATGAGGTTGAGAAGGGAGAAATTGTATTGGCAACGCTCATAAAAAGTGGGGCTGAGTTTCACGGGTGACCTTAAATAATTTGAAATCAAATGTGAGTAGTAGCATCCTGTATTTGTTTATTGCAATTATATATAAATTGCGTATAAGAAAAATACATTTTAAACATAGCGTGTAGAACCATTATAATGAATTTCGAATTCGATCATTTTCATTGTGAGTTTAGGAAAATGGTTTGGAGGTGTTAATAATAGATAAAAACATTTTTTGTGCTAGAGTAGAGAAGACGAATAGAGTTCATGGTATTGAACCGCATCCCTTAAGGAACAAATTTCAAAGAGATAGGGATAGAATTCTTTACTCTAAAGAATTCCGTAGGTTGAGTGGAAAAACACAAGTCTTTATAGCCGGATTTGATGACCATATGCGAACTCGATTAACACATACCCTTGAAGTTTCTCAAATTGCAAATACAATTGCTAGAGCTCTTGGGTTTGATGAAGCTCTTGTAGAAGCTATAGCTTACGGACATGATGTAGGGCATACTCCATTTGGACATGTTGGAGAAAGAAGTTTAAATTTAATAATGAACGGATGCAAAAATATCTATAGTTTTAATAAAAGCCTTTTAGATCGTGAGAAGGGGTTTAAACATAACTTTCAAAGTCTCCATGTCACGATTAACTTAGAAAAATTATATGTTAATCAACCGGGTTTAAATTTAACCCCCTACACGTTATGGGGAATACTAAACCATAGCAGTAAAGAATATAAGAAGTGCAATTATTATGGGGATGATGGAAAGTGCAAGCTTCAGAATAGAAACACGAAATGTAAAAACATAGGACGACTATCGTTAGGTTTTTATAAGTTTAATTGTTTAAATGACAAAGAAGATTGGACCTTTGAAGCTGCAATCGTAGCAATAGCCGATGAAATTGCACAACGGCATCATGATATTGAGGACGGAATTTACGCTGGAATTATTGATCGGAATGAATTAGTAGATACGTTCCGAGCATATTTTGATGCATTTTTTCAAGAGAGGGACCTAAAACATATAGAAGCATTAAAAAAGAATGGTGACAAATCAGTTGCAATTGCATGTCTTTCAAGGCTAATTATCGACTTCTATACCATGAATTATATCCAACATTTAAGAAATGTACTAGAGAACGTGAAAAAAAAATACAACATTGGAACATACGAAGACTTTTATAAAAATAAACAAAGAGTACATGGCCATTTAGCCAATGAAACAGAAGATAAGAATATCATGAGCTACTTGGGATTTGAAAAATCGTTTGCTATAAGAGATTCAAAATTTAGAAAGTTTCTTGTAGATAAAATATTATATTCAGAGTTAGCTCAAAGTATGGATGGAAAATCGGATTTTATAATTAGAAAGCTTTTTAAAGCATATTTAAGTAATCCTCAACAACTACCAGACAAAACAATAGATACAATCTGTTTAAATTTCACTAATCAAAAGCCTGTTAACCCATCAGATAAAACTTCAAGGGATCTATTAAAGGAAACATTAAAAGACCCCAATTTAAGCAAGGGAATGGAAAAAATAGTGTTAAGAACGGTCTGTGATTATATCGCTGGAATGACTGATTATTACGCAATGAGTCAGTATGAGAAATTGTATGGAGCTCAAAAATTTAGAAATTTTTAATGTGCAAGTGGCTATTTGCTTAGGTTGAACATTATAGTTTGAAGGTTGTGCTGATAAGAAAGTTAAAATATGATTCCCATATACTACTACCGGGTGAATATTAAGGGTTTGGTGAAGGGCTGTCAAGTGCACGACCAACGGCAGGAGTAATTATCTGAATGGAGAATATGAAGCAATAATAATATACTTATGTGTGGTGCAGGGGCAAAATAAGATAAATGTTACTGGTAAGGGGTGTTTGCCATGAGAGACGTATTTCTCAATACCGCTGGTATCGAAGATTTCATCATGGAAGATGAATTACTGGCTCTTCAGCCTGCGGTTGATTCCGCCCACAATCTGCTGGCACACAAAAAAGGACCTGGTTCCGAATATCTGGGCTGGCTTGACCTGCCGGAAACTGCAATGACCCAGGCGCCGGAGATAAAACAAGCGGCGGAAAGAATAAAAGCGACATCGGACGCCCTGGTGGTTATCGGCATCGGTGGCTCCTACTTGGGGTCCAGGGCGGCAATCGAAGCCTTGGGCAACAGCTTCCACAATCTTAAGGGGAATGCCACCAAGGTCTTTTTCGCCGGTCACAATCTTAGTAGCACTTACCATGCTGAGTTCCTTGATGTACTGCAGGACATGGATTTCAGCGTTAATATCATCTCCAAATCCGGGACGACAACGGAACCTGCCATTGCCTTCCGCATTATTAAAGATTTACTTGAGAGCAAGTATGGCCGGGAAGAGGCAAAGAAGCGCATTTATGCCACTACCGATGCCCAAAGGGGCGCTCTCAGGACTTTGGCTGAGCAAGAGGGGTATACTGCCTTTGTTATCCCCGGGGATATTGGGGGCAGGTATTCTGTTCTCACCCCGGTAGGGCTGTTGCCCATGGCAGCGGTGGGATTAGATATTGAAGCCTTGCTCAAGGGCGCAAGGCAAGCAAGAGAGGATTTGCTTGTTCCTGATCTTGACAGTAATCCTTGTTACAAATATGCTGCTATCCGCAATATCTTGTACAGCAAGGGTAAGGCTGTCGAGCTGTTGGTGAGTTATGAGCCTGGATTGCAATATTTCTGTGAATGGTGGAAGCAGCTGTTTGGCGAAAGTGAAGGCAAGGGTGGCAAGGGAATCTTCCCGGCGGCGGCGATTTTCTCAACAGATTTGCATTCCCTGGGCCAGTATATACAGGAGGGGACAAAGCTGCTGTTTGAAACAGTGATCAAGGTAACTAAGCCACGCCGAGAACTGCTGATTCCCCGGGAGCCTGAGGATTTGGACCAGCTGAACTACTTGGCAGGTAAAGATATGGACTTTGTCAACAGTTGCGCCTTTCAGGGAACTTTGAAGGCCCACACTGAAGAAGGGAAAGTTCCCAACCTTGTAATAACCCTAGAGGACATGAAGGAATGGAGCCTAGGTTATCTTTTCTACTTTATGGAGAAGGCATGTGCAATCAGCGGCTATCTGCTGGGTGTCAATCCCTTTAATCAGCCGGGAGTGGAAGCATATAAAAAGAACATGTTTACACTGCTCAAGGATTAGCAGCCGCCGGCGTTGCTATTTGTTGTTGGCGGTCTAATCTCCTGATTTGAGTCCCCGGCAGGGAGAACCCCACCATAAAAGATATACGTTGAAATAACTAAGGCCCCTGCAGGAAGCAGGGGCCTTAAATCTTGCCAGGTTACGAACCCAGGCGCTTAATTGAGATTATCTCGGAACCACTGCTCCAATTCTGCAGTTACAGCACCGGTGCCTCCGAAGATGCCGGCGGAAACAATCCCCTTGGTTAACAGGAAATCTTGAACAGTTTGGTTGGGAGCGGAAAGGTCCCCTCGCACTAGCAGAACGCCAGAATTGTACTTGGCGGCTAGCACTCCGCCGGCAATGGCGTCCGGAAAGTCTAGACCAGTAGCGATGTAGGCTTGCTTGGTTGCCGCAGGCAGGAATTTTTCCGCAAGGGCAATGGCAGTGCTATAGCGATTGCTGCCTGCGATGCGTTCTGCTCCCGGCAGCAGGCTAAAGACTGTTCCATTTATTACTCCATCCCCGCCAATAACATTTGTCTTGGTAATCCCCAACTCAGAAAGGACAGTTTCTGTGGCAGCGGGGATCCTAGTTGTTTGTACTAGGAGTATAGGGCAGCCGGCCTTAGCTGCATAGGAACTGGAGGAAAGGGCGTCGGCAAAATTAGTTCCAACAGCGATAAAGGCGGTATCAATGGGTCCGCCCTTGGCCATTTCCCGTGCAATTTCGGCGGCAGTGTCATAGCGCCCGCTACCGGAAATTCGCTCCACATTGAGCCCCATAGCAACCAGTTCTTGGAACACAGCATCAGAGACGGCGCCAGTGCCGCCCAGGATGATCACCCTATTTGTTCCCAGGCGAATAATTTCTTCCTTGGTGGAACTGGTAAGTGCGTTAGTGCGGGTGAGGAGGATAGGGGCATTCAGTTGATAGGCCAGGGGCACTCCTGCCAGGGCATCGGCGTAGTCATCACCCCGAGCAAGGATGACAGTCCCTGCGCCTTGGGGCCAGCCCCGTTTACTTATTTCAATGGCAGTGCCATAGCGATTTGACCCGGCGATGCGCTCGACACCGATGGGTTCAAAGTTCGCCGTCAAGACACGGTTAGCGCTGGCGGAGAAGATGTAGACAGCTTCACTACTTACTTCATTACCTGCTTCGGTCCAGTTGACAAAGCGATAACCTTGATTAGGTGTGGCTTTTAGGGTAACGTTGGAGCCGTGATTGTAGGTCCCCGCCCCGGTAACTGAGCCACCCTCGGAGGGGATAACACTTACGGAAATGGAATATTCCCTGGGTTTAAATACAGCAACCAGGTTATGGTCTTCATACACTGTAAGCTCTAGCTTTTCGGAACTGGAGACGATTGTTTTGTTTTCCCGCCAATGAAAAAATTGAAAGCCAGGCGCTGGTACGGCGGATAGGATAACAGTATCGCCGTAATAATAGGTCCCCGCACCGCTGACGGTGCCACTGTTTTCTGGTGTAGCAGTGGCGGCGATTGTGTATAGCCTGCGGGAATAGTTTCGAGTTGCTGTGACATTTTGCCATAAGTCTACATACTTCGGGGTTTTTCCGCTGGGGACGTCCCAGCCAGGAATCGCTTTGAAAATAACAGAATAACGGCCGGGGGTGACATAGTGCTCAGTGTTGCTGTCTAGCCAAGAGTGGCCTCCATCGATGCTCCACTTGGCTCCGGCATATACAGCTTCCGGGGGCAGGATGGTGACCTTGAGAGTACCCCAGAGGGAGTTCAACAGTGGATATTGATTGGGGATGTTAAAATTCCAATAGTCGCTGGACCAGTTATGGAAGATGTATGGAGAAGGGCTGCCATACATTTCATCAGTGGTCTTGGGAATACCCTTACCTTCATCAGACTGGCCTGAGGTCTCAGAGTCATAGTAGCAGGAGGTAATTGTGCCTCCAGTACGCCTACCGATTAAACCGCCGCATAACTCGGATGTACTTACTGACCCAATAGAATAACAGTTTATCACGGCGCTATTTGATGTGCCAATCAGCCCGCCGCCAGTTATATTTGCAGTTACCTTACCAGTGGCGAAGGAGTTGGCTATTTCTGCATAAGAAGCGCCCGCCAATCCCCCCACCGAATCGCTACCAGATACTTCTCCTTGGGCGAAGCAGGCGGATATAATCCCTCGAGAAAGGATACCTACCAGGCCGCCTGCGCCATATTCTATGGTATCAACTTTACCCAGGGCGTAAGAATTTTCTATCCTGGACTCTTCGCGGATATCCATGACTCCCACTAAACCGCCTGCAATCTCTCTTCCGCTGACCTGGACATCGGCGGAGCAGAATTTTATTAGCCCTATATTTCTGCCAGCCAAGCCGCCGGCATTAGGTCCATGGCAGGTCACAGAACCGCCCCTGGCATGGCAGTGCTCAATGGTGCCTAAATTCTCACCGACCAGAGTGCCGGCTGTAAACAAGACATCGATATTAAAGTTTGTCAACCGGAGATTTTTGACAGCTCCCCCCTCACCAATGCGGCCAAACAACCCGAAATTCACAAGATCTTCGCCAATAATGGTTAGATTGGAAATAATGTGGCCGCCGCCGTTATATTCTCCAGCAAAGGGGTTGGAGGAAGAGCAGATGGGCATCCAATCCGGCCAGTCTGCCAGGTCAATATCCTCGGCTTGAAGGAAATAGGCGTTTGGAAAGAGCCTGACATTGTCAAGGTGTTCCGGGGTGGAGACAATGTATGGGTCGGACTCGGTTCCTGACCCGCTCTCGAAATAATAGGAGGCTGAGGCATATTGAGGTTCGAAAATAAACAACCCGGGCAGTAGCATGGTTATTATAGCAAGACATAGAACTAACTTTGTTCTCCATTTCATCTTCATCTCGATATCTCCTTTCGATGGTACTACCAAAATACGGGGTTAGCATTAGAAAGTCTATAAGTATCTTGCTATTTATGGCTAATGGGAAGCAATTTAATGCAACAATGAGTTGCAAAATGAAAGTAGTCCTCTACTGCTGTCAGTCCCTTAATCAGCCGGGAGATGTTTACTCTGCTAGGGAAATAAACTCATTTTGATGTTCTTTTTAGGCGAAAGGGCTGCTCAAAAAGCGACCCTTTTTTTACGTGGTAAATACAGGATGCGAATTGGCTGACTTTACCAAAGGAATTTTTTCTTTGGGAATAGAATTTTCCCATAGAGGAGGTGAAATTGGTAATATGAGCATCTAATGATTGAACCCCAAATACTACCGTTTTAGTTCGCTAATAACATCCGTCTGCAGT
>ENA-UOOR01000395-UOOR01000395.1-fermentation-metagenome-genome-assembly--contig:-NODE-395-length-63561-cov-8.830929_pt1 | contig 63561 bp, 58 predicted proteins | sample MGYA00245780_ERZ724029 | MGnify/ENA primary metagenome ERZ724029 (study PRJEB28704, sample SAMN03018315) | fermentation metagenome | biome: anthropogenic terrestrial biome; feature: soil; material...
GCTGTTTTTTGTATGGTTCAAATTAATGGCTCTATGTCAATAGTTTGGGTGGTGGTTCCATAATGGTGAGTTAACAATTTTCCATTTTAAAGGTTTTTCATCGAATATGCTCTGCTTTTTTACTTTTTTTTTCAGAGCTTTATTCTTTGTACACTAACATTATTATAGAGCCAAATTAATCTAAATTAATCTTTAGTTTTATTTTTCTTACTATTATTTACTGGTGGTTTTGGAATTGTATAGAGATCGGAATAAGAATCTGCTTCAGAATCGGTTTCTGGCGGTGTAGGAATAAGTCCAGTACACTCGGTGCCTGAAACAACTGAATTTGTGCAAGAATAAATATATTCGTCATCATCGTCTTTTGGTGCCATTTGCTTATTTTCTGGTTTGCTTTTATCTGCATCTTTATCCATGATATAATTCCTCCTAACTTAGACTAACTCAGAAAATTATCTTTCCCAGACTTGGAGGAAATAATCTTGATAAATATATTTTTATAAGACAAGCAGTATGGCATATACGAATACAAATTTTTAAAATATCGCCTGATTTATATTACAGCTTCGATATTTCAATTTGGTTTTGTCCCTTTTCTTTAGCAATATATAGGGCATGGCTTGCTGCATTCAGAAGCTTTGATTCTTCCCCTTCATGCTGCTTTGCCACTGTGGAAGCAATGCCGGCACTTACAGTAATAGATGCGGTTTGCTCATGAATTTGCTGAACATGGGATGATTTAACAGATTCCTGAACTTTAAGGCAAAAATGCTCGGCATTTTCAGCGTCTGTATTTGGCATTACAAGTAAAAATTCACTCCCACTGTAATGTGATGCGTAACCTCCATTAAGTTCCGCTTCACAGCTTATAGCGTTGGCAACTTGTTTTAGGCATTCGTCACCTTTCAAGTGGCCATATTTTTCATTATACTGCCTGAAAGAATCAATACTGATAAAAATGCAGGAAACAGATGTGTCGCTGCGGGCTGAGCTGTTGTATTCTTCTTTAAATTTTTCTTCAAAGCCATATCTGTTTGGAATACCCGTCAGCCTGTCGGTAATTGAAATGCTGTTTATTTGTTGCTTTAACTCTTGAAGTTCCTCCTTTTTCTTTTTAAGGCGTATTTTTAAAATTCCGATTGCAATGATTACTGCGGCGATTGATAACAAAGTAATGATAATCGCTTGAAGGCCTGCAGAGCTATATTTAAATGGGTGATTGGGAAGGGAAAGGGTAATAAAAGCGTATATGATTGCAATTATTCCGCTCGGGATGCCTGATGAAAATCCGCCGAAGCAAGTGAAAAAGACAACAGCTGCCAGAAGAATTATTTCTGCGCCTGAAACATTAAAAATCCGCAGCAGCACACATAAAGCTGTCATCAACAAAGCGTTCAGCAATGCCAAAGAATATACTTTTGATTTTTTTTCCATAATACTTCTCCATCTTTTATTTGAAATAAATCACATTATAATCCAATCGTTCTTTTATGTCAAAGATGCACTTTATAAAATATGAGCCTAAATGTGAATTTATACAGGCATACTAAACTATAAATGCATATAAAAAGGCGGTAATCTTCATTTTCCAGGAGAAAACCGCCCTTTTATTTATAAGAGATGTAATATGGCCTAAATGCGAAAACACAAATATTTTATTCTTCTTCAAGTTTCTGTATATCACGGTTAAGACCTATAACTACGAGGATGTCATCAGACTGTATAACGTAGTCAGACTTTGGAGACACAACTATAGAATTTTCATTTTTAATTGCAATAACGCTTATGCCAGACTCTTGGCGTATATGTGCATCTTTGAGGGATTTGTTAACCCATTTTTTTGGTGGGATAATCTCCATGATGCTGTTGTCTTTCGAAAGTTCAATAAAATCAAGTACATTGGTTTTTGAAAGATTATGCGCAACACGAATGCCCATATCTTTTTCAGGAAAAACAACCCTGTCAGCGCCTACTTTTTCCAAAACGCGTGCGTGCAAATCATTCTGTGCTTTTGACACGACATAAGGAACGCCAGCTTCTTTAAGGGAGATTGTTGTTAAAATACTGCTTTGTATATCGTTACCTATTGCAACAATTGCAACATCAAAGTTTCTAATTCCAATTGATTTTAGAAGATTCTCATTTGTGACATCGCCTGTTATGGCATGTGTGACGCTTTCAGAAAGCTGGCTAATATTTTCTTCATGTGAATCAACGGCCAGCACATTAAAGCCCATATCTGCAAGTGAATTTGCTACACTTGTGCCAAACCTTCCGAGGCCAAGCACTGCAAATGATTTTTTTTTCAAAGCAAAGTCGTCTCCTTATATAAATTCGAAATATTATCCGATAGCAATTTTTTCCTCTGGAAAACTGAATTTTGCCTGGCCTCTTTCAGAACGGTTTGAGATTGCCAGAATAATAGAAAGAATGCCAACACGTCCGAAGTACATTGTAATGATAAGTGCGATATGGCTTATAGCACTTAACTTAGATGTAATGCCGAGTGAAAGCCCAACCGTACCAAAAGCAGATGTTGTTTCATAAAGAGCGCTCATTAAATCAATGTGATCAGCTGATACAAGCACTGTAGTTACAATGCAGACCTGCATAAAGCCGATAAATGCAACTACAAAAGCCTTTTTTATAAGGGAGCGTGGCAGCTTTTTCTGGAATGCCTCAACATCTTCGCGGCCTTTAAAAACAGAAGCAACTGTAAGAAGTATAGTCGCAAATGTTGTCGTTTTAATGCCTCCTGCGGTTGAGCCAGGTGAAGCACCTACAAACATCAGAAAAATCGTTACAAAAATGGAAGAAACACGCATACTGGCCAGATTAATCGTATTAAATCCGGCAGTACGCGGGGTGACAGACATAAACATTGCAGCAAGTATTTTGCCGCCACATGATAATGAGCCTAAAGTTTTAGGATTGTTGTACTCTGCAAAGAAAAAGAAAAGGAATCCAAAAAGAAGAAGTGCACCAGTTGTTACCAGCACGAGTTTTGTGTGAAGGCGCAGCTTTGCAGGGGAACTTCCTCTTCTGCTGATGATATCGCTTAAAACTGCAAATCCCAAACCTCCAATTACTATGAGGCTCATTATTACGATATTTACAAGAGGATCTTCGGCAAATGCGCTGAGGTTGCTGAATTTTCCGCTATATCCGCCCATTATATCAAAACCGGCATTGCAGAATGCAGAAATTGAGTGGAATATACCAAAGTAAATCCCTTTGGCTACTCCGAACTTCGGAATAAAGCGTATTGACAGCAAAGCTGCGCCCGTTCCTTCGATTACGAATGTGCCAATAAGAATTTTCCGCGTTAACGACACAATCCCCTGCAGGTCATCACGGTTGATAGCTTCCGCAAGGATCATACGTTCCTTGAGCGAGATTTTCCGCCCAAGCGCCAATGCGAACGTTGTCGCAACGATCATGAACCCCAATCCGCCTATCTGAATAAGTGCCAAAATTACGATCTGCCCAAAGAGCGTCCAGCTTGTGTAAGTATCGACTACCACCAGCCCGGTTACGCATGTGGCGGATGTAGATGTAAAAAGGGCTGTCAGGAACCCAAGGCTTTGCCCGCTTTTTGAGGCTATTGGAAAGGTTAATAAAATTGCCCCGCAAAAAATTACAGCAGCGAAGCTTATTGCTACGGTTTGCACAGGCTTTATATGAATAGCCCTGCTGACATTTTTTGGGGGATGAAAACAGAAACTCAAACTTTTTGCATCTCCTGATCAATAAATTGTGAATTCTTTCATTTCTGCGATACCGTATTATGCTATCACTTAGTATATGGAAAGTCAATTCCTAAAATTATGGTGGAGCAAATAATTATTTTAGTCAATATGATTAGCATTTTTATGCTTGAAATGATTATCAAAATAATAAAGATAAAATTCAGAACTGAAAAAAAATAAGAAGAGGAAGCTGCAAAACTTTCGCTTTGAAGCTTCCTGAATAAACAGAAAAAAAAGAATTATTTTTAAAGCTAAATGGTTCCAGAATGGCGGGAAATGTTCTTTAAGGCACTTCCAGCGCTGTCTTGAAACTGCGGCTCAACTGAGATGTCCCCAAGGGCGACAATTCCAACGAGACGCCCGTTTTCTGCGATAGGAAGGCGGCGTATCTGCCTGCTTCCCATAAGCTGAGCTGCTTCCTGAACATCCATTTCAGGGTTTCCAACTGCCGGATCGGTAGACATTATATCGTCTACTTTCTGTTGGCTTATATTTTTGCCTTGAGCCATGCACCTTAAGGCAATATCACGGTCGGTGATTATGCCTTTGACTTTTCCGTCACAGCACACAGGAATTGACCCGCAGTTATATTTCCGCATTAATTGTGCTGCATATTCTGCCGTATCGTCGCATTTAACAAAAGCAATATCTTTTGACATAATTTCTTTTACTTTCATGGTAAGCTTCACCTCACTGGTAGTTTTTCCGGCTCGCGGCGAAATTATTACGGATTTTAACCATATAAAGGGCTTTTACTATTGAAGGGTGGCTAAACTCAGAATATAATAGTTATATAAGTTTATTATTTTATATACACCTCGGCATTATTGCAGAAGTGCTTTTTATTGGCAATTTGTTGTTAAGCGCTTAAATTTGAGCTATCAGCATCTGACATATAAAAAATGTACTTTATTTTTAATATGCAATTATAACACACCTTACTCGTTTTTTGAAAATAACACAATATATCGGGATCCTTGCATATAAATGCGTGTAAATATAAAGATAAATTTTAGTGGAAAGCAAAAGGGGAATGATAATGACAGAGAAACTTTATTATAAAAATCCCTATCAGAAAGTTTTTTCTGCACATGTTTTAAAGTGTGAAAATAAAAAGGGCCATTGGCAGGTTGTGCTTGACCGCACTGCTTTTTACCCGGAAGGTGGTGGGCAACCTGCAGATATAGGCGTGCTCGATCTTGCGAATGTGACTGATGTGCAGGCTTACGGAGACGAGATAGTGCATACTACGGACAGGCCGTTAAATGCAGGCTCGGCTGTAATGGGTGGCGTTAACTGGGAATACCGGTTCCGCCTTATGCAGCAGCATACAGGTGAACACATCGTTTCGGGTATTGCTAATCGGCTTTACGGCGTAGACAATGTGGGATTCCACATGGGCGAAAAAAACATGACGGTAGATTGGAACGGCCGCCTTAAAAATGACCAGTTAAGGCTGATTGAGCGCCTTGCGAATGAGGCTGTTTACCGCAACCTGCCTGTGAGCGCAGAATTTCCGCCACCGGAAAAGCTAAACGGCATGAACTACAGAAGTAAAAAAGAACTTGCAGGCCGTATCCGTATTGTAACGATCCCCGGCTATGATATGTGCGCTTGCTGCGGAACCCATGTTGCCTTTACCGGTGAAATTGGGGCAATTAAACTCCTGACTTCACAGAATTATAAAGGTGGTACGCGTGTCACACTTGCCTGCGGAGCTCAGGCTATGGAAGACTTTGAATTGAAACAGCAGAATGTTATGGCTGTTTCTTCGCTGCTTTCTGCAAAGCCTGAAGAAATAGCAAATTCTGTCAGCCATCTTGTAGAGGATAATGAAAGGCTTAAGCATGAGCTGTCTGAAACGCGCGGCCACCTGCTTAAGCTGAAAGCGGATGTTTTTGAGAAGGGATGTGGAAACATTTCTGTGTTTGAAAAAAGTCTTTTGCCAGATGATATGCGAAAATATGCCCTTATGCTTGCTGAAAGGGGCGGCGGCGTTGCCGCTGTATTCTGTGGCGCAGACGGCGGTTACCGCTACGCTATGGCTGACAGCAGCAATGATGTCCGCCCAATAGGCAAAAAACTTGATGCTGAATTTTCTGGGCGTGGGGGAGGCTCGAAGGAACTTTTTCAGGGTTCAGTAAAAGGAAAGCAGTCAGGACTTGAGCACTTCTTTCAGCAACTAAGCAGAATATAAAGCTGTTCCAGCCGAAATTATTATTAATCGTTTATAAATCATGGATTTTCAGACTTTGTTATTGCATAATCATTTTAGTTGTGATATATTTAACACAGTAGATTTTTTTTATAGATTGCCTTTAAAATCAGCAGTCAATAATTTTCAATAAAAAATATGAATGGAGGAAATTTAAATGGCAAAGAAAATTGTACTGGCAGGAGCCTGCCGTACCCCTGTAGGTAAAATGGGTGGAATGTTTTCAAACACATCATCTAAAGATCTTGGTGCCATCGTTGTAAAAGAAGCGCTTAAACGTGCTGGCATTACACCAGATGATGTAGATGAAACGCTTTTCGGCTGTGTCCTTCAGGCAGGCCTTGGTCAGAATGTTGCCCGTCAGGTTTCCATAGGCGCTGGCATACCAGTTACACGCCCTGCTCTTACAATAAACGATGTTTGCGGTTCAGGTCTTAAGTCGGTGAACCTTGCTGCAGATTTAATCACAGCTGGTGAAGCCGATGTGATCGTTGCTGGTGGTACTGAAAATATGTCAATGGCACCATTCTTACTTCAAAAAGCACGTTATGGCTATAGAATGAGAGACGGCAAACTCGTTGATGAAATGATAAAAGACGGTCTGTGGGATGCATTCAATGATTACCATATGGGTATCACAGCGGAAAACGTTGCAGAAAAATATGGTATAACCCGCAGGATGCAGGATGAATTTGCAGCCGACAGCCAGCAGAAATGTGAAAAAGCAATGGCTGAAGGTAAATTTAAAGATGAAATTGTTCCAGTACAGGTAAGTGTCAGGAAAAAGGGCCTTGTTACCTACGATCAGGATGAAGGTCCACGCAAGGGCGTTACTGCAGACAGCATTGCCAAATTGAAACCTGCGTTTAAGCCAGGCGGGACTGTTACTGCCGGTAATGCTTCAGGCATTAACGACGCTGCAGCCGCTATTGTTGTAATGAGTGAAGAAAAGGCTAAAGAATTAGGCGTTAAACCGATGGCTACTTGGGTTGGAGGTTCATGGGCCGGTGTTGATCCTGCTTATATGGGTCTTGGTCCGGTTGCTGCAACAAAGAAAGTCATGGCGAAAACAGGCCTCAAAGTTGAAAATATGGATTTAATTGAAGCTAACGAAGCATTTGCGGCGCAGTCTATCGAAGTTTGCAGAGAACTTAACTTTGATATGGATAAAGTCAATGTAAACGGCGGTGCAATCGCACTCGGACATCCTATTGGAGCTTCCGGATGCCGTATACTCACTACTCTTCTTTACGAAATGAAGAAGAGGCATTCAAAGTACGGCCTTGCCACTCTCTGCGTAGGCGGCGGCATGGGTGTTGCAACGATAGTTAAACAGGATTAACTTTTTTCAATATCGGTTAAAAGGAGGCTGAATTAATTATGAGCTTTGTGAAATATGAGCAAAAGGATTTTGTCGGCATTGTCACAATAGACCGTGAAAAAGCTCTGAATGCTCTTAATACCGAAGTTTTAAAAGACCTCGAAAATGTTATTGATGCTATTCCGCTTGATAGTACAAGGTGTGTCATTATCACTGGTGCTGGCAAAAAATCATTTGTTGCCGGTGCGGATATCGGTGAAATGAAGGACATGGCAAAAGAAGAAGGCAGCCAGTTTGGCGCGAGAGGAAATGCTGTTTTCCGCAAAATTGAAAAGTTCCCTGTGCCTGTAATTGCGGCCGTTAACGGCTATGCTCTCGGCGGCGGATGCGAACTTTCACTTTGTTGTGACATCCGCATTGCTTCAGAAAATGCAGTTTTTGGGCAGCCTGAAGCAGGGCTTGGCATTACACCGGGTTTTGGCGGCACACAGCGCCTTGCGCGCACAATCGGCGTAGGTAAGGCAAAAGAAATGATATATTCATGCGGTAAAGTACATGCCGATGAAGCTTTAAAGTTAGGCCTTGTAAATGCAGTTTATCCTTCTGATCAGCTTATGGATGAATGCATGAAACTTGCTGGTAAGATTTCAAGGAATGCCCCAATTGCTGTTCGCCAGTGCAAGAAGGCCATAAACCTTGGTTTGCAGATGGATATAGACTCAGCAGTTGCGTTGGAGCCTGAGCTTTTCGGAGCATGTTTTGGCACTAAAGACCAAAAGAACGCAATGACTGCTTTTTGTGAAAAACGTAAACCGGATCCATTTGTAAATAAATAATCGTTTATCCCTATCTGGTATAACATACTGCATAAAAAGGTGATATGCAAAAATGAGTTGGAAAGATATCTACAGAGAAAGGCTTACTACGGCTGATGAAGCTGTAAAGCATATTAAATCAGGTGACCGTGTTGTCATAGGCCACGCTGCAGGCGAACCTACGGCTGTTATTAATGCTATGGTGCGCAATGCTGATCAGTATAAAGATGTTGAAACACTGCAAATGGTTTGCAAAGGCGAAGCACCATACTGCAGGCCTGAAATGAAAGAACATTTCCGTAATAACAGCTTGTTTGTTACGACGCACACTATGCAGCAGGCAGCTGCTGAAGACCGTTGCGATGTAACACCTGTATACTTTTCTGAAGTACCGGATTTACTCAGGTATGATTTGCCGGTAGATGTAGCTTTGATACAAGTGTCTACTCCGGATAAGCACGGGTATTGCAGCTATGGTATATCTGTTGACTATACAAAACCGGCTGCTGAAGCTGCAAAAACTGTTATTGCAGAAGTAAACCCCAATATGCCGCGTACACTTGGTGACTGTTTCATACATGTAAGCGATATAGACTACATCGTTGAATCTGATGACCCAATTTTAGAGCTTCCGCCAGCGAAGCTCGGCGATGCTGAGTATGCAATTGGAAGAAATTGTGCTTCGCTTATACATGATGGTGATACACTTCAGCTTGGGATAGGCGCTATACCGGATGCTGTTCTGGTTTCCCTTAAAGATAAAAAAGACCTTGGCATACATTCAGAAATGGTGTCAGATGGTGTTGTAGATCTTGTTGAAGCCGGAGTTATTACGAATAAGCGTAAGAATTTTCTTCCTGGAAGAAGTGTGGTAACATTTCTGATGGGTACGCGCCGTCTTTATGATTATGTTGACGATAACCCGTCTGTTGCAATGTACCCTGTGGATTTTGTAAATGACCCTTATATTATTGCAAAAAATGATAACCTCATCTCGATTAATTCATGTGTTGAAGTAGATTTGCAAGGTCAGGTAGTTTCGACCACAGTCGGTCTCAGGCGTATAAGCGGTGTAGGTGGGCAAGTAGATTTTGTGCGCGGTGCAAACATGAGCAAAGGCGGTAAAACCATAATGGCAATTCAATCTACTGCCCGTAACGGCACAGTGTCAAAAATCGTGCCGTTTGTAAACAAGGGTGCTTCAGTCACCACCTCAACTTATGATGTAAATTACGTTGTTACAGAATACGGTATTGCTAAGCTCAAAGGGCAAACACTCCGTAACAGGGCAAGAGCTCTTATCACTATTGCCCATCCTAAATTCCGTGATATGCTTGCGGAAGAATTTGAGCGCCGTTTCAGTGTTAAGTATACACCGCTTAAATATACACCGTAAAAGCATTCATGCAAGCAGTTTGCAAAGTTAATTGGAACTGTTTAATTCGGGCTTTTAATTATTAATTGAATTAGGAGGTATTTATTATGATTGTTGGCGTTATTGGCGCAGGAACAATGGGTTCTGGTATTGCTCAGGCATTTGCGCAGACCGAAGACTATACTGTAAAGCTTTGCGATATCAATGAACAGCTTGCTGCCGGCGGTAAAGAAAAAATCAAGAAAGCTCTATACCGCCGTGTCTCCAAAGGCAAAATGGAACAATCAAAAGCCGATGCAATACTTGCAAAAATCACTACAGGTACAAAAGAAATAGCATCTGACTGTGATCTTGTTGTCGAGGCCGCACTCGAGAAAATGGATGTTAAGAAAAGTCTTTTCAAAGAACTGAATGGTATTTGCAAAAAGGACACTATATTTGCCACAAACACATCTTCACTTTCTATAACTGAAATCGGCAGCGGTGTAGGCCGCCCGGTATGCGGAATGCATTTCTTTAATCCTGCACCGGTTATGAAACTTATTGAAGTAACTGCTGGCATAAACACACCGCCTGAAACAGTTGAGAAAATAAAATCAATTTCTACTGAAATAGGCAAAACTCCTGTTGAAGTAAAAGAAGCTCCAGGTTTCGTTGTAAACAGGATACTTATTCCAATGATTAACGAAGCTATTGGCATTTATGCAGATGGAACTGCTTCCGCCGAAGATATAGACACTGCAATGAAACTCGGTGCAAACCACCCTATGGGGCCGCTTGCACTTGGTGATTTGATAGGCCTTGATATTGTTCTCGACATCATGGAAGTACTCCAAAGTGAAACCGGCGATCCGAAATACCGTCCTCATCCTCTACTCCGTAAAATGGTCCGCGGTGGCCGTCTTGGCAGGAAGAGCGGTAAGGGCTTCTATGATTATACAAAAAAGTAATTGCCCGTAACTGACAGATTTGGAGGAACGAGTATGGACTTCACACTAAGCAAAGAACAGCAGATGGCCCGCACCCTTTTCAGGGATTTTGCGGAAAAAGAAGTGAAACCTTACGCACAGGCAATCGACGAAGAAGAGCGCTTCCCTTCTGAAGCACTTGAAAAAATGCGTAAGTATAAATTCATGGGTATACCTTACCCTAAGAAGTACGGTGGCGCTGGCTGTGATACCCTGACATATGAAATGTGCATCGAAGAGATAAGCAAAGTTTGTGCTACAACAGGCACGATGCTTTCTGCACACACTTCCCTCGGAACATGGCCGATAATTAAATACGGCACGCCGCAGCAGATTGAAAAATACGGCAAAAAGCTTTGCAGCGGTGAATACCTTGGTGCTTTTGCACTGACAGAACCAAACGCCGGAACAGACTCATCCGCACAGCAGACAAAGGCTGTGCTTGACGGTGACCATTATGTTTTAAACGGCAGTAAAATTTTTATCACAAACAGTGGATATGCAGATACCTATGTTATTTTTGCCATGACCAACAAGAGCCTTGGCAACCACGGAATTTCCGCTTTCATAGTTGAGAAAAATTTCCCGGGATTTTCTGTTGGTAAAAAAGAGAAGAAAATGGGTATCCGCGGTTCTTCAACATGCGAGCTCATTATGAACAACTGCATTGTCCCGAAGGAAAACCTTTTGGGGCAGGAAGGCAGAGGTTTCGTAATCGCGATGTCTACGCTTGACAATGGCCGTATTGGCATTGCATCTCAGGCACTTGGCATTGCAGAAGGTGCCCTTGAAGAAACTATCAAATATGTAAAACAGAGAAAACAATTTGGCCGTCCGCTTTCCAAGTTCCAGAACACACAGTTCGAAATTGCGGATATGGCTACAAAAGTAAAAGCTGCTCAACTTCTTTTGTACCGTGCAGCTCTTGCTGAAGATTCCAAACCGAGATATTCAGAAGAAGCAGCAATGGCGAAACTCTACTGTGCCTCCACAGCTATGGATGTTACCACCCGGTGCTTGCAGCTTCACGGCGGCTATGGCTACACCAGAGAGTATCCGATTGAACGCATGATGCGTGATGCCAAGATTACGGAAATATATGAAGGCACCAGCGAAGTTCAGAAGATGGTAATTTCCAAATATGCCTTTAAATAAGGCAGAAACCTAAGGAGGGAAATTCGTTGAATATTGTCGTTTGCATCAAACAAGTTCCAAATACGAATGAAGTTAGACTTGATCCTAAAACCGGTACGCTTATACGTGAAGGCGTTCCGAGCATTATAAACCCAGATGATAAAGCTGGCCTCGAGGCGGCACTCCGCCTTAAAGACGAACAGGGCGCACATGTCACTGCGCTTTCAATGGGTCCACCGCAGGCCGATACCGCACTGCGCGAAGCGCTTGCCATGGGTGCTGACGAAGCCATACTCGTTACAGACCGTGCATTTGGTGGCGCTGACACATGGGCAACAGCCCACACTCTTGCAGCCGCATTGAAAAAGATACCTTATGACCTGATTATAACGGGCCGCCAGGCGATTGATGGCGATACTGCTCAGGTTGGACCACAAATTGCCGAAAACCTTAACATTTCAAACATCAGTTATGCAGAAGAAATTAAAGTTGAGGGCAATTACGTAACGGTAAAACGTCAGTTTGAAGATCGTTACCACATTGTTAAAGCAAAGATGCCATGCCTGATCACTGCACTCAGCGAACTCAATGAGCCACGTTACATGACGCCGGGCGGCATTTTCGATGCTTACCGCGAGAAGGAAGTTAAAATCCTTACGCGCAAAGACCTTGATGTCAAAGATGAAGACATTGGCCTTAAAGGCTCCCCAACGCGCGTTATCAAAACGTTCACAAAGAGCCCGAAGGCTGCCGGTACTCTTGTCAACAACCTGAATCCGCAGGAAGCGGCCGAGTATATGATCGGTAAGCTCAAAGAGAAATTCATTATATAGTTGAAAGTGGTGAGCAAGATGGATATTCAGGAATATAAAGGTGTTTACGTATTTATTCAGCAGGTTGACAATAAAGTGGCCGGGGTATCCCATGAGCTGCTCGGCAAAGCGCGTGAGCTTGCCGGAAAGATGAACACGAAAGTAACAGCAGTGCTGCTTGGTTACAATATTTCAGGGCTGTGCAAGGATGTTGCGAGCTATGGCGCTGATAATGTCATTCTTGTCGATAACAAAGATCTTAAGCTTTATTCGACGAAGCCTTATGCGTATGTTATATGCAAGGTAATCGAGAAATATAAGCCTGCTGTTCTGCTTTATGGCGCAACGGCTATTGGCCGTGACCTTGCACCGCGTGTGGCTGCGAGGATACGCACTGGCCTTACGGCTGACTGCACAAAACTCGATGTTGCCGATGATGGCACGAATAACCTGCAGATGACACGCCCTGCTTTCGGCGGCAACATTATGGCAACGATTATATGCCCAGACTACCGTCCACAGATGGCGACTGTCCGTCCAGGTGTAATGCAGAAAATAAAGCCGATTGAGAATGCAAATGCACCAGTAGACAACTTTAAAGTTGACATTCCTTCTTCAGAGACAGATGTCCAGATTCTTGACATCGTCAAGAAAGAATCCCATAAGATGGACATTCAGGATGCCAAGATTCTTGTTTCCGGTGGGCGCGGCATGGGCGGCCCGGAAAACTTCAAGATGCTTGAAAAATGTGCAGATGTACTCGGCGGTACAGTGAGCTCTTCAAGGGCTGCTGTTGATGCAGGCTGGGTCGACAAAGATATTCAGGTTGGCCAGACGGGTAAAACAGTTCGCCCGAACCTGTACCTTGCCTGTGGTATTTCCGGTGCTATTCAGCACCTTGCAGGCATGGAGGATTCTGATTTCATCATCGCAATTAATAAGGATGAAACTGCACCGATTTTCGATGCCGCAGATTACGGAATTGTTGGCGATGCAACGAAAATCATTCCTATTTTTACAGAAGAGGTCAAAAAGGCTTTGGCAGACCGCAAGAAGTAATATTATATAGCTTTTAAAGAAAAAGCCGCTCTGAACATATGTTCAGGGTGGCTTTTTCAGTTTGCTTCAGGTAGACTTTTTTCACGCAACGTGGTATTATTTTACTGATAACTTATTTTGATAATGAATTTTTTATATATTATATGGAAATGAAAGATGCAGCTGATTTGCATTTGTTGTATGTAAAGGAGTAATTCAGCTAATGGAGTTTAAAAAGGGGCATAAAATTAAAGTAAAAGGATCAGACGAATTTCTAACCGTCATTGGAAAACTTGGAGAAGGTGGCCAGGGGATTGTTTACCGCGTTAAATACAATGGCTGCGAATATGCCCTTAAATGGTTTTTCCAACAGTCGCTTAAAAACCCACAGGCTTTTTTGAAAAACCTGTGCCAAAATATTGCGGATGGCGCACCGGCCAGAAGTTTTCTATGGCCAATCCTTGTTACGGAACAGACAGAGGGTAGCTTCGGCTATTTAATGGCATTGCGCCCGCCTGAATATAAAAGCTTTACGGATATTCTGAATGCCAAAGTCCGCATTGTGAAACATTCTGCACGTGTGAATGCGGCGCTTATGATTGTAGAAAGCTTCCTTTCCCTGCACAGGCAGGGAAAATCATATCAGGACCTCAACGACGGCAACTTCTTTATAAATCCTGAAAACGGCGATGTGCTTATCTGCGACAATGACAATGTTGCACCTTACGGCGTAAATCTTGGAATTGCAGGAAAATGCCGCTACATGGCACCTGAAGTTGTTATGGGCGAAAAACCGGGCATGCAGTCCGATTATTTTTCGCTTGCTGTCATCCTTTTTCTTTTACTTTTTCTTTCTCATCCGCTTGAGGGTGAAAAGGTTGTAAAAAGTGTCTGCCTTACAGATGAGCATGAAAAAAAGCATTATGGCAGCAATCCTGTTTTTATTTTTGACCCTAAAGACAATTCAAACAAACCTGTGAGGGGTGTACACAACAATGCTATTGACTTGTGGCCACTTTATCCGCAGTTTATTCAAGAAGCGTTCATACGCTCGTTCACAGATGGAATTAAATCAAATGAAAAACGTGTTTCTGACAGCGAATGGCTGCGCCTTTTTATACGCTTGCGCGATGAAATAATCACATGCGGCTGCGGATGCGAGAATTTTGCATCTTCGGCGAAAGCTGGTGATTCCGATGAGCTGCATTGCCTTTCATGCGGCGCAAAAATGGTCAGACCTCTTCGCCTCAATGTTCAAAGATATTCTGTGGCGCTCTACCCGGGCAATCGGATTTATGCGTGCCATACTGTCGAAAGCAGCATGGATTTCAGGACTGAGACGGGAAGAGTAGTGCGGAGCAAGAATCATCCCAATCTGTGGGGCATACGAAATCTTTCCGAAACAAGTTGGCAGGCAGAAATGCCCGATGGCAGCAAAAAAGTGGTTGCCCCAAATGCTGTGCTCCCGATTTTTAAAAATATTAAAGTTAGCTTTGGCAATGTCAGTGATGCCAAAATTGTTTAAAATCAATGCTGCTGCTGATTGAAAGGGAGAGTCTATCAATGTCAAATCCGTTCGAAAATACAGAAGGAATTGCAAAACGCACAATGGTCTTGTTTTTTGTAGTAGATACTTCTGGAAGCATGGCGGGCAAAAAAATCGGTGCCGTCAATGATGCGATTTTTAATGTCCTGCCTGAGATACGCAAGATTTCCGAAGACAATGCAGATGCTGAAATCAAAATTGCCGCTATCACTTTTTCAAACGGCGCAAAATGGCTTTACGATGAGCCAAAGCCAGCAGATGAATTTAGCTGGCCCTACGTAAATGCTGACGGCATGACTGACCTTGGCGAAGCGTACCGCATGCTTAACGAGAAGCTTTCGCGCAATGCTTTTATGAACGACGTGGAAGGGTCTTACGCACCTGCTATTTTTCTTATGACTGACGGCGAGCCGACGGATGACTATAAAAAAGAGCTGGACAGGCTCAATCAGAATAAGTGGTTCCGTGTAGCTATAAAAGTTGCAGTAGCCATAGGTGAAAAAGATGATGTAAACGACGAAGTGCTTACGGAATTTACAGGCACGCCTGAGGCCGTCCTCAGGGCGCATACGCCTGAAGCGCTTGCAAAAATGATTCGGCTTGTATCAGTTACGGCTTCAAAGATTGGCAGCCAGAGCAGCACGGTAGGCCAGGAAAGCCGCCAGAAAACATTTACAGAAGAGCTTAATAAACAGCAGCAGGAATGGCAGCCTGTCAATTCTGCCGATGACGAAGATGAAGAGTGGAACTGATGAATCCTTTAACGGGCTTCCATGTAACGGTGCGCGGCGCAAGCCACATACGCCATAATGCTGACTGCCAGGATTATTCGAAATCTGCCTGCTTTGGAAGTGCAGCAGCCGCTGCCGTAGCTGACGGCCACGGCGATGTGCGTTATTTCCGCAGCGGAACAGGCGCACGCTTTGCGGTAGAGGCTGCGCTGAAATCAGTGCGGGAATTCGTAAAACGTGAAAATAGTGAAACGCTTAAAAATGCGGATGAAAAATTTGATCAGCTTAAGAAAAACATTATTTTAAACTGGAACCGCAAAGTCGTCCGCCATTATTCCTCACACCCATTTTCATCAGAAGAACTTGAGCCGCTTTCAGAAAGGCGCAGAAGCTTTCTTGAAGGTGGAAAGCTTATTGAATCTGCTTACGGCACAACGCTGATTGTATCCGCCGTGGGGGCGGACTACTGGTTCGGAATGCAGTTAGGCGATGGCGACTGTTTCGCTTTTAACAGAGATGGGACTGTTTCTTCAGTGCCGCGTGAAGACAGCCTTGTTGGCAATGTGACAACTTCGCTGTGTGAGTCTGACGCCTTTTACCATTTCCATCATATATACTGTGCCGGTTCTCCGGCGGCTGTAATTATGTCTACCGACGGCGTAAAAAATTCGTTTTCGTCGTTCAATTGCTACCGGGATTTTATGGAGAAAATCGTTTCTGAATTTTCCTCATCGCCATGCCAAACGACTAAAAAAAACCTGATGGAATTCCTTTCGGAAATGACTGAGAAGGGCAGCGGTGATGATTTATCTGTTGCAGGTGTACTAAACTCAGCTTATTAAGCAAAGCAAGTCTTGGGCAGTGCTTAAATAGTTTTTGCGTTTTGTCGAAGGTGATTTCCGTGGACAGTGGCATTATTGGTATTCTAAAAAAAATTAAAGATGAGCGCGGAGAAAAAATCTTTGAGGATAAAAGGCTTCTGCGTGCGCTTTTTGACGACTATGCAAAAGGCCAGTACAAGGGTGAAATGCATTTGATGCGCATAGCATTTCACGCGGGGCTTTATGGCGATTTAAAGGCACATCCGGAAAAAAATGAGAATATACGCAGGGAATACCGTATTCGTATGGAAAATGAATATTGCTGGACTGCTGAGCAGACGGATTTTGCAGTTTCGTGCTGCCTTGCTGTTATCGGCGGTAAATATTCCGGCAGCGGAAACAGCAGGTTTGACGGACTTTTGGAAGCGGCAAAGCAGGGCGATGCCGACGCGCAGTACAGCCTTGGTCTTGCCTATATCCTGGCAGACGGCATACCGCAGGACTATTCAAAAGCGGCGTACTGGTTTTTAAAAGCGGCCGAGCAGGGCCATGCAGATGCACAGCATAAACTTGGGCTGTGCTATTACAGTGGCCGCGGGGTGCCACAGGATTATGCCAAAGCGGATTACTGGTCTAAAATGGCAGCATCGCAGGGGCATACTGTCGCCGAGTTTAACCTCGGCGTGCGCTATAGCCATGGCCTCGGGGCGCCTCAGAATTACAGGAAGGCGCTGCACTGGTTTTTAAAAGCGGCAAAACAGGGCCATGTCGACGCGCAGAACAACCTTGGCCTTCTTTACAGGGATGGCAAAGGGACAGCCTGCAATTACACTAAAGCTGCTTACTGGTTTTCCATGGCGGCGAAGCAGAGCCATACTGCCGGCGTTTTTCATCTCGGCGAATGCTATTTATATGGGCAGGGCGTAAAACGTGACAGCAAAAAGGCTGCCGGATGTTTTGAGCGCGGTGCAAAATGCGGCGGTGCTGACTGTCAGTATGGATTCGCTTATTGCCTTGAAAATGGAATCGGTGTTCCTAAAGATATGGAAAAGGCTTTGCACTGGTATGTGAAAGCCGCAGGCCTTGGAAATGCGGCGGCGCAGAATCGCCTCGGAGAGTGCTGCTTCTATGGCCTTGGCGTTGAAATGAACTGCAATCAAGCCAGAATATTCTGGAAAAAGGCTGCTTCGCATGGCATGTGGCAGGCAAAAGAGCATTTAGAGAATATGCAGAAAAAGAGTTCTGCTGAGTGCTAAAAATCATGTGGTTTCCAATGTATCAAACGCAATAAATGCAAATTAAGAATCAAGGAGGATATAAAATATGGAGTATACAATTAGAAGCAAAGACCTTGTTGTAAAAGCACGCTCTTTCGGCGGGGAACTTACATCAATCCGTGATAATGACGGAACCGAATACCTCTGGCAGGGTGACCCGAAATACTGGAAAGGGCAGGCCCCTGTGCTTTTTCCAATCGTCGGTAGCCTGCGCGGCAAAAAAGCTGTAACGTCAGATGGCAAAATATGCTGTATGGAACGCCATGGAATTGCCCGCAGAAAACAGGCCGAAATGATACGCCAGGACCAAAGCTCAATAATGTTCAGGCTCGTTTCTGACGATGAGACCAAACAGCATTATCCGTTTGACTTTGTGCTTGAAACAACTTATACGGTTGAAAAACGCAGAATCACAGTAAGCCATGAGATTAAAAATTCAAATTCATATGCGCTTCCGTTCCAGATTGGCGGCCACCCAGCATTTAACTGCCCAGTCTCTGCCGGAGAGCAGTTTGAGGATTATGATGTTGAGTTTGAACAGCCCGAAACTGCTAACTGCCCGCTCCTTGATGAGAATGGCCTTCCGCAGATGGACAAGCGCATACCGATCCTTGATAATTCAAAAGTTCTTCCGATGAAGCACGAACTGTTTTCAAAAGATGCTCTGATATTTGATGGTATCAAATCGAGAAAAGTTATGCTGCGCAGCCGGAAATCGGGTAAGGGCGTATGTGTGGAGTTCTCAGATATGGATTATCTGCTCATTTGGTCAAGCGCAAATGGTGGACCGTTTGTCGCGCTTGAGCCGTGGAGCGGGCTGGCAACATGCAGTGACGAAGGCGACGAATTTGAAAAGAAGCGCGGCATGATACTTCTGCCCGCAGGTGAGAAAAAGACGGTTTCTTACCAGATTTCAATTATCTGATGAAAAAGCTTTTAAATATGTAAACTGCGCGGTATTCTATCTGAAGTTTTTAAAATTATTTTTATCATTCCACATACTATTAAATTCAGTATCGAAATCCTTTGCCGCTTTTTCATCGTGCAGCACAACAAAAACTTCGTCATTTTTTGTTTCGGCTGATTTTGTGTAATTGAAACTGCCGGTGGTAGCTGTTTTCTGGTCGGCAATCGTCACTTTCAAATGCATCAGGCCGGTATGTGTATTTATTTTAACAGGTATGCCGCTTTTTGTCAGACTCCGCAGAATGGATTTCTGATATTTCTCGCCAGACTGCTGTTTGTCTGAAATCACTCTGACAGAAACCCCTTTTTTGTGCGCTGCGACGATTGCCGATGCGGTTGGATCGTCCGTAAGGCTGTAAATGGCAACATCAAGATTTTTCTGGGCGGAATTTATTACTTTGATAAGCTGTGGTTCGGCTTTTTGGTCGGCACGCGGAAAATAATATTCGATTTTTCCGTCGCTTGAATATTGAGCTTTGTTAAAAGAAAAATTCTGCTTATATGTAACTGACGAGCTTGCTTTCGGCACAGTGACAGAAGCGCTCACGCTGCCACATGATGTAAGGAAAAGGGCTGAAACGGCCGCTGCCAGTGCAGCGGCAATGAGTTTGCTTTTTGAACTGCGTTTTTTCATTTTTACCTCCACGCCAAGTCAAATAATATTGTTGTTAATTGTTATATTATAGCAGAGGAAAATATGATTGACAAATCATGCTTGACATATGAAGGCAAGATTGTTATAATAATATTAAATTGAATGCTGTCTTCGGGGCAGGGTGTAATTCCCTACCGGTGGTAATGCGGCAGTGCCGACAAGCCCACGAGCTTTTTGCAGATTTGGTGTGATTCCAAAGCCGACGGTATAGTCCGGATGAAAGAAGAGCGCATATTTATAACAGGCGTATTTTCACCCCGCAGATGAATTTCTGTGGGGCTTTTTCGTTGACAGTGGAAAAGGAGAACTTTTTATGGAAAGCATCAAAAGCAAAAACAGTTCAGATTCCGTAACGGACGTACGCAGGATAACACAGATCGGCATTTTGGGCGCGGTTGCATTTCTGCTTATGATGGTGGAATTTCCACTGTGGTTTGCGCCGGGATTTTACAAGCTCGATTTCAGCGAGCTTCCTGTTTTGATTGGCACATTTGCCATGGGGCCTGTGTCGGGTGCACTTATTGAGCTTGTCAAAGTTCTGCTGTATTTTTTCATTCATGGAAGCTCCACAGCTGGAGTAGGAGATCTGGCTAATTTCTTTGTTGGCTGCTGTATGGTCGTACCGGCCGGCATGATTTACAAAGCACATAAGACGAGAAAAAATGCTGTGATAGGCATGGCTGTAGGGACAATTATTATGTCTGCTGCAGCCGGGGTTTTCAATGCCTTCGTTTTGCTCCCACTTTTTGCAAAGGCTTTTCATATGCCAATGGCTGCGCTTATTCAGATGGGCACAAAAGTCAATCCATCTATTGTGGACTTGTCTACGTTTGTCATGCTGGCTGTTGTTCCGTTTAATCTCTTTAAAGGCGCGGTAGTGTCCGTACTTACGTTTTTGCTTTACAAACGCGTCAGCCCTATCCTTCATGGCAGGGTTCGCTAAACAATTTCGGCTTATTATGACATCCTTCTTACAATTTAATCATTTTGTATATTTACTCTATACCATATATATGGTACAATATAACATATACAAATGAATATGCCCCCTTATCAAGAGTGACGGAGGGAACAGGCCCTATGATGTCCGGCAACCTGCGTATGCAAGGTGCCAATTCCTGCGGGAGACCGATAGATGAGGTTTGGATTTTTCATGCCGTTCGGTTTTCCGGGCGGCATTTTTCATGCGAAACCATAGAAAAATGGTTTCTGCCTATAAATTTACAGGAGGCTGCAGTATGTCAAAGCGTTTTTTCACATCGGAGTCCGTAACAGAAGGGCACCCTGACAAAGTCTGTGACCAGATTGCGGATGCTGTGCTCGATGCTATTATTGAAAAGGACCCCAATGCCCATGTTGCCTGTGAAGTGACAGCCACCACAGGTATTATTCATGTAATGGGCGAAATTTCAACTGACTGCTATGTAGACATTTCTTCCATAGCGCGTGATGTTGTCCGCGACATTGGATACAATAATCCAGCTTATGGATTTGACAGCAATACATGCGGTGTACTGACTTCCATAGACGTACAGTCACCGGACATTGCTATGGGCGTCGATAAGTCATATGAAGCAAAGAGCGGCGCAAAAGATGAAGACGACCTCATAGGTGCAGGTGACCAGGGAATGATGTTCGGTTATGCGTGCGATGAAACTCCGGAGCTTATGCCTATGGCGATATCGCTTGCGCACAAACTTTCGAAGCATCTGGCCGAAGTGCGTAAAAACGGCACATTGCCGTACCTGCGTCCGGACGGAAAAACTCAGGTCACAATTGAGTATGACGGCGACACTCCGGTGCGCGTCGACACAGTCGTAGTTTCAGCCCAGCATGACCCAGACGTTTCACTTGAGCAAATCCGCAGGGATATTAAAAAACATGTAATAGAGGAAGTCATTCCGGAAAAATGGCTCGATGAAAATACAAAGTACTACATAAACCCAACAGGGCGTTTCGTTATCGGCGGTCCGGTAAGTGACAGCGGCCTTACGGGCAGGAAGATAATCGTTGACACGTACGGTGGCTATGGCAGGCATGGCGGAGGTTCATTCTCAGGGAAAGATCCGACGAAAGTTGACCGTTCCGCAAGCTATGCGGCGCGCTATGTAGCTAAAAACATAGTTGCGGCGGGCTTTGCAAAGAAATGCGAAGTTCAGCTTGCATATGCAATCGGCGTAGCGCACCCGGTTTCAATTTCAGTTGACGCATTCGGCACTTCCAAATACAGTGCAGAAGAGCTTGAAAAAGCGGTACGCAGCGTGTTTGACTTGCGCCCGAGTGCAATAATCCGCAACTTTGACCTTCGCAGGCCAATCTACCGTGCACTTTCCAATTATGGCCATATGGGTCGTGAAGACCTAAACGTGCCATGGGAAAAGCGGGATAAAGTTGATGCACTTAAGTCTGCAATAAAAAAGTAATCTGTCAAATATTCACCCCGGTGCATAATATGTGCCGGGGTGATTTTCATGCCTGATGTAGTTTTGAAGTGCATTTTTGCCATTTTTGCAGTCATCGGAACAGTGGAGGTTATTCGTGCTGTCTGGCGCTGCATCCTAAAAACAAAAGACCAGGGAAAGCTGGTGCTAATGCTGCCGCTTACAGGGCATGAAGAACAGGCAGAAGCAATAATGCGCAGTGCCATGGACCGCGCAGACTGGGTAGGCGGAGGAGTTCAGGTCGTCTGCCTCGACTGCGGTATGGATATAGAAACGCGCCGCATATGTGAAATGATCTGCGCCGATAATCCGGAAATCATCCTCTGCACACCTGAAGAATTCCAAAAGTTCTGGATAAAATAATTTGCAAATTATTTTTGTTTCGGCTATACTGAAAAAAGATTATTCAGATTATTAAAGAATCCGGGGGAGCTTTTTGGGAGACAAAACACTGCTTGAAATGACCGGCTCTATTGAGCAGGTTATTTTTCGTAATGAAAAAAATGGCTATGCTGTTGTTGAGATTAACAATGGTGAAGATTTGGTGACCGCGGTCGGCACAATGCCGTTTGTAGGTGCCGGTGAGCAGCTCCATATAATAGGCAGTTGGGTTAACAGCCAGAATTACGGTGCCCAGTTCAAGGTGAAGTCTGTAGAGCGCTCAGCGCCGGCAGATGCCGAAGCAATGCTAAAGTATCTGTCATCAGGTGCTATCCGTGGCATCGGGCCTGCACTTGCAAAGAAGATAGTGGGCAAATTCGGCGAAAATACGATTAAAGTTATTGAAGATGAGCCTGAGCGGCTAAGTGAGATAAAGGGGATAACGCGCTCAAAGGCGGAAGAAATAGGGAAAGAGTTTCAGCGTGTAGGCGGCATGCGTGAGGCAATGCTAAGGCTTTCAGGTTATGGGCTGACACCGGAAGATTCAGTGCGTGTCTGGAAAGAATACGGTGCCCAATCTGAAGAAAGGATAAAAGAAGACCCTTACTGCCTTTGCAGCGATAGGCTGCAGATAGATTTTGCGCGCGCTGACCACATCGCCGCCGCGCTTGAGCATCCGCAGGACGACAGGTGCAGAATTCGGGCTGGAATCGTATATGTGCTGAAGCATAACGAAAATAACGGCCATACCTGCCTGCCTGCAAATAAACTGCTTGCAGCATCTGCCAAGATGCTCGGTGTAACAGAAGAAGAGGCATCAGATGCCCTCGACGAGATGAAAGGTGATTCGTCCCTCATCTCAAGGAATTTCCGCGGAAGGGAATTTATCTTTACGTCTCAGCTTTATCAGGCTGAGGTATACACGGCTGGGCGTATACGCATGATGCTCAAATTTCCTGCGCAGCCAATAATCGGTGTGGATGGCTATATTGAAACGATTGAGGCAGAAGAACAGATTGCATATGCGGAGCTTCAGAAAACTGCTATACGCAAAGCTCTTACTAAAGGTATGCTTATTCTTACGGGAGGCCCCGGAACTGGAAAAACAACGACGTTGAATGCAATTATCCGCATCCTTGAGTTCCAAGGCGAAAAAGTGCTTCTTGCCGCGCCGACTGGCCGTGCGGCAAAGCGCATGACCGATTTGACAGGCAAAGAGGCGAAGACTGTACACCGCCTTCTGCAGGTTAAATGGAATGAAAACGACCAGCCTGAATTTGAGAAGAATGAGAAAGACCTGCTTGAATGCGACGCCTTAATTATAGACGAGCTTTCAATGATGGACACGCTCTTGTTTGAAGCTGTTTTGCGTGCCCTTCCGCTCGGGTGCCGCCTGATTATGGTAGGAGACAGCGACCAGCTCCCTTCTGTTGGCCCGGGGAATGTCCTTGGGGATTTAATCGCATCAAACCTTGTACCTGTTGTGCAGCTTAAAGAGGTATTCAGGCAGTCAATGAAAAGTTTGATTGTCGCCAATGCCCATAAAATCGTTGCAGGCAAAATGCCCGAGATGAATATTCATAGTTCTGACTTTTTCTTTCTGCCATATCGGACGGCCGACGAGATAATATCTGTAATTGTTGACCTTTGCAGCCGCAGGCTTCCCAAAAGCTATGGGTATTCGCCGCTTTCAGATATTCAGGTGCTTTCGCCAGGAAGAAAGGGTGCCCTGGGTACAAATGAGCTGAACCGTAGGCTTCAACAGGCAATTAATCCTCCTTCCAATGGCAAAAATGAGATTACCGTTAATGGCACACTTTTCAGGGAAGGCGACAAAGTTATGCAGATAAAAAATGATTACAACCTGGAATGGAAACGCAGTGACGGTACATATGGCGAAGGGGTTTTTAATGGCGACCTCGGCGTGCTGCTTCAGATAGACCGCCGTGCGGCTACAGCAGCCGTGCAGATAGATGACCGTGTCGTAATTTACGAATCGGAAAAATTTGCGGAGCTCGAGCTTGCCTATGCTATGACTGTACATAAGAGCCAGGGCAATGAGTTTACAGCCGTGGTGATTCCAATGTACCGTGGAGCGCCGCAGCTTTGCTACCGCAATCTTCTATATACTGCGGTGACGCGCGCAAGGTCTTTGCTTATACTTGTCGGGCACCCTGAAATTGTGCGGAGAATGGTCGCAAATGACAGGAAGACGCAGCGCTATACAGGCCTTTATGACCTCCTGACGGAAAATGCGGAAGGTGAAAGTGATGATGCTGCCACTTAAAAAAGCAGGGCGTTTTGCTATAGACCTTTTATTTCCGCCGCGGTGCATTTTCTGCGAAAATATTGTGCCCCCGGGAAGGCAAGTATGCCCGAAATGCGCAAGGAAAATTAACCATAATACCTGCGGCCTGACTTCAGTACAGGCAGATGGCAAAAAAATTCCATGTGCTTTTCTGTATTCGTACAAAGGTATAGTGCGTGACTCAATTTTGCAGTTTAAGTTTCATGGAAAGAAAACGAATGCCAGTTGGTATGCTGAGCAATTAGCCGAAAAAATAAAAACGGCTTTTCCGGATGCTCGTTTTGAAGTTGTCACGTCTGTGCCGCTTTCCAAAAATCGTATGCGCGAAAGAGGATATAACCAGTCAGAACTCATTGCTATGCCGCTTGCCAATTTTTTGCATATACCATACGCCGAATGCCTGCGCAGGATAGAAGAGAACCGCATCCAGCACTTTCTTGGGAAAAAAGCGCGCGCTGAAAATGTGCGCGGCGCCTACTTGCCTTTTGGGCTAATGGCTTTTGGAAAATGTGTGCTCCTGATTGACGACATTATCACTACGGGGGCGACTCTGGCCGAATGTTCTTCCATGCTTTTCCTCGGTGGTGCGAAGTCAGTCTACTGCGCTGTTGTAGCACATTCTGAATTTAATTCAGTTGAAAAGAAGCAAACATTGTAATATAATAAAAAAAATGAATAGAATAATGACTGACTGGTTTTTTAATAAAATATACGATTGGATGTGATGAAGTGTTGGGTACGGATATTGCACTTGATCTTGGAACTTCATACGTTAAAATTTTTCTTGATGGAAAGGGAATTGTCCTTAACGAACCCGCCGTCATCTCTGTTGACCTTGAAACAAATGATGTTATAGCAACAGGCAAAGAAGCCTACGATATGATTGGGCGGACTTCCAGCAAAATCAAGGTGTGCCACCCACTGTTCGGAGGCGTTATTTCAGACTTCGACCTCGCCAAATATCTAATTGAATCTGACCTCAAAAAAATAAATGTTAGCAAGGTCGTCATGCCGCGTATCGTCGTAAGTGTGCCATGTGAGATTACTGAAGTTGAAAAGCGTGCTGTCGTTGATTCCATAAGCGCAGCTGGTGTGCGGAAAATATGTTTGATCGAAGAGCCAGTGGCTGCAGCAATTGGTGCCAATCTTGATATATCGGTTCCGCATGGATCACTTGTCATAGACATCGGTGGCGGCACTACAGACATGGCTGTTCTTTCCCTTAACGGCATTGCTATTTCGCGTTCTGTAAAAATTGCAGGGGACGTGTTCGATGAAGCAATTATAAAGTATATCCGCCGAAAGTATAATCTTGTTATTGGGAAGCGGATGGCGGAAGACTGCAAAAAAACGATTGGCTGTGTGTTTCCGCGCAAAGAAATCCTTACGTTCCGCGTCAAAGGCCGCAACGCGATGACAGGCCTTCCCCAGTGGGCTGACATTACGAGCGACGAAGCACTTGAAGCACTTATCGACAGTGCTATGAAGATAGTGCGCGTTGCTCAAGGAATGCTTGAAAAAACGCCTCCGGAACTTATGGGCGATATCTACAGCGACGGGATGGTTTTAACAGGCGGCTCAGCACAGCTTTATGGTTTCGACCAGCTTTTCGCCAAACAGACAAAGATGGCTGTAAGGGTTGCTGATGACCCACAGAACTGCGTTGCAATAGGCGCTGGCAAAGCGATTAAGTCTATAGACAGTGCTGACAGTGACGACTATGGGATACTGAACCCGTTGAGCGGTGAGTATTGAGCGAGAGCAATAAAAAAAGGGTGAGGTGTAGTTTATTAAATCCTTTTTTGCATTGCACAAAATAGAAAAGTTTATAAATCTTTAATTAAATAATGAATGCTGTATAGTACAATTAAAACAGTCAAATCGATTTTTGCCCTTTTTAAGGATGGTTTTTTTGTTTGGCTATATAAAACCTGAAAAGCCGGAGCTGCGCGTCCGTGAATATGAAGAGTACGGCGGTATTTACTGCACACTTTGCCGTAGGCTTGGAAAAGACTATGGGCCGGCAGCACGCCTTGTGCTGAATTATGACTGTACGTTTTATGCAATTTTGGCATTCGCTGCTTCCGAAGAGCCAAACATAAAATTCCATGAAAGCAGATGCGTTGTAAATCCGCTGAAAAAATGCATATTCTGCAGCGATGACAGCAGGGAGCTTCTGATTTCATCTGCATTGACTGTTATTCTTGCTTACTATAAGCTGAAAGATGATATTGCAGATTCGGGCTTTTTAAGAAAGGCTGCGTGCTGTCTGCTTTATCCGTCGTTTTATTTTCGGCACAGAAACGCAGCAAAAAAATATCCGGAACTTGAAAAAATAGTTGCAGAATCGATGGAAGCCCAAAAAGCGGCTGAAAAAGATAAGAGCCCTAAAATTGACAGCTGCGCGGAACCCACTGCCAAAATGCTCGGGAAAATTCTTGAATGGACGGTATGCGGAGAACTGGAAAGCGGTACGCCAAAAGCCCGTATTGCCAATGAATTTGGGTATTATCTCGGCAGATGGGTATACCTGATGGATGCTGCCGATGATATTGAGAAGGATATCGCGCAAAAGTCATTTAATCCGTTTGCTGAAAAGTTTCACTTGACAGCATGCAGTGAGCAAGAGGCCATTGGTAAAGCGAAGAATTATGCCAATCAGGTAATGAATGGAACGCTGTCGCGGCTTTGTACAGTTGCAGATCTTATGGAGTGCAGCCGCTTCGGTTCAATCGTGCACAACGTTGTATTTATGGGGCTTCCTCAAATCCAGAAGGAAAAACTTTTTACGAAGGAGAACGGCAATGTCAGACCCATATAGAATTCTCGGAGTTTCTCCAAACGCATCCGATGATGAAGTAAAAACCGCATATCACAGCCTTGCAAAAAAATACCATCCTGACAAATATGCTGGCAGTCCTCTTGCTGACCTTGCAGGTGAGAAGATGAAAGAAATCAATGAGGCATATGACCAGATAATGAAAGAGCGGAAAGGCCATGCGAATTCTTCTGGACAGGCCGGATATGGCGGGTACAACGGCTACGGTGGATATGGCAGCTCTGAATATCAGGACGTGCGCAGCCTAATAATGTCAGGCCGGATTGCGGATGCTGAACAGATACTTGACGGCGTTCCCCTTGAAAGGCGTGACGCGGAATGGTTTTTCCTCAAAGGGACAGCCCTTTACCGCCGTGGCTGGCTCGATGAAGCTTACAACGATTATGTGAGAGCCTGCCAGATGAATCCTCAGAACCCTGAATACCAGGCCGCACTTAATCAGGTTGCTGCCCAGCGCAGCGGAATGTACGGTGGCTATAATTCAAATGTTCCGCAGGCTAACAGCTGCAGCGGGTGTGATATCTGCACTTCACTGTGCATTGCAGATACGTGCTGCAGCTGCTTCGGGCCAGGCGGAGGCAGGGGCGGATGCTGGTAAACGGCAAAGGGGGCTGTTAGATGAACCAAAGCCTGAAACTGACATTCAGCTCCATGCTGACAGCTATCTCTACAGTAATCATGGTTTTAAGCGGCATTATCCCGGTTGGAACATATGCAATCCCTGCCCTTGCGGGGATTTTTACGGTCCCGGCCGTGATTGAGCTCGGCTCTGGATGGGCTATGTCGGTGTATGCGGCGGTTTCGGTACTTTCTGCTCTGCTTGCAGGCGATAAAGAAGCTGTGCTGTGTTATATAGCGCTTTTTGGTTGCTACCCTGTAGTGAAGGCGCAGATAGAAAAAAAATGCGGTAAAATGAGCGGCATAATCCTGAAATTTGCATTTTTTAATGCTGTTGCTGTTGCAGGGTTTTATATTGCGATTTATGTACTGAGTGTTCCCAAAAGCAGTTTTTCGCTTTTCGGCATATATCTTCCTTGGATTTTTCTGCTGATTGGCAACGTTGTTTTTGCTGTGTATGATTATGCGATGTCACTCATTATAATGGCTTACTGCAAGAAGTTTCACCATAGAATAAGCAAGTGGCTGCAGTTACATTGAAAGAAACAATTTGGCATTCAGTTAGAACTTTTTGCTATTTTCCCTTGATTTTTTTAGAAAATAGCATTAAAATTATGAAATGTGGTATGACTGGAAGTACTTCCAGCCACACCTTTAATTTTGAGTTATAAGGTGCAGTAACCCGCGCGAAGCTGCACTTAAGTTATAGTAATGTGCGGAGAAACGGCTATTTTAAAAAATGGATAATTTGCTGGAATCACGTATTCGGGAAAAAACGAACGAGTTTTCAAAAGGTCAAAAAAGGATTGCCAAGTATATCAAGGAAAATTATGACAAAGTTGCGTTTATGACGGCTTCAAAACTCGGTGAGACTGTAGGTGTAAGCGAGTCGACAGTTGTGCGCTTTGCGACTGAAATTGGATATGACGGCTATCCGCAGCTGCAGCAGGCAATGCAGGAGATGATACGCAATAAACTGACTACAGTCCAGCGCATGGATGTGACATCCAGCAGAATTGGAGATTCAGATGTCCTCGATTTCGTGTTTAATCAGGATATTGACGTGATCCGCCGAACAATGGAAGAAACATCGCACGAAGATTTCTACCATGCAGTAGACGCTATCATCGCATCGCGCAAAATTTATATTTTGGCTGCAAGAAGCGCGCTTGCGCTCGGAACATTTTTGTCGAATTACTTCAATATGCTGTTTGAAAATGTTTTGCTTGTGCAGTCTACAAGCGAAGGGGAGATTTTTGAACAGATGATCCATATTGACAAGCGCGATACAGTTATAGGTATAAGCTTCCCGCGCTATTCGAGGAAAGTTGCTAACGCGATGGACTTTGCACACAAGAGAGGTGCAAAGGTAATTGCCATTACAGACACATCCATGTCGCCGGTTGCGGCTCCGGCCGATTATCTGCTGCTTGCACGCAGTGATATAGCATCTATTGTAGATTCGCTCTGTGCGCCTCTCAGCCTTATAAATGCGCTTATAGTCATGGTTACAATCAAAAAGTCTGGGGAAGTTAAGAAAACTTTCGAGGATCTTGAGAATATCTGGGATGAGTATGGAGTATATGAAAAGGTAGATGGTCCTTCCAAGTGAGATTTGATGTTCTTGTCATTGGCGGCGGAGCAGCGGGCATGATGGCTGCCGGCACTGCTGCCGAAAGGGGCTTGTCTGTATGCCTGCTGGAAAAAAATGCGGTCCTTGGCAAGAAGATACGCATTACAGGCAAAGGGCGATGCAACATTACTAACAACTGCGATGTGCGCACGCTGATAGAGTCGACTCCTACAAACGGCCGTTTCCTCTACAGCGCGTCGTCTCAGTTTTCACCTCATGACACGATGCGCTTTTTTGAAAGCCTTGGCCTGCCGCTTAAAACTGAACGCGGAGGGCGTGTTTTCCCTGTTTCTGACCATGCTGCTGATGTAGCTGAAAAACTGGCTGAGTTCGACCACAGAAATGGCGTTAAAATCATTACCGGAAGCGCTGAGAAACTGCTGCTTAAAAATGATGCCGTGCAGGGGGCGCGCTTGAAAAACGGCGATGATATCATGGCTGCAAATGTCGCTGTTTGCTGTGGCGGGATGTCATATCCTCTAACAGGCTCCACGGGCGACGGCTACCACTTTGCAAGGCAGGCGGGGCATACGGTAAACCGCATACGTCCGTCGCTCGTTCCACTCACTGTGGATGGTGAAGACGGCAAAGACTGCCGCAGCATGATGGGACTTTCACTTAAAAATGTTTCTGTCAAAGTTGTCGACAGCAAAAAACAAAAAACGATATATGAAGATTTCGGCGAGATGCTCTTCACTCATTTTGGCCTTTCGGGACCTGTGATTTTAAGTGCAAGTTCCCACATGAGTGAAATGTCTCCCAGCCGCTACCGTATTATTATTGACATGAAACCTGCGCTGTCGTATGAAAAACTTGACGCACGCCTGCTTCGCGATTTCGGTGCGAACAAAAACCGTGATTTTTCGAATTCGCTTTCTGCTTTGCTGCCGCACAAAATGATTCCTGTTGCGGTACAGCGCTCGGGTATTCCTCCCGAAACAAAATGCAATGCGATTACGCGCGATATGCGCCAGTCGTTCGGTACGCTCCTTAAGTCTTTTCAAATAACGGTAAGCGGATTTCGGCCTGTATCAGAAGCTATTATAACATCTGGTGGTGTTGCGGTCGACGAGATTAATCCTAAAACAATGGAGTCAAAGCTCATAAAAGGCCTTTATTTTGCAGGTGAGGTTATTGATGCAGATGCGTATACTGGCGGATTCAACCTGCAGATTGCATTTAGTACTGGCCGTCTTGCAGGTAATTCAATGAAAGTTTAAAAGTTTAAAAGAAAGGAATGTCAGTTCATATGACAGCAATAGCAATTGACGGGCCTGCGGGTGCTGGAAAAAGCACAATAGCTGAGCGTATTGCGGAGGAATTAGGCTATCTGTATATCGATACCGGTGCTCTTTACAGGGCCATTGGCCTTTTTATGCTGGAAAATGGGGCAGATGCGGCGGATCCAAAACAGGTGTGCCCGCTTCTTAAGAAGATTTCCGTTTCTTTGGAATATCAAAATAAGAACTTAAAAGTTATACTTAATGGCAATGATGTTTCAAGTAAAATCCGCTCGGAAGAAGTTTCGACGGCTTCTTCGAAGGTTTCAGCAATACCTGAAGTGCGAAAGTTTCTCATAGATGTCCAGCGAAACCTTGCGGAAAAAGACAATGTTGTCATGGATGGCCGTGACATAGGCACGGTGGTGCTACCAAATGCGCAGGTGAAAATATTTCTTACTGCTTCGCCTGAAGACAGGGCAAGGCGCAGATTTGAAGAAATGATTCAGAAAGGCATAAAATCTGATTACAATGATGTCCTTAATGATATGAAGCAGAGAGACTACCGCGACATACACCGTGCAATATCGCCGCTTAAAGCGGCAGAGGACGCAATAAAAATTGACACTACCGGCAAAACATTTGAACAGTCAGTTGAGCTTGTTATCCAGGCTATCCGGCGTTTATTAAGCAAAAAGTCATCGGGGAATGGTATGTCATGAAAAGAACGCTGCTTTATTCATTTGCCAAAACATTTTTGCCATGGTTCTTTAACTTTTTGATGCCAAACCATATCATCCATGAGGAATATATGCCTCAAAATGGAGGAGTGGTTCTCTGCTCAAACCACACAAGTAATACAGATCCTGTGCGCCTTGCCTTTACGCAGAAGCGCCAGATATTCTATATGGCTAAAAAAGAGCTTTTCCAGAATAAATTTGTTGGCGCGGTGATAAGCGCGCTCGGCGCATTTCCAGTTTCGCGCGGCAGGAGCGATATTGGCGCGATTAACCTTGCAAGGCAGCATTTGCAGGACGGCGATGTCCTTGGGGTCTTTATAGAAGGGACACGCTCAAAAGACGGCAGCCTTTTAAGGCCAAAGTCCGGCGCTGTGATGCTTGCTAAAAAATGCAATGTGCCGATTCTCCCGTGCTGCATTACTGCAAAAGGCGGAGGCCTCCCCAAATTATTCCGCCGCTGCGTCGTCGCTTATGGAAAACCGATTTTTCCTGATGAACTCGGCATTGAGCATGGGAAGCAAAGCGAACTTCGCGCAGCAAGCGAAGTTGTTATGGGGCGTATAGCTGAGCTTCGCAAAATCGGGCTTGAAGAGTTTGAAGATGGAAAGGTAAAATGAATCACGGCGGGCTTTATATGTTCCTGCTCAGGTTATTTACACCTGCAGGAAGACTTTTCTTCTGGGTGCGTTACCATGGCGTACGAAATATTCCCCCCAATGGCAAGCTTATTGTCTGCAGCAACCACAAATCGGTAGTTGACCCTTTTTTAATTGCCATGCCATTCCAGCGCAATATACACTATATGGCGAAATCGGAACTTTTTACAGATCACGGGCCATTAGCCCGGGCTTTCCTTTATGCAATGGGGGCATTTCCAGTTAACCGTAATACAGGAGACATGAAGTCAATGTGCACTGCAGTGCACATTTTGAAAAACGGCGGGATTGTTGGAATTTTTCCTCAGGGCAAATGCGTTTTTGACGACTCGCCTTTCTGCCCCAAAGCAGGTTTTTCACTGCTTGCAGCACGTTCTGGCGCACCTGTACTTCTTGTTGCCATAAGCTGCAGAGGAGTACTTCGGCCGTTTAAATCTGTTAACATACGTTTTGGGCATGCAGTGCCATGCAGCAGCCTGCCAATTCATGGGACTTCGGCTTCGGGTATGCGCAAGGCTGCTGCTGAAATTGCAGCGCAAATAAATGCAATGCTGGAGGGAAAAGAGTGAAAATAGCAGTTGCGTCGTCAGCTGGGTTTTGTTTTGGCGTAAACCGTGCTGTCCAAATGGTAAGCCAACTTCTTGATGAAAATAAAAAAGTCTGCACATTGGGTCCCATTATACACAATCCCCAGACGCTCAGACGCCTTGCAGCGCGCGGTGCTTCCATTGTTAAAAATGTTTCCGATGCCCCCGCAGATGCAACCCTTGTTATACGTTCGCACGGCGTAGGAAAGAAAACTTATGATAAAATTTTATCACGCGGCCTTAGCTTCTGTGATGCAACATGCCCTAATGTGGCTAAAATTCACTCAATAGTATCAAAAGAATCATCAGATGGAAAAACGATTCTCATAGCAGGTGATGCAAGCCATCCAGAAGTTGAGGGAATTATTGGCCACTGTAGTGGTGCATACTATGTTTTTAGCAATGCTGGCGAGCTAAATAAGATAACTGAAAAATATGTATTTTTGAAGCATAGCCCTGTCTGTGTGATTTCACAAACAACATTTAGCATTAGCGAATGGAAAAATTGTTTGGAAATCATTCGAAAAGTGTATACAAAAGCTGTTATTTTTGATACAATATGTAATGCAACTGCAATGCGTCAGTCGGAGGCGGCAGAAATGTCGCGGAAATGTGATGCAATGATTGTGATCGGTGGGCGGCAAAGCTCCAATACCGCTAAACTGGTTGATGTCTGTGGCAGAAATTGCATTACATATCTTGTGGAAGCTGCGGACGAGCTTCCGCTCATGGCTTTGAAAAAAGCCGGGCGTATTGGCATTACTGCTGGTGCTTCCACGCCGGCAAGCATTATAAAGGAGGTACTTGATACCATGTCAGAACTAAACGAGGGGCCAACACAGGCAACAGATGAGCCTGATGCACAAAGCAATAAGGAGAACTCCTCCGAGGGAAATTTTGCAGAAATGCTTGAGGAATCCCTCAAGAATTTAAATACAGGTGAGAAGGTACACGGCGTTGTTGTGGGTGTAAACCCGACGGAAGTCCTTGTTGATGTTGGCAGAAAGCAGGCTGGGTATATTCCCGCTTCAGAGCTTTCATCAAACCCCAATGTAAAACCTGAGGATGTTGTAAAAGTCGGCGATGAGATGGATCTTCTCATCATGCGCACAAATGATCAGGAAGGCACTATTATGCTTTCCAAAAAACGCCTTGATGCCGAAAAAGGCTGGGAGAAGATTGTCGATGCCGAAGAGAGCCAGGATGTTCTCGAAGGCACTGTTACAGATATCGTAAAAGGCGGTGTAATTGCCGCCACCGAAGGCGTAAAGGTTTTCATACCAGCTTCACAGGCCACCGCTTCCCGCAGCGACCCGCTCGAAGATTTGTTAAAGAAAAATGTGAAATTCCGCATAATTGAAGTGAACCGCAACCGCAGACGTGCAGTTGGCTCCATCCGTTCCGTCCTAAAAGATGAACGCAAAGCACTGCAGGAAAAATTCTGGGAGACTGCAGAAGTCGGAAAAGTTTACACTGGCGTTGTAAAGTCCCTTACTTCTTACGGTGCGTTTGTAGACCTCGGCGGCATTGACGGTATGATTCACATTTCAGAGCTTTCATGGACAAGAATAAAGCATCCGTCTGAAGTCGTAAATGTCGGTGACAAGGTCACTGTTTATATCAAGGCGCTCGATAAAGACAGGGGCAGAATTTCTCTTGGCTATAAGAAGCCTGAAGATAATCCATGGGTAATTCTCAAAGACAAGTGCCCAATTGGCAGCGAGCTTGACGTTAAGATTGTCGGCATGACGACATTCGGTGCTTTTGCTCAGGTGATTCCTGGCATCGACGGGCTTATTCATATTTCCCAGATCGCCGACCACCGGATTGAGAAGCCGCAGGACGTGTTTAAAATGGGCGATGTGACCAAAGTTAAAATTACGGATATCGATTTTGACCGTCACCGTGTCAGCCTTTCAAGGCGCGCCATTTTAGAAGAGCAGAATGCGCAGAATGAACAAGAAGTCGAGGAAGAGAATCCAGAAACTTTCGAGCAGCCTTCTGATAACATCTGATTTTCATTTTCAGCGGCACAAAGATTCCTTTGGTTTCTTTGTGTCGCTTTTTGTTTAACTTTTTCTTTGCCGCCATAAAGCTTATGCACATTATAATTCCTCTTGGAGTAGTATAAGCTAAAAGGTTCAGGAGGTGCGGCAATGAGAAGGCACCGCTTTATCCGCGGGCAGGCTAAGAGGCTGATGACCTTTATCCTTGTTGTTTTTATAGTAATGATAGCCTTGATTAATCATCTGGTAAGGCCTGTAATGGAATCTGCGACGACAAATGAGGCAAAAATAAAAGCTGTCAATATAATTAATAATATAGTCATAAAAGAGCTCGGTGAAAATTCTGTGACCTACGACAGCCTAATTCATGTCAGCCGCGGAAGTGATGGCAATGTGCTTTCAATTACTACGGATATAGTGAAGATGAATCTGTTTAAGTCGCACATAATTGAGAAAGTGCAGAAAGAGCTTAACGGCAGCAACAGCTCCTCAATGAATGTACCCATTGGCACACTCTTAGGTGGTAACCTTTTTTACGGCCGCGGGCCAAATGTTAATTTAAGGCTGACACTTTCTGGAAACATATCGGCTGAGTTTAAAAGTTCGTTCCAGTCCGCCGGAATAAACCAGACGCGCCACCAGATTTATCTTGACGTTGAAACAGATGTTTATACTTTTCTGCCAGGCCTTGGCACGGCAACCAAAGTGAATACTAATATTCTTGTGGCGGAAACCATCATTGTCGGCACTGTGCCGGATATGGTGCTCAATGCGAAACAATGATTTCTGCTTTAAAAAACGGGAACAATCGAGAAGGTAAGTTTTTATGGAATTCGAGGAAGCTAAAAAACAGGCAGCTGACCTTAGAAAACAGATTAGGTACCACAATAAAAAATATTACGATGAAGACGCACCAGAAATCGACGATTTCGAATATGATGCGCTTTACCGCAGGCTTGAAAATATTGAGGCTGAGTTTCCGGATCTTGTAACGCCTGACTCGCCTACACAAACAGTAGGCGGCCATGCGCTTGTAAAGTTTTCTCCGGTCGTGCATGACGTGCCTATGGAAAGCCTCCACGACTCCTTTTCGGAGCAGGAACTCATGGATTTTGACAAGCGCGTCCGCGATGCTGCCGGAGCGCCTATATATATTGTTGAACCGAAATTCGACGGTTTGTCCGTCTCGGCGGAATACAGGGACGGTGTCTTCGTCAGAGGCTCAACGCGAGGCGATGGCCTCATCGGAGAGGATATAACGGAGAACCTCCGCACTATCCGCACGCTGCCGAAACGCCTGAAAAAGCCGCTTTCATATCTTGAAGTGCGCGGCGAAGTCTATATGTCCCATAAAGTGTTTAATGAGCTTTCGGCAAAAATGGAACTAAATGGTGAGAAGCCGTTTAAAAATCCACGGAACGCTGCAGCAGGCTCTCTCCGCCAGAAAGACGCAAAAATAACGGCTGCGCGCAAGCTTGATATTTTTGTCTTCAATGTCCAGCAGGCCACTGGCGCAGACCTTCAATACCATGACCAGTCGCTTAAATTTCTTAAGAATCTTGGTTTCACAGTCCCGCCATTTTTTACCCCCTGCAAGGCCATAGAAGAAGTGATAAGCGAAGTACACCGCATAGGTGATATGCGCGGTTCGCTCGATTATTCAATTGACGGCGCCGTTGTAAAGGTAAACTCATTTGCACAGCGTATGAAACTCGGCAGCACGGCAAAATTTCCGCGCTGGGCGGAGGCATTTAAGTATCCTCCTGAAGAAAAAAAGACAAAAGTGCTTGGCATTGAAGTCAATGTTGGCAGGACGGGTGTGCTGACGCCAACAGGTATTTTTGCTCCTATCACTATTGCAGGAACTACTGTAAGCCGTGCAACGCTGCATAATCAGAATTTTATTTCTGACAAAGACATACGTATTGGCGACACTGTCATTCTTCGCAAAGCAGGCGAAATAATCCCCGAAGTTGTCTCAGCTGTATCGCACGCTGAAGGTTCTGTCCCGTTTAAGATGCCGTCGGTCTGCCCGTCGTGTGGTGCTCCGGTTGTACAGGAAGAAGGGGAGGCTGCTACAAGGTGCACAAATCCGGAATGCCCCGCACAACTTTTGCGCCATCTGATCCATTTCTGCTCGCGCGATGCCATGGATATCGATGGCTTTGGCCCTGCTGCCCTGCAGCAACTTATTTCAGAAGGACTTGTAAAATCGCCGGCTGACATATTCAGCCTCACTGAGCCACAGCTTAGCAGCCTTGAACGCATGGGGCGTAAATCTGCAAAAAATCATATCAATGCGATTGAAAAATCAAAGCAGAATGACCTTTACCGGCTTCTGTTTGCGCTCGGCATACCTCACATTGGGCTGAAAGCGGCAAAACTTCTGGCTGCCAGATTCAGAAATATCGACGGCATATTTCACGCTTCAAAGGAAGAGATAGCATCAATAGATGGTTACGGCGAAATTATGACCGAAAGCGTCAGGCAGTTTTTTGACCTGCCAAATACGGCACATCTTATCGGTAGGCTTAGAGATGCCGGCGTGAATATGGAGTCGGAAATATTCACACCGTCAGACAATCGCTTTGCCGGCAAGACCTTTGTGCTTACCGGTACACTGCCGACAATGACGCGCTCACAGGCTGCGGAAATCATTGAAAGCCGCGGCGGCAAAGTCAGCAGCAGCGTTTCTAAAAAAACAGATTATGTCCTCGCCGGAAAAGATGCCGGCAGCAAGCTCACGAAAGCCAATCAGCTTAAAGTGGCTGTAATCTCAGAAGATGATTTAAACAATATGCTGGAAAGCTGAATACGGCTTTGCTGTTAAAGTCACCTTTTATAATACCCTCTGCGCATCTTTTGGCAGAGGGTATTTTTCTGTAAAACGTGCAATTCATAAAAGAAATTTGTTATTCATATCAATTACAGGGCGGCGCATTAAAGCATTCTGCCGCATTTTGGGCAGTACTTGCTCTCGGGCTCAAGCCTTGCCCCACAGTAAGGGCAGTAGCGTGCCGCTTGCCCGATCATGCGGTAAATATGGTTTGGGTCGATTTCAGCATACGGATTCCTTTCAAGCCTGCGGCCTTCCACTTTACTGATTTCGTAGACGGCACCGCATCTGGGGCATGAGATAAAATATCGTTTTCCAAACCTGAAGAGGGGGATAAAGAAGAAAACGAAACGCTTGCTGACGCATGTTACGTTTGACAAAATTCCATTTGCGCCGCAGCATGGAAAGTACCGGCATAGGCGCTGCCCGAGGTTTTTCGTGCTGCTCGTAACGGCGATAAAGAAAAACATTCTAAAGTCCCCTTTGCAAGATTGTGTTAAGGAAGGAAGAAAAAAATGGTTATCCGTTTATTCCGCCGCCATATTGTTATTGCCTGCGTTGGAATCCTTGCAGGTGTTGTCGCTGTTACAATGGCGGTAAACCACTTCGGTGAGGCAAAGCCTGGCCGCACGCAGCAGGCTGTAAAACCAGGGGTACATTCTGAACCGGATGAATCATCGCAGGCATTGCACAGCGCAGGCACTAAGGAAATGCGGGCCGTCTGGGTACCATATATGAGCCTTAACATGAGTTATGAAAAAGATAAAAGCAAACAGTCATTCATAAAAAAATTCGATGCAATAATCCATACGGCAAAGTCATGTGGGATAAATACCCTTGTAGTTCAAGTCAGGCCTTTCAGCGACGCGCTTTATAAATCGCAGTATTACCCGTGGAGCCATATACTAAGCGGGACACAGGGTAAAGACCCCGGTTATGACCCGCTTAAGGATATGGTAACGGAAAGCCATAAAAACGGGCTTAAAATCCATGCGTGGATAAATCCGCTGAGAATAAGTATCTCCGGAACGCCGTCTTCACTTTCAAATTCAAACCCATGCTGCATATATCAAAAAGATGCTTCAAAATCGTGCTATATTTCAAACTTTAAAGATGGAACCTATTATAATCCGGCATACGACGAGGTACGCAGGTTTGTTGCCGACGGCGCAAAGGAAGTCGCTCAGAAATATGATGTTGACGGCATACAGTTTGACGATTACTTTTATCCGACGCAGGATACTTCATTTGACGGGCAGGCATACAGCAATTATTGCAGTACAGCTAAAAAAGCGGGGACACCGCTTTCACTTGAGGAATGGCGGCGTGCAAATATAAACTCTATGGTATCACTTGTTTACCGCGAGATAAAGTCGGTGAAGCCCGGGCTGCCGTTTGGCATTGCGCCGCAGGGGAATACGGCAAACGATATGAAAATGGGCGCTGACGTTTACGCATGGTGCTCGGCCAAAGGATATGTCGATTATATCTGCCCGCAACTTTACTATAATTTTCAGAATCCTGTCCTGCCATTCAGCGCAGCAGCAAACACATGGAGAAGCATGATAAAAAATAAAGATGTAAAGCTTTATTTTGGCCTTGCGGCTTACAAAGCCGGCTCAGATGCCGACAGCGGGACGTGGAAAAATTCTTCGACAATACTTGCGGGCCAGGTTCAGTATGGGCGCCAAGTTAAGTGCGACGGGTTCATGTTTTATTCATGCGAATTTTTAGACAGCAGCCAGACAAAAGATGAGATACAGAATGTTGTCAAGCTTCTAAACTGATTTACATATTGTGCCACTGCAGCATGTGCTGTCATATCCGGTGATTTTTACCGGAAGAATATGCCCGCCTATTTTTTTGCTGCTTGCAGCATGGACGGGTGTATAGTTTTCCGTGTATCCTTCATATATGCCCGGCCCGCATTCACGCTCGAACAGGACTGGCTCTTCACGGCCTTTCTGTATGCCAAAAAACGCTTCCCGTGTTTTCTCGGCAGCCTGAATCATTTTGCGGCTGCGTTCTTCGGCAACCTGAGGTGCAACTTGATTGGGCATTTTTGTGGCTGCCGTGCCGGGACGCCTTGAATATATAAAAACATGGGCTTTTGCAAAGGCGATTTCCCTTTCGAATGCGAGCGACTTTTCAAACTCGTCTTCGGTCTCTCCTGGGAAACCCACCATTATATCTGTGGTTATGGCGGCATTAGGAAAAGACGCGCGCAGATTTTCAACTATGCTGCGGTACTCTTCAGCCGTGTAATGGCGGTTCATGCGCTTAAGCGTAGCATTACATCCGCTCTGCAGGGAAAGATGAAACTGTGGGCAGAGCTTTTTCTGGCACTTAAGGCGTGCGATTGTCTTCGCATCAAGGCGTTCCGGCTCGAGCGACCCAAGCCTCACACGCTCGATCCCTTTCTGACCGCAGGCGGCTTCAACTGCGTCACACAGCGTAAGCCCGATTTCCTGCCCATACGCCGAAAGGTCTATGCCTGTAAGTACAACTTCCTTATAGCCGTTGGCCGCGATTTCTGCAAGTTCTTTTTTCAAGTCTTCCAGAGGCTTTGAGCGCACCCTACCGCGCGCATAGGGGATAATGCAGTAGGAACAGAAATTATTGCACCCGTCTTCAATTTTGACAAATGCGCGCGTCCTCTCATAAAAATGGCTCACCTGCATAGGCTCAAATATTCTGTTGTGCGGCACAATATCAATAATTCTCTCATGCGTTTTCAAAAATTTCCGTATGTCTGGTATTAGTGAAGAGTGGTTTGAGTTGCCGAGGACTATGTCAGCTTCCGTAAGGCGCGAAGCTTTTTCTGGAAAAGCCTGCGACATGCAGCCTGTAAGCACAATAACAGCATGCGGATTTTCCCTGCGCGTGCGGCGGACAGTCTGCCTTACTTTGCGGTCGCTGACTGATGTCACCGTGCATGAATTAATAATAACTATATCACTTTCCGGTATACTGTCGCACGCAGTGCAGCCTTCGTTAAAAAGCGTATGAAGCATTGACTGCGATTCGTACTGATTGACTTTGCAGCCAAGTGTGATTGCGGTAACTTTCATTTGTTCACCTTTCATAAAAAATAGATATTTTGTTTGGCTAAATAAAAAAATCTATAGTAATTTTGGACATTGACCTAAAAAAAGAAAAGGTCTATCCTTGTACAGGTATCAAATTGTTCTTAGACGATAGTTATGGAGGGAAATTTATGTATTCGTCATATATCAGTTTGTCTAACATTGAGGCTGTAAAAGAATTTGTTACATTGGCAAATAACTACAAATTCCCGATAAATCTTGCCACGGACAAGTATAAAATCGACGCCAAGTCAATAATGGGAATTTTCAGCCTGGATTTGTCCAAGCCATTGAAAATTGAGGTAGATGCAGATGGTGTTGACAAGAACAAATTCGATGATTTTATATGTCAGCTAAAGCCTTTTGCGTGCAAAGATGTTTCCGGCAATGTATCTTCTGTACCGGCTGCAAACAAATCATAAGACAATGTTAATGGTGTCCGGCTATGGCCGGACTTTTTTTATTATGCCTCATATTTTTGGGCAAGGACACTCCAGCGCTGAAAAAGGCTATCGTTTTCTTTCTTTTGTTCAGCAAGTTTATTTGATATTTCCATTGTCCTTTCGTAGTCACAGGCGGTTTCGGGGTCTTCAAGCTGACTTTCAAGCTGCCTTATTTCTTTTTCTGAGTTGCTGATGCTGTTTTCAATCCTGCGCAGCTCGGCTTTTTCTTTTCTCGCGGCAGCGCCAATGGCTTTGTGCTTCTGGTATTCGTTTTTGCGCGGAGATTCCGGCTTTTTCGCGGCAGGAACAGAATGTTTCACTTTTGCCGATTCTGCATATTCGTCGTAGCTGCTGCCGCAGAATTCAGTCCCGTCCGCAGTGAGATAATAAATTTTATCAGCCAGTTCGTTTATAAGGTAACGGTCATGCGAAACTATAAGCAGTGTGCCATCATAATCACGCAGAGCGTTTTCCAGCGCTTCGCACGATGAAATGTCAAGGTGGTTTGTGGGCTCGTCAAGCAGCAGAAAATTGCTTTTAGAAAGCATCAGGCGCAGCAGCAGAATTTTTGCGCGCTCCCCTCCGCTTAAGGCTGATACAGGTTTAAACACATCATCGCCGCGGAAGAGAAAAACCGCAAGTGCCGAACGTACTTCGGTTTGCGTCATCCTTGGGTAATAGTCCCAGATTTCATCTATAACAGTTTTGTCAGGCCTTAGTTCTGTCTGAAGTTGGTCGTAGTAGCCTACGTTAACTCCGACGCCGAAACGGAATGAGCCTTCAGAAGGGCTGTTTGTACCCAGAAGCGTTTTAAGGAAAGATGTTTTGCCGCAGCCGTTGGCGCCTAAGAGGAAGACACGTTCACCGCGGTGTATTTCCATGTTTGCATGTTTGAAAAGCTGTTTACCATCAAAAGAAATAGCGAGATCTTTAACGCTCAGCACATCATTCCCACTCTGATGGTTTATGCCGAAATGAAAGTGCATTGCGGCGTCTTCTTTTTCAGGGGCTTCGAGTATGCCTTCCAGCCGTCCAATGCTTTTTTCTTTACTTGCTATCGTTTTATAGTTACGTTCTTGGTTCCAGCGGCGCTGCTGCTCTACGATTCCATTTAAGCGTGATATTGCTTTCTGCGTGTTTTCATATTTTCGCTTTGCCGCAAGGTCAAGTTCCGCTTTCTGTTTCAGGTATGAAGAGTAGTTTCCGCTGAAAAGCCGCATGCGGTGATTTTTAAGCTCGAATGTTCGGTCGGTTGTGCGGTCGAGAAAATAGCGGTCATGTGAAGTCACTATATAAGAGCCAGAAAATGAATGCAGAAAGTCTTCCAGCCATTCGACCGAAGCGATGTCAAGATGGTTTGTAGGCTCGTCAAGCAGCAGCAGGTTTGCGCCGCTTAGAAGCAGTTTTGCAAGCTGGAGTTTAGCGCGCTGGCCACCACTGAGGTATCTAACCGGCGTGTAAATCTGTTCTTCCGAAAATCCGAGACCGAGGAGCGCGGAATGTGCCAGGCTGCGGCAAGTGAGGCCCCCACCCATATTGAACCTGTCTGTCAGAAATGACTGGCGCTCAATAAGCTTATCGGCGTCTTTAGGATTTTGCTGCAAAGCATTGGAAATTGAATCAAGTTCATGTTCCATATCAAGCAGCGGCTGAAAGACTGTCATCACTTCGTCATAGGCACGCCGCTCGAGGTTGTGGCAGATATGCTGCTCCATATATCCAAGCCTTGTGCGGTTGGAACGGTTGACAGTGCCGCTGTCAGCCTGCAATGCGCCTGTCAGTATTTTAAAGAGTGTTGTCTTGCCTGTACCATTGCTGCCAATAAGGCCTATGTGGTAATTTTCCCGCACTTCGAATGAAATTCCATTGAGAATTATATCTGTGCCGAAAGATTTGCAAATGTTTTCGGCGCTAAGCAAAGGCATTTTTCTAAAACCCCTCTATGTAAAATGCGGAGTAAAAACTCCGCTGATATCTTTTTGCCTATTATACCGAAATAAAGCTGTGAAATCAAGTAAGCGGCCTTTACAGAAAAGCTTTCATTTTATCAATGCCGCATTTTTCTGCGTTAATATAATCTTCAGCCATCTTCCTTACTTTTGGGTCACAGTCGGGCGTGTGGTTCATCGTTTTTGTAATATTGACTATCCCCATAGTAGAGCCTCTCACCATCAGTTCAGCTATATGCTGCGGATCATGCCTGAAGAATGTGTTTGCCTTTACAGCGCCGCGCAGCATATTCTGCAGCCTTTTGCTGACACCTGCAGGCTGCTCGCTGGAAGTTTCTAACAGTGCACGCGCTTTCTCCATTAAGTTTATATAGCCTTCATCCTGCCGCTTTATGCGGTTACTTAACTCTTTTTCGTGGGTTCGGGTAAGGACTATTTCCGATGCTTCCATGCCCATTTTGGAAACTCTGAACAATTCGTTCAAAACTTTTGAGCGGTCAGAATTTTTCTGCATTATAGATTCCTCCCGTATGAAAATTCAATTTAATCGTTCCCGTTTCCCTTCCGTTTTAAACCGGAAACTTATGGATATGGCGAAGGCAGCTTTTCATGCACTGGACATTCAATCTGCTTAAGAATATAATTATAAATGAGGTGATTGGATGCAATGGGGAATATCAACGGCCTGCCTTTATCCCATGCTTCTGGAAAAATCTTTTTCCACACTTTTTTCGATGGGTTTCCGCACTTATGAAGTCTTTCTTAATACATGCAGCGAAATGAGGAAGGAATATCTCAGAAAGTTGAAAAAGATGGCAGATGACAGCAAAAGCATAATCTTATCTGTGCATCCGTTCACTTCAGGATATGAAAATTTTCTTTTGTTTTCAGACTATAAGCGCCGCTTTTTTGATGGCCTTGAGTTTTACAGGCGTTACCTGAATGCCTGCAATGTTCTCGGTGCACATATTCTCGTTCTGCATGGTCGCAGGAGTGATAAGATAAGCATTTCCGACGAAGAATTTTTCGAGAGGTATATGCGCCTTTATGAGCTCGGCCAGCAATTCGGCGTGACGGTTGCTCAGGAAAACGTAAACTGTTACTGCAGCGACAGCCCGGATTTTATACGAAAGATGCGGCTTGCTTGCGGGGAAAACTGCGCTTTCGTTTTCGATGTAAAACAGGCTATACGCGGTAAGATTGACCCTTATGAACTGTGCGCGTCAATGGGTGAAAAGCTGTGCCATGTCCATATAAACGACAACAGCGTTTCATCCGACTGCCTGCTGCCGGGATTCGGCTCAATGGACTACCAGAAGCTCATGTGTGAACTTAAAGGCTTTGGCTACGACGGCTGCCTTATGATTGAAGTATACCGGAAAAGTTTCGGTGAGCTAAGCGAACTCACTGCCGCTGGAAAAACCGTGAACAGCCTTATTAATTAAAAGATTTACAAACCGTCTTTGAAATTTTCATGAGATTATGGTATAATTTACGAAATTAATCAGAAGGGATGAAATAAATGAAATGCCCATACTGTGGATATACAGAAAGCCGGGTAATTGATTCCCGCCCGACCGGCGATGGCAACCGTATCCGCCGGCGCAGGGAATGCCTGAAATGCTTAAAGCGGTTCACCACGTATGAGGTGATTGAGACCGTCCCGATTGTCGTGATAAAAAAAGACAAGTCACGCGAAACATTTAACCGCAATAAGCTGCTGAACGGCCTGCTGCGTGCCTGTGAAAAACGCCCTGTATCGCTTGAAACACTTGAAAAAGTCGTAGACGAAATTGAGAATATGCTTCAGAATTCCCTCGACAGGGAAGTCCCGTCAAGCCTGATTGGTAAATATGCGATGGAAAAGTTGAAAAATATAGATGAGGTTGCGTATGTGCGGTTCGCTTCCGTTTATAAGCAATTCAAGGATATCAACACATTTATGGACGAGCTGAACCGTATGATAAAAACAAAAAACAGGCAAAAAAGCAAAAATTAAGCAAAGGCTCTCTGCCTTTTATACATTCAGCCGCCGCGGTTTCTGGGCGGCTGTTTCTCTGCTCTAAGTAGCCACATGGAACACGATAAAATTATTTCCAAACTATGAAAAATCCATCTCAGGCCCTGTTTGAAAGACGAAATACTTTACTTTACCTATAGCTTATTGTAAAATGAAATAAATTGAACGGGAGTGTGTAAATTGCAGCCAAAATACAAAAGAGTTCTGCTCAAACTGAGCGGTGAGAGTTTAGCCGGAAAAGAAAAGCACGGCATTGATTTTGACACTGTAATGAAGATATGCAGACCAATTAAGGAATGCTCGCAGATGGGCGTACAGATTGCCATTGTTGTCGGCGGAGGCAACTTCTGGCGCGGCCGTTCCAGTGGGCAGATGGACCGCACAAGGGCGGACCATATGGGCATGCTTGCAACAACTATAAATGCGCTCGGTGTTGCAGATGCGCTGGAGCACCTCGGCCTTACGGTGCGGGTGCAGACGGCTATTGAAATGCGCCAGATAGCAGAGCCTTATATCAGGAACCGTGCTGTACGCCATCTTGAGAAAGGAAGGATAGTTGTCCTTGGCTGTGGCACCGGAAATCCGTTTTTCTCGACTGACACTGCCGCTGCTTTGCGTGCCGCGGAAATTGACGCCGACATAATTCTAAAGGCAACAATGGTCGACGGCGTTTACGACAGCGACCCGAAAACGAACCCGGGTGCTAAAAAATACGATACCCTGACATACCTTGACGTGCTTAACCAGAACCTTCAGGTTATGGACAGTACCGCAGCTTCACTGTGCATGGATAATAATATCCCGATTTGTGTGTTCAGCATACTTGACCCAGAAAATATAGTGAGGGCAGTCTGCGGGGGACCGGTCGGTACTATTGTGAAGGAGAAGCAAAAATGAAAGGCATTATTGAAGAGGCTGAAACCAAGATGGAAAAAAGCCTGTCGGTTTTATCATCAGATTATTCCGCCGTGCGTGCCGGGCGCGCGACTCCTGCTGTGCTTGACAAAATTCGTGTTGACTATTACGGCACACCAACACCTATCAACCAGATGGCGGCTATTTCAGTCAGCGAAGCGCGTGTACTCACAATCCAGCCGTGGGATATCACTACATGCAAATCCATCACACGCGCCATTGAGACTTCGAATATAGGCATAAATCCGCAGAGCGACGGCAGGGTTATACGCCTTGCTTTTCCTCCGCTTTCTGAGGAGCGCCGCCGCGACCTTGTAAAGGAAACGAGTAAAATGGCCGAAGAGTGCAAGGTAGCAGTCCGCTCTATCAGGCGCGATGCAATTGAAAAGCTAAAGGCAAAAAAGAAAAATTCGGAGCTTACTGAAGATGAACTTAAACAGTCGCAGAAAGAAGTGCAGAACCTGACCGATAAGTACTGCAAATTGGCAGATCAGACTTTTGAAGACAAGAAAAAAGAAATTATGGAGATATAAATTATGGCAGATAAGGTCTTGCCACGCCACTTGGGCATAATTATGGATGGAAACGGCCGGTGGGCAAAACAGCGCGGCCTTCCAAGATCGGCAGGCCATGCTGCCGGCGCTGAGGTTTTTAAAAAAATGGTTCTGTACTGCAACAGGATAGGCATACAGTATCTTACCATTTATGCATTTTCAACTGAAAACTGGAAACGCCCGCAGAATGAGATTCTTACACTCATTGGCCTTTTTAAGATATACCTCAAAGATGCCCTTACAAATTTTCTCAGTGAAAATATAAAAGTACGCTTTCTTGGCGATACATCTGTATTTGATCCTCAGCTAAAGGAACTTATTGATGACATCAAAAAAACTTCTGCAGGCAAAACAGGAATGGTGCTGAATGTTGCGCTTAATTACGGAGGGCGCGCTGAAATTGTGCGGGCTGCAGAACTTTTAGCAGAAGATGTAAAAGCCGGGCGCATTCAGCCCGAAGATATAAATGAAAAAATGTTCACTTCAAAGTTATATACAACTGGCCAGCCGGATCCAGACCTTATAATACGGCCAAGCGGAGAAAGAAGGATTTCTAATTTTCTGCTTTGGCAGTCGGCTTACACTGAATACCTTGTGATGGATATTCTCTGGCCTGATTTTACAACGAAAGATTTGGACCGCGCGCTGGATGACTATGCAACACGCAACCGGCGCTTTGGAGGGATTTGATTGAGAGACAGAGTAATTTCTGGTTTTACCCTCGTTTTTCTGTTAGCTGCTATTGTTGTGTTCAATCAGTCGTTTCCCATTGCCCTTAATATTGCAATAGCGCTTGTTTCAGTGCTCGGCGTTTACGAAATCATCTCTGCCATTGGTTGCACGAGAAACTATATACTGATAATTTCAAGCCTTGCCTTTGCCGGAGTTTTTCCTTTTCTAAGTTTTTCGTGGGTAGGGAAGGAAATTGCTTACTTTGCTTACACTGTTGTCATTTTTACAGGACTTATCTGCTATCACAGGGACGTTACGTTCAGGGAAGTAGGCATTATATACAGCATGGCTTTGATGATACCGACGGCACTAAGCACAATCATTTACCTGCGTGACTACGGTGGCCGGCATGGTATGTTTTATGCAATAATTGCCATATCCTCAGCGTGGATCTCTGACGTGGGCGGCTTTTTTGCTGGACGTTTTTGGGGTAAGCATAAATTTTGCCCGGATATCAGCCCTAAAAAGACAAAAGAGGGTGTGGCAGGATCTTTTGCACTTAATATCACCGCCATGCTGCTATTTGGATATATTTTTCAGTCATACAGCGGAAACCGTGTCTGCGTTTCCTACCTCTCCCTGTTTATAATTGGTTCATGCGGCACAGTCCTTTCAATACTTGGCGACCTAAGTTTTTCGCTTATAAAGCGTAGCTGCCATATTAAAGACTTCAGCGAGATCATACCTGGGCATGGAGGAATTCTCGATCGCTTCGACAGTGTAATTTTTGAGGCTCCGTTCGTTTATATTATTGTCCATTTTCTGCCAATTGTGCTATGATTAAAAACAGGATGCACAAAAAATGATGAACTGGTGAATACTAATGCGAAGATGCTTATCTGTTTTAGGCTCTACGGGTTCAATCGGGACACAGACCCTTGATGTAGCCCGTAATCTTAAACTTAAAATCGGTGCCCTTGCGGCACGCAGCAATGTTCGGCTTCTCGAAGAGCAAATAAGGGAGTTCCGTCCTGAACTTGCAGCTGTTTATGAAGAGTCGGCAGCCAAAAATCTCAGATTATCGGTTGAGGACCTTCCGGTAAAAATTGTTTCGGGCATGGATGGCCTTTGTGAAGCTGCTTCATATAAAAAAGCTGACCTTATATGCAATTCTGTCGTCGGCCTTGTTGGATTGCAGCCAACTCTGGCGGCAATCAGTGCAGGAAAAGATGTTGCACTTTCAAATAAAGAAACGCTTGTGGCCGGCGGTGCCGTTGTGATGAAAGAGGCAAAGCGTGCCGGAGTCAAAATTCTGCCGGTGGACAGTGAACATTCTGCCATTTTTCAGTGCCTTCAGGGCTGCCCTGAAAAAAAAGCGCTTAAGCGCATTATTCTCACCGCTTCCGGTGGGCCGTTTTTCGAGTGGACGTATGAGCAGCTGCGCCATGCTACTCCTGAGCAGGCGCTAAGGCATCCGAACTGGCACATGGGGCCAAAAGTTACGATAGATTCAGCAACCATGATGAACAAAGGCCTCGAGATGATGGAAGCTTCGTGGCTTTTTGATTTGCCGCCTTCAAAAATTGATATTCTTGTCCAGCGCGAAAGCGTAGTCCATTCAATGATAGAATATGAAGACAATTCCGTAATGGCACAGCTCGGAATACCTGATATGCGCCTTCCTATACAGTATGCTATTACATGGCCTCAGCGTTTTCATTCTCAGGTAAAGCCGCTTGATCTTGCAGAATATGGAACACTTACATTTGCACGTCCTGACGAAAAAAAGTTTAAGTGCATTGCTGTATGCAAGGAAGCAATGAAGCGCGGAGGGCTTGCCCCTGCGGCAGTAAATGGTGCAAATGAAGCTGCAGTACAGCTTTTCCTTCAGCATCGTATAGCTTTTACAGATATTGCTCATCTTGTATATGACGCTATGGAAAGCCAGCCTGAGATTCAAAGCGAAATCTCTGTAAATAATATTTTGGAAGCCGACATGTCAGCCCGCATGCATGTGATCCATGCAGTCGGCTCTTTGGGGTGATTTTTTATTATTAAAGTTATTCTAATAATCATTGCTGTACTTTTATTTGGCTTCATGATATTTATCCATGAATTCGGGCATTTTTTTACTGCAAAGATGTGCGGCGTGCGTATAAATGAATTCGCTATCGGAATGGGTCCTACGCTTTTTCACACGCAAAAAGGGGACACAAAGTATTCGCTGCGCCTTTTGCCAATCGGCGGTTTCTGCGCAATGGAAGGTGAAGATGAGAACAGCGACGATACGCATGCATTCAACAAAAAGCCTGTATGGCAGAAAATGCTGATTGTTGTAATGGGCGCGGTCATGAATATTGTTTTAGGGCTTGTTCTGATGATGATACTTTTAGGCCAGCAGTCCGCGTTTAACTCTACTACAATTGCCGCATTTACGAAGAATTCTGCTTTTCAGGCAGCCGGCATGAGAATAGGAGACAAATTTGTTTCTGTGGACCACTACCACATAAGTGGAGACAAGGACCTTTCGTTCGCTCTGGCAACGGCAAATCCGTCTTCAGTAGACATTGCAGTCAAACGCGACAACAAAATGCTCACTTTTAATGATGTAAAGCTTCATTCCCAGACGGTAAGCGGCAAAAAATATGTTTCACTTGATTTTTACGTTGCGCCCATACACAAAAATTTTGGCACTCTAATTGCAAAATCATGTCAGGATACTGTTTCCGTAGTACGACTTGTGTGGTATTCGCTCATAAGCATGCTCAGTGGAAAATACAGCCTGAATGACATGGCAGGGCCTGTGGGGGCGGCTGATGTCATAGGCCAGGCGGTAACGGCCGGCCTTAAACAGAATTTCCTTGCCGGGCTGAACAATGTAATTTATATAATGACGATGTTTACTGTAAACCTCGGCGTTTTCAACCTTATCCCTTTTCCTGCTTTAGACGGCGGCAAGTTTTTCCTGTTTATCATCGAGGCTATACGCCGCAAGCCGATTAATGAAAAATACGTAGGGATTGTCGATACAGTTGGTTTTGTGCTCCTCATGGGCTTTATGCTGATTGTGACTTACAGTGACATACTGAGAATTGCAACAGGGAAAGGTCTTGGCGGATAATGCGTATATCAAAAAAAGTAATGGTCGGGAATGTGCCGGTCGGCGGAGGCTCGCCGATAACTGTACAGTCCATGCTGAACGTTCCTGTAAATCGGATCAGCGACGGTGTACATCAGGCAAAAGATCTTGCTGATGCCGGCTGTGAAATACTTCGCGCTGCAATTCCGGATGCAGATTCCGTTGCGCTTATTCCGGCAATTAAAAGGGAAGTAAGTGTACCGCTTGTTGCAGATATTCACTTTGATTACAGGCTCGCGCTGAAAGCAGCACAGGCAGGCGCAGACGCAATAAGGATTAACCCGGGAAATATAGGCTCAGATGACAGGGTGAAAGCCGTTGCCGACGAATGCCTTAGGCGGCATATACCGATTAGGATAGGCGTGAACTCTGGCTCAGTGCAGAAAGATATCCTTGCAAAATACGGAGGACCTACGCCGCGTGCACTTGCCGAAAGTGCGCTTTTGAATGCGTCGTTGCTCGAAAAATTTGGATTTTCAGATATTGTGCTATCAATAAAATCATCTGATGTGCGCACAATGATTGAAGCCAACAGAATCGTTGCATCAAAGTGCAGCTATCCGCTGCACCTCGGTGTGACGGAAGCTGGCACCGAGAGAATAGGTATAATAAAATCTGCAGCGGGCATAGGTTCTCTGCTTGAAGATGGAATCGGCGATACGATAAGGGTATCACTTACGGCAGACCCGGTGCATGAAGTTGAGGCCGGCATCGATATATTGAAGGCTCTTGGCTTTCGCAAAGGGGTAAAAATAGTATCGTGCCCTACATGTGGAAGGACAAAAATTAATTTAATACAAATTGCCCGCGAAGTCGAAAAACGCCTTTCGGGATGCAGAAAAAACATCACGGTAGCTGTTATGGGTTGTGCTGTCAACGGGCCGGGTGAGGCACGTGAAGCTGACGTGGGCGTAGCTGGCGGCGACGGCTGCGGGCTTATTTTTAAGAAAGGGAAAATTGTCAGTAAGGTAAAGGAAAATCAGCTTGTAGATGAACTGATAAAAGAGATTGAAAAGCTGTAAAGGAGAAGCTCTTTTGAATAGATTCGGCGATTTTTTCGGTTCATATATAGATTTAAAGGGCGTTCCACAAGAAGTGCTTGACGGCGAAATCAGGTGCTTAAACATTGACTCTATCGGCCGTACATTGAAGGTCGTTACTAGCTTTTCGGCGCCTGTAAAGCACACAGCCATTACATGTGTTGAGGACCGTATTTCCGATTGCCATGGCCTGAAACTCAAGCGAGCCGAAATACGCCCTAAGTACCCGAAAGAATCATTCTCAGCAGATTGTTACTCTGACCTTGCCGCTGAGCTTAAGCGGCGGGATGTCAGCATAAACGGCTTCCTTAACAACTCTTCGGCGCGCCTTGAGAACGGTGTTTTAGTTATAACACTCAAGCACGGCGGAAGCGAAATGCTGATTTCACGCCATGCTGACCGCGCTCTTTCTCAACTTATCGAAGAGGAATTTGGCATAAAAATCCCCGTGCACTTTGACGGTGTCCTTTCTGTAAATGAAACTGACGCCGCCTTTGTGGAACGGAAAAAAACGGCAGAAGAGAAAAAGCGCAGGGAAGCAGTCGTGCAGAAGGTCGACGACTATGAAGCAAGTATGGCGGATGGTTCCCATTCCATTAAAACTATAAATATCCGAAGAGGGGAAACGCTTTTGCCATGCATAATTCCCGAAACGGCAAAAGTTATTTATGGCCATATGGGAAAATCCAAGCCGATTCCCATTTCCAAAGTTACTCCTGATATTGGCAGTGTGACCGTATGGGGAGAAATTTTTTCCGCTGAGCAAAAAGAAACACGCGACAAGCAGCGCAAGATATATTCAATAAACATAACCGACTACACAAATTCCATCACTGTAAAGGTAATTGAGATGGCAAGCCAGTGCAAGATGCTCGATACGCTTGTAAACGACGTTTCGGTGCTTGTCCGCGGTGAAGTTGAGTATGACAAGTACGACCATGAGATAGTTATAAGGCCGCGCGGCATTGCCACAGTCAAGCAGGTGAAAGTTGACGATACGGCAAAAGAAAAAAGGGTAGAACTTCACATGCACACAAACATGTCCGCAATGGACGGTGTAACGCCTGCAAGTGCACTTGTAAGGCGTGCTGCGGAGTGGGGGCACCCTGCCGTTGCAGTAACCGACCATGGTGTTGCGCAGGCATTTCCTGAAGCTATGAACACCGCAGACGAAATGAAGAAAAAAGGAAAGCCTATTAAAGTCATCTATGGCATGGAAGCATATTTTGTAAATGACCTTGTCCCTGCTGTCAAAGGCAAAACGGACAAAACTTTTCAGGATGAATTCATTTCTTTTGATATTGAAACTACAGGCCTGAGCCTTGCAAATGACCGTATAACTGAGATCGGCGCAGTAAGGATAAAGGGCGGCCAGATTGCTGATTCGTTTGACAGTTTTGTGAACCCAGAACGGCCTATACCGTCTAAAATAACGCAGCTCACAAGCATAACAGATGAGATGGTTAAAGATGCCCCGTCAGAAAAAGAGGCTCTGGGGTCTTTTTTTCGCTTTTGCGGTGAAGATGCAGTGCTGATAGCGCATAATGCCGATTTTGATACTTCCTTTATACGCGTAGCCGCCGAGCGGAACGGCATGGAATTTTCTAATACATATATTGACACTGTGCCAATGTGCCGTTCGCTGCTTAAAGGCATAAAGAACTGCAAACTTGACACAGTCGCAAAATATCTTAAGCTTGAGGATTTTCACCACCATCGCGCATGTGATGATGCTGCCATACTTGCAAAGATTTTTCTTTGCCTTCTGCAAAGGCTTTCTGAAGATACAGGCGCAAAGAAGATTATGGATATAAACACGTCCCTTGCCGGAGGGGACTTCAAAAAGATGCGCTCATACCACATGATTATCCTTGCAAAAAATAAGGTTGGCCTTAAAAACCTATACAAACTTATTTCAAAATCACACCTCAAAACCTTTTACAGGAACCCACGCATATTAAAAACCGACCTCGTCAAACACCGTGAGGGTCTGCTTATAGGCAGTGCATGTCAAGCTGGTGAGCTTTACAGCGCTATTTTCAGCGCGCAGCCGTGGCAGAGGCTTTGTGAAATTGCTTCGTTTTATGATTATCTTGAGATACAGCCTATAAGCAACAATGAATTCATGGTGCGTGAAGGTATGGTGCCAGATGAAGAAAAACTGCGCGAATTTAACCGCACCATCGTGCACCTCGGCGAAAAACTGCACAAGCCTGTAGTTGCAACATGCGACGTGCATTTTATGGATCCTAAGGACGGCGACTACCGCAAAATACTTATGGCTGGCCTCGGTTACAAGGATACAGACAACCAGGCGCCGCTTTATTTTCGTACTACTGATGAAATGCTCGATGAATTTTCTTACCTTGGCAAAGAAAAATCGTATGAAGTCGTTGTAAAAAACACAAATATAATTGCCAATATGATTGAGGACATACGGCCTATACCGCAGGGGACATTCCCGCCTTTTATAGCCGGGGCGGAAGAGCAGCTTACTCACATAGTTTGGACTCGCGCTAAAGAGATTTACGGGGATCCGCTGCCTAAAATTGTAAAAGACCGCCTTGACAGGGAGCTTGGCTCAATCACAAAGCATGGCTTCTCAATCCTTTACATGACAGCGCAGAAGCTTGTGGCCAACTCGGTAAAACACGGCTATCTTGTAGGTTCGCGTGGTTCCGTAGGTTCATCGCTTGTAGCCAACATGGCCGGAATTTCCGAAGTAAATCCGCTGCAACCACATTATGTCTGCCCTAAATGCCATCGCAGCGAGTTTATAACAGATGGCAGTGTTACAAGTGGCTTTGACCTTCCCACCAAAAAATGTCCTGTGTGCGGCACTGAGTATAACCGCGACGGCCACACTATCCCGTTCGAAACCTTCCTTGGGTTCGATGGCGACAAAACACCTGATATAGACCTTAATTTTTCAGGTGAGTACCAGACGCAGGCGCACCGCTACACCGAAAAGCTTTTTGGGAAAAACAGTGTTTTTAAGGCGGGTACCATAGCAACTGTGGCAGACAAAACAGCTCTCGGCTTTGTGAAGAAATACGCGGAAGAACGCGGCATGACAATGCACCGTGCCGAAGAGCTTCGCCTTGCCACAGGGTGTACCGGAGTAAAAAGGACGACCGGGCAACATCCGGGCGGCATGGTAGTTGTGCCGAAAGGAATGGAAATCTATGATTTCTGCCCTGTGCAGCATCCTGCGAACGATGCAAAATCAGACAGCATAACGACACATTTCGACTTTCACTCTATCCATGACACAATCTGTAAACTGGATGAGCTCGGCCATGATGTGCCCACTATTTACCGTTATCTGGAAGACTACACAGGCATACCTGTTATGAATGTTTCCATGAGCGACCCGCAGGTAATGTCACTCTTTACATCAACGAAGGCTCTTGGGGTTAAGCCTGAGGATATTGATTCACCGACCGGCACATTTTCGCTGCCGGAAGTAGGTACTAATTTCGTGCGCCAGATGCTTATGGATTCAAAGCCTAAGACGTTTTCAGACCTTCTGCAGGTTTCGGGACTTTCACACGGAACCAATGTTTGGCTTGGCAATGCGCAGGAGCTGATTAAAAACGGCACATGCACTATTTCGGAAGTAATCGGAACGCGTGACAGCATAATGACTTACTTGCTCCAGAAGGGCCTTGAACCGAAGATGGCGTTTAAAATAATGGAAATAGTGCGGAAGGGCAAAGCGCCGGTAAAGCTGACAAGTGAATACATACAGGCCATGAAAGACCACAATGTCCCACAGTGGTATATAGATTCCTGCATGAAAATAAAATATATGTTTCCTAAGGCTCATGCGGCAGCATACATGATTTCCACTCTGCGACTTGGCTGGTATAAAGTCCATCGTCCTGTAGAGTACTATGCGGCTTATTTTACCGTACGTGGAGGGGATTTTGACGGCGCGCTTGTCATTAAAGGCAGGGAAACCGTCCGTCGCAGAATGAATGAGATAAACATGAAAGGCAAGGAAGCGAGCGCAAAAGAGCAATCAGAGTACGGCACTCTGCAGATTGTTAACGAAATGCTTGCACGCGGCATTCAGGTGCTGCCAGTTGACCTTTATAAATCTGATGCCAGAAAATTCCTTGTAGAAAACGAAAAAATCCGTCTGCCGTTCCTGTCGCTTGCAGGAGTTGGTGAAACCGCAGCAAACAGCCTGGCAAACGCCAAAAACAGCGGAGGAAAATATCTTTCTGTGGAAGATCTTCAGTCACGCTCGAAGGTTTCAAAGTCTGTTATTGATACGCTCGCACAGTCCGAAGTTCTGGATGGTTTGCCGAAGAGCAGCCAGATGACTTTGTTTTAATCAAAATTATAAAATTTTTCCAGAAACCATATATTTTTTGCTTCAAAATCTTTTCCGTTAAGGTATTCGAGGTCACCGGCGTCAGTTGTAAACTGAAATTTTAATTTATACGAGTACAGGGCCTGATACGGAAAACCTATGAGCCTGTTTACGGCATTTTTTCCATATTTGCCGTCGCCCGCCAAAGGATGGCCGACCGACGCCATATGCGCGCGTATCTGATGTGTACGTCCAGTCATAAGCTCGACTTCAAGAAGGCTGAAATCTTTTTTTTCTTCAAGTACACGGTATTTTGTGACGATTGTACGGGAATCAGGCAGCGGCTTGTATGAGATAAAAACGCGGTTCTGCTTTTCGTTTTTTGTGAGGTAAGCACACATAGTCATGCATTTTTTATCCATGCGGCCACATACAACGCATAAGTAAAGCTTTTTTATCTCGCGCGCTTTTACCTTCTGGTTCATTATGCGCAGCGTTTCCGCATTTTTGGCCGCCATAACTATGCCGCCGGTGTTCCTGTCTATCCTGTTGATAAGGGCAGGGGCAAATGAGTTTTCTGCTTCCGGGTTGTATTCGTCATTTGTGTAAAGATAGTGCTGAACCCGCGCAATAAGCGAGTCAAAATGGTAAGTCTTGTCTGGGTGGACTATCAGCCCCGGCTTTTTGTCAAGTATCATGATATTTTTATCTTCATAAAGGATATTGAGCTTGACGGGCGCTTTCATAAAGTCGTACTCTTTTTGCTGTGTCTGGAAAAACTCATCCTTAAGGTACATTGTCAGCACGTCGCCTTCATTAAGGCGTGTGGAAATCTGGCATCTGCGCCCATTGTACTTGATATCCTTTTTCCGTATGCTTTTATACATCATCGACTGCGGCAGGTTTGGGTATGCTTTTGTCAGGAATTTATCGAGCCTCTGGCCTGCGTCGTTTTTTCCCACTGTTACTGTTTTCATTAATAATCAGTCCTTTTTCTGGCGGTAATGCCATTTTGCCGGATTTTTCAGTGCTTATCTAATTATAACATTTAGAGGCAGTTTCGGGAAGAGAAGAGCCTTTTCAAAAAATCACTTTTAGTATACAATAAAATAGAACGCAACAATTAGAAAAAGGGGCATATCAGTGATGACACAAGAACGGGCCATGCAGATTTTTGATGAAGCAGGTGTTTTGCTTAAAGGCCATTTCAGGCTGACTTCCGGACGCCACAGCAACATGTATCTTCAGTGCGCGCATATTTTCCAGAACCCGAAATACAGTGTGGAGCTGTGCTCCGCACTTGCATGTAAATTCCGCGGGCAGGGTATCGGAGCCGTAATAGGCCCCGCAATGGGTGCCGTTCAGATGGCTTATGAAGTAAGCCGCTCACTGGGGTGTGAAAACTTTTTCACAGAGCGCGGCGATGATGGTAAAATGGCGCTCCGCCGGGGCTTTGAGATAAAGCCGGGGCAGAAAGTGCTCGTTGTTGAAGACGTAGTAACTACAGGCGGCTCGGTGTGCGAGGTGATGGATATTGTTCGGGCTGCCGGCGGGCATGTGGCGGGAGTTGGTGCCATAGTAGACCGCACGGGTGGCAAAATAGATTTCGGTGTTCCATTCTGTGCTGTTGTTTCCCTAAACATTGAGTCGTGGGAACCAGATGACTGCCCGCTCTGCAAAGCGGGAGCGCCAGCCCCTGTAAAACTGGGCAGCCGCAAATTTTAAATTTTTTCGGAAGGTGTGTCCGTTTTAATGCAGAATAAGCGCCGGGATGTTAAAATAAAATCCGAGCCTGAAGAATCGCCTCACATGGGCCACAGGGCACGTGTGAAGGAGCTTTTTCTGAAAACAGGTTTGGATTCTTTTTCGTCGCATGCAGTTTTGGAGCTGCTTTTGTATTACGCCATTCCGCGCAAGGATACAAATACTATTGCCCACGAGCTTATACGGCGTTTCGGCTCGCTTGCTGGCGTGTTTGACGCCCCAATGGAAGAGCTGCTTAAAGTAAAGGGAATCGGCAAATCGGCGGCCGTGCTGATTAAAATGGTGCCCCAGCTATGCCGCCTGTATGAAGAAAACCTCGACAGCGGTAAAACAGTTATCTGCAGCTATGATGACGCGGGAAAATATTTTTCAAAAAAATTTATCGGCAGGCAGAACGAAGTAGTCATGCTGATGCTGCTTGACAGCCGAAACCGCATACTTTATTGTGACACCGTCAGTGAGGGCAGTGCCACAACAGCCAACATCTATATAAAAACAGTTGTCCGCTTAGCGGTAAGGTACAATGCTGTTTATGCTGTGCTTGCACATAACCACCCGAGTGGCGAATGCCTCCCTTCTAAGCAAGACCTCGACACTACACGCTGGGTGTACAGCGCGCTGCAGACAGTTGAAGTGCAGATGATAGACCATATAATTGTAAGTGGAAATGATTATTTTTCAATGGCACAGGGCAAAATTATGCCGGAGTTATTCAATCCGGAACTTGATATGGAGCAGTAATGGACTTTAAACTTGTTTCAAAATATAAGCCGGCAGGCGACCAGGCGAAGGCAATAAGCCAGCTCATAGGCGGCATCAGAAACGGTGACCGCATACAGACGCTTCTTGGTGTTACCGGATCCGGAAAAACGTTCACCATGGCAAATGTCATTGCTCAGATAAACCGACCGACGCTCGTTTTGTCACACAACAAAACGCTTGCGGCACAACTTTGCTCTGAGTTTAGAGAATTTTTTCCGGAAAATTCAGTCGAGTATTTCGTAAGCTACTATGACTATTACCAGCCTGAGGCGTATATTCCGACAACAGACACATACATTGAGAAAGACTCAGCAATCAATGACGAGATAGACAAGCTCCGCCACTCCGCAACGTCGGCGCTTTCAGAGCGGCGGGACGTGATAATTGTTTCGAGCGTTTCGTGCATTTACAGCCTTGGCGACCCTATAGACTACCGCACCATGGTCATAAGCCTTCGCCCCGGCATGAAAAAAAGCCGTGATGAACTTTTAAAGAAGCTTGTTGAGATACAGTATGAGCGCAATGATGTGAACTTTATACGCAACAAGTTCCGTGTGCGCGGCGATGTTGTTGAGATTTTTCCGGTGCAGTCAAGTGAATACGCGGTGCGCGTAGAATTTTTCGGCGATGAAATTGACCGCATACGTGAGTTTAACCCTGTAACAGGCGAAGTTGTAGCAGACCTCAAGCATATTGCAATATATCCTGCTTCGCACTATATTGTTCCGCACGAGAAGATGCAGCGCGCTTTAGTGAACATTGAGGAAGAGATGGAAGAGCGCGTAGCATGGTTTAAAAAGCACGGAAAGCTGATTGAGGCACAGCGGATAGAAGAGCGTACGCGGTATGACATGGAGATGCTGAATGAGGTCGGCTTCTGTAAGGGAATAGAAAACTATTCACGCGTCATGTCCGGCAGGAAGCCGGGCAGCGCGCCTTTTACACTGCTTGATTATTTTCCTAAGGATTTTCTGCTCTTTGTCGACGAATCGCATGTCACACTTCCACAGGTGCACTCAATGTATGCAGGAGACAGGGCGAGGAAAAATGCACTTGTGCAGTACGGTTTCCGTCTTCCCTCAGCTTACGACAACCGGCCGCTTAACTTTGACGAATTCTACAGCCATATCAATCAGGCAGTTTTCGTCAGTGCAACTCCGGGTGACTTTGAGCTTAAAGAGTCTTCACAGGTTGTTGAGCAGGTCATACGCCCAACAGGGCTTGTTGACCCTGAGATAATAGTCAAGCCAACAGACGGCCAGATTGATGATTTGATATCTGAAATCAATATCCGCACATCGAGAAAAGAGCGTGTCCTCATAACCACCCTCACAAAAAAGATGGCGGAAGACCTGACTTCCTACCTTCAGGGCATGGGCATACGCGTCAGGTATATGCACTATGACATTGATACGGTAGAGCGCATGAAAATCATACGGGACCTGCGCCTTGGCAAATTTGATGTGCTTGTTGGGATAAACCTGCTGCGCGAGGGTATCGATATCCCTGAAGTTTCACTTGTTGCCATACTTGATGCTGACAAGGAAGGCTTCCTGCGCAGCAAGCGCTCGCTTATCCAGACTGTTGGGCGCGCAGCGCGCAATGCAAACGGCCAGGTAATCATGTATGCTGACTCTGTCACACCGTCTATGGAAAGTGCTATACGTGAGACGGAGCGACGCCGCAAATTACAGACCGCATATAATAAAGAACATGAAATCGTGCCAAAAACCATAGTAAAACCGGTAGCGGAAATACTGGAGATTTCCACACCGAAAGACGAGAGCAAGCCTCGCAGAAAACAGAAGCTTTCGCCCGATGAAAAAAAACGTGTAATTGCCCAGCTTACACGCGAAATGAAAGATGCGGCAAAGCTGCTTGAGTTTGAACACGCTGCATATCTGCGCGATAAAATCAAAAAACTGGAATCCGAATGAATGTACGGAGGCATTATGTCAGCAAAGACCATTTTCATTAAAGGTGCACGTGAGCACAACCTTAAAAATATAGACCTTGAACTCCCGCGCGACAAGCTGATCGTTTTCACGGGGCTTTCCGGCTCAGGAAAATCATCACTTGCATTTGATACCATATATGCTGAGGGAAGGCGCCGCTATGTAGAGTCGCTTTCAGCATACGCAAGGCAGTTTCTCGGCCAGGTCAGGAAGCCTGATGTAGATTATATAGACGGGCTGTCACCTGCTATTTCAATCGACCAGAAAACAACATCTAAAAATCCGCGCTCAACGGTGGGCACTGTAACTGAAATATACGATTACCTGCGCCTCCTTTACGCGCGCATAGGCATACCCCACTGCCCGATATGCGGCAGGGAGATACGCCAGCAGACCGTTGACCAGATTGTGGATCAGGTTCTTTCTATGCCTGAAGGGACAAAAATTCTTGTGCTTGCGCCTGTGGTGCGTGCAAGGAAGGGAACGCATGTCAAGGAATTGGACGCAGCGAGAAAAAATGGCTTTGTGCGTGTGCGTGTCGACGGAGCGGTCTATGACCTTTCAGAAAAAATCGAACTTGAAAAAAACAAAAAGCACACTATAGACGTTGTAGTTGACAGGCTTGTAATCCATCCGGATATACGCTCAAGGCTTGCAGATTCGGTTGAAACAGCTTTATCGCTTGCAAACGGCCTTACTATTATCAATGTTGTCGGTGGGGAAGACAACCTGTTTTCGCAGAACTATGCCTGCCCTGAGCATGGCATAAGCGTTGAAGAACTGACGCCGCGCATGTTTTCGTTTAACAGCCCTTTCGGCGCGTGCCCAAAATGCACAGGCCTCGGCGTATTTATGAAAATTGACCCAGACCGTATCCTGCCTGACAAGTCGCTCTCAATAAATAACGGAGGGCTGAAAGCCGGCGGGTGGGCAATGGAAGGTAACACTGTCGCTGCCATGTATTTAAAAGCGCTTGCCAGACATTATCATTTTTCACTTGACACTCCGGTAGGTGAGCTGCCGCCGGAAATTATTGATATCTTGCTTTACGGAACAAAAGGCGAAAAAATTGAAGTCGAACGCGGGGGAAGTTTCGGCCACGCAAAATATGAGACGGAGTTTGAGGGAATCATTAACAACCTCGAGCGGCGCTTCCATGAAACGCAAAGCAACTGGATAAGGGAAGAAATTCAGAATTACATGAGTGCTATACCCTGCGATGCGTGCCATGGGAAGCGGCTTTCGCCGACAAGCCTCGCCGTTACTGTCGGAGGAATAAATATAACGCAGTTCTGCGATATGCCTATTTCAGAAGAGCTCGATTTTGTGAAAGACCTTAAGCTGACCGAGCGTGAAAATGCTATTGCGGGGCTTGTACTGAAGGAAATCACAAACAGGCTTGGCTTCCTCAAAAATGTCGGGCTTGAATACCTTACGCTTTCGCGGCCTGCCGGAACCCTTTCAGGCGGAGAAAGCCAGCGTATACGCCTTGCAACACAGATTGGCTCTTCCTTGACAGGTGTCATCTATATTCTTGACGAACCGAGCATCGGCCTTCACCAGCGTGACAACGCAAAGCTGCTCGCGACTTTAAAGCATCTGCGCGATCTCGGCAACACAGTTATCGTAGTAGAGCATGACGAAGAGACAATGCTGGCTTCCGACTATATAGTTGACATCGGTCCTGGAGCAGGAGTGCACGGCGGCAATGTGGTTTTCAGCGGGAAAGTACAGGATATTGTAAACTGCAAAGAGTCTATAACGGGCCAGTACCTCAGCGGGCGCAGAAAAGTCGAAGTGCCAAAGACGCGCCGGAGAGGCAACGGCAAAAAGCTTGAAATTTTCGGTGCGGCCCAGAACAATCTGAAAAATATCAATGTTGAAATACCACTTGGGGAATTTGTCTGTGTTACCGGCGTTTCAGGCTCTGGAAAGTCGTCACTCATAGATGAGATACTTTATAAGTATCTCGCGTCGGAACTTAACGGCGCGCATGAACATCCAGGTAAATTCAAAAAAATAACAGGCCTTTCCGCGCTCGACAAAGTCATAGCGATAGATCAGTCGCCAATAGGGCGCACACCACGCTCTAACCCGGCAACATACACTGGCGTTTTTAACGATATACGCGCACTGTTTGCTTCAATGCCGGAAGCCAAAATGCGCGGGTTCACGGCAAGCCGCTTTTCATTCAATGTAAAAGGCGGGCGCTGCGAAGCATGCCAGGGCGATGGCATAATCAAAATTGAGATGAACTTCCTGCCAGATGTATATGTGCCGTGCGAAGTCTGCAAAGGGAAACGCTACAACCGCGAAACGCTTGAAATCAAGTATAAGGGTAAAAATATATTTGATGTGCTTGAAATGAATGTGGAAGAGGGCCATTCATTTTTCAGCAGTATCCCTAAAATTGCGCGTAAGCTCAAAACACTGCAGGACGTTGGGCTTGGCTATATTAAAATCGGCCAGCCTGCAACTACGCTTTCCGGCGGTGAGGCGCAGCGCGTAAAACTTGCTGCCGAGCTTGGGAAACGTTCTACAGGCCGCACGATTTATATCCTTGACGAGCCGACGACAGGCCTTCACATGGCGGATGTCCATATGCTTATTAATGTGCTTCAGAAACTCGTAGACGGCGGAAACACTGTTATCGTCATAGAACATAATCTCGACTTAATTAAAACGGCAGATTATATTATTGACCTTGGACCAGAAGGCGGAGACGGAGGAGGACGCATTGTTGCCTGCGGCACGCCCGAGCATATCGCGCAGGTACCGGCATCGTATACCGGCCAGTATCTTAAGAAAATGCTTTATTAATAGCTGCCGCATTTCAGTGGGAAATTTTTGCAGGCATTTCAGGCTTCTGAGAAAACCCATCCCTCGCTCAGCACGGCGTACGTGCTTTTAAAAAAATTCTAATCAAAAGTTAATAATTAATTGATTTTTGGAGAAAAATAAGCTATAATCGTAAAAGCTTTACTTTATATGGCTTTTTGTAATATTGAAAAAGCAATAAGTAAGGAGGAAATATGGGTAAAACGAATGATATTAAGCCATTGCCGGAGTGGTTCGTAAAGAATCCGGGGAAAAATGTTGCGATTACTGCCATGTGCCGGACGTATAATCGCTATCCAATTAAAACTCATTATGTAAAGCCGGGTGAAGACAACTATATAGACCTAATAAAAAAATATGTTCGCCGATTGTAAAATGAAGTTGGACATCTGAATAAAATAAAGATCCATGGCAG